>Ga0164290_1000091_pt1 | contig 333394 bp, 282 predicted proteins | sample Micstemetagenome_FD_108782 | JGI IMG/M metagenome (GOLD analysis project Ga0164290, IMG submission 108782) | Contaminated culture microbial community from soil near Moab, Utah, USA - Microcoleus steenstrupii SON62 (Illumina Assembly) | ecosystem: Environmental > Terrestrial > Soil > Soil crust... | reverse complement strand
GTATCCACATCAGCGAAGAATTTGCCAAATCAATCGAATCATACACAGAATTTTCTCTCATTCCTCGAGGAACAATCAACATCAAAGGTAAAGGAACTATGAATACGTTTTGGTTGGAGAAAGCAGAATGATGACACTTGAAGAAATAAAAATAGAAATATCAACCTATGAAAAATTGTATAAAAATTCACAATATTATGAAGCAATAGCTTTAGCTAATGAACTACTGGCAAATTCGGTAATTCAAGATGAAGTTGATGTACTTGCAACAGTAAATAATTTTCTTGGGATTGTTTACAATCGTCTTTCAGACTACCCCAAAGCTTTAGAGTATTTTTCAAAAGCATTACAATTATTTGAAGAAATTGGAATAAAAGTTGGTATTGGAGGTAATTTAGTAAATATTGGATTGATTTATAGTAGTATTAAAAAATATGATACTGCATTTGAGTATTTTAGCAAAGCATTAATAATTTTAGAAGAAATAGGACATAAAGAGTTTCAAGCAAATGCCACTTCCAATATTGGACTTGTTTATAACAATCTTTCAGACTACCCTAAAGCCTTAGAGTATTATTCAAAGGCTTTACAAATTAATGAAGAAATTGAAAACAAAGTTGGAATTGCATCTAACCTTGGGAACATTGGAGAAGTGTACCTTAGACTTTTAGATTACCCAAAAGCTTTAGAGTATTCCACAATTTCATTAGGCATCAATGAAGAAATAAATAATAAATTTAGTATGGCACTAAATTTTGGGAATATTGGGATTGTATATGCATCGAAAGAGTCTCTTTATTACAATGTAGTAATTGCTGAGGAATATTTACAAAAAACGTTATTAATTTCTAATGAAATTGGTGCAAAAGATTTTATAAGAGAATCCTATGAGCAATTACACACATTACGACTTACAGAAGGTCGATTTGAAGAAGCATTAGAGTACTACAAAAAATCCGTTGAAATTGAAAAAGAAATTCAATCAGAAGAAGCAAAAAATCAAGCATTAATCTTTGACCAACGTCGTAAACTAGAAGAAGATGAAAAAGCACGTCAATTGAAATTAGCTCGATTTCAAGAACAAGAAAAAATACTTCACAATATTTTACCAGTTAAGATTGCAGACAGAATTCTCAATCAAGATACCTTTATTGCAGATCATTTTGAATCCGTTTCTGTTATGTTTATGGATATAGTTGGGTTTACATCTCTTTCTTCTATTGCTCCACCGAAACAACTCGTCTATTTACTGGATGCAATCTTCCAAAAAGCTGATGAAGTAGTCGAGAACTATGGTCTCGAAAAAATCAAAACCATTGGCGATGGATATCTTGCCGTTGCGAATGTAACTTCACCACTTGAACACCACCAAAAACCAACCGCACAAGCAGCACTACAACTTCTCGAAACAATGCGAGATTTTGTCGTCAATATACCATCTGATTTAGGAGATACCGACTGGATAAAGGATATGAACGACCTCGAAATTCGTATTGGTATTCATACTGGAGAAGTAGTCGCAGGTATCATCGGCAAAAACAAATATACCTACGATCTTTGGGGAGATGCTGTCAACGTCGCCTCTCGAATGGAATCAAACTCAGAACCCGGTCGCATCCACATCAGCGAAGAATTTGCCAAATCAATCGAATCATACACAGAATTTTCTCTCATTCCTCGAGGAACAATCAACATCAAAGGTAAAGGAACAATGAATACATTTTGGTTGGAAAAGGGGAAGATTTAACCGCAAAGTTCGCACAGAAGATACAATAGCGTTCTCTACGAAAACTCTCCGTTCTCTTCGGTTAAATCCAAATTAAACCGTAGAGACGCCCTATATGGGCGTCTCAGCCAAGAAGATTTTACCCCGCCGATGACGGCACCCCTCACCCCAACCCTCTCCCTCAAGGGGAGAGGGAGATTCCTATTTATTAGTTTAAATCGTTTTGGTAATAGAAAGTTCCTTAAGTTGGGCATTGTCGACTTCCGATGGGGCTCCATCCATAAGTGAGATTCCTGCAGTGGTTTTTGGGAATGCAACGACATCACGAATGTTGGTTGTTCCACACAGCAACATCACCAAACGGTCTAACCCAAAGGCAATTCCGCCGTGTGGAGGAGCTCCGTATTGCAAGGCGTCGAGCAAAAATCCGAATTTTGCGTCTGCCTCTTCAGGTGAAATTCCTAACAATGAAAACATCGTTTGTTGTAATTCATTTTTGTGGATACGAATACTTCCTCCAGCAACTTCATACCCATTGATAACCAAATCATACGCTCGGGCTAATGCTTGTTCTGGAGCTGTTTTGAGTAAGTCTATTTGGTCTTCTTTAGGGGATGTAAATGGATGATGTCTCGCCACCCATCGATTGTCCACTTCTGAAAATTCTAAAAGTGGAAAATCAACTACCCAAGAAAAATGGAACGTATTTTCAATTGTTGCATAGATACCTGTTTTATGAGCCAAATGTAAGCGTAAGGCACCTAAAGATTTGTATGTAATGTCATAGGTGTCAGCAACAATAAAGACGATAGAACCAACAGCGACTGCTAATTCAGAGCAAATCTGTTGCAACTTTTCAACACCCAATACTTTTTCCAATGGAGAATTGAATCCTTCTTCAGTAAGCTTTATCCAAGATAAACCTTTTGCTCCATGTTTTTTAACGGTTTCTGTTAGTTCGTCAATTTCTTTTCTGCTAAATGTAGCTCCATTTTCTATTGTAATAGATGCAATAGAACCATTTGATTCCAAAACAGAATCAAAGACAGAAAACCCTGTGTTTGAAAGTAATTCAGAAATAGTTCGAATTTCTAAACTAAATCGTAAATCTGGTTTGTCGGAACCAAATCGTTCGTATGCTTCTTTGTAGGTAAGTTTTGGGAAATTTGGTGTAACAGTTACTCCACGAATTTCTTTCCATAACCTAATTACCAATTGTTCAGTCAATTGTTGGATATCTGATTCATTTATAAAAGACATTTCAACATCTATCTGCGTAAATTCTGGCTGACGGTCAGCACGTAAATCCTCATCACGGAAACATTTGACAATTTGCATGTATCTGTCATACCCTGAAATCATCAAAATCTGTTTGTACAATTGAGGAGATTGAGGCAGTGCATAAAACTTCCCTTTTTGTACTCGAGATGGTACCAAATAATCTCTTGCACCTTCAGGAGTAGATTTAGTAAGAATTGGTGTTTCAAATTCGATAAAATTCTGTTCAGCAAAATACGAATGCACAATTTGATAAACTCTATTTCTAATAATAAAATTCTGTTGAATAGATGGACGACGCAAATCCAAATAACGTAATCGTAGTTTGGTTTCTTCTGTGGCGGTAGCAAAATCAGAGATTTCAAATGGAAGAGATTTTGATTCATTTATTATGTGTAAATCAGTAACTTCAACTTCCACTTCACCTGTTGGAATGGTTTTATTTGGATTTTCGCGTTGACGCAGCAGTCCTGTAACAGAAATAACAAATTCTGAGCGTATTGTTTTTGCTTTTTCCACTAAATTTGGAGTTTCATTCGCATCAACTACGGCTTGAGTGATACCATAACGGTCACGAATGTCTATAAAGTAGATACTCCCAAAATTTCGTACAGAATGTACCCAACCGTTGAGTATAACGATTTCATTGATATGTTCTTTGCGTAATTCACCGCAAGTTTTAGTTCGTTTTTGAAAAGAAAATTGATTCATAATTGTAAAAAGTAAAAAAAAAGGAGGCTTTAAAAAAGCCTCCTGAAGAAAACGTTTGAATGAAGGATTTTATTTAATTACTGAAATTGATTTTACAAAGAGTATATTCATCGGATCTCGAACAATCACTGTGTAGATACCAGATGAAATAGTAAAATCTCTTCTATCGGAAGTATTCCAATTGAAAGAGAATTGTTGAGTTTGTGCAGGAATTGCAATCGAAAATACTTCTCTTCCATTCACATCAACTATAGCAACTGTTGCTTGATTCATTGGTTTTACTGATTGAATTGAAATCAAAGTGTTGTTTTCAATTGGGTGTGGAGTTACTGCAATTGTAGAACCATTAAATCCTTCAAAAACAGACGATGGAAGTCTTCCAGTTCCAGAAGCAGTTACAGTAAATGGTGAATTTTGATCGCAAGGAATTGTTGCAGTAACAGTAGTAACCGCATCTCCCTCAGCTGTCGGTGTAAATTTCACTTTAACGGTAACAGAGTCATTTGGTGGAATAGTAGGTGACGAAGGTAATGTAAGTGAAAAACTAGAAGATCCTAATGCATTTGCACCGGTAATTACACAAGGTTGAGAACCACTATTGCGTATCGTAAATGGTAACTCAGCACTTTCACCAATAACAACTTCTCCAAAGCTTAATTGAGAAGATGATAAGCTAATCGCACCAGCTTGAACACCTTTTCCTTTGACAATTAATCGAACTGGAGTTGGATTGTCAGAAAGTATAGAAATTGTATCTATATAATCACCAGAAGTTACAGGAGTAAAAGTAATTACAAATGGTTGGACACCACTTGCATTTATTTCAAATGGTGCAGGAGAAAGTACTGCAAATGCTGAAGAAGAACCTCCAGCAATAGAATATCCTGTAATACTAACTGTGCCATTTCCAATATTTGATAATGCATTATTGATGGATTGTGTTTTGGTTTCTCCTACTTGAGAGTTTCCAAAATCAAAGGTAGTTGGTGTTACTCGTAAATTTGGTTCTGTACCAACGCCTGTAAATAGTATATTATCGGGAGTTGTAACATTAGCTTCAAAAACTAAAATTGTTGATTTATTCCCTTTTGATGTTGGCGAAAAATTCACAGATATAGCATGTGAATCACTCGGTAAAATATTTACAGGAGCATTTCCAGTAGTAATAGAAAACATAGTTTCATCATTACCGGCAAAACCCATCGTGGTAATTCTTAAAGTATCTTGTCCAATATTTTTGATAAATCCTAAGAACTGTTTTGAAGCAGTTTTGCCAACATTGGCATTTCCAACTGCAAAGGTGGTTCCGTTGATTTGTAGTATTGCAGGTTGTTTTCCAACTCCTGATAAGGCAATTGTTTTTGGACCTCCGGGAGCATTCGAATTTATAGAAAGAACAGCTGTCCGATTACCACTACCAGCAGGAATAAATTCTAAAACTACGTCAGCAGAATCACCCGCTTGAATTGGTGAATCTGGCAAACCTCCTTGTGCAATACGAAATTCACCAGAATTTGTTCCAGTAAAATTAGTTGTTGAAATTGTCAATGGAGCATTTCCAGTATTTTTAATTACACCTTTTAGTTGCTGTGAACGAGTTGAGCCAACAGTGACTGTTCCAAAATTCAGGGAATTTTGTTTTAATAGAAAATTCGGTTGATTGTTCTCGATAATTGTAACGATGAATGGATTTGTTAATCTATTCCATTGATCGAAATTGGTAGCATTTCCATCGTTAACATTCATACAAGCTGCTACACGTATGAGAACACTACCTGTAGTAGCAGGTGCAACATATTCAAAATCGAATTTAACAGTATCTTCAGTTTTTGCCTTTGGACCTGTATGAGTAATTTGTTGGTTTACTAATTTGGTGCCGGATCCAGTCACAACTTTTAGACCTGGTTGAATTTGATTTAGCTGGTTTATAGCAGTAACATTTATTCCTCCAACAACCAAACCGGGTGCAGTATTGGTTATAATTGCTTTTAATTGTATGGTACCATTAGTTGTTACAGTATTGGAACCTTCAATGGTAATAGTTGTATTTGCATTTTGATTGCCGTGACAAGTTCCACAACCATCTTGCCATATAGTTGGACCAGTAATTCCATCATTCGTTGCAAAAAGTTGAACGATAGGAGCAAAAAAGAGACAGAAGATAAACAGAGTAATAGAGTGTTTCATAGGTGTATACCAAAAATGAATTTTTGTAATGTCGAACCGCTAAAATAACACTTTCATACAAAAAAAGATACATTTTTTTTTGCAAGTTGAAATCTAACAAAAAAAAAGCGAGTAAAAACTCGCTTTTTTTAATGAAATTAGTTGAAAATCATTTCAAAACTTGAAAGAATTTTGTAGATAAGTTTATGTCGTTTCTTCGTAAGGTTACAGAAAAAGTACCAGTATTTTTTGGTATGAAGGTAATGTTTTGTTCAATGGTTGTTGGAACTATCTTTTTAGAATATACTTCGTTTCCTTGTAAATCATTTACAACAACTTCCAATTCTTGTTCAGTTGTAAGTTCTTCAATAGTAGGTATTGAAATTTTTGCTGTAGAGAGAACTGGGTTTGGGCTTATTTGAAAACTTGAATAATTCTCTTTGACAGAAGGATTTATAGTTGTTATGTATCCATCGATTGTAAATGTTTCTAATTTACCAAGAGAATTTTCAGTGTTTACGAAAACTACTGCAGAAAATGGTTCAAGTTGAAGAGAATCTGGTTTAAAGCGAATTACAAGTGGAATTTTTTGCCATGCGGGTAAAACAAATGTAGAATCTGTTTTTGGAGATACCAAAGTAAAAACAGTGTCAGAAGTTCCATTTATTCCAAATATTTCTACGCTTTTTATATTTGCATCTATATTAGTTTTGTTTTCTATTGCATCTTTAAAAGTTGTAGTAACTTCTTCATTTAAATCTCCAAAATAGAAAACTCCAACATCAGCATACATAGATTGATGTACTTTGATTTCAGTTACATCTTGACTACTCGTTTTTACAATATATTCAGAACTGTCTATCCAATCAAATGAGTTTGAACTCGGATCGGTTTTTGATGAAGCGACTATTCTAACAGTAAAATCTGTTGTTGAATATTGAGATATAAATTCAAAACTAAATATCTCTCTACCACGATTAAGTTTAAACGGAACTTCACTCTTTAACTGTAGAGATTCTATGGTCAAATTTTCACCCCAACGTGGTGTTAATCCATAAACCATATTGTTATTAGAATCTAATACTGTTACTGTAACATTTATATTATCTTGTTCCTTGTGGTTTAGAATACAATACAAAAGAAAATTTTGTCCAAATCTCGCTAAATTATTTCCTCTAATTAAAATGTTTGGAGATTCAATTGAAGTTTGAGAGAATGATGTAGAAGCACAAATCAGAAAAGCAGTGATAAAGAAGGATGTTAGTAAAACTTTTCGCATAAATCACCTAATAAGATAGTTATGAATGTTCTAAAATAACTAAAATAATTTATATAAATGTACAACCTACCTAAAATTAAACAAAAAAAGCGAGTAAATACTCGCTTTTTTTGTTGATGATTTTCAAATAGAGTTATTTCACAATTTGAAATTTTGAAGTTGAAAGTATTGTATAGCCAGAACGAAGTAACGCTAGGAATGTACCGGTGTTTTCAGATTTCCATACAATACTATCATCAGAAGTATTAGTATTTAAAAGCTTTGAATAAAGAACATTACCATTCAAATCTAAAATTTGAAATTCTGTTTTAGTAACAGTGTTGAAATCTTTTAGATTGAATGTAGCTTCGTTTCCAATTATACTTGGAAGTAAAGTAATTCCCTTGTCAGAATTTGAGGAAACAGAAGATAATGGATCGTTTCCAAATATACGAATTGGAGGAATAGAACCAACAGCATCACTTGAAAGAATTCTCAATTCAATCTCTCGTAAAGTATTTGCTGATGGTGTAAATTGTACATCTAATGAAACAGATTGACCTGCAGGAATTTCTAAAGGGAAAAATGCTGGTCCAATTTCAAACTCATTAACATTCGTACCTCTCAAACCAAATTTTTCAAACCCTGTTATGGTGATAGTCTTAGTAGAATTATTCTGCAATACATTTTGAAATACTGCATTTTTATTCATACCTGCTTGTGCTGTTCCACAATCTAAATTATCTTTTGAGACTGTTAACTCAGGTACATCACCTTCAACAACTGTTATTGTAAATTCTTCAGCCTTATTCCATTCATCTCCACTCGAGTTACCATTGAAGTTAATAGCATTTCCATTTGCTATAATTTTATAGACTCCAGGTGTAGTTGGGGCAGTCAAAGTAAAATTGAAGGCTGCTTCACCAAACGACATTTGTTTCGGACCATTGTGTGTAAGTTGGTTTCCTCCAGCACGTAAACCTTGCTGAGGTTTTACAGCCAAACCAGGAGTGATTTGATTGTTTTGATTAAGAAAAGTGATATTGATGCCGGCTCCATTTTCATTTGAATTAGCAACTACAGCAGTTAAATCAAGCACGCCACCAGTTTTAACACGATTATTACCTCTAATAGAAACTGAGGTATTGGAATTTGCAGAACCATGACATGTACCACATCCAGATTGATTAATAGTAGAACCAGTGATTCCACCTGAACTAGCTTGAAGATCTATTGTAAAAATAGAAACAACAAAGAGAAGGAACAAAGAAAAAAACGTTTTCATTAAGTACGTCTCAAAAATTGAAAAAAAGTAAAAATATAGTAGGTAACAAATTGATTTATAAAAAGTTACAAATTATTAGTTTTGTTGTAACTTTTTTTGTTCACGTCTATGGAAAAAGAGAGATGCTACTCCAATTGCTCCTAGAACAAGAACTGCTGGACCTGTGTAATCTAATCCTAAAACGAACTTATCCTTTAACACTGTTTCTTGTATTTCTGTTCCAAATAACTCATCTTTTTTGGTGATTGTTTCAGGAACTTGTGTTTTAGTAAGCATTTCCGCACCGGAAAAAACCCAAAAACTTAATAATCCGATTTCTAGAATAATAGCAATAATTGCCAAAATTTTCCACATAGATTTAACCCTCTATTTGTTGTTTAGTAAAGCAATACGTTAGTTCGCCAAGTTGATTGATTTGAGTAGAAGATGATAATACTGCTGTTTTCTGTTCGAGGAATATTTGCGCTTTTTCCACAGTTAGTTCTGCTAATTCAGCAAATTGAAAGAGTGGAATTTCACCATATTTGTTTGAGAGAAAGTATTCAAAAACCTCTTCTTTTTTGTATTTCGAAGATTTTTTATGTTCAAAATAGCTGGATGCAAATAGTCCTAAACATACGAAAAGATGGGTAAAACCAACTCCATAAGTAATGAGAGCATTTTGAGGTTCGTCATCTTTAGCAAAAGCAGCACTGGCAAATAGCATATACAGTAATCCAAAAGAACCAATCAGTATTCCCATCAAGTATTTTATTTTTACCATAATGTAGTAATTTGTACGTTCATAGAATTAACATTTTCATATGACGTTCATAATACCAATGTATCGTTTAAGTATTACTATATTTTTCATTGTACTACTACAAAGTTGTAGTTGGTTTGCTACCAGGACTCCAGAAGATCCTACAAGTTCTGGATTAGGTTTCAAACCACCAACGACTCCTGATTTGGTAATTACCAATTTACAAAATGCTTTTTCAGATAATAACGCAGAAAATTACATACTTTGTTTTACAGATACATTGATTAACAAAAATTTGCAATTTCATTTCACTCCATCTGGTGAAGCAAATGCAAGATATGCTTCGTTATTTGCAAATTGGAATATCAATAATGAACGAGCTGCCTTTTTGTCGATGGTATCAAGATTAGAACAAAATTCGAGATTGTTGTTAACCTTGTCTAATTCTCGTTTTGATATTTTGCTACCTGATTCCGCTGTCTATGTAAGTGATTATTCTATTTCTGTTCCAACAGTCGTAACGGCTTTTGAAAAAAATTATGTTGGTTCAATGCGATTAACGATATCACAAATTGGTAATGGTCTTTGGGGGATATCACGGTGGACGGACTCTCGTAATCCAGGAATAGATTCTTCACTATCAACTTGGTCTATACTAAAGGGTCAATATTCAAACTAGTATGAACAGAATGAGAATCTTCATAAATTCAATCGTAATTGTTACTGCATTTATACTATTCGGATGTAATCCCTTTGCACCAAGGTTATATGATCAACCTGTAGATTATTTTGGATTACAGGATCAATTTACCACAGATGCAATTTTTTCAAATTTTCGATATTCCTATAACTTTAAAGATACAATAAGTTATGGGAGACTTCTTTCTCCAGAGTTTACGTTTATTTACAGAAATTACGATAAGGGAATAGATGTAACCTGGGGTAAAGATCAAGATATGATTTCTACATTTGGTTTATTCCAAGCATCACAAAGTTTAGATTTATCTTGGAATAATGTTGTTATTGATGTAGGTGATTCCTTAGTCAAAGATATCTCACGAGGTTTTACTCTAACAGTAATATTTTCAGCTAACGATGTCGTTAGAATAGATGGAAGAGCAAACTTTCGTTTAGTACGAGCTTCTTCAAGTGATGAATGGAAGATAATTCGATGGCGAGACGAATCAAATTTTTAACGTTGCTGAAGATTTCTTTTTTCTATTCGTACTTCTTTACGAATTAAAAACTTTTCAATTTCACGTCTAAATTTGGTTTCAAATACCATATACTTTGCAAATTTATCATCTGGTAAGATTTGCTTAGCAATTTTAAGTCTATCTATATTAAGACTCAGCAACTCAGTCATTTTATTGAACAAAACATCGGTTTTTTTACGAATATCAGATTGTTGTCCATCTCGAAGTGACTTTTCTAACTCTTCAGATATTTTATCTATTTCAAATCTAATTCCATCAATCTTTTTACTGTTTTGATGGTCTTTTAAAAAGAATTTATCTGCAGTGTTATCATCCAAATCTAAAACTTCTATGAGCTTTACTTTTCGGATTTGCTGAATTCTTTCAACAGCTTTGTTCGAAGCAGCAGATTGGTTTTCTTGAGCTGTTACTATACTGATTGCAACAAAAAAGAGAATAATATTAGAAAGAAAAATCTTCATTTTCAAGGGTAGTTATTAGATCGACGATTTCAGGTTCTTCAAGAGTTTTTAAAGAATGAACTGGTAATGACATTGGATTAGTATTCGTTACTGCAAATGCAGTTTTTGGCTCCATGTTTTGGATAGTTGATTCAACGATTTCTTCTTCAAATTCATCTAATGAATGCAAGGTTTGAGTATCGTAGGCTTTCAACAAATCTAACTCATCAGGAGTAGAAGAAGGTTCAACATTCATATTGCTATTTAGTTGAGACTGAGCAACATTCGTTTCATTCATAGGAAGTGAGTAATAACCAAAAAGTACAATTCCAATGACAAAAGCAGATGCTATAGCTACGAAAGATGGACGTTTAAAATACGTATTTTTGGTGTAGGAATAATTTTCTACTACGTTATACGATAAGTTCTTCAGCTTAGAATCGTATCCAGAACGAATGTCAATTTCCTCTAATCCTGAAAACAACTTTTGAACATTTTGAACTTCTTCTTGTAAATCAGGGAATTGTTTTACTTCTTCAGAAAATCGTATTGCATCTTGTTCGGATAAACGATGAAAGCAAAAATCTGGTAGTTGTTCTTCTAACCACTGTCTTGTATCTTGATTATTCATTGTTTTGAGAAAAATAATGTGAAAGTAATTCTGAATCTTTGAGTAATACTGCTAATTTTTTCACAGCTTGAAAATAGTTTGCCTTTAATCCACCAACACTTGTACCCAAAATTTTAGAGATTTCTTCATAACTAAGTTCGTCGAAATAACGTAATGCGAAAGTCTCTCGTTGTTTTACAGGGAGTTTTTGAAGGATAAGACGAAATTCTCTATCAAAGTCTTCGTTATGAACCTTTGTATCTGCACCAACTTCATCTACTAACAAATCATCTAAAGTAACTTCGGTTTCCATACCGAAGAATCTTTGAATTTTTCGTTTTCTATTAATTGTTGAGCAAACGGAGGTTGTTATAGTATATAACCATGTAGAAAGACTACTGTCACGTCGAAAAGAACCAATGTATCGTATAGCACGTATAAATGTATCTTGCGTTGCATCTTCAGCGTCAAATTCATTTCGTAAATATCGAAGTGCAATGGAATAAACATACTTTTGATATTTTCTTACGAACAAAGTACTTGCTCGATGCATATCACCGGTATCAAGTAATTCATAGACTTCAATGTCTTTTATCGAGTTCAAAACAGTAGTTTTCATACTTTTTGCAATTGGTTATTTCTACCTTTGACTGTTTTGTTTCTAAGAAGGTTTAATTACTTCGAAATTTGTAGTATTTTGTATTCCATCATTCCGGCTGGAACTTTTACCGAAACGATTTCATCAAGAACTTTACCAAGTAATGCTTTCCCTAAAGGGGAAGAAACGGAAATTTTGTTTTGATCAAAATCTGCTTCTTCTGGGCTCACTAATGTATAAACAAATTCTTGGGAATTTTTCAGATTCTGGAGAGTTACTTTTGATAAAATATAGATTTTATCATCAGGAAAATCACTTGCCTCAATCACTTGAGCTTTTGAAAGTGCGGTTTGTAGTTTTGAAATTCTCATTTCCAATAGTTCTTGTTCATGCTTAGCTGCATCATAATCTGCATTTTCAGACAAATCACCATGAGAACGAGCATCAGCTATTTTTTGAGCTATTTCTTTTCTTATATTTACTTTCAAATTATGAAGTTCGGCTTCCATTTCTAAAAGTCGTTCTTTTGTTATATAGACTGCATCACTCATTTGGGTTACCGTTGGGGTTTTGAATTGTTATTTTAGAAATAAAACCGCTGACGCAATATCTCTATTGGGCAGCGGTATTTACAAATATAGGTATATTTTTTTGAATGTACTACGAAATTAAATATTCGATAGTATATGTCCCATTTTTTCTTTTTTTGTCGTCAGATATTCTCTATTAGATTCTTGAGGTTCAATTTCCAAGGGTAATTGTTCTACAACAGTAAGACCAAAACTTTCAATTCCAACGCGTTTTGTGGGATTATTCGTTAAAAGTCTCATTTCTCGAATTCCTAAAGAACTAAGAATCTGTGCACCGATTCCATAGTCACGAGAATCAGGTTTAAATCCTAAATGAGTATTGGCTTCAACCGTATCCATTCCAGTGTCTTGTAGAGCATACGCCTTGATTTTATTCAATAAGCCAATACCTCGACCTTCTTGACGCATATATAACAATACACCACTATCGTGATGTGAGATGATTTCTAATGCTTTGTGTAGTTGTGAACCACAATCACATCGACGCGATCCAAAAACATCACCCGTCAAACATTCTGAATGTACTCGAACTACCGTTGGTTTTGATGGATCTATAGTCCCTTTAATTAGGGCAACATGCTCATTCTCATCACAGGTGTTTCTAAACACTTTTATAGTAAAATCTCCAAATTCTGTTGGTAAAACAGATTCAGCAACCTCTGTAATAAATGAATGTTGTTTTAACTTATAACAAATCAAATCACGAACTGAAATGATTTTCAATGAATGTATTTCACCAAATTTTATCAAATCTGGTAAACGAGCCATTGTTCCATCTTCATTTAGTATTTCGCAAAGTACACCTACTTGTGAAAGATTTGCTAGCTCCATCAAATCCACGACTGCTTCAGTATGTCCAGCACGTCGTAAAACTCCTTCTTCCTTTGCTATTAAAGGGAACACATGTCCTGGACGTCCAAAATCCTCTGTTTTTGAAGTTTGAACAGCCAATGCTTTGATGGTTTCGGACATATCAAAAGTAGAAATACCTGTTGAAGTTCCATGGATATAATCAATGGAAACGGTAAATCCCGTTCCATGTAATGCCGTATTTGAACTCACCATTGAATCCAATTCTAATTCCTTTGCACGTTTTTTGGTTAGAGGTGTACAAATCAATCCACGTGCGTGAATTTTCATAAAATTCACCATTTCAGGAGTGCAATACTCTGCAGCACAAACGACATCTCCTTCATTTTCGCGGTCTTCATCATCAACGACTATAACAAATTTACCCGCTTTAATTTCTTCTATCGCTTCTTCTATTGTGGTTAGTTGTGTTTTCATACAAAAAAAGGCACCATTAGTGCCTAATGTAAATGGTTTGTGAACTGTTATTTATTGTTCTTATTAAGTATTGAAACGATTGCTACTTTCTCGAATTTGATACGAGCATTATCTGAAACTTGAAGTGTTACAGTTTTTTCGTCCATTTCAACAATACTTCCATGAATTCCTGATGAAGTCACTACTTTATCGCCTTTTGTCATGGATTCAAGAAGTAATTTTGCTTCTTTCGCACGTTTTTGTTGTGGGCGAATCATCATAAAGTACATTATACCAATAACAGCTCCAAACATTACTAAAGTCGTGATTAAACTTTGTATTGGATCTGCGGCTTGTCCATTTGCTCCACCTGACGGCGCCATCAACATTATTGCGTTTAATAAAATCATACGTTTTTTTCTGGGTAATAGGTCTCTATAAAATTATTTGACCATTGACGGAATGTTCCATTTCTTATTTTTTCCTTTACGGTTCTGACTAACCACATATAAAAGGATATATTCTGTAATGTTGCCAAATGTAAGCCTAAGGTTTCTCCACTGATAAACAAATGCCGTAAATACGATAACGAAAAGTTATTCGAATACGTATCTCCGAGACCAACATCAATTGGGTCAAGATTCATTCTATATTTTAAATTACGAATATTTATTTTGCCAGTAGTCGTAAAAAGTGTTCCGTTTCGTGCATTTCGTGTCGGCATTACACAATCAAACATATCTACTCCCTTCTGAATCGCTCGAAGTATATTCGCCGGTGTTCCTACTCCCATTAAATATCGAGGTTTATCTTGAGGGTAATCTTCAAGTACTGCGTCTAAAATCTCATACATTTGAGCCGTAGTTTCTCCAACTGCTAATCCACCAATGGCATATCCATCGAATCCAATTTCACATAATTGAGCAATAGATTCTTTTCGTAATGTTGGATAGGTACTTCCTTGTCCAATTCCAAATTGGAGTTGGTTAAAACCATAATATCCTGCTGTGTTTTGAAAATGTTCACGTGATTTTTTTGCCCAAGAAGTAGTTAGAGCAATACTTTTTTTGACATATTCATAGCTTGAAGGATTTGGTGGACATTCATCCAATACCATCATAATGTCAGAACCAATAGAACGCTGAATGTCAACGACACTTTCAGGAGTAAACAAATGCTTTGAGCCGTCAATATGTGATCGAAATTCCACTCCATACGAATACATTTTAGTGAGTTCTTTGAGTGAAAAGACTTGAAATCCTCCACTATCTGTCAGTATTGGTTTATCCCATTGCATAAAAGGATGCAAACCTCCAGCATTTTCTAATACTTCTCTTGACGGTCGTAAATACAAATGATAGGTATTGCCAAGTATTATCTCTGCACCTGCATCATTCAAATTTTGTGGAGTTAAGGTTTTTACTGTTCCTTGCGTACCCACCGGCATAAAGATGGGGGTCGTAATCTCTCCATGAGCAGTAGTTACTACTCCCAATCTTGCATTTGTTTCTGTATCAGTTTTGAGGAGTTGGAAGCTCATTACTTTGTGGTTTTGTGACAAAAAATCGAAGAAAAAGTAAGGATAGAATCACACCAATCACATCTGCAATCCAATCATCCAAAGCAGCTGTTCGATTTGGTACAAAAGACTGATGAACTTCATCGAGCAAACCCCATATTACTCCGAATGAAATTACTATCAACATTCTGTACATCTTGGGCATTTTGTACGGTGAAAGTGCAAACAACATTGCTATACCAAGAACAAAGAATGCCGTAATATGAAGCAGTTTATCTTCGAAAGTGAAGCCCAAATCCATTAAAATAGGGCTTGGCTGGTGAGAAAATAGTACATTTGTAAGACAAACGACAATGAGAGGTAGGACTCGCAAAAATTTTTTCATCTACAAATGTACGGTTTTTTAGAGAATTTCTATGAAAAATGGGATTATAAACGCAACACATTCTTTTGAAATTTTAGTTACTGAGGAAATGTTAGCTACATTTGACGGGATAGTCATTCATCCTGTCTATTCTACTTTTTGGTTGTGTTATCATGTAGAGTTATGTGCTAGAAAAACCATTGAACCCTTTTTCGAGGAAGAAGAAAATGCATGTGGTGGTGGAATAGAAATTCTACATAAAGCAATGGCACCACTTGGAGCAACCGTAAGTATCTCAACGAGAGTTTCTAAGCTCTCTGAAAAAACCATTATTTGTGAATTTATTGCTTACAATGGTGAAACACTTATTGCAAACGGTACCCAAACTCAACATTACTTCCCGCAATCCAAAATCGACTCATTGATAAATAATGCTTATAAGAGGTAGTTGTATTAATTAAAATTAATGCAATATTCATTTAATATTTAGTATATTGCAATTATTATTACGAACTTTCTAACTTATATTATGGATAAATCCCTTTTATTTACGAACGACCCATTCGAATTTGCGAAAAATAACCCTATATTAGTAACTTTTGATACACATGGAAATAGAGGAAATGCTACTACAAACGCTATTAAAATGAAAAATGATCCTCTTTCCAATGATTCAAAGGATGCACTTTTTCAGGTACGATCTGCAAAGAAAGTCTATCCAATGCAAATTTTATGGGATGGGAACTTAGGTTCTAACAAAGTGAAAGCATCAACTGCTTTAACTGGTGATGGATTTTATAGTTATTATCTTCCTTGGATGAAGGATACTATTGTTCGTATGACATTGCGTCCATCAAAAACCCTTGTCAATGTTACAGAAAAAGAAGATCCTGATTACTTTTTTACAGCTGCTGTGAATGGTTGTACTGTCATTGTCGAAGGTGATCCATTAACCCCTACGGTCTATCATGCAAATGCTATGGAAGAAGGTGGAAATGATAACTCCCCTACCGTCCATTTTAATTCAAATAATCTGGTACTAGGTCAACAAGTATTAGACCGAAAACAGAATATTATGCTAAATAAGTTTCAAAATCACAGAACAAATTTTCAAAAAGCTGATCCAAACTTAGAAACTTCAGTGATTAAGGCAAGTGAGTATATGACCTATCAAAATACTCAAGAATTTAATAACTATTTAGCTGACTTAACCAGAGGTATTCCCAAATCAAAGCTCGCTTGGAAAAAGAAAGACGAAATAGAAATTCTTGAGTCTCAAGGATGTGTTTTTGGGTTAAAAAGTGATATAGATTATAAATGGTCTTTCTATTATCAACGATTAGTAAAAACGAAACGATATAAATTTTCTCTTAACTATCCTCATCAATGGAAAAGTCAAGGAAAATACAAAAAAACAGAACTTTCATCTGATTGGAGAGTCGTAGAATGTAAAAAATTCTATCCTAATGATGGAAATAATCCTTCCTACAGACTTTAGAAGAAATCATTGTATTTTCAGAAAATTGTAATGTATGTATGCCCCCTCACCCCATCCCTCTCCCTCGATGGGGAGAGGGGGCTCTTCTTGTTAATATATTTCTTTTAAACCTAAAACAACTCCCTCTCCATCAGTCCACTGAGGCACTCGAAGTGGATACAGAAATAGAGATTCTTTTCCTCAGCCAAAACAACCCAAAAGAAACACTCTCTCCCACGAAGGGTGAGGGATGGGGAGAGGGATTCACTTACTCAGCCAAAATATCCCCAAAAACAACCCCCTCTCCCTCGAAGGGAGAGGGATGGGGTGAGGGATTCAAAAGCCAATACATAACCACAAAACTACATAGACATAATAAGGCAAATATTTTTGTATTTTTGTGAAAACGATTATTTTAAAGAGGAATATCAAATGAATTTTGAAAAAAATGACCCAATGTATTATGTACAATCAGACTTTGACCATTTTAAGTATTGTTATGAGGTACTTAAAGAAAATTTTAGTGATAATTCAAGAGATACACCAAAAGACGGTGTACTATTATTTGGCGTTTTTATTACTTCTTGGGCAACATATTATAGAAGTTTATTTGATTTTTTTAATCCCAAAATTAAAAATGAAAATGAACAGTATAGTGACTACATTAAAAGGTTAAAGGGACAACACTATGATATTTTGATTGTAAATGTTTTAAATGAAGAACCTTTTCATTCTTTTAATAATCTTAATCAGAGTCTAATAAAAAAGTTTGAAGATAAATTAACTAAATATGAATATCATCCTCAACTAAAAGCAAAAAACAAATTAGAAGATATCAAACTGAAAATAAATAAATTGATTTCTCATTTGACTGAGGACAGAATTACAACTTTTAAAGATGGTTATTATGTGTGGGAAGTAGAAAATTGTTCAGAATACATAATCAAAGCTTACGAAAGTCTCATTAAAGTTTTAAGTGTTGTAAAAGATAAGCAATTAGATGATTTTGATGAAGTAAATTCTAAAGAGATAAGTTCAAATGAAGAAAATTCATCTCCTAATATAGTTTCAGTTGATAAACATAAAGACTCTTTTGCGGCTTACACTACTTCAGCAATCATTAATAATTCACCAAGAAGTAAACTAAAGTGATTATATACTTTCTCCAAACTTACCTCTGGAGCTTTTTTTTGTCGTTCACTGTCACATGGTGATTTATATTGCATAAAAAGAGTGGAAATTTTCCTCCCAATAATCCCATTTTCGTATATTTGTATTCCGTATTCATAACATATCCCACTAAAACCCTATGCCGTCATTACATTGGATTGGAAAAGAAAAAGTTGTGCATCACCATCTTGATGTGCCGTATCACGTATTGGAACATTCTTATTCGTTTGCTGATGGGAATGTTTCGCAAGAAATGGGGGATTCTGGGAATAAAATTATTCACGGTGATAATCTTTTGGCGTTGAAGTCATTGCTTCCGCAATATGAAGGTAAGGTGAATTGTATCTACATCGATCCGCCGTATAATACTGGGAATGAAGGTTGGGTGTATAATGATAATGTGAATGACCCAAAAATCAAAAAGTGGCTTGGCGAAGTGGTTGGCAAGGAAGCCGAAGACCTCACTCGCCACGACAAATGGCTGTGTATGATGTATCCGCGTCTCAAATTGCTCCATAAACTTTTGGCAGATGACGGCGTTATCTTTATTTCCATAGATGATAATGAAGTAGCTAACTTAAGATTAATGTTAGATGAAATCTTTGGATGGAATAACTTTGTTGGGATCTTTGTTGTGAATTCTACACCAAATGCAAGAGATTATGGGCATATAGGTAAAATGCATGAGTATAGTATAGTGTTTGCCAAAAACATAAATGCTTATGAATCTAATGAATTAGAAGTAGTTGATAAGAAATTTAAATATTTGGATGAAAAAGGTGGATATAATATTCATCCACTTTACAACTCGAATGAAGCATTTACAAATTTAAACAGACCAAACCTTTATTATCCATTCTACATAAATGTTGATGAAATGCTGGATAATGAGTTTTATAAAATTAGCCTTGAAAGAAAAGAAAATTCTATAGAAATATTCCCCCCAAAATCAGTTAAGAACAACGTACAGTTTGTATGGAGATGGGGTAAAGAAAAATCTTTAGGTGAACTAAATAAGGAAATAATTGGATACAAAACTGGTGATGGAGAATTTAGAATTGTACAAAAAATGAGGTCAACTCATAAAATAATTAGGTCGATTTTAGATGATATTACTTACACTAGTAGGAAAGGCACTGCAGAAGTAGAAAAAATTTTTGGCTCCAAACAATTTAATTTCCCTAAACCAGTAAAACTAATTGAAGACTTTTTATTTACTGCTACCTCCCCCAACTCCATCATATTAGATTCCTTTGCAGGAAGTGGAACGACAGCTCATGCGGTTTTGAATTTGAATAAAAAAGATGGTGGAAATAGGAAATTTATCTTGTTGGAAATGGAGGAGTATGCCGATACTATCACCGCTGAACGTGTAAAACGTGTCATCAATGGATATGCTGATGTGGAGGCAACGGGAGGCGGTTTTTTGTTTTATACGCTTGGTCAACCACTCTTTACAGAGGATGGTTTGCTCAATGAAGCAATTGGTGAAGAAAAAATCCGTGAATACATTTACTTCACAGAAACGCAACAACAATGTACGCAATCAACGAATGATAATAGATTTTTCTTAGGAATGGCGAATGATAGTAGTTACTATTTTTACTACATTCCTGACCAAGTAACAATACTCAACGCAGAATTTTTATCAACGATTTCTCTCAAATCCAGTCAATATGTAATCTATGCCGACACATGTGCATTGGACGAGGTAACCTTACTCAAAAACTCTATCATTTTCAAAAAAATACCACGCGATATCACTCGAATTTAAGAATGCAATGGAATTAAAACCCTACCAACAAACTGTTATAGAAGATATTGATCGCTATTTACGATTAGTAGTGCAAACGAAATCGAATAGACGTGCATTTGAAACCTTTTGGATGGAACATCCTCGCCATAATATCACCTTTCAAAAAGGCGGTTACGTTGAGCCGTACAAAGAACATATTCAAGGTGTTCCTCATATTACCATCAAAGTACCAACAGCAGGTGGCAAAACCTTTATCGCCTGTAATGCAATTCGCACTATCTTCAATCATTTTCAACCGGGAAAACCTCAAGCGGTCGTGTGGTTAGTGCCGTCCGTTACGATATTGGAACAGACCATAAAAAACTTACGAGACCCATACCACCCATATCGCCAAAAAATCAATAGTCATTTCAATTCTCGCGTTGAAGTATTCGACAAAAAAATGCTTTTAAACGGCATTGGTTTCAATTCCAGTTCAGTACAAGAACAATTGACAATTGTGGTTTTAAGCTTTGATTCATTACGAGCAAAAAACAAAGAAGACCGAAAAGTCCACCAAGAAAATGGGCAGTTGTTGTCGTTTCAACAATTTGTAGGTGAAGACAATGAAGTGAGTGTGAGTGAAGTTCTGAAAAACTTAGAACCAGTTGTGATAGTTGACGAAAGTCATAATGCAGAAACAGAATTAAGTATAGAAATGCTGAACAATTTGAATCCGTCATTTGTCTTGGATTTAACGGCAACTCCCCGAAAAAACTCAAACATACTTTCCTTTGTCGATGCAATTGAATTAAAAAAAGAGAATATGGTAAAACTTCCAGTTATCGCCTATAATCTTTTCGAAAAAACAGATGTCATCAACACTGCATTAGCCCTCCAAAAGAAGTTAGAACAAAAAGCAAAAGAAGAAGAAAAGATTACGGGTACGTATATTCGTCCAATAGTGCTTTTCCAAGCTCAACCAAAAGCAAAAGACGATACTGTTACATTTACAAGATTAAAAGAAAAACTTATTCAGGCAGGAATCCCAAAAGAGCATATTCGCATCAAAACTGCCCAAATCAATGAAATAGAAAAAGAAGATTTGATGAGCAAAGATTGTCAAGTTCGGTATATCATTACCATCAATGCACTCAAAGAAGGCTGGGATTGTCCATTTGCGTATATTTTGGCAACGATAGCGGATAAGTCCTCAGCAGTAGATGTTGAGCAAATATTGGGACGAGTATTGCGACAGCCTTACGTCAAAAAACATCAAAATTTTGAGCTGAATATGTCGTATGTCCTTTTTTGTTCATCAAAATTTGAACGTACCTTAGATTCTATCGTATCGGGATTGAACCGCTCAGGATTTTCAAAACGAGATTACCGTGGATATGATTATACGTTACAAACAGAAACAAAGGAACAATTATCGATAGGAATTGAAACCAAAGTTCAACAAATGGAAAAAATTCCTGAGTTTTCAAAAGAAGATGTAACGGAAGATATCATAACAGAAAACATAGTCTATCATACTGAAGAAGAAATACCGAATCATTACGTAGAAAATCTCTTTAAAATCGGAAAAGATACAAATGAACAAATGGAAGAAACTGTTCTGAATACTCCACTATTTTCATCAACCCCTGTAGAAATTGCGAATCAAATGAATACATATCCAATGAGAAAAGAATTTGTAGAGATTGCAAAAGAAATAACATTACCACAATTTGCAATTGAAGTTCCTACAAATCCAGATATATTCAATTATGAAGCACAACAGCTACTTCATAAGAATATTCTATTAGAAAAATTTATGTTAAGCAAATCAGATACAAATATTAACTTCGATGAAGTAGAATCACAGATGTATGAATTGGATATAGATACTTCTACTGATGACATCAAATCAAAAGTATTGAAGAATAATAGCTTTGTGCGAGAAAAACTTTTGACTTACATTGTCGACCCATCAAAAGAAACACAAAAACTAACTACAATGGTAAATTTGATTTGTAATGGATTGGGAGCATTACCGCCAATTCCAGAAGCACAAGTTCGTGGATTTGTTTCGAATGTCTTAGAAAATTTTACGAATGAGCAGTTTTCTGATTTGATCAACAATGAATTTCGTTATATAGAAATCATTCGCAAAGCCATCAATGAACGGTCAAATAAAGAAGCAAAACGAAAATTTGAAGAAATGTTAGTTGTTGATAAAATATCGTTAAAATACTCTTATAAACTTCCACTTACAATTTCACCATCGGATGTAATAAAACAAAGTTTACCAAAATCTCTTTATGAATCAGAAATACGAATGAATGACTTTGAATTATCAGTTGCCAGAGAATTGGGTTCATGGGATAACATAGTTTTTTGGACGAAAAACATCGAAAATAAGGGGTTTTATATTAATGGACCAACTGGAAACCATTACCCAGATTTTATAGCCTATACCCAAAGTAAAAAGGTGTTGCTAATTGAAACAAAGGGTGACCATTTGATTGCAACCGACAAAATTGAATTAGGAAAACAGTGGAATAACATAACGAATAATAAATACAAATATATGTTAGTCTATCAAGATGTAAAGTTCAATGATGCTTATACGTATGAAGAATTTAAACGAATTGGAAGAGAGATGTAAAATCAATAAAAATTAGCACAATTTAGAAATTACAATTAAAATATCCAGCATACGTTTAAAAAAGTCCGTGTCCGGAGATGAGATATTGGAATTGTTTTTCATTGTTTTTCTCCTTAGTCATCATATCGATAAGTTATGATGACTTTTTTTTAGACAATAGAATAAATCATTCATCGTTCATTAATTTCGAAAGTCTATGTGAAATCGTTTGCATAGGAGACTCCTTTCAAGAATTAAATTGTTTTGTTGCAACCGAAACAATTACAAAACCATCAAGTAGTAATGTTTGGTGGTTTTGTGTTTTGATTACAATTAGTTTCAATACACTTCGTATAGTTCGATAACGCGATCATTTGCTGTATGAATCGTAGTTACCTCTTGAGGTGCAAAACCATCAAGCAGAAATGTTTGGTGGTTTTGTGTTTTTAGGTGGAATACAATTTTGGAAAAAATTATACGTTTATTATTATGGCTGATGTGAAGAAATTTTCATAAAGCCTCCTTTTAGGAAAAGTTTAAAAAAGTAAGCATAAAACCATCAAGCAGAAATGTTTGGTGGTTTTGTGTTTTAAGTTATTCTTTTAAGGCACCGGAAGTGAGGGACTGGATGATTTGTTTTTGGAAAAAGAGGAAGAGGATGAGGACTGGAAGTGAAGAGATTCCTGCTCCTGCCATCAAATGCCCCCAGTCGATAGATTGTTTGCCGAGATAGAATGCCAATCCTACTGGAAGAGTACGAAGATTGGGGTCTGAAACGAAGAGGAATGGGAAGAGAAATGAATTCCAATGAAAAAGGAAAATATAGACTGTTAGAACAGATAAAATGGGTTTGCATAGAGGCATAACGATGCGAAAAATGATTCGCAATTCTGATGCACCATCGATTCTCGCTGCTTCTTCAATATCTTTAGGAACGGATTCGAGATATTGTTTCACTAAAAATATCCCAAATGGCGATACTAACCAAGGAAGAATTAACGCAGCATAGGTATCTAACCACCCAAATACTGCCATCATTTTATAGAGCGGTATCATTATCACTTGTGCTGGAATAAACAAGACCAACAATACGGTACCAAATAACCACGCAGTTTTTTTGGTATTCAGTTTTCTTGCAAACACATAGGCAGAGGTATAGCAAAAAAGTAAATTGGCTACAGTTATTACTGTTGCCACAAGTATAGAATTAAGAAAATAGATGGTATAATTGTCTGATGAAAAAGCGTCCGTGTAATTTAGAACAGTGAATGAACTTGTCAACAAATCCCAAAATGAAGTATATTGTTCAGGAGTTGATTTGAGTGAAAGTAGAATCATCAATCCCAATGGCAAAATCATCGCAAGTGCAACAAATGAGAGAATCACATACCGAAAGATCAATTTCATGGAGTGTAAAACCCTTTAACATTGATATAACGTTCCACTTCTGGATGCACTAAGTTGGTGATAGGGCGTTTTGTTGCAATACGATGTCGAATTTCGGTTGAAGAAATATCAATAAAGGGAGCGTTTATCCATATTGGAGGTCGTTGATCAGAAGAAGAAAGCTTTTTGTAATAATCTTGGTCTAAAATCACTTCCTTTAAAGCTCGACGAGTAATACACAATTGAACATTATCGACAATTTCTTTCCATAAATGCCACGATTGAAACAATCGAGATTGATCTTCGCCAATGAGTAAATACAATTGTGAATGTGGAAACTTATTTTTCAAATGGTGAATAGTATCAATAGTATATGAAACCTTTTGTTGTTTAATTTCAAAATCATCAATTGAAAAATTTTCATTTCCTTTGATAGCAAGTTCTAACATTCTAATTCGGTCAATATCGTCAATAACTGGTGATTCAGTAACTTTAAACGGTGACTTATACGTCGGTATAAAAATACAATGATCCAATTTCATTTGCTCAACAAAATACATAGCATGTATCGTATGAGCGATATGAACAGGATTGAAAGAACCACCAAAAAAACCAATTCTTTGCATAGAATAAGAAATATGTACGTACAGAAAATATCAATAATACTATTGTTCTTGACATTGATAGCAGGGTTAAACAATTGTTCACCAAACTCACAACCTCAACCAATTCAAGAACCCACATTTCGGGTGTTTGTAACCCAGATACAATCACATCAGCAAAGCAGAAATGCATTGACTATAGAACCTATAGCAGGTAATAGTCCGTTAAAAATAGTACTCCAATTCGATGGAGTTACTTACAAAGATACGGTTTTACTCACAAAATCAATCGTAGAATTTCAATCACCCATGATCACTGGTGTATGTTCTATTATTGGAACTACTGTAGAAGGTAAAAAATTCTCAAAAGAAATTCTTTTGCAAATAGTATCTGAAACAACTCCAGAGATGGTCTTAATTGGTGATTCTTTATGGGTAGCAACAAGTGAAACAACCCAAAAAATGTGGAATTCTATATTGGATACAAATGAATCTTCGGTGATAGGAGATAACTATCCAATCGAGAAAGTAAGTTGGTACGAGGCTATTGATTATTGCAATAAACTCTCACTATCCAAAGGATTAACCCCTTATTATATTTGGGAAGCGGATACTGTTCGCTATGACAAAAACTCTAAAGGATATAGATTGCCTTTTGAGTATGAATGGATATTTGCAACGTATAATACTGCACAAACTGCTTTTTTTAATGGTGAAGTTACCAATGAAGGATGTTTCCCACTTGACACTACTCTCAATGAAGTAGCTTGGTATTGTGCAAATACTAATTTTCCAAAAATGGTTAAATTAAAAAAAGCCAATGATTTTGGACTCTTTGATGTTCACGGAAATGTGTGGGAATGGTGCAATGATTGGGTACAACCATATGGAGATACAAAATTGCTCAAAGGAGGTTCATGGTATAATGATGCACACTTTGCAATGAGAACACATTTTTACAATCTTCACCCTGCTGATAAATTTAGAATATACTCATTTAGAGTATTTAGGACAAACTAAATTTTTCGTTTTTCTATAACTTTAGTATCTTTGTACTTTCCGTACAAAAATATACTACATGAATCTTTCTATACAGCGAGCATTACTAAGCGTTTCAGACAAAAGTGGGTTATTAGAATTAGCAACTGAATTAGTTGCTAAAGGGGTAGAAATCATCTCAACTGGGGGAACAGCAACCTACCTTCGTAACAATGGGATTACAGTAACTTCCTTACAAGATATCACTAACTTTCCCGAAATTATGGATGGGAGAGTGAAAACCTTACATCCAAATATTTATGGAGGAATTTTAGCAAATCTTTCCGTTGAAGAACATAAAAAAGCACTTGCAGACCATTCAATTTCTCCAATTGACTTGGTAGTAGTTAATCTCTATCCATTTGAAGAAACCGTCAAAAAAACACAATCAACTCACGAAGAAATTATAGAAAATATCGACATTGGTGGTCCATCAATGGTAAGAGCATCTGCGAAAAATTACTTGTGGACAACAATTCTAACAAATCCTAACCAATATGCGACTTTTCTAGAGTATTTTACAGCAACTTCATCAACACCTTTAGAATATCGAATGCAATTAGCAAAAGAGGCTTTTCAACATACAGCTTATTATGATGCTAAAATTAGCAATTATTTTGAGAACGTAACTGAAGACACACTTTCCAGTGTCTCTGTTTTGGGGTTTAAAGAAGATTTTCCTTTACGATATGGTGAAAATAACCATCAAAACGCCAAATTGTACGGTGATTTTTCAAAAATATTTACCAAATTACACGGAAAAGATCTATCCTACAACAACATAGTTGATACAGACTCATCAGCAAAATTATGTGCAGAATTTGAAGAACCGACGGTTGTTATCATCAAGCATAATAACCCATGTGGAGTTGGTTCTAGTGAGGATTTGATTCAGGCATTTGAAAAAGCCTTTTCAACAGATGTAGTTTCTCCATTTGGTGGAATCATTGCTGTTAATAGAGAAGTAGATTTAAAATTTACTCAAAGAATTGAATCATTGTTTTTAGAGCTCTTAGTTGCACCGAGTTATACTCCTGAAGCATTAGAATATCTAAGAAAAAAGAAAGATAGAAGAATTGTTATGGTAGATTATAATCTACTTAACTTAGCAAATACAAAAGAAATCAAATCTGTTAGTGGTGGTATTTTAGTACAAGAGAGTGATACAGTTCTTTTTGATGCAGAACAATTACGTTGTGTAACAAATCGACAACCAACAGAGGAAGAGTTGCTATCAATGCACTATTCTTTGAAAATCGCCAAACATGTAAAATCAAATGCAATTGTTTATGCATCTTCAAATCAGTCTTTAGCTATTGGAGCTGGGCAAATGTCGAGAGTAGATTCTGCTCGAATTGCAGTATCAAAAGCAAAAGAAGCTGGAATTACTCTCAAAGGTTCAGCCGTAGCTTCTGATGCTTTTTTTCCATTCGCGGATGGATTAATGCAAGCAGTAGAAGCTGGAGCAACTGCAGTAATTCAACCTGGAGGCTCAAAACGTGACGACGAAGTGATTGCTGCTGCGAATGAACATAATATAACTATGATGTTTACAGGAATTCGACATTTTAAACACTAAATGCTCATAACATTTGAAGGAATTGATGGATCTGGAAAAAGTACACAAGTGCAATTACTTGCATCTTGGTTACAGGAGCGTGGGAAAAAAGTAGCCACATTTCGCGAACCTGGAGGTACGATAATAACAGAAAAAATTCGTTCAATTTTACTAACCAAAGATTCAGAGGAACTAAGTTACAAGGCAGAATTGTTATTGTTTTTAGCAGCTCGAAATCATTTGATTTCAACGAAAATATTGCCTCAATTGAATGAAGACACTATTGTTATTTTAGATAGATTTTCAGATTCTACAATTGCATACCAAGGATTTGGTAGAGGGTTGATGATCGATGAAATTCAACAATTGATTGACTTTGCAACAGACAAATTACGTCCAAATGTAACTTTTTATTTGGATATGTGTTTTACAGATACTGTAAAACGACTTTCAGCTCAATCTACTCGTTTAGATCGCTTTGAGGCATTAGGAGAGGAGTTTTTTGAAAAAGTACGAAATGGCTATCTTTTTTTACAAGAAACCGAATCCCAACGAATCAAAATGATATCAGGAACAGAAAGTATTGAATCGATACATTCGTTTATTACAAAACAATTACAAGAAAATTTTTCATCATTACTATAGATGGGTTTTTCTATGAAAAACATACGATTACTACTATTGCTTTTCTGCATTACTTCAAGTGTTGTCTTCGCAGATACAGCAAAGAAAATATCAGCTACAAAATTCTTACAGATTGATAAATCAAAAGAATTTTTAGCCTCAACTGCAAAGGTTCAGGAATTTAAAATTTCTACAACTGAAATGACTAATTCTCTTAATGGAGTATACAATGTGGAAATCTCAAATTTCCCAATTTCACTTCAAGAATTAGGTACTGTTGTGTTAGAGCGAGGAAGTGCCGTTATGGATGATTTTACAACAATCATTCATGAAACTAAAAATGGTAATGTAAAAATTGCTGTCCCTCAAATGGATGTTTATAAAGGGTACATTGTTGGGAAAGAAGACTCAAAAGTTTTTATAAATGTAACAGACGGTATGATGGTTGGATTCATTGAAAATGATGGTATCCGTCACATAATCTCTCCTAACATTGAGGCTGAAACCAATAGACTTACTTTTAAAACTCACTATATCACTCCTGAAAAAGATTTCAGACTTTTAGGAGAAGAGACTTCATACAAATGTCAACCATTGGATTTATTGAGCGAACAAGAAGTTGCTGATATCATAGAACGTCGTCAGAATAAGAAACATGAAGAATTAATGGCTGATTATTCGAAGTTATTAGAAGTGGATATGGCGATAGAAACTGACGGTCGTTTATATACTCGATTTAATGGAAATATTGTAAATCTAACCCGTTATGTAAATACTATTTGGTCTATGGTAAACTACATTTATCAAGAACAATTGAATATTCGTTTCAAAATTGTTCACTTGAATATCTTAGACCCTGATACAGACCCATATCAAAATGAAACAAATATTGGAACCTTACTTCAAAGATTTATTAATCAGTGGAATGGTACCAAAACAAATGTAAAACGAGATGTAGCTCATTTAATGACATTCTTTACAAATACTTCTGGTGGTACAGTTGCTGGTGGTATTGCTCGTTTGCAAGGTCTATGTAATATGCAAGGTGGTTATGCTGTGAGTGGAGTTACAGTTACTACTGCTTTTGCAACCACATACCCAACAAGAGCATATACTTGGGATGTAATGGTAGTTGCTCACGAGACTGGACATTCACTTGGATCTTCACATACTCACAATTGTGAGAATAACATTACTGGATATATCCCACCGTTAGATACATGTGTAGTTGATGTTCCAATAAATCAGGATCCTTTAGGAACTGGTGATGCATGTTATCAAAACTTATCTTTAGTTAAAAGACCTGCAGATCCTGAAATTATGAGTTATTGTCATCTTCGCTATGAAAGTTCTATGAAGCTTATATTTACTCCAAGGGTTGCAAATAGGATACGTGATTTTGTAGTTGGCAAGGTTGGAACGACTGCTTCACGTTGTGTAAGTGAACCTACAAAAATAGTTGAACTTACATATCCATTAGGCTTCAGAAACGACCAAAACCTGCCTCAAGTTTTGTCGGGAACTCCTAACATCAAATGGTCATATAGTGCAGATGTTACAGCAGTAAAATTAGAATATTCAACCAATAGTGGATCTTCTTGGGAGTTAATTGAAAATAACATACCTGCAGTCTCAGGAAGAAATACAGGTTATGCTTGGTCAATCCCAGCAGGTATTACTACAAACAATGGTTTGATAAGAATTTCTGATGTAAATGATGCATCAATTGCAGATACTTCTATGGCAACATTTGCAATTCAACAACAAGAACTCAAACTTAGCTTTCCACGTTTTGGGGAAGAATTAGGTCAAGGTGATATTGCAAGAATAGAGTGGACCAAAAAAAATGTAGCTAATTGTAAGGTAGAGTTTTTCAATGGAACAAGTTGGCAAACAATTGTAGCTTCAACAACTAATACCACTTTTGATTGGCCAGTTCCTGCAATTGCTATTGATAATGGAAGAATTAGAGTTTCCGATGCAGGAAATGCTGATTTGACCGCTACAGCTGATGAATTGAAACTCGGTGTACCAACATTGACTGTAGTAAAACCAATTATGCAAGATACAATTTGTATTGGATTCAGAAATGATATAAACTGGCAATCACGTTTTGTAGGTAGAGTAAGAATACGTTATAGTGACGATGGTGGTAATTTCAAAAATACTGCTGGTGGTGCTAATTTAACTGCAAGTTTAGGAACACTCAATTGGAGTGTGCCAAGTGGTGTACAACCATCATCAACAGGTAGAATCGAATTTACTAATCAAACAACTGGTGCTAACTTGGGTAATGTTTTAGCTACAATGAACAATGTAGTTTTTGCTAATTGTGTTCCAGTATCTGTTCAAGATTTCTCTGGTTCAGAATCAGTATTTTCTCTTGATGAGATTATCCCAAATCCTGCAAAAGAAAAAGCAATTATGAATTTATCTATTTTCAATGAAATTCCTACTGCTCAATTAGATGTAACAATTACTTCTATCAAAGGGGAAACATTAGCAAAAGTTTTTGTACCAAAACCTATGGTTGGAATTAATACAATTACATTACCAATCGAAAACTTAGCTACTGGAACATACTATGTTGTTGCACGTTATGGTTCTTTCTCTACGTTCAAACAATTGACAGTTATTAAATAACCTTTTCAAATTATTCTTGAATCCTAAGGCGAATATGAATTCATATTCGCCTTCCTTTTGTAAAAAATACTCGTGTCATTATTAAACTCTCTCATAGTTGGAACAATGCCTTTAATCCCAAAAGGGATTGTTAAAAAAATTTCTCAACGCTATATAGCTGGTGATTCAATTGCCGATGCTATACGCGTAGCAAAACAATTAGAATCAGTAAATGTAGTTGCTACAATTGATGTTCTTGGTGAGTTTAAAACGCTTAAAGAACAGGTAGAAAAAGAAAAGAAAGAAACCATTCATCTACTTCATGCAATTAAAGAAAATCAGCTTAAAAGCTATTTGAGTATAAAGTTGACTTCAATAGGAATGGACATTGATGAGGACTATTGTTTTGAAAACTTGCTTGAAATAGTGATTATTGCAAGTGAAAAAGGAATATTTGTTCGATTAGATATGGAGAACTCTCCATACACTTCAAAGACATTAGATATGTATCGAAAAATACGTGAGAAAGGTTTTTCGAATATTGGAGTAGTTATTCAAGCATATTTAAAGCGAAGTGAAGAAGATATTCAATCTCTCTTAGAATACAAACCGTCTATTCGTTTATGCAAGGGTATCTATGTAGAATCGGCTGACATTGCCTTTAAAGATCATGACCATATTCGTTCCAACTACAAAAAATTGTATCATTTACTCATTGAAAATGGTGCTTACAGTTGTTTAGCCACACATGATATAGAGTTAATTAATTATTGCGTACATGATATTGAAAAACAAGAAATTTCAAAAGAACAATTTGAATTTCAAATGCTTTTAGGGGTGAAAGAAGAAGAAAGATCGAAGATAGTTCAAAAAGGTCATACGATGAGAGTCTATATTCCATTTGGTGAAGATTGGTATGGATATTCTACTCGTAGATTGAAGGAAAATCCTCAAATAGCACTCTATGTTACCAAAGCTCTTTTTAGACTTGGGTAGTACGCTCTAAAAGCTTAGAAATATGTAATTCTAATATTTTTGGCATATCTTCTATCCTGACTGTTAGGTTTTGTAATTCTGCTCGAATAATTGATTCTGGCATTGAAGGTGCTACAGCTGTTTCTGGAGTTTGTACAAAAATAGTTCCACCCATTCTTTTTACTTCTTTTGCACCATTGGTTCCATCGTATCCCAAACCACTTAATACAATACCAGTTGCATTCTTTTTGAAATGTTTAGCAACAGAAAAAAATAATGGGTCGGCTGATGGTTTTACAAAATTTTCATCTGGACCATCATTGATTGTAATTTTTGTTGGAGATTCAAAACAAATGTGATAATTACCAGGTGCAATATAGACGGTACATGGTTCGAATGGAATAGTTTTACGTACTACAACTACTTTTCTGTCTAATATCGCATCTAAGCGTTCTGCAAAACTATCCAACATCCAAATAGGTCCGTGCTGAACAATACAAAAAGATGTATGAAACCGCAAAATGTCAGAGGTACATTGTAATAAAAAATTTATCAGTAACTTAGGACCACCTGTTGATGAAGCAATTACAATGGGAAATAAGTTGGTTGGTGTCATTTTAGACTGTGAAAATAGTTAGTGTTTTTTTAGTTGTAGAATTGAGTGTTATTATTCAAAATTAAAGTATATTTGAAAGAAAATGAATTTTAAGTCATTCTTACTCTTTTTATGACCCGAAAAAAGCAATTTCAAAGTATATCACTAACGTTTTTGTTATTTCTTTGTTGGTTGTTTATAGCAAACCAAAAGTTATTAACTCAGGAAAAACAAATACGAATTGGCACCTTTAATATTGAATGGTTAGGCGATGGTAATGCTGATATAATTCAAAGAAATGAAAATGACTATCTTGCAATCGCAAAAATAATCGAAACGATTGATTGTGATGTTTTAGCGTTACAAGAAATTGAAAACGAAGATGCTTTGAAAAAAATCTTACAAATATTAAAGAAAAAATATAGGTATTTTATAGATTCTACATCTTCTAATAATTTGAAAGTTGCGATTCTTTACGACAAAACATTTGAAAATATTGATGAACAATTTATTCATTTTTCAACTGTAGCAATGACATATAAGCGACCAGCATTGTATCTGAAATTGAAAAAAGAAAAACAAGAATTTGAGTTTATTTCAATACATTTTAAATCATCACATAGAAAGAAATCTGAACAAAAATCCCAAAGAAATGAAATTGTTAGTTCATCTCAAGAAATTCGTGAGAAACAAGCAGAAGAATTGATATCTTGGATAAAAAATAATCAAAAAAAACATTCAATAGTAATGGGTGATTTTAACGAGGAATACAAAAAGGGTACGATTCTTAAACGGTTTGAACAATCATTTCAATCCACAGTGATTTCCAAAGATTTGATTAGTTGTGCTAATAATAAATGGAAAATGATAGACCATATAATTTTACCGGAACATTTTCGTAAAAGATTTAAAGCAGAACGATTGCAAAATTACAATCACAGAGTACTTTCTACAACAAATAATGCTCCGAAAATATCAGATCATTGTTTATTGCATTATACCTTAACCTATTAGAATGAGTCAAAATACACCTACAAAAAAAACTATACTTGTTGTCGATGATATTGAACAAAACGTAATGGTTGTTTCACAAATTCTTCGAACTGCAGGGTACAATGTTATACCAGCATTTTCGGGAACAACAGCTTTGGGAATATTAGAAAAACGTCAACCTCATTTAGTTTTGTTAGATGTTATGATGCCAGATATGGATGGTTTTGAGGTATGTGAAAGGATTAAAAACAACGAAAATTTACGCTCAATACCTATTATCTTCTTAAGTGCGTTGCATGATACGGATAAAAAAGTAAAAGCTTTGGAAGTTGGTGGAGTTGACTATATAACAAAACCATTTCAAGAAGCGGAAGTTATAGCTCGTGTGAACCTCCATATTCGTACTCATGAATTAGAATTAGAACGAAAGTTACATATTGACCAATTAGAAAGTTTGAATTCTGAAAAAGACAGGTTAATGGGAATTGTTTCACACGATTTACGATCACCTTTATCTGGAATTGTGGGTCTATCGGAATTAATGAAAGAGGTGCAAGAACCGGTTGATTCTGAATTTGTTCGTCAAATGTCAGAAGTTATATATTCCACATCAAGTCATTTGATTAGTTTGGTGAACGATTTATTAGATATAGCCAAAATTGAGTCTGGTGATCAGCACAAATTGCAACTTACTAATGAGCCAATTGAAGAAGTTTTCAAAAGTGTTAAAAACATTTTCTTTCAATTAGCAAAACAAAAGAATATTGATTTTGTGTTAGAACTTTCTGATGATACTTTAACTATAAATTGTGATGTTGCAAAAATCAAACAGATATTTAACAACTTAATTTCGAATGCTATTAAATTTACTCCAGAGAATGGTTCAGTATTTTTAAAACATTCGCAAACTGAGATTCACAATATATTCAAGGTTCAAGATACCGGAATAGGAATTTCTCCAGAAAATTTACCAAAATTGTATGAAAAATTTGGGGATCATCAACGTTTGGGGACTGGTGGTGAAAAAGGAACTGGTTTAGGAATGCCGATTGTGAAATCTTTTGTTGATTTACATGGTGGAACAATTGAAATAGAAAGTGAAGTAGGAAAAGGTACCACTTTTGTAATTTCTTTACCAAAGGAAGTTCCTACTACTCAGAAATAATAACATTTATCTTTGTATTCGGAGCTACTTTTGTTCCTGCAGGAGGTTGTTGCTGAATAATATAACCGGGATCATAGGTTTCATTTTTTTGAAAAGTTATATCACCTATAAGCAAATCAAATTGTTTTAATAAATTTTCTGCATCTTCTCTTGAAAGATCATTGATAGAAGGTACAACTAAGGCTGTTGATGAACCTTTACTTATTACCAAAGATATGAGATCAAGAGGGTTAATTATTTGTCCAGAAGGTACATTCTGTGCAATGACAAAGTTCTCAGTAACAGATTCACTAAATTCATAGCGTTCCGTTGCGTTAGAAAGACCTAAACGTATTAATTCGACCCTTGCATCACGAATAGGTTTTCCGACTAAAAAAGGCATTCTGAGAGTTTCTTTTCCCTTGCTTACAGTTAGGTATACTCTTCGACCTTCCTTCACTTTCGTTCCGCCAAAAGGTAATTGTGCAATAACTACTCCGGCTGGAATTTTGTCATTAAATTGTTCAGATATTCCTTGAAGGATAAGACCTGATTTTATAATTGCTTCCTTTGCTTCTTCAGAATTCAAATTTTCAACGTTAGGAACAACTATAATATCGTTTTTGGAAACAACCAAAGGTAAGATAATTGAGTCTAATAAAAACACCAATAGTACAAAAACCGAGAGGAATCCACTAATGACTAAAAGGTATTGCGTTGCTTTTTGTTGGAGTATTTTCTTCATAAATTTTTTCTTTTCTCTGTAAAAATACAAAGAAATTTCTATTTTTGAAGAAATCAATGGCAAATAGACACTAATCTAATACTATGTTACCTCAAATACAGAAAGATTTTGCAAACAAATTTGAAACTCAAGATATCAATCTTTTTCGTAAAGAATTAGGCAATGAAATAGATTGTCCTATAGAGTTTAAAATTAGTGAAATGCCTATTTTTGTTTCAAAAAAATTTAAAAATACATTAGAGCAGTGTTCTATTGAATTGATGTTACAATGTACTTCAGATGAGTATCTTGAGAAAACAAAATTCCTATTAGAAGAGCAATTTACAGTTCCGAATCAATCAAAAAAACCACTATTTTCTGTTGTTGATTTTGCAGTAACGAAAAATAATAACACTGGAGAATTTGAACCCAAGTTAGTAGAATTACAAGGGTTTCCATCATTATTTGGTTACCAGTATTTTTATGCAGAATTTGCAAGAAAAAAATATTCAATTTCAGCTAATTATGAAAGTTTTTTTAGTTCGTTAAGCTATGAAAAGTATCATAGTATTCTTAAAGATGCAATTTGTGGAAATCATCCTTCAGATAATGTGATTTTGTTAGAATTAAGACCAGAAGAACAAAAAACTAAACCTGATTTTTATGCTTTGAAAAAACTATTGGGAATTGAATCTGTAAACATTGAAGATATTATTGTCAATGGTTCACAATTATATTATGTTCGAGATGGGAAAGAAATTCACATCAAACGAATTTTCAATAGAACAATAATCGATGAACTTCAACAAGAACAAGCAACAATTCCAATTTTATGGAACAAGGAGTATGATGTGGAATGGGCAGGACATCCAAATTGGTACTTTTTGATTAGCAAATATACCTTACCTTTTTTTAATCATCCTTGTGTTCCTAAAACCCATTTTTTAGATTCAGTGAATTTTGAAGAAATTGATTTGACTTCATTTGTTTTAAAACCACTTTTTTCTTTTGCAGGAAAAGGGGTTATTATCAATCCAACTATGAACGATATTTCAATAATACCACTCAAGGAACGTAAAAACTATATCATTCAAGAAAAAATCGAATACGACCCTTGTATTTATACCCCATATGGAATGAATAAAGTAGAAATTCGTGTTATGTTGATTTGGTTGCCAGAATGGGATAAACCAATACCTGTCTCATCGTTAACACGAAGTGGAAGAGGTGAAATGATGGGTGTACGGTATAATACCATTCCATGGACTGGTTCTGCAGGATGTTTTTTTGAAGTTTAAATTACAATACAATCTATTTACTTTTTTCAATTAATTTAAAAGACCTAATGTCAACAATAAGCAAAAAATTTGAAACAAAAGCTTCGAAAGAAGAGTTAAAAACATATATCAACACAAAGGTATTATCTCGTCAAGAATTAGCTCCATTAATCAATTCTGCAGTTTGGAATGGCGATGTTCTCACAATAGACTCAAAATTTGGTGATGGTACCGTTACACTATTAGAACAAGAAATAGAAGTAACTATACATTTGTCAATGTTTGGGTCTATGGCAAAATCAGCGATTGAAAGTTCCTTAGATAAAGGATTCAAGGAATTACCTCCAAAAAAATAACATGGCTCAATTCACTCATTTACACAACCATACTCACTATTCGCTTTTAGATGGGGCATGTACTCCTGAAAAATTAATCAAAGCAGCTGTTGAAGATGGTCAGGAGGCTATTGCTCTCACTGATCATGGTGTTATGTTCGGCTGTTATGATTTTTATAAACAAGCCAAAAAAGCTGGTATTAAGCCAATATTGGGGTGTGAGGTCTATGTTGCTAATGGTTCACGATTTGATAAAGACAATAGAAAAGCAGGTGTAAAAAAGAAAAATTATTTTCATTTAGTGCTCTTAGCCAAAAATAACATTGGTTACAAAAATCTAATGAAATTAGTATCCTTTGGTTTTACAGAAGGATTCTATTATAAACCCAGAATTGATACCGATTTGTTAGAGCAATATTCCGAAGGTCTCATTGCAATGAGTGCCTGTTTGTCAGGAGTAGTTAATGCTCATATCGTTGCAGGAGATATGGATGAAGCAGTGAAAACAGCAAAATGGTACAAAAGTGTTTTTGGGGAGGATTTTTACTTAGAGTTACAAAATCATGAATTAGATTTAGATGGATTGATATTAGAAAAAATCCCAAAAATTGCTAAGGATTTATCCATCAAATTGGTAGCTTCCAATGATGCTCATTACATCAAAAAAGAAGATGCTCTACCTCATAATGTTCTTCTGCATATTCAAAATTCAACATCTTCCAACAATGGTACTTTTGATGTTCATAATTTGAGATATGGTAAACCGGAGATGTATTTGAAAACGCAACTGCAAATGATTGAGTTGTTTTCTTCCTATCCTGGTGCTATTGAAAATTCGATGGAAATTGCGGAAAAATGTGAAGTAGATCTGAAAACTGGTATTCATATGCCTATTTTCCAAATTCCACCTACTTCTACTGCAAAAGATGATAATGAATATTTACGTGAAATCACTTTCAAAGGTATGGAAGAGCGATATTCTGAGTTAACCGAGTCATTAATTGAACGAGTAAATTTTGAATTGGATGTCATCATCAAAATGGATTATGCATCTTACTTTTTGATAGTACAAGACTTAATCCAAGCAGCTCGAGATTTGGGAGTTAGAGTAGGTCCGGGTCGTGGGTCAGCTGCTGGTTCATTAGTGGCTTATGCTCTGAAAATCATTAACGTAGACCCAATGAAGCACGATTTACTTTTTGAGAGATTTCTCAATCCAGATCGTGTTTCTATGCCCGATATTGATATTGATTTTTCTGATGATAAACGTGATAGAGTAATAACCTATGTCAAGGAAAAATACGGCGAACAATCGGTAGCTCAGATTATCACTTTTAATACACTTTCTTCAAAGGCAGTACTTAAAGATGTAGGTAGAGTTCTTGGTATACCACTCGATCAGGTCAACAAAACGACAAAATGTATCCCGACGAATTTAGGAAAAGTGATGCCCATAGCGGAGGCAATGAATTTGCCTGATTTAGCGTGGTTGAAAAACCATAATGATCCTCGATTCAAAGAGTGGATTGAATATTCTAAAACATTAGAAGGTTTTGCCAGAAATTCTTCTGTTCATGCTGCTGGAATTGTCATCGCTCCAAGTGATATTACTGATTATGTTCCTTTGTACAAAGCACCTGATTCTGATCCTTCTACTCAGTATACTATGAAGGATTTGGAAGAAGCTGGGCTTTTAAAAATGGACTTTTTAGGTCTTCGAACATTATCAATTATAGACAAAACTTTAGAAATGATTAAAAGTAATCATGGTATAGATTTAGATATTGATGCTATTGATTATGATGATGAACATACCTACAAACTCATCGGAAATGGTGATACATTAGCAATATTTCAGTTCGAATCTGACGGAATGCAATCATATCTGAAAAAGTTAAAACCTCAAAATATTGAGGAGTTAACTGCAATGAATGCTCTGTATCGTCCAGGACCAATGGAGAATATTCCAGAATTTATTGACAGAAAACAAGGAAAGAAAAGTATCTCCTATTTACATCCTTTAATGGAGCGTTCACTCAAAACTACCTATGGTGTTATAGTTTACCAAGAACAAGTAATGCAATTAGTTCGAGATTTGGCTGGATTCACACTAGCTCAATCTGATATTATGAGAAGAGCAATGGGTAAAAAGGACGAAAAAACGATGAATACTCTTAAATCGCAGTTTACCTCTGGTGCTTCATCAAATGGAATTAATGAGACATTAGCAACTGAAATATTTAATCTCATTTTAAAATTCGCCAGTTACGGTTTTAACAAGTCTCATTCATTAGCCTATTCGTATTTAGCATTTCAAACTGCTTACTTAAAAGCTCATTACACTGCTGAGTTTTTAGCAGCAAATATGTCTGCAGAATTGAATGATTTGAAAAAAATCGTTCAGCTCATTGAAGAAGCAAAAAAGTTTGGTTTTAACGTCATACCACCAAATATTAACAAATCTTTTTCTACTTTTACTGTTGAAGAAAAAAAAATTATATTTGGATTGTCTGCTATTAAAAATGTTGGATCTTCTGTTGTTGATTCTATAATAGCAGCTAGAGAAGAAAAACCATTTATTTCACTTTTTGATGTTGTTACAAGAGTTGATAACAGATCCTTAAATAAACGTGGTTTAGAAGCATTGATTTGCTCAGGTGCTTTTGACTGTTTAGAAAATGGTACTCGAGCTCAAATGAACGCAGCTATAGAAATTTCTTTGGAGTATGCTAAAACAGTTGCAGGGTCTCAAGAAGAATCTATGGATTCTTTATTTGGTGAAGAAGTTAACTCAATGACAATATCTGAGCCGTCTTTACCAATGGTAAAAGACTGGACAGAATTAGAACGACTTCAAAAAGAAAAAGAGTTTTTAAACTTTTATGTCAGTGGTCATCCAATGGGTAGATACATTTTGGAGCATCACGCTCTTTCGACATTTACCTTCGATAAAATAGACGAAAGTTTTCATAGCAAAGATGTGCAAGTTTGTGGTCTTATTACTGAAAATAGAACCAGAATAGACAAATCTAATCGTACTATAGCATTCCCTACTTTAGAAGATATGTATGGTAGAATTGAATTGGTACTATGGGCAGATATTTATGAACAGTATCGTGATTTAATTGAAGTTGGAGAAATTCTCTGTATACAAGGGGAGTTTGATTTCAATGAGGAAGCTGCTAAAATCAAAGTTTCTAAGGTTCAATCCTTTGCAGAAGCAGTAAAAAACAATATTAAATCAGTTCAAATTAGACTTCCAATTACTGAGGAAAGTATAGTGAAAATTCAACAAATGCACATCGAATTTGAAGGTTCAAAAGATACTATAGAAATGCAATTTGTTTGTATGGAAGAAGATCAAATAGTTAAAAGATTTTCAGCACCATTAGTGCCTTTTGATGTCAATTCTCGTTCAATAGAAATAATTTCTCGTATATTTGGAAAAAACAATATTCGTTTACGTGCTAACTCTTCGATTGTATCCTCTAAAAAACAATGGCAAAACAGAAAAAGAACGTAGAACTTTCTGAAAAGGATTTAGAAAAAAAAGAAATGACGGACTACCCTATTGCAACTCTTTTTCAAGTGAGTATGTTAGCGGGAATAGTTTCATTTTTTATTTTCTACTTTAATAATCCTAATGGTGATATTTTCACTATGATTTTTAGAGCTTTTTTTGTCTTTACTATCTTTGCAATTTGTGGGGGTGTTATCATTGTCATTGTTGTCTCTATCTTCAATTCAAATCGAGAACGTGAAGAAAGAGTCTATTTTGATGAACAATACGAAAAAACACTCCGAAATATTGAAGAAGCAAAAATAAGGTTTGAAGAAGAAAGAAAACGATTAGAAGAAGAAGCGAGATTAAATTCAGAAGGTCCTGCAAAATCTCAATAATTGATTATAGAGTTCATTCATGAATAAAAATTTACAAACAGAAGAACAATTGATTTCATTATGGAAAGAGTATCATTCTTTTGAGACTGTTGAAATCAAACAACAGTTAATGAATCAATATCTTTGGTTAATAAAGTATGTAATAAATTCTATGTCTCTTTCTTCGAATTCTATCTTGGTAGAAAGAGATTTTTTGCATTATGGTATTCTTGCTTTAGATGATTGTATCAAACGCTATCAGCCGGAGTTAGGTACTAAATTTGAAACGTTTGCAGTTCCAAGAATTAAAGGAACTATACTTGATGAGTTACGAAAATTAGACAAACTATCCCGTGGTGTTCGTAAAAAAGCACAAGATTTTCTTTATACTCAAGATGCTCTGAGAAGTATTCAACAACGAGAGGTTAGTTTAGATGAAGTACGTGTCAAATTAGGTGTTTCAAAAGAGGAATTTCAAAGTTATCTCTCTGCTGCAGCCTCAGCTGTAGAAACAATGTCATTGGATGATTCCTTGTACGTTCATAGAATGAACGAAGATGATGAAGGATACGATGTTCTTGGTCAAATTCCAGATACTTCTCAAAATGATATTGTCGACACCATAATTGATACTGAAAGAAAAGCCTATTTAGTAGATTATATCAAAGGCTTACCAGAAAAAAAACGCATCATTGTTTCACTGTATTATTACGAAGAAATCACTTTTAAAGAAATTGGTCAAGTACTTAATATTACTGAGTCACGTGTTTGTCAAATACATACTCAGATAATCAAGGATTTGCGTACTTCATTTCAAAAAAGAGAACGATGAAATGGTATATTATATTAGTGATATTTTCACTCAATGTAGTACAGTTGATAGCTCAGAGTGTACTCCAAGATATCAAATTAGTGTCTACTCAGGGAATAGTTTTTCACTTTGACCAAATCCCTACTTCTATAATCTCTTCTTTATCTGAAGATAAAACTCAAATTTCTATAGAATTTCAAAAAGTATCTCGAAATACCCCAAAAAAAACCTATTCATTCTTATCTTCAATAATTCGTGAATGTTCTATCGAAGAGAAAGATGGTTCTTGTGTTGTGAGAATCCAATTAAACTCAAAGAATGGATATACGATATCAAATTTATCTTTTTCAAATTCTCTCTATGTAGAAATTTTTCAATGGGATAAGTTAACACAATCTGAAGATGTCTATAGAACTGGTTTGTTGTCATTATCCGAAAAATTGCCTGATGTGGCTAAGCAATACTTTGATTCTGCCTATGTACTTGGAAATACAGAAGTAAATGCAATTGTTGCTAGAGATTATCTCAACAAAAAGGATTATGCCTATGCATTAGAACATTCTTTACGTGCAATTGAAAAAAAATCTCTCCATCCAGACAATTTTGCTATTGTTTCACTTCTTTTAAACAATCACTCAGAAGAAGTTTCATCATTGTTCAAAAAACAATATACATTTTTAACTGGACTTCCTTCTATTCAATTTGCAAATGATATTGGTAAATTTAGAGTACCAATTGAGTTAGACAGTTTAGCCACACGCTTAGCAAGGAATTTTGATACAACGACTGTTGTAATCAAAAGTGATACTGCTAAGACAACTATTGCAACAACGGACACTTTACCTCAGATTGTTACCAAAATCGCACGACCACAAATTCAATCTTATAAACCAACAACTCAGACTATAGTGTTAGGTTCTTTGGTATTATTAATTATTGTTGGAATAATAGTTTTTAGAAAGAATCTGTTTCCCAAAAAACAAAGAAATAATGAAGTTGAAAAAGAAGAACAAAAAGAAGAGGAAGATTCAAACATCGGAGTACATTTTGATGAAATTCTCAAAGATGAAAACGAAATGTTAACAGAATATTCTGAAGTATCACAGGAGAATATTGTAACAGACGAACCGATAAAAGTAGAAGAACAAGTAGAAAGAAACACAATTCCACCTGAGATTGCCGAAGCAATCGAAGAAGCAAAAAAAGCAGAAGAAATTAAAAAAGAAATTGGACTTTTTCATAACCAACATGATGACCTACTACAAGGTATTCAAGATATTGATCCTAAATCTTTATCTGTTACACAAGGAAAAATAGAGTTTGCAGAAAATGTAAAAGAACAAATACAGCAGAAAAAAGATGAAACAATTTTTAATTTAAAAGATACCGATTTACCAACGGAATCGTTTCAAATTTCTTCCAAAGCTAAAGAATTAGGTGTAGAAAAAGAAGTTTTAGACATCGAAAAATCTTTACAAGACTTAGACAAAAATGAAGAATCTAAAAAGTCATTTAAAAAGAAGTTTTTGTAGCTTTTTTTGGTTAGTGAAATGAATTTTTATGCTTTTCGTCTTTAGTAGTATTACAAACATACCTTAAAAAGAACGATGAACAGAATAATGTTCAAGTCAAAAATACACAGAGCAACAATTACTGAAGCTGAGTTGCATTATGAAGGAAGTCTCACCATTGATGAAGATTTGATGGATAGTGCAGATTTGCTCGAGTATGAGAAAGTTGCTGTAGTGAATATTAATAATGGCGAACGTTTTGAAACTTACGTCATCAAAGGGGAACGTGGTTCAAAGGTCATTTGTCTCAATGGAGCCGCTGCCAGAAAAGGTCAAGTTGGTGATAGAATTATAATTATCTCCTATACGACTCTTTCCGATGAAGAAGCAAAAGTTCATGAGCCTACTATTGTTTTAGTTGATGAACATAACTCTATTCTTCAAAAAGCACATTCTGTTCAAGCACACCGTTTTCTCAATAATTAATTGATGTCGAACACATACACAATCGCTACTATTATCTTAGCAGCAGGTATGGGGAAACGAATGAATAACCCAAATTTGCCAAAAGTTTTAGTACCTCTTAACGAAAAACCTCTCCTCGGATATGTCATAGATGTTGCCAATCTACTCCATTCTAAAAAGAATGTCGTAGTTGTTGGTCACAAAAAAGAATTAGTTGAAACCTTTGTGGAATCCTATAACGACCCTTCGTTAGTATGTGTTACGCAATCCGAACAATTGGGTACTGGACATGCAACACAACAAGCTGAATCTGCATTACATGATTTTGATTCTAAAGGATTTGTAATTATTCTTTCAGGAGATGTACCACTTATTCAAGCTTCAACACTTAAAACCTTACTTCAATTTCATACAGAAAATAAATTCAATTTGACTATTTTGTCAACAATGCTCGAACAACCAAAAGGTTACGGAAGAATTGTTAGAGATAAAGCGGGATTCTTTCAACGAATTGTTGAAGAAAAAGATGCAAATGATACTGAAAAACTTATTCAAGAAGTGAATGCAGGAATTTACTGTATTGACCATCAATATCTTTTTTCGCAGTTAAAATACATTAAAAATTCAAACGCTCAAGGTGAATATTATCTTACTGATTTAGTTGAAATATTCAAAAAGAATCAACTTTCTGTAGGAGCAGTCGTTCATAATGATCCAATTGAAATATCTGGTGTCAATACTGAAGAAGAATTAAAAAAATTAGAAGCAATTTATTTGGAGCGAGTGAATGATTAAAGGAATTAATCATATTGGAATTGCAGTCAAAAATTTGGAAGAAAGTATGAAAAAATTCCAAACTATTTTTTCTGTTGAATCATTCCATCAAGAAACCGTTGAAGAACAAAAAGTCAAAGTAGCTTCCTTTGATTTGAACGGTATTCTTATTGAACTTACTGCTGCTACTGATGATAGCTCTCCTATTGCAAAATTTATAGAAAAACGTGGTGAAGGAATTCATCATATTGCTTTCGAGAGTGATGAAATTCAATCAGATTTGACAAAATTATCAAATGATGGAATTGAATTAATCAATAAAACTCCCGCAGATGGAGCACATGATATGCTTATAGCATTTTTACACCCCAAATCAACAAATGGGGTTCTAATGGAACTTTGTCAACCAAAAAATTAATAGTGATCAATGTCTTTACTCATTTTACTTCGTCATGGTCAATCCTTGTGGAATTTAGAAAATAAATTTACTGGTTGGGTTGATGTAGATATTTCAGAATTAGGTGAACAAGAAGCAATAAACGCTGGAAAAGTCTTAGAAGATTTGCCAATCGATGTAGTGTTTACTTCAGTTCTTACTCGAGCGAAACGAACTGCTTCTATTGCTTTGGAAGTTGCAAACAAATCTAACCTTCCAACATTTGAAGATCAAGCGTTGAATGAACGTCATTATGGCGATTTGCAAGGCTTGAATAAAGAAGAAACTGCTAAAATTCATGGTGATGAACAAGTTCATATTTGGAGACGGAGCTATGATATTCCTCCTCCAAATGGCGAATCACTTCAAATGACCCAAGAACGTGTTTTGCCATATTTCGAATCTCAAATCCAACCATACTTGAAACAAGGTAAAAATGTTTTGGTCGTTGCTCATGGTAATTCACTTCGTGCTTTAGTTGCTACGATTGAACATTTGAACAAAGAACAAATTTTAGCTTTGAATATTCCGACTGGTACTCCATTTTACTACGAGTTAGCCCAAGATTTATCAATCATCAAAAAAGTATCTCCATTTTAATGAAAAACCACTTCATCATAGTTCTCTTCACTTCTATTTTTGCATCAACCATGATGCTGTATTCACAAGAAAATTCTATTATAACATCTATGAATGAAGAGTTATCTCGTTCAATGAAGGAACTTTCTACCCAAAAACAACCTCCCTATTTTTTGTCCTATATGATTACTAATAGAAATGCTACTTCCATAGCAGGTTCTTTAGGAAAATTAGAAGATGATGAACAAATTCAAGAACGATTTTTAGATATTGATATTCGTGTTGGAGATTATATCCTTGATAATACTCATACAATTCGGGGGAATAGAATTAATTTTACAGCATCAAAAGGTTTGGCAGTTCCAATGCCCTTAACAGATAATCCTGATGCTATTAAAGCGATTATTTGGTATAATACTGATAAGGCGTACAAAGCTGCTGAAGAGCAATATATGAAGGTTAAAACCAATATTGCAGTCAAAGTCTCAGATGAGGATACATCAGCAGATTTTTCAACTGAACAACCCCTGGTAGATCTTACAGCTCCTGATCTAAATCCTATAATTCCACTTAATGCTCAAGATGTTGTTCGTTTGGCATCTCAACAATTTAGAAAATATCCGTTTATTACAAATTCTAAGGTATATTTTCAAGTTGATTTTACGACTAAGTACTTTGTAAATTCCGAAGGGTCCAAATTGTCTTGGTCAGAAGGATCGTATAGAGTGTTTATCATTGCTTCCACAAAAGCAGATGATGGAATGGTATTGCCACTATTCCGTTCATTCTTCGCTCATACGACTGGTTCATTACCGTCACAAGAAACCCTCATTGAAACCATTGATTCAATGGCGACCTTACTTGCAGAACTCAAAAAAGCACCTTTGACTGATACATATTCAGGTCCTGCAATTTTGTCTGGTGAAGCATCAGGAGTTTTTTTTCACGAGATTTTTGGTCATAGAGTAGAAGGTCATCGCCAAAAAGACCCGAATTCTTCCCAAACGTTCAAAGGATTTGTTGGAAAACCAATTCTTCCAGATTTTATAGATGTGATTTTTGACCCAACTATCAAATTTCTTGAAGGTAGAGAAGTTCACGGATATGTGAATTATGACGATCAAGGCGTCAAAGGGAAAAAAGTTGTTGCAGTAGAAAATGGAATTTTTAAAGAATTTTTGATGTCTCGTTCTCCAATTGAAAGTTTTCCAATTTCTAATGGACATGGAAGAAAACAAATGGGATATATTCCTGTTTCTCGTCAGTCTAACCTCATTGTCAGCTCAAGAAATAAGGTTTCAGTGAATGAGTTGAAAAACTTACTTCGTAATGAGTGTATAAAACAAAACAAAGAATATGGTTTGTATTTCGTAGAAATTTCTGGTGGATTTACTTTCACTTCTCGTACAATCCCCAATTCTTTCACTGTTCAACCATTAGTAGTGTATAAAATTTATGCAGATGGTCGTCCAGATGAATTGGTTCGCGGAGTTGATATGATTGGCACTCCTTTGACTACCTTCCAAAATATCGTTACCACTGGTGATGATTTGGGAATATTCAATGGAATATGCGGTGCCGAATCAGGAAATGTCCCTGTTTCAGCATCATCTCCAAGTATTCTTGTTTCCTCTGTTGAAGTTCAAAAAAAGTCAAAATCCCAAGCAAAACCCCCCATCTTAGACAGCCCAAACCTTTTGCATACTCCGTAATCTATTTCTGGTTTTCGATTTGTTGAAGAAGTGGGATTTCCAAATAAAAGGAAGTTCCTTTTTTTGGTGTAGATTCTTTGATGAATAGCTTTCCTTTGTGGTATTCTTCGATGATACGTTTTGAAAGGCTCAGACCAATACCCCAACCACGTTTTTTTGTGGAAAAACCTGGTGTGAATGCTTGTCGTTTTACTGATGATGTCATCCCTTTACCAGTGTCTGAGAATAGAACTATCATCTTGTTGTTGACCTTTGTAAGGTTCACCGAAATTGTTCCTTGCTTCTTTTCGATTGCTTCAATGGCATTTTTACATAGATTTTCAAATACCCAAGAGATTAGGTCATGGTTTGCAAAACCAATAACATCCGCTTGAATAGATTTTTCAAATTGAATATCTTTTACTCCCGGAATACGTTTTTGGTAATAGTCTACTACCTCGTGTACAATTTGCGATAAATTTTCCTCTTTTAGTTCTGGTTGAGAGCCTATTTTAGAAAATCGAATTGCGATGGTGTTCAATCTGGCAATGTCACGCTCCATTTCCACTAAGGTTGTTTCAAAAAGCTCCTCTTCATTGCGAGATTGTTTCAAAATTTCTAACCATGCCAAAAGACTGGAAAGAGGTGTTCCGAGCTGATGAGCGGCTTCTTTTGCCATACCCACCCAAACCCTCGATTGTTCACTTCTTCGCAAATAGGAGAATGCTACATAGCCCATAAACACAAAGGCGATGACTATAATCAACTCAATGTATGGTAAAAGTCGTAATGAATTAACTAAAGCTGAGTGAGTGTAATAGATTTTTGAAATGACTTTCCCATTATTATCTTTTATAAATATTGGATAATACGTTGCTCTCATAGTGTTAATTTCTGCAATTAACATCTGCTTTATCAATGTGTCTGATTGTGTTGTATCAATTGGGATATTAAGACTAAATTGATTAAAAGGATAATTTGGAATATCATATTCATTGGTGAATACCATAGGAAAGGAAACAATTTTTGGAATTCTATCCATAAAAAAGAGCAAATCTTCGGAATTACTATTGGGTAGTTTTACATAATGTTCAATAACATCTGCATAAAACTCGACATTCTGTTTTTCTCGTTCAATAAGTTCATCAACTAAGGTTTTTGCATAGAACAACAAGACTGCGATTACCAAAAAAGACAAAAAAGCAAGTAAAACCTTTACTTGCCATTTGTTGAGAGATTCGATAATGGTATAGAGCAGTTTTGTTAATTTATTTTTCATTGATAGTTTGCAAATGTTGAATCAAAAATTGACCATCATTATTTGAAATAGAGCATTGAATTTCAAAACCTTTATTTTTAAACTTTAAAATCGATGTTTCATTCACATTTACTTGTATCAAATCTATAAATGTTGCTGGTCCATCAGGAGTTTGAAGCGAGGAATTAATCGTTAAGCCCTTGAGATTATATTCTGTTGCAGAAGATGTTTGTTTTTTTGCAACGACAATATCATAAGAGAAGTTAGAAAACTGACGAATTGTAGCTATTGAAAGTTGTACTTCGTCTTTAAGAGGAGTAAACTCAAAAATGTATTCATTTTGTTCGATTTTCATGGTGATTAAGAAAAGAAAGTGGATACTTCTGACATTTGAATAGTCGACTGTTCTGAAGTCGACATATTTTTAATGGAAACACTATTGTTTGCTATTTCATCTTCTCCTAAAATTAGTACAAAATCAGCTTCATTGTTATTTGCATCTTTCATTTGATTTTTGAAAGATTTTTCTGCCAAATCAAAATAGACTGAGCAGTTAGTTGAAGTTATAAGCGTAGATTGAAGCTGTAAAGCTATCGTATAATACTCTTGATTTGCTATCAAAATATACACAGACGTCGGTTTTTGAATTTGAGCCGATTGACCTTCAAGTTCTAAAATTAACCGTTCCATACCCAAGGAAACTCCAATGCATGGAGTTGGTTTGGCACCAAATTCTTCAAACATATTGTTATAACGTCCACCACCACCAAGCGAATCTTGCGAACCTAATTTGGAACCAGTAATTTCGAAAACAAAATGTGAATAATAGTCTAATCCTCGAACTAAATTATGTGAAACTTCAAAGTCAATAGACAATGATGCTAAGGAATTTTGAATTGCTTCAAATCGTGAAATTTCATCTTCGGAAAGAAATTCATGTAGTTTAGGTGCATTTTCAAGCGCAAGTTTATCTTGTGGTGATTTTGAGTCCAAAATTCGTAAAGGATTCGTCGATAAACGACGTTGTGAATCCTCTGAAAGCTCACTTTTTTTGGATTCTAAATACTGTACTAAGGAAGCTGAAAATGACGCACGAGTTTCTTTTGAACCTAAGGTGTTTATTTTGAATTTGTGGGTTGTAATTCCTATAGCTTTTAAAAAAACATCTGTCAAAACAACAATCTCAACATCTGATTTGAGTGTATCATAACCAATACACTCAACACCTACTTGATGAAATTGACGTTGACGACCTTTTTGAGGACGTTCATATCGGAAAATTGGACCAAAATAGAATAACTTTTGTAAATGTTTATTCAAAAAATCATGCTGAATAACAGAACGAATTACTCCAGCCGTAAATTCTGGACGTAAGGTAATAGATGTATCTCCTCGATCAAGAAAGGTATACATTTCTTTACCAACAACGTCTGTTCCTTCGCCAATAGCACGTTGGAAAACTTCTGTATATTCTAAAAGTGGGGTTCGTATTTCTTTGTAGTTGAATTGGGTGAATGTAGTTCTGGCAATTTGTTCGAGTAAAACCCAAAGATCAATTTCTGGAGAAAAAATATCTTTAGTTCCTCTTATGGTTTGTTTCATATCGGCATTGTTTCGTTTTCTTCTTCCAAAAAGAGAGTATAAGCGTCTTGTTGATTTTTTGTTGCAATAAGCTTTGCTCTAAAAGATGGGCTATTCATAATTTTAGAAATTCTACTCAGTAATTTTAGATGATTACCAACAGAGTTTTCGGTACTTAAAAGTAAAAATATTACTGTAACAGGATTGTTGTCTAAGGAATCAAACTCTAATGGAGACTGAAGTACGGCAACAACTCCAATTGTTTTTTCAATACCACTTGTTTTACAATGCGGTAGAGCAAATCCATTTCCAATTCCAGTAGACATAATTTTTTCACGTTCCATAATTGCAGATAATACAACCGTAGAATCAAGAATACATCCACTTTTCTGAGCTTCAACAACTAATGAACGAATTGCTTCTTCTTTTGAAGAAAAAGTGCTATCTAATAGAATTTGATCTTTTGATAAAATATCGGTGATTCTCATTTTTGTTGTAAATTAAGTTGTTATCCATTGATGGATAAGTGAACAATACTCATCGCATAGAGCTTGAGACAAATCGATAGAATCAGATTCTGCGAGAACTGCAAAGGAAGCTAATTCACGTTCTGGATATAAAATAACGCTACTTTTGTCGAAAAAAACCTTTACACCGTCAACTAATTCACGTTGCATTCCATGAGTATGTTGCATGGCTTTTCGCATAACAGTTCCCTTTGACTCCCAAGGAATTAAGACGGATTTGTGGACAATTTCACGTTTAGGAAGTTTTGCTGTAAATGTTGCTAATGACTCATTAAGTTTAGAAAGCATTTCTAATACTTTAGCAATAGTAAACATACTGTCTGCAGCGAACATAAACTCAGGAAAAATAAATCCACCTCGAGTACCACCAACAAATTGAATTTCAGGATTTCGAGTTTCTTCCATCATCGATGAGTGTGAGTTTTTAATCCGAATAAGAGTAACATTATATTTCGAAGCAAGTTCATCAATCTCAGAGCTTGCTTGAATTGGAACAGCAATAGAATAAGGTTCTAAATGACGATGTGTTTCTAAAAATAAAGCAGTCATAACTGTCAAAAGACGCATATTTTCAATCCAAGTACCCGTTTCATCTATTACGGAAAGTCTTTCAACTCCTGGGTCTATTTGAAATCCTAATTCATACCCTTGTAAAGATTGAAGCACTGTCGTGAGCGTATGTTTGTCTTTGTGAGCATTGGTTTGAGTATATTTATTTGCATCAACATAATTATTCATTGCCAAAGTAGAACAATTTAGTTTTCCTAAAATTGAAGGGAAGATATTTGAACCTAAACCATAGGAATAGTCTACAACAATTTTAAAATTACGCTCTGTAATTGTGGAAGTGTCAATTTTATTAACAAAACGCGCTATATACGATTCTAAAGTACGTTCTGGATATACAATGGTTCCAATTTTATCAAACGAAGCTCTACGAATATCTTCTCCGTAATAAAATCGTTCAATTTGTTTTGCTCTTGAGAGCTGAATGTCTCGACCATCAGAACTAAAAAGAATAATATCAATATTATGAGGGTTTCTCGGTGAAGTTCTTACGTGAAAACCACCAATATAATTGCCTGAGGTTAGCTCTTGTCTTGTTTGTGGAATAGAAGTAGATTGTAAATCCGTGATAGTAATTCCTGTAGATAACAAACCTGAAGTTATCGTTCGTTTGATCATTCTAGCAGCATTTGAACCATCTCTGGAAGCTAGAATTGTTCCAGACTGACCAAAAGCGTTTCCGATAGCCACTCCTAATTTAGCGGCAAATTCAGGAACTACATCTATATTGGAAAGTCCAGTAATTCTTGCTTCGTTGAAAAGTTCTCGAACCCATTTTTCTTCCTGAACTAAACTATGATTTAGAATTGCACCTGGTTCAACCACCTTGTTAGGCCATAGTTTAATATTTGAATGTAAAAGAGAATTTTCACCAATGGAACAACCATCGGCAATAAACACACTTTCATTTACTGTAGCAGAATCTCCAATGGAAATATTATTACAGAGAACATCCTCAGTTATTGATGCGGATTGACCAATTACTGTGTTATTCCAAATAACTGATCGAGTTACTTTTGAGCCATTTTTTATATGACAGTTATTGCCAATAATGGAAGTAACAACAGTAGCTCCATTTTCAATGGTAACATTATCACCAATAATACTTCCACCAACAAAATCTACGGAATCTCCAATGGTACAATTAGCTCCAACAAAAACACTTGGACGTATTTCATTCCCAACTTTTTCAATTGAAACGGTATTACTTAAAATATCTAAAGAAGCTTGTTGATACTCATTCAAATTACCTATATCTCGCCAATATCCTTCACAAATATATCCATATAAAGGAAGATTGTTCCGTAACATTAATGGAAAAAGGTCTTTCGAGAAGTCGAAATCTTTTTGGTAGGGAATAAGATCTAATACTTCAGGTTCTAAAATGTATATTCCTGTATTTATCGTATCTGAGAATACTTGACCCCAAGACGGTTTTTCCAAAAATCGCGTAATTTTACCTTCATCGTCTGTCATTACTATACCAAATTGAATTGGATTTGTAACACGTGTGAGTAAAATAGTCGCCATCGATCCTTTTTGTTCATGATATTCGAGAGCTTTCGTTATATCAAAATCTGTAAGAACATCTCCTGAAATGATGATAAATCTATCGTTTAAGTAATGATAAGCATTTTTAACACTACCTGCAGTGCCGTAATCAGCCTCAGCAGTGACATATTTCATACTGATATCAAATTCAGATCCATCTTTAAAATAGTCTTTTATTTTGTCTGGTTGAAAATACAAAAGTGAGACAATATCTGAAACACCATGTTGTTTCAAAAGATTGACGATATGGTGCATCATCGGCTTGTTTGCAACAGGAGCCATAGGTTTGGGTGAAGTCATCGTTAATGGTCGTAAACGTGTTCCAAATCCTCCTGCCATTATTACTGCTTTGTTCATATTTATTCGAGGCTCTCAAAGTGTAAAACCATACCATTTATAGCAAAGATAGAGAATTTTTTTTGCATTAGAAAAGAAATTTTACAAATTACTCTGAAAAAAAAATGCTAACCTATTTTCCAATAGATTAGCATCTTTTTGATTTGCTATTTTGATTTATTTTGAAACAACAAATTCGTCATATAATTCTATAGATTCAGTTACCACAGAAACATAATATGTTCCGTTAGAGAATTTACGAATATCAATATCTAAATTAGGTGCATCAGTCGTGCTAACCGAAGTAGAATAAACAGTCTGACCTTGAATATTTCTTACTACAACGGTAGCATTTTCTTTCAAGGTAAGACCTTTCCATGAAATAGAAACTGTAGTTGAGCTAGGATTTGGAGAAATGAACAATCCTTTTACTTTTGCAAAAGAATTATCTTGAATACTTGTGGACGTTCCGATTGTAAAAGGAATAATTTCTCTATCACCAAAACTTGCTTTATTATTTCCTCCGCTTGATAATGCAGAATAAAACATTGTACCAGTTTGATCACGTAGAGAAAATGCCCCTCGAACTGAACCTTGAAAAATAGGAATAAGTCCGTCTGAAAATCCCTCGTCATATATTATAAAATAGTAACATCCAGGTTGCAGTTTGAATGTATCTCGTACAATAGAATTGTCTGGAAATCCAGATTTATCCAAAAGTACACTTCCTAAATCAGTTACAACTTGATAACGAATTCCATTCATATCACCATTGAAAATATTTACAGGAACGTCGTCTGTTTGTAGAGCAAATGCAACATTACCGTAATATACTCCAGGCAGTGTAAAGGATACATTTTTGATATTATCAACTGGATACTCATCTGTGACTCCATTAACTAAAAGTACATTTGCAGAAAACTCTCCATTAGATGTACCTAAATCTACAGACGGAAACTCTATAGTAGTTTCCTCTAAATATGCTAAGGTTCCTGTCCAATTTTCAGTTCTTTTGTTCGTAGCAATTCCATATTCTATTTGCATAGAAGTAACGGTTTCAGAACCAAAGTTTTTCACTTTGATTTTTGGTTGAGAACCTGCACAAATCGGATTAATTCTTGAAAATTGAAAATCAGTTGTTGGTTGTATAATTGCTGTAACTTCAACATTTTTTGTAAAAGTTGGTGGAGTTGTTTGAATCAACTGATTTTGTATAATATAGGACGCTCTTGAACCTAAATTTGCATTAGTATACGGTTGAAGTTTATACTGTACAGTAATTGAGTCATCGGTTCCAAAATATGGATGAAGTGCAAAATCTCTGTACTTTACATCTTGACCAGGACACCATCCAGAACGATTATAGTACCAAGTTCCAGCTTGTGGGTATACTGGATTCTGACCACAGTCAGCATTCCACATTCTGTGAGTATACCGTTCTTGATTATTTACTAAAATTGAATGTGTCTTGTCTGAAAACTCAGCAGCATTTTCTGTCCCACCAAAACCATGACCAGTATTGAGAACTCGTAAGTATGCATGATTTTCATTTTCAACTGAAAATTTATATGGAATCAACACATTTTCAGGAGGGTTTGCTGGGTCACCATATGTAGGATTTCCAGAGTAGATTACATCAACTGATTTTGTTGTTCTATAAGGAGTACCTTCTATATAGACAAAATCTAATGAGAATAATGACCCTTGAGACCAACCATCATAAAAAGCACGAATATCAACATTACCATTCATCAAAGGTGCATAATCAGTTACATCAATATCCCAGTAAAATTCTCTACCAGGTGCAAACCAAAATCCGTATGGTGTAATGACACGCCCAATTTCAATTTCACGAAATTTTTCAAATGGTTTATATCGTTGAGAAGTAACAACAGTTATCATTGAATCGTATCCAATTTTTATCGAATCTCTCAATCCACCAAATTGAGAATAGTAATAATTTGTAAAGTTTCCTTGATAGACAACTAATGAATCTGTTGGTAAAAATGGTGTATTGGTGTTATTATAAAAACGTACCATTGAAGGTTCAACTAATGCAGAATCTGTCTTTCTTGCTGTACTATTATAAAAAGTTTTAAAACGAGGTTGATTTGTATAGTAAAATGTTTCAACTTTACTACCATTTACATCAAAAGAAAGTGCTTCAGCTAAAGAAGAATCCAAAACTCCAAGTTTATCTCGTAAATAGATATTGGTAGTATAGTCCCATTCACCACATGCTGGACTTGGACATGTTATCTTGTAACGCATAAGAATTTTACTATACGTTTTAGTTTGAGTAGCAAAATTTGCATTTCTTATTTGAGATCCATTCCAAGTAAACAAGTACTTGTCAAAAACAGGTACAATAGTAGTATCGCCATTTTTGGCAATGCAACTAAGGTTAATTGCTATAAAAAGCAAAAGAGTAATAATGTATTTCATAGTTTTTTGTATGTTGATAAAATAGTTTACAAATTTATAATGCTATCCCTAAAGATATGTACAATCCACCAAAATTAGTTAATGGATTTCGAATAATGCTTTCCAATCCTTCACCCCCAAAAGGTGAATATTGATATCGCAAAGAAATTTCTAAAGGTCTAATTCTATTGGAGAAGCTTGCACCGACTCCAACACTCAAAACAGGTCGAAAATATACGGTTGCTTCTCCCCAAGCTTCAAAAAATCCTAATTCATAGGGATTGGATAGTATTACATTTGTTCCTATATTCGCTTGAAGAAAAGGTTTAAATTCTTTTGATAATTCAGAAGGAAAAAGATACGATCTTAGTCCTATTGTTATAGGAAGCATAAATAATCGATTGATTTTACCTGGAATAAAAAATTGTCCAGTAAAGGGATCATAGAACTCTAGTTCATCAGTATTTCTTGCACCAGAAAAAAAGATTGAACCAGTCAAAGAAAAAAGAGAATTTAGTTCCTTTGTTGCATAATAACCTATGCTATATCCATTATCGGAGAGAGTTAACTCTAAAAAATTCACTAAAGCTGAAGTCTCTAAAACGGTATCACCCAAAAGTGGTCTAATAGGAGTGAAAATATAGACTGAATCAGTAGTTGAATTTGGAGAAGAATCTTCACCCTTGCGTTGTGAATAAAGAATCGAACTATTGAAAAGTAGTAGAAAAACTAATAGCAGTTTATCAAACATCGATAAATATAAATGTAGAAAGTAATCATTTCAAAATAACTATTACATAGTAACGTATGTTTTTTACGTATATTTGTAATATAACTCAGAAATTAAACATTCAAATTGTATTTATGGACAAACAATTAGACTTACTCGCTCGACTTTCAGAAATTGATGTAGAATTATTTGAAATGCAAGAAGAGCTTGGAGAATTACCCGCAGAAGTTAGATACTTAGAACAATTAGCACGGGAATTTTTAGAGAAAAAAACACAGACTGAAGCTCTTATTGATGATATAATTACATTTCGTTCAAATGCTCACATAACACTTCAAGAAATTCACGATAAAGAAACACACATCGGGGAACAACAGGCGGCTGTTCGTAATAACAAAGAATATGATGCGATGACGAAAGAAATTGCTTCATTCAAAGAAAACAAAGAATCAATCCAAAACGAATTAAGAACTTCTGTTGTAAAAGAAGAAAACCTAAGAGTAATTTTATCAGAACAAGTGGAAGATTACAAAAATATTCTTTCTGATTTAGCAGATAAAGAAAAAGAACTCAAAGCCTTATTTAGTGATCAGAATGATGAGGTTTCTGCTTTTGAAAATGAAAGAGCTACTATAGTAAAAAATTGTGAAACTGAAGTTTTGGCTACTTATGAACGAGTTAGAACGTTTCATCATGATGCAGCTGTATTTTTAAAACGTGGTTCTTGTTCAGGTTGTTTTCGATCTGTACCTCCACAAGTAATTGTAGAAATCAGAAAAAAACAACAAATCTATATGTGTGAAGGATGTGGAAGAATCTTACTTCCTGAAGAACAAATCTAATGATTCTTCGATGTTACACCGATGGTGGAGCAAGAGGGAATCCTGGACCTGCAGGAATAGGTGTCTATGTGTGTTCTGTCGATACTACTCCTATTGCTTCCTATTATGAGTATATTCAAGAACAAACTAATAATTTTGCAGAATGTTTTGCAGTTTATCGTTTGGCACAATTATTGGTAAAAAGATGTGGATTCGCTACAAAAATAGAATTGTATTTAGATTCTGAACTTGTAACGAAGCAACTACGTGGTGAATATAAGATAAAAAATGAGCAGTTAAAAGAAATTCATTTGAAAATTAGAACTTTATTTGCTCAAATATCTGTTCCTATATCTTACACTCATATTTTAAGAGAATACAATACTATTGCTGATTCTTTAGCGAATAAAGCATTAGATACAAAATCGAAAGATTTTCAATGGTATTATCAATCAAGTGGGGAAAGCGGGCAATTGCAGTAATTGTTAAAATTATTGAGGAAAGTCCGAACTCCAAAGAACAGTATGCCGGTTAATGACCGGGCAACAATGGCATAAGTCAAAGTTGACGGAAAGTGCAACAGAAAGTATACCGCCTTTTTTGAAAGGTAAGGGTGAAATGGTAAGGTAAGAGCTTACCGCACAATTGGCAACAATTGTGGCAGTGTAAACCCCATACGGAGCAAAGCCAAATAAAAATACTTTATCAACTCGTTGATAACTACATTGTTCGTGTAGATAGTATTTGGGTAGGCTGCTTGAGGATAGTAGCAATACTATTCCCAGATAAATAATTGCCTCCTTCCTTTTGGAAGAAGACAGAATTCGGCTTACAGCTTTCTTCACTGTTTTTTTTCATTTATAATTGTTAGAACAATGCAATTACCTGACGATCCGTTTATAAGAGAGTTATTACCTGAGTTTATTGAAGATTGGATTGATCAAATCCAACAAAATTTTGATTTGTATGTTCAAGCAAGTAACTATGAAGATATGTATAGACTTGGTCATACTCTCAAAGGTTCATGTTTACAATTTGGTCTGGATGAATTGGCTACTATTGGAATTGAAATGATGGGCTATTGTAAAGAAAAACAAATGGAACAAATCATTCCAATGAAAGTTAAGCTACTTTCTACTTTTACATATGTTAAATCTTTAGTATAAATTCAATGAAAACTTTGTGTATTTTTACAGTAGTATTTTGTCTTTCTTTCATTGATTCATTTTCCCAAACAACTTTTGCAGTTCTTCCATTTCGAAATATGGATGGGAATATCAAATTAGATGTTTATTCTGCTAAATTATCTGATTCTTTATACAAAGAAATAGAAAAAATAGCAGGAGAATTAGGAATAAAACTCATTACGAATGAGCAAGTCGAAAAAGCAATCTCATCACTAAAAGTAGGTGAAACCCATCCAAATTATGAAGCGACAATGTGGAAAGCAGCAGAAATATTAGGAACTAATAAAGTTGTTTCCGGTACTTTTAATATGCAAAATGACCGTTTGCTCGTTAATGCCTACATTTATGATAGTGTACTTCGACTACAAGACTCACAAAATAAGGCGATAAACCTTTTTAAAGCACCTGAGAGTGTGATGGAAGTAATTCCTATCATAGTTCGAAAACTCAAACCAGGTTTAAATTGATGTATGTCTGAAACTTCTTCAACCTTAGTCATTGGAATTTCCTCGAGAGCATTGTTCAATCTTTCTAAAGAAAATGAACTGTTTGAGCAAGAAGGTGCAGAAGTATACAAACAATTTCAATTACAAAATGAAGATGTTCTATTGGAACCAGGAACTGGTTTTCATCTGGTAGAATCCTTATTGAAGTTAAATAATTACTTGACTAATCAACGATTAGTTGATGTTGTTATTATGTCAAGAAATAGTTCAGAGATAAGTCTTAGACTTTTTCATTCAATTTCACATTATAATCTCGATATAACTCGAGCTGTATTTACAACAGGTGCACCCTTAGCTCCGTATTTACAAGCATTTAACGTAGATTTATTTTTATCTGCTCATTTAGAAGATGTACAAGGAGCAATTGATGCTGGGTTTGCCTCTGCAATGATATTTCCTTTTCATTCAAAGTCTCAAAGTCCATTACATCAAATTCGTATTGCCTTTGATGGTGATGCGGTATTGTTTTCTGAAGAATCTGAAAATATTTTTCAAAATGAGGGTATGGATTCTTTCATTGAACATGAACGTAAAAACGCAAAAAATCCATTACCGAAAGGTCCATTTGCACCGTTTTTACACAAATTAGCAACTGTTCAATCTCTTTTACCTCCAGATACAGACTTAATTCGTACAGCACTTATTACTGCTCGAGATTCTAAGGTTCATGAGAGAGTAATACGTACACTCCGTTCTTGGAATATCATTGTGAATGAAACCTTTTTTATGGGAGGTTTAAGTAAAGCAAATGTACTTGAAGCTTTTGGAGCTCATATTTTCTTTGATGATCAGCTATCTCATATCGAACCTGCATCTAAAATTGTTCCAACTGCTTTAGTTCCTCATCCTTCAAAACGACTATGAAATTACAGTATAATTCTCCCGTTATTCTTACTTTTACACTTATTTCTACCGCAGTTTTAGCTATAGACTATGTGACAGCACATTTTTTGATTACAAACTTTTTCACTGTTTCATCTTCGATGTCATTGTGGAATCCTATTTCATATTTTCGTTTGTTTTCTCATGTATTTGGCCATGCAGATTGGGGACATCTCCTTTCTAATTTTTCATTTATACTGTTGATAGGACCACTTTTAGAAGAAAAGTATGGTTCGAAAATTATGATGGAAATGATATTGATTACTGCTTTGCTTACAGGTATAATAACCTTACTATTTATGAATATGACCCTACTTGGGGCAAGTGGTATAGTGTTTATGCTTATTCTTTTGAGTTCATTTGCAAACTTTAAATCAGGAAGAATTCCTATTACCTTTTTGTTAATTGTTGTGCTTTATATCGGCAAAGAAGTTGCAAATTCTTTTGGGCAAGACTCTATTTCTCAATTTGCACATATTTTTGGAGGAATTTGTGGTGGGATTTTTGGTTTTATAATCAACAATAAAACAGAGAAAAAACCTATTGCACAAGAATCATCCTTGTTTTAAAACATGATGACTATTTACTTCGTTTCAAAGATTCTTTACGAATTTTTGATTTAGTTTTTGCGTATCTCCACTCTACATTAGAAAACATCAAATCATTCCAAGTCCCATACATTGGATTAGGAAAAACTATAAATTTCGAACCAAATTTATCAGACATTTTTCTAACATTATATTCTCTTTCTTCAAGTGATTGAGTGTCAAATACATCATCAAAATCACCTAAATTATCTCCTAATAATAATTCGATTGAATAGCGAGATAGTATAGAATCTCTACGCTCTTTTTTACTTGATTCATATTCTTTCAGAAGAATATTTTCCTCTTTAATTCCTTGTAAATTGTACAGTTGTAAATTATCTAGAGTAACTTGCTTTTCAGTAGAAGATCTATTAGAAACCAAAAATATCTCAAAACCTAAAGAATCTGCAACAGTAAAAAAACGTTCTACACCAGGTAGTAATTCTGCATTTTTTTGCGAGGTCCATTCATTCCAAAGTTTTTCATTATAATTCAAATAAGAGTAAGCTAAAGTAGTTTGAAACGGAGAATTGTCAAGTATGGTTTCATCAATATCTAATACTACAGCCAAATTCTTAGCTGTTGTATTTTCTTTCCTTATTTCAAGTAAACGAGATGTTGCAATATTATAGCCTTGAAAATACAACGCTTTCGCTTCTGCTGACTTTTGAAACCAAACTATTGAGGATACACTTTCACGATTAAAATCTTTTGTATGATTTAAATCAGAAAAAAGTTGAAACACCATAAGCATGGTAGAAAATAACTTAGCAAAACTATTAGGGTAAAGAATTTCCATATATTCAATTAGTATTAATATCCGTATTTTTTTAAATTGGTAATCAACAAGGGTTCATATAGATTGAAATACGGCTGAACTATCTCTAGTATTGGTTTGATTAATAAAGTTGAAATTTTAGTTTTATCGTCGTAATCTTCAGTTGACATTACTGTTGTTATCTCAGGATAGAAATCAGAATCTGCATCATTAACTGATACAGAAAATCCCACTTCTGAAGTATTAGTGAGGTCAGAAATTATCTCACTAATGGGTATTTTTGTATACATAACATATCCAATATTCGTTTTAATGACGTCAACTGATGCTTCGGAAGATTTAGGTAATGAAACAAAAGATTTTGTTGTAGTCAAATCACCTAAAGAAAATTCATACTCGATTTTTTTTGATTTTATTGGCTTCGTTTGAATTGAGCTTTTTTGTAAAGTTGAAAAAAACTGTTTCAATACCCCATCATCAGATTTTTCATTTTGATAGAAACTAATCTTAACCTTATCAACAGAAGAATAATCATTACCAACAACGAGTGAATCATCTATAACTTCTATCATTACATAAAGGAAATCATCTTTTTTTGTCAATTGCATATTAAAAGAACAATCTTCTTCACCCTTCCAATAATAGGCTCCAGATTCTACGTATTGTATAGTAGAAAAGAATCGTTTATCTTGATTTCCACTTTGATATTGATCATATTCATTAAATAGTCGAAAATATTGAATTTTATTAATCTGAGTCACTTTTCCAGTTGTAGAGTGTACAATTCTTTCTTCAGCACTACTCTTTGAAAAATCAATTAGAGATTCTTTTGTAATTGTTGAAGTATGTTTTTCTGTTCTATAAATCGAACGTTGTTTGAAAGTACCATTTTCAACATACCATCCAGTTATATTCCAATGAAACTGTTTGATTTTGTTTGTTACATAACAGGTGTTTTCTTTGATCGCTATACCAACCTCTAAAGGTAATTCAATATACTTTTCTTGATATTCTTTTACTTTTACTAAATATCCGTCAATATCTACTACTAAGGTAACTGTTAGATTCTTTCCACTAATTGATTTATCCTTTGTTACAAAAGACAAATCTGGATATCCATCACCAGTATAATCACCAACATCCCATGACCAAAATTGTGAAGATTCTAATTGAGGCTTGAGTTGCTTCAAATCTGAAATCATGTCTTCTTCGTAGTAATTTAATAAACCCTTTTTAAACTCTTCATACGTCAGAGCTGATTGTGAGAACACAATATTAGTAGAAAAAAGTAATAGAATTATAAAAGTACATTTCATAGTTATTAGAATATTAGTCAATGAATCGTAAAAAATTCTTCACATTTCCTTTGTAACGAGCACCCATTTGAGCAACAATTTGTGCAGACGCATAGGATGCCAATTTTCCACTTTGTTGAACAGTCAATCCATTTAATAATCCATACAGTAAAGAACCTGCATACATATCACCAGCACCAGTTGTGTCCACTGCTTTTATCGGGACTGCATCAAATGATTTTGTTTCACCATACCACTTTAAACGAGAACCTGCTTTCCCTCGAGTAAGAGCAACATTTTCGATTATGGAAGTTAACTGTACGAAATTTGAATCAAAATCTTCATTATTTGTATAAGCAGTAGCTTCAGTTTCGTTACAAAAAAGGAAATCTGTATTTTCTAATACTTTTTGAACGTCGTTTCTAAAGAAATTCACTACAAAAGTATCCGAAAAAGAAAGTGCAACCTTCGTATTACTGTTTTTTGCTATTTCAATTGCATAGTTTATAGAATCAACACCTGAAGGTTCAGAAAATTTATATCCTTCTATATACAGCCATTCACTTTGTTCAATTGTTGACTCATTAATGTTCTTTTTGGCATAGGTAGCATTTACTCCTAATGATGTAAAAAGAGTACGTTCAGCATCTTCGGTGATAAGTACTGCACATGTTCCTGTTGAGAGATCATCAATCTTATCAGCATCTAATTTGATTCCTAAATCTACAAATTCTTGAGCATAGAAATTACCAAAAGAGTCGTTACCAAGTATTGTTTTGTGAGCTCCAGTTCCTCCCAAAGCACTAAATGCTATAATAGAATTTGCTACGGAACCTCCAGAACAACGGTACGGCTGAGTATGTGAAAGTTTTGTAAGAAGTTCTTGTTGTTCTTGTTCAGAAACAAGGGTCATTGTCCCCTTTTTTATTCCTAATTCCTCTAATTGCTGCGAATTAACAGTAATTTCTAGGTCTACTAATCCATTTCCGAGACCACATAATTGAATATTTTTCATTTGTTTTTTGGTTTGAATATTTGTTCACTAACATAGACATTTATTTGATATGGTAATATTCTTGTAAGAAATACCAAAAGTGCATTGTACCATCCTGAAATAGTCAATGCTTTTTTTGACTCTAGCCCTTCTAAAGCTGTATACGCAACCATTTCTGGAGTCTGAAGAGGTACTGCAAAAGTTGATCGATCAACTTTTGCTCTTTCAAAGAAATTTGTTGCAGTTCCACCCGGACAACAACAGGAAACTGTTACGCCGAATTGTTTTAGCTCTGAATGTAAAGCGATAGAAAAGTTCTTAACAAAAGCTTTAGAGGCAGCATAACTTGCTAAATAAGGGATACCTGTATATGCTGCTGTAGAGGCTATATTTATAATACCTCCTTTACCACGCTGAATCATTGGCTGAGAAAATAAGGAACATAATGCAACAAGAGAATTTATGTTACATTGTAACATTGCATTTTCATCTTCTAGTTTATGGGATGAAAAAAGGCCATTTAATCCATATCCAGCATTGTTAATCAATACATCTACATTCCACATATTAGATTGTACAAGAGAGAAAATTTCTAAAGGAGTATTTGGTTTTGATAAATCAAAATCTAAACAATGAACAAAAACATTAAAAGTTTCTCGTAATGTTGATGCTACTTGTTCTAATTTCTCCTTATTCCGAGCTACTAAAATCAAGTGTTTGCCACGTTGAGCAGATAATAAAGCAATTTGCTCTCCAATTCCGCCGGATGCACCCGTAATTAATGTATATGATATCATGATTTCTTTAAAAATTGCAAAACTTCCTTAGATGCACTAACACCACTTAAAGCAGCACCTTCCATCGTTGCTGGTAATCCTGTATTTGTCCAATCTCCAGCAAAGAACATCCCTTCTTTTGAAGTTGATGTACGTAAACGTTCCAATTCAAAACTTGGTGTTGAAAGAAATGTTGCTTTCTTTTCTTTGATAACAACACTATGAATGACGTTAGAGGATTTTATAGAAGGAAACAACTCTGAGAGTTCAGAATAAATTAGATTAGTTATTTCCTCTTTTGACATAGAAATAGTAGTCTCACTTGCACTAATTACTATTGAAAGTAAAGAAGAAGCAAATGAAGATGTTCTATTTTCAATTTTATACTTATTAAATACCCATTGAGAAAGAGTACCTATTAGTCCGAAAAAAACATCTTCAATTTCAGTAAGTACTTCCGAATCAAACCAAAGATAGACTGATGTTATAGGAGAATGTTCTTCAAAATCTGGCATTGAAACATCTAAATCAGAAACTAATAATTTTGTATTTGATAGGGGTGTAGCAAATACAATTGATTTTGCATTATATATAGTATCATCTGCATCAACAATTTCATAAAATTGATTGTTTTTAGAAATACCTCGAACTGTCGTGGAGGTTTTAGAGTACTTTTGAAGTAATTCTGAATGAGTAAACAACTGTGATAGTCCCCTTGTGGGTAAAACAAAAGCGGATCTATTACCACCTCCTAACATAGCCTTTTCAAGTACAGTTACCAGTAAGATTGCTGAAGCAATAGAAATCGAAGTATTTATAGTGGCTAAAGTAATAGGTTCAAAAAACCAAGTAATTAATTTTGGTGAAATATTTCTTCTCTGTAAATACTGTAAAACAGTTTCATTTTCTGAAGGTTTAAATACTTTAAGTCCAATCATAAACCAACATAACTGAATTTTTTCAGCAAATGTGATAGCAGAAAATTGAAGTAAACCTATCAACACACCTAAATTATTAGTCAAATATTTTTGTTCGAGAGTATGAATTTTGAAAGATGTTGAAGTATTTTTCCATTTTGAAACGAACGAAACTTTCATTCTTTTTTGTGCATCCACAAAATCAATAGAGTTAATTTGCGAAAGTAATGCAAGAAAATTATCGTAACAATTCATAAGTAAATGTTGACCGTTATCAATTTCTTCTTTTGAAATACTATCAACATAGGAACGTACTCTTCCTCCCAAAAATGGGCGTGATTCTAACAATAATACATTGCATTGATATTTTTGAAGTTGAACCAAAGTAGAAATTCCAGATATACCACCACCAATAATAATACAATCGTACATGAAAAATATAAGTTTTTGAACAATATAATGTAGAAATTTGTTACTAATTACAAGTAAAAATATGATACAAATGTACCTTTTTTTTCGTGATAAATTTGCAAAATATCGTATAAATACTTACATTCGTAGAAATAGATAAGTATATAACACCATTACCAAATTATGAAGATTACGTACGCATTACTTATTTCAATTTTCTTACTAATTTCTTTTACATCATGTAATGTAAAAGGATTCTTTGTAAAACCGGGTGACGATCCTCATTGGGTTGACCCAAATCCTCAACCAAAAGCTGGAGCAATTGCAGAATTGCCAGGTGAAAAAGTATTCAAATCTAAATGTGCTGCCTGTCACCAAGCAAATGGAAAAGGACTCCCAGGTTCTTATCCTCCATTAGTTGCTTCAAAACTACTTAACTCTGAACCAACAACTCCAATTCGAATAGTATTACACGGAATTCAAGGTCCAATTGTAAGAGCAGGTCAATCTTATAATGGTGCTATGACACCTCATAAAGATATATTGAACGATCTTGAAATTGCTGAAGTATTGACCTATGCAAGATCTCAATGGGGTAACACTGGAGCTGCAATTACCGAAGATGAAGTAAAAGCAGTTCGTTCAAAAACTGCCACTCAAACAGTTTCTTACACAGAAGCTGATTTAATAAAACCATTATAATTAAAGGAAACAAATGATTTTAGCTGCTATACCATCGTTTACTGAATTACTTGGTATGTTTGATATGCTCAAGTGGTTCCCCGAAAATGTATCTACATTTGGTCATGAACTTGATAATCTATTTGCATTCATATATTATATTTCCTTAGGTATCTTTTTTATTACTTATGGCATATTGATTGCATTTTTGATAAAATATCGTAGAAAAGACAATGTAAAAGCATATTATTACCATGGTAATAATTTGGTTGAATTTACTTGGACATTATTACCTACTATTTTATTTGCAGGAATTGGTCTATACTCTGACGGAATGTGGGAAAAAACCAAATATGAGAAAAAAGTACCAGTACCCGATGTAGAAGTTCAAGTAATGGGATATCAATATGGGTGGACTTGTCGTTATCCTGGACCTGATGGAACTTTTGGTCGTCAGGATAGAAATCAAATGACAACTTCAAATAGATTTGGTATTGATTCTGCAGATGCTGCTGGTAAAGATGATATTGTAAAAGATGGTTCATTTACTTTTCCAATAAATAGAAATATTGTTGTTGGACTTTCCGCATCTGATGTTCTTCATAGCTTCTTTTTGCCAAACTTTCGAGTTAAACAAGATGCTGTACCAGGACAATGGATAAAAGTTTGGTTTAATGGTACTAAAGTTGGTAAGTATGAGTTAGCTTGTGCGGAATTATGTGGTTCAGGTCATTATAATATGCGTGGTGAAGTAACAATGTTATCTCAAGCAAACTTTGATAAATGGCTTTCTGATGAATCTGCTAAGAAATTAGGAGTAACATTCGCAAAAGCACCTTCAAAAACTGATTCTACTTCATCGAAAAAAACTGATTCAACTGCGTCTACAGTAGCTGTTGCTACAGCAGATACTTCAAAAACATCAAATAATAAAAGTAAATAATAATTAATAGGATTACTATGTCATCACCTGTTTTAGTTTCTGATTCTCATCATGATGTGCATACCGATCATGGACATCACGATCATCATAAACAATCCTTTATAACGAAATATATATTTTCAACCGATCACAAGATGGTTGCTAAGCAGTTTATGCTTTCAGCACTATTCTTTTTACTTGTCGGTGGTGCCTTAGCATTATTACTTCGTTGGCAATTGGCATATCCTGGTGAAGCAGTACCTTTAATTGGACAATTTTTACCAGAATTGATTGCTTCCGATGGAATTATCCAACCCGGTCTATTCATCCAATTAACAACAATGCATGCTTCTGTAATGATATTTTTTGTTATCATACCTTTAGCAGTTGGTCTTTATGGCAACCTTTGTATACCGCTTATGATTGGAACTGATGATATGGCATTGCCATTTATCAATTTACTTTCTTTTTGGCTTTATTTTCTTGCTGGTATTGTTGCCTCAGCGGGGTTCTTTGTACAAGGAGGTGCCGGTGCATCAGGATGGACAGGATATCCTCCACTCAGTGCTATTGGAGGTTTAGGGCAAACTCTTTGGATTATTGCCGTGTTTTTAGTTGGTTTTTCCTCTATTTTAGGAGGAATGAACTATGTTACAACTGTTTTGAATAAAAGAGCTCCTGGAATGAAAATGTTCGACATGCCTTTATCTGTTTGGGCTATTTTCATTACTTCAATATTAATGGTACTTGGAACGCCAGTTCTTGCTTCTGCAGTAAGTATGTTATTCTTCGATAATGTATTACATACTTCCTTTTTTATGCCTGATAATTTGACTGTTGCTTCACCTTATGCAAATGGTATGAAACACGCTGGTGGTGGTCAACCTATCTTATTTCAACACTTATTTTGGTTCTATTCTCACCCTGCGGTTTACATTATGATTTTACCGTTAATGGGTGTAGTATCAGATATTTTAGCTACTTTCTCACGAAAACCAATCTATGGTTACAAAGCAATGATTTTTGCTTTAATGGCAATTGCTTTCTTAGGATTTATAGTTTGGGGACATCATATGTTCCAATCTGGTATGAACCCTTTGTTAGGCACAACCTTTATGCTTTCTACTATCGTTATTGCTGTTCCTTCTGCTATTAAGGTATTTAATTGGTTAGGAACAATATGGCGAGGAAGTATAAGGTATACTACTGCTAATCTAATGGCATTAGGTTTTATTGCCACATTCATCATAGGTGGCTTATCAGGTGTATTTATGGCATCTGCACCGGTTGACATTTATATACATGATACATATTTCATTGTTGCTCACATACATTACGTTTTGTTTGGTGGGTCGCTTTTTGGAATCTATGCCGGTATTTACTATTGGTTTCCAAAACTATATGGTAAAATGCTTAATGAAATTTGGGGTCGTCGTCACTTCTTCTGGACTTTTGTATTCTTTAATTTAACTTTCTTCCCAATGCACATTTTAGGTGTAGGAGGACATATGAGAAGAATTCATGATCCTAACGTATATGACTTTTTAAAACCATTTCAACCTTGGAATGAATTTATCACCATTATGGCGATAATATTAGGATTTTCTCAGTTGATTTTATTTGGAAATATTATTTATACTTGGATTTGGGGACCAAAAGCTCCTAAAAATCCTTGGAATGCAAATACATTAGAATGGCATGCACCTTCTCCTCCTCCACATGGTAATTTCTTAGCTCCAGTAAGAGTATATCGTACACCGTATGAATTCTCTCATCCTGATAGAGCTGATGATTTCCATCCTCAATGGTTGGCACCAGGTGAAGTAGAAATAGAAGAAACAAAAACTGTTACTGAAACTCATTCAGCACATTAATTTAGAATTTTTAATGAGACTTTTCTTAAATATTAAAAAATGAGAAAAGTCTCAATAAATAAACAATGACAACAACAACCCATACATTAGAACTTTCAAATCAAATGGTAAGCCCAAAAGGTTTAATGAAATCAACGAGTAAGTTTTCTTCTTACTATGAACTTTCAAAACCAGGAATTACAAAGATGGTTGTATTCTCTACAACTGTTGGTTATTTCTTAGGATTATCTTCAGTAAGTTCTCATTTTTCTACTTTAGAAGGGTTGATTCATTTTATTCTTACAGTCGTAGGAACTACCTTAGTAAGTGCAGGAAGTTGTGCGTTGAATCATTATGTCGAGAGATCATTTGATGCGAAAATGGCTCGTACTCAAAATAGACCATTAGTAAATGGAGATCTCCATCCTACTCAAGGTTTATTATTCGCACTTGCACTTTCAATTGTTGGTCTGTATTTTGTCTTTCTGATTAATTCGCTTACATTTGCTTTAGCAATTGTAACTACAGTTTCCTATATTGCTGTATATACACCTTTAAAACGAAAAACTACTTTTTCGACAATAATAGGTGCATTACCTGGTGCAATTCCTGCATTAGGTGGATATACATCTGTAACAAATTCATTTGGTATTCCTGGAGTATTGCTTTTTTTAGTCTTATTCTTTTGGCAATTACCACATTTTTATTCTCTTTCATGGTTATATAGAGAAGATTATGCAAATGGTGGTTTTGTTTTAGACTCTGTAGTTGATCCTTCTGGAAGAAATGTTTCTGTAAAATCTAGTATTTACATAGTTTTGTTATTAGGCATTACTACTGCATTTTATGTTTTAGATGTTGCTTCAGTACTATTTCTCATCGGCTCAACCTTAGTTGGTGGTTACTTCTTGTATAATTCTATCTTGTTTATTAAAAACAGAACGAAAAAAGCATCAAGAACCTTATTAATATCATCATATATCTATCTTATGACGGTATTTTTTCTTTTGTTAATTGATACATTACTATAAATCAACGGTATAATTTATGTCAGGACTTGTACTCGATCATGAACCAGTTAGTGGGATACCGCACGGCAAATTAGCTATGTGGGTATTCTTAGCCTCTGAAATAATGTTTTTCACTGGTTTCTTTGGTTCATTTATTGTTTTGCGAAATGCGAACATTGACCTCTTTACTAATTCTGCGCAAGCTCTCAATAAGTGGTTGGCTCTATTAAATACGATAGTTCTTATTGGGTCTTCGCTAACAATGGCACTTTCTGTTTTAGCAATTGAAAAAGGTAACAAACGAAATTTTCAATTGTATATGACTATTACGATTCTTTGTGCATTTACATTCTTGATTGTTAAGTACTTTGAATATACTTCTAAATTTTCTCATCATATTTATCCTTGGACAGATTTATTCTATTCATATTATTTCCTAACTACAGGTTTCCACGGAATGCACGTAATTGGTGGGATTATTCCAATGGTTTGGATGTTAATGAGATCTTTTACTAAAAAAGGATATCATAATCATGTTAGAGTTGAAGTTCTAGGATTATATTGGCACTTTGTAGATTTAGTTTGGATTTTCTTATTTCCTGTACTTTATCTTATGTTTCCAACTAGTTATGTTCCACCTATTCATTAATCGAGGTACCTATGGCTCATTTGACTGAAACAGAAACCAAAAAAGAATATTTGAAAGTATTTTTTGGGTTAATGGCTTTAACTGCTTTAACAGTTGGTGCAGCAATACTTCACTTTCCTGAAAGTTGGGGTAAAGCTGGTGATACATTACACATAAGTATTGGTATCCTTATTGCAATTGTGAAAGTATTGATGGTAATGTATATCTTTATGCATTTAAAATTCGACCATCCATATTTGAGATTTATGGTGATAGTTCCAGTGTTTCTCTTTTTTGTACTAACTTTTGCATTAAATGTACTTGGTCCGTAATTGTTTTTTATTATGTGTTTTGTTGTTGATTTGTTCTTGTAGTAAAAAAACTACTTCCGAATCATTAACAAAAAGCAATGATACAATTAAATCGCTTCCAATTATAAAAGATGTTGGATCCTTTAGCGGTGTAACATCTAAGAACAAACAGTTTTCAAATAACGATTTGAAACAAATTCCTTCAATAGTGTACTTTATGTTTACAACTTGTAAAGGGCCTTGTCCTATAATCAATAAGCAAACAGAAACATTATTGACTGAAATAAAAACACCAGTACAATTTGTTGCTATAACAGTGGATCCAGAAACTGATACAGAAATAAAACTATTAGAATATTCTAAAAGTTTTGCGTACAAAGATTCTTCTTGGATTTTTGTTCGTACTCATCCTGATAGTTTGCGTTCAGTTGCTGTTAATAATTTTATGGTAGGAGATATGGAATCTCCTATGGTACATAGTACTCGCTATATTTTAGTCGATAAAAATTCTAAAATTAGAGGATACTATGATGGTTTAGACTCGAAAGCTATCGAGAAGCTAAAACAAGATTTAAAACTATTATAATACTAAATGAATTTAGCAGAATTACCTTTAGTAAACGCTCTTTTAAATTCGCTTTCTGCTATTTTGTTGGTTATTGGTTTCCGTTTTATTAAACAGAAAAAAATCTCTCAACATAAAATAGTAATGATTACAGCATTTGTTATTTCAATAATTTTCTTATGCTGTTATCTGCTTCATAAGTATCATTTGTATACGACAACTGGTACATATAATACTACATTTAAAGGCGAAGGAATTTGGAGAATTGTTTATTTTTCTATTCTGATAACACATTTAATTTTTGCAATTATGGTTCCGTTTTTAGCTATTATAACCCTCTTTAGAGGGTTGAAAATGAAAATTGAAACTCATAAAAAAATTGCAAAAATAACACTCCCAATTTGGATGTATGTTTCTGTAACAGGAGTGTTAGTATACATTATGTTGTATAAATTATTTCCATAATTATGAAGAAATTTATTGTTTTTTTTGTGGTTTCTTTCATTACAATTTGTAATAAAATGTATGCTTGTCCAAATTGTAAAAATGCTTATGCTCAAGATCCTACCTTAGCTCTTATAGGGGATGCTTACAACTACAGTATTTTTTTAATGATTCTTGTTCCTATTGCTCTCATTGGCTCAATAACTTTTTTGGTAGTAAAAAATGCCAAAAAAAACTAATTACGAATTGAATACTTATCTCGGATACAATCTATGTACTTTAGTAAAAAATTAGAAAATCAAATCAAACTCGGCGGATTGCTCGTAGCAGCAGCTGTCGGTTGTCTTTTTCTAACGGGTTATTTCGGATTTAATAACAGGGTTGCAGATAAAGGGTATAGACCTGAACAACCTGTTCCATTTTCTCATAAACTTCATGCTGGTGATTTGGAAATTAGCTGTATGTATTGTCACACTGGTGTCGAACAATCATCACACTCTCCTGTTCCAAGTACCTCAACGTGTATGAACTGTCATAGCGTTGTTAAAAGTGATAGCCCAAAAATTAAATTGGTCAAAGAAAGTTATGAGAATAACACTCCAATTGAGTGGAAAAGAATTCATTACCTTCCAGGCTATGCTCATTTTAATCACTCAAGACACATCCGTGCTATGATTGATTGTGCTTCTTGTCATGGTCAAGTTGAAACTATGGGAGTAGTTCATCAGGAAAATAGACTTTCTATGGGATGGTGTTTGGATTGTCATCGCAATCCAGAACAGTATATTGTACCTGCTAGACCTATTTCAGGTATCTTTACTGGAGTTGATCCGATGAATGCTGTGAATAAAGAGACTGGTAAGTACAAACTTGCAGTTTCTAAACCAATTACAAATCCGCAATTTGGTCAGTATGAAACTGAAGTTCCAAAAACAGTCGTTGAAGGAATACCAACTCCTAAACATGCTGGGTTTGGACCAGAAAATTGTTCTGCTTGTCATCATTAATACGAAAGAAAAAATACGATAATTATGTCTACTTTATTTGAAAACAATCGGAAAAAATACTGGAAAAGTATTGATGAATTACAATCAAATGTTCCTTCATCTACACCTGAGTTTCCAGAAAATTATGATAAGCCTGTTGAGCTGAAAGATGGAGTTTCTCGTAGAAGTTTTTTAGCTTTACTTTCTGCTTCAATGGCTGTTACTGCAACTGCTTGTAGAAGACCTGATCATAAATTGGTTGCTACAACACAAGCTGTTGAATATCAAACACCCGGAATGCCTCTTCATTATGCAACTTCATATTCCTTAGCAGGAGTTTCTAGTTCAATAGTTGTAAAATCTTTAGATGGTCGTCCTTTAAGAGTAATGGGGAATAAATTAGATGATTCATCAAAGGGTGGTGCTTCCTCTCAAGCGATTGCTTCTATTTTAGGTCTCTATGATCCTGATAGAATTAGACGTACAAGAGTCAACAAAGGTGATGCCTCAACTCAAGTTGCTCTTTACAAAATTTCTGAAAAAGTTAAATCTTCTATTACGAATGGAAAAGAAGTCCGTTTTTTAATCGAAAAACATGCTTCTCCTTCAATTTCACGTTTAGAAAAAGAAATTGAAACGAAATTTCCTCAAGTTAAATTTGTTCAATATGATCCAAATTTTTCTTATGTTTCTTCATCACTTTACAGTAAAATGTTTGGTATTGATGGGATAATAGTACCTGATATATCTAAAGCAAATTATATTGTTTCTATTGAAGCTGATTTACTTGGTACTGATTCTCATTCAACCTATCATTCGGCTAATTTAGCAGCATCTCGTTCTATTAGTTTGACCAAGCCTACTATGTCAAAGTTAGTTGCCGTTGAGTCTACAATGTCACTTACGGGAATAAATTCTGATGAAAGAGTGAAAATATCTCCAAATCAGATTGATGATTTTATAGCTGCTATTTTAAAAGAAGTTTCTACTGTCAAAGCAAGTATTCCTGTAAATGTTTCTACTTCAATAAGTGGTGAACTATCAACAAAAGCAAAAGAAATTGCAAAACAATTGCTACAAAATGGAGAAAATTCTGCATTTACAGTTGGTTCTCATTTGTCAGAATCTGCACAAAAAATGGGAATCACCATTAATTATTTGTTAGGAACAATTGCAACTGGTAAATCATTCGATCCTTCAAGAATTTCTCCAACTTCCAAAAATTCAAATAATAGAATTCCTGAATTAATTACTGACCTTACAGCAAACAAGGTTGAAACTATCGTTTTCTGTAATGTAAACCCAGAATATAATGCTTCTCAATCGTTAAAAGATCTTATTGCAAAAGTTGATAATAAATTTGCTTTTAATATGTATGAAGATGAAACAGCCAAAATATCGACTATATCCATTCCAATGGCTCATAGTATGGAATCTTGGAGTGATTCTGCTACATTTTTAGGTGATTTACTAGTTCAACAACCTCTTATTTCTCCTTTGGCAGAGAGTTCTTTAGGAATTATTGATTTTTATCTCCAATTATTTACTTCTGTAGATGCAACCATGTTTACCGAAGCAAAATCAATGGATTTTGTTCAGAAAACTTGGGAAATGGGACTTAGTCTGACCGGAAATACATTTAAAACTAAGTGGGAATCAATTCTTAAAGATGGTTTACTAAAAAACACTCAAACAACTGAAGTAAGTGTTGTTCCTAATACTGCTGAATTTTCAACATTTGGTACATTTACCAAAATCAACTCTCAGTTTATTGGGTGTGTTTTACCTTCTCTTTCACTAGTTGATGGTTCTTTCGCTAATAATGGTTGGTTGCAAGAAGTTGCAGATCCTGTAACAAAGATAACTTGGGGTAATGTTATATCTGTATCTCAAAATACTGCTAAAACTTTAGATGTAACTCAAAATGATGTAGTTCGAATAGAAACTACCTCTGGAAATATCGAAGCCCCAATTTGGATTCAACCAGGATTAGCTGATAATGTATTGTCAACAACTACTGGGTATGGAAGACTTACTGGTGGTATTGTAATGCAAAACATTGGTTCTAATGCATACAAGTTAGCAACCACAGAAAACAAAACTGGCTATTTTGCTATTAAAAATGTAGTAAAAACAGGTAGAAGAGATAAAATTGCTTCTACACAATCGCATCATTCTTTAGATGATCCAACTTTTTCTGGTGGAAGAAGAAATGATATTGTCAAAGAACTTACTTTAGACATTTACAAAAAAGGTCAAAAAGAAGTAGATTCTGCTATGAAAATGCATGCACCTGATATTGGAACTAAAGGAAAAGACAAATTCCTAATTCCATTAAATATCGTAGACAACTATGAATATAAAGGTCATAAATGGGGAATGACAATCGATTTAAACACTTGTACAGGTTGTAGTGCTTGTGTTATTGCTTGTCAATCTGAAAATAATATTCCGGTTGTTGGTAAAAAAGAAGTCCTTACTGGAAGAGAAATGGCTTGGATTCGCTTGGATAGATATTATTCTGGAGACTCAGAGAATCCTCAAACTTCTTTACAACCTATGTTATGTCAACATTGTGAAAATGCTCCTTGTGAAAATGTATGTCCAGTAGCTGCGACAACACATAGTCCTGAAGGTTTAAATGAAATGACGTATAATCGTTGTGTTGGTACTCGTTATTGTTTGAATAATTGTCCTTACAAAGTTCGTCGATTTAACTTCTTAAATTATCACACAGAAAAAAGATCTCCTTTGGATTTTGTATTTAATCCTGAAGTGACTGTGAGAATGCGTGGTATTATGGAAAAATGTACGTTCTGTGTTCAAATAATCAACGCTTCAAAATATCATGCAAAAGATCAAGGTCTTTCCCGTGTACCAGATGGAACTATAACTACTGCTTGTCAAAGTGTTTGTCCTACTAGTGCTATTGTTTTTGGAGACTTAAACGATGCGAAAAGCAAGGTTTCAATTACTCGTCAAAGTGAAAGAAGTTTCCTTGTTCTACAAGAGTTAAACACGAGACCATCTATATCATACTTAGCAAGAGTGAGAAACGGACAATCAAACGCTATTGATGCCCAGAATCATTCAGCAAGTAAACATTAATTAGATTAAAAAAATAAGGATATATTTATAATGGCTATTGAAGAACAAAAAGTAGTTTCGCACACAAGAACGGTATCTTTGGGAGATAATACTCCTGGGTTACCAGAAGAGTTGCGAGATCCATTAGTACTTGGAAATCCAAGTATTCATGATATTTCTGAAAAAATTGCAAGCATAACAGATTCACCAATGAATCTCAAATTTTTACTTGCAATTGGTGCTACTGCATCCATGGCTGGTTGGGGTGTACTATCAATTGTGTACACTATCGCAACAGGAATCGGGGTTTGGGGTCTTAACAACCCAGTTGGTTGGGGATGGGACATCACTAACTTCGTATTTTGGATTGGTATTGGACATGCTGGTACATTAATTTCTGCTATCTTATATTTATTTAGACAAAAATGGCGTACTGCAATTAATAGAGCTGCTGAAGCAATGACTATTTTTGCAGTAATATGTGCATTAATTTTTCCTTTATTGCATACGGGAAGACCTTGGTTAGCTATTTATTGGCTCTTACCTTACCCAAATCAAATGCAAATGTGGGTGAATTTCCGTTCGCCATTGCTATGGGACGTTTTTGCGGTTAGTACGTATGGAACAGTTTCCGCATTATTCTGGTTTTTAGGTTTGATACCAGATTTAGCTACCATTAGAAATTATGTCAATGGACCTATTAAAAAAATGGCATATTGGCTTACATCTTTAGGATGGACAGGATCTAATAGAGCTTGGCATCACTATGAAGTTGCATATATGATATTAGCCGGTATATCCACACCACTCGTATTATCAGTACATACTATTGTCTCTTTTGACTTTGCGGTGTCTGTTTTACCTGGTTGGCATACAACTATCTTCCCTCCTTATTTCGTTGCGGGTGCAGTGTTTTCTGGATTTGCGATGGTAATGACTCTTTTGATTATCACTCGTGAGATATTGGATTTAAAGGACTACATTACTTTAAAACACTTGGATAATATGAATAAAATCATATTAACGACAGGTATGATGGTTGGATATGCTTATACAATGGAGTTTTTCATTGCATGGTATTCTGGAAATCCTTACGAGTTATCAGTGTTTATCAATCGTGCGACTGGCGATTATGCTTGGTCTTATTGGGCAATGTTTATATGTAATGTTGTATCACCACAAGTATATTGGTTTAAAGGTTTACGAAGAAATATTCCATTGATGTTTATTATTTCTATTTTCGTAAATATTGGAATGTGGTTTGAAAGATTTACAATCATTTCAACCTCATTACATCACGATTTCTTACCGGGTTCTTGGGGGTATTACTCTCCAACATGGGTGGAAGTTTCTATTTTTGCAGGTACATTTGGTATTTTCTTAACGTTATTCTTATTGTTTGCCAAATTCGTTCCTGTGATTGCAATATCTGAGGTGAAAGCTATAATGCCAACAGCTCAACCACATCATCATAACGAACACCACTAAAAAATAGGAGAAAACATAATGAGTATAGGTACATCAACAGTAGTAATGGGTAATTTTACTGACCCTAATGCACTACTTCATGCTGCTGAGAAAATTAGAGATTCTGGTTTTAGAAAATTTGATGTCTTTACTCCATATCCAGTTCACGGATTGGATGGAGCAATGGGTATCAAAAGAACTATTCTTCCTTATATTTCTTTTGCTGGTGCAATGTTTGGATTGTCAAATGCCCTTTTTCTACAGTTCTTTACTGGTGCAATTGATTACAAATTAAATATTGGTGGAAAACCATTTTTTGGTTGGCAGTTTTCAATACCAATTGATTTTGAATTAACTATCCTTTGTACTGCATTGGCAACAATTGGAGGAGTTTTTTTCTTATCAAATCTACCAAAATGGCATTTACCATTTCAACATGATGCTGGTTTTCAAAAAGCAGTGGATGACACATTTGTTGTTGCTATTTCTTCAGAAGATCCGCGTTATACAAGTGATGGTACTAAAATGTTATTAGAACAATTAGGTGCTTCTGATGTTCGTATAGTTGAACCTAAAAACGATTAATTCTTTACGAAAACAAAATTGAAAATGGAAAAAAAATCGATAATAAATGGAAAAACCATATTCGGGTTACTACTTGCAATACCAGTAGTTTTGTTCGTAGCAGGAGTGTTATCTGCAAAAATTCCTTGGTTTTCAGAAAAACCACCTTTGGAATTTAACAGTGATATGGATAACCAATTCAAAGCAAAAACCCAGCAAGGTACATCATTTTTTGCAGATCGTGCAACTTCTCGTCCTCCAGTAGAAGGAACTGTTCCAAGAGAAGGTACAAAGTACAAACTTCAAATGAATGAAGTTGCTTCTGCAGATTCAATGTATAAAAATACATTAGTAAAAAATGATTTTGTTCTTGCAAGAGGAAAAAACAGATTTACAACTTTCTGTAGTCCTTGTCATGGTTCAAATGGTAAGGGTCAAGGTAAAGTAGTTGAAAAAGGATTTGCTCCTCCACCATCATTAGTAGTTCAAAAAGCATTTGACTATTCTGATAGTAGAATCTTTCATATTATTTCTGCTGGACAAGGCGTTATGCCAAAATATGCTGATAAACTATCAGAAGTCGACCGTTGGGCAGTAGTACATTATATTCGTTCAATGCAAGAAAAAAATGGGTTGAAACCAAATTCAAACCAACAAATGGCATCATCAACTACAACAAAAGGAGAATAAGAATGGGAAATATCGAACCGTTAATATTACAAGGAACACAATTCCATAAAAAACTCCAAATGTTAGCAATTGTAATGATTGTTGTCGGAGTAATTGGCTCTGCTGTTGCTGCTGTATTAGACTTAGAACGATTTTTAGCCGCCTATTTATTAGGTTTTGTCTATGTCGCTGGTATATCTGTTACTGCTGTTTTCTTTTCTACATTACAGTTTTTAGCACGTGCTGGTTGGTCTGCTGGAATTCGTAGAATCCCAGAGATGTTTGCTGGATTTATTCCTTATCTTGTTATTGGATTTATTCCAATTATTGCTGGTATGGGTCATATATATCATCATTGGATGCATGCACCTGCTGATGATTATATTGTTGCTCATAAAGCTGTTTATTTGAATTCTACATTTTTTACTATTAGAATTGCATTATATTCTGTTTTGTGGTATTGGATGTACAAGTTTATTGTTGGTAATTCATTTAAACAAGATACTGCAGAAGATTTTGGTCCAACTAAAAGGAATTTGAAAAGAGCAGCACCTTTTGCTGTTATATTTGCATTGACAATTACTTTCTTCTCTTTTGATTTGTTAATGAGTTTAGAACCACATTGGTTTTCAACTATCTGGGGAGTGTATTCATTTGCTGGACATTTTGTTTCAACAATTGCTATGATTACTCTCTTTACAATTGCATTACGTGAAGGTGGATATTTAAAACATGTCATTCGTGAAGAACATTATCATGATTTAGGGAAGTTGATGTTTGCATTTACTGTCTTTTGGACGTATTGTGCATTCTCTCAATACTTCTTAATTTGGTATGCAAATATGCCAGAGGAAACAATTTATTTTACTTCTCGATTGTCTAATGGATGGGAAATATTGGGTATTGTAAATGTAGTTTTACATTTTATAGTTCCTTTCTCATTGTTACTTCGTCAAGATGTAAAAAGAAAGAAACAACTATTAATATTTGCTTCTTGCGTAATCTTAGTTAGTCATTATATAGATTTAGCCTGGATTATATTTCCAGCAATTCATGGTTCATCTTTCCACTTTAGCTGGCAAGAAGTTGTTCCTTGGATTATGATGGTTGGTTTATTCTTGTTTGTTGTATCTATGCAATTTGCTAAGAAAAATGTGATTCCGTTTAAAGATCCATTCTTCAAAGAAACATTAGAATATCATAGCTAACATATTTTATTGAAAAGAGACAACCTAGGTTGTCTCTTTTCATATTTACCAATTACTATGAGTATAAAACTACGTTTTAAAGAGTTAAAAGATAACAGAAAAAGCCTGTATTTGGATTTGTATGTTCAAAAAAAACACCAATACAAGTTTTTGAATTGTTTTATATATTCTACTCCAAGGACTAAAGAAGAACGAACTCATAACAAAGAAATCTTAGCATATGCTCAAAGTCAACTTTCACAACTGCAGGTAGAGCTCTATAATAGCAATGAATTGTTCTTTGCTCCATCTCAACAAACAAATTCATTGAATGAATATATTCAAGAACTAAAAGAATCAAAAACCTCTAAACAATCCCAATCAAATCTATCTTCATTACAATATCATCTCTTTTCATCAAAACTTTTTGAATCAATAGAAGATATACATCATACATCGATTAACAAATTCTCACAATATTTACAAAACACGGTTTCTCCAAATAGTGCAAAAACTTATTTTACTCTTTTCCTTCATTTAGTACGCTTTTTACAGTCAAAGAAACTATTACAATCTGTGGATTTGAAAAAAGTTAAAAAACTTACAGGTGAAGAAACCCAACGTACTTTCCTATCTGAAACAGAATTACAATTACTCTCTAAAACTCATTGTCCCAATGAACAAGTAAAACGTGCGTTCTTGTTTTCCTGTTTATGTGGACTTCGATTATCTGATATAAAAACCCTTTCTTCAAAAAATATTGATTTGGAAAACAATTGTATTGTTTTAAGAAACAAGAAAACATCCACAATTCAATATATTCCACTTACGGAATCAATGAGAGTATTTATTGATACATCAACATATTCTGATTTACTATTCCCTTTACCTGATACATCAAACGTAGAACGTAATTTAGAAAAATGGGCACTTACTGCAAATTTGGGTAAAAAATTAACTTTCCACGTATCAAGACATACTTTTGCAACATTGTTACTAACTAAAAACATTGATATTTATACCATTTCAAAATTGCTTAATCATAAGGATTTGAAAACTACTCAAATATATGCTTCCTTAGTTGATGAAAAGAAAATTAATGCTCTCAATACTCTCCCTACAATCTCAATATAGCTATGAAGTTTTTATTATTTCTTTTCATTCTATTTCTACCTCTATCTCTTTTCTCACAAAGTTTTCCTTCCTTTCAGAAAGTTAAATCTGATTTGATAACAAACAAAGTGATTGAAAAGTCCGATGTTGTTTATTTAGAACAAACAGAATATCCATGGGAATTAGGAATTGTTAAACTCTATAATAGAAAAACACAAGACTCAGTTATACCAGATTACTTTAATAAAGCCAGCCGAGTATTAGAATACAATCTTCCTCCACGATTCAGTATGAGTAAATGTAATATTACTGTTGTATATGTTAAAACAAAACCAAATGAAGGATGGAAGTATTACACGACTGTTTCAGAAGGGTGTCCAAAAGGTTCTATTGAAACATATAATCTTCAAAGTCAAGTTACAAAAACAAATCAAAACTTGAAAACTTATTTTATGTCTTCATTTTTACAAAAACCATCAGAATGGTCAGAAATCGATTATTTAGTAGGTATAGACACTAATTCTATAGACATTAACGAAAGCTATGGAAAAGAAAAATTAACTTTTTCAATAAACTATACCATAGTCTTTTCTCAAAATGGAAAATATTTGAAAAAAACTTATTTGTGTACATCAAGACTAATAAATGATAAGTTTACGCCAAAAGGTGATATCATCAAAATGAATGAACAAACTTTGAATGAAGTTCCTGCGTCTATTCAACGAATAAAACCATAATTGGTACTCTATAATAATAGGTAGTTTTAAAATAATGAGTCATAGAATCCAAAAAGTCTCCAGTGTCGTCAAAAGGTCCGTCTCAGCAATTATAAGTTCTCTATTGAAAGAATATACTAAAGAATTTGTTTCAGTCTCAGAAGTAATAATGTCACCAGACCTTCAAATTGCAAAAGTGTATGTATCTGTACAAAACGAAAATATCTGGAATAAAATTAAACCATTTTTAGAACTCGAAAAAAATAAAATTCGTAAATTAGTTGGAAATGAAGTAAAACTTCGTTTTACACCAGAATTACGGTTTTTTTATGATGACACCTTAGATAAAATAGAATCTATCGACAAACTCTTAGCTTCCATCCCTAAAAGTGAGTGATAATTGATAGATAATTTAGTTTTTTTTAAAAAAAATGCTCAGTTGGGAGATTATTCGAACTGTTTTGTTTTAATTAATAAAGAAGTTGGATGGACGAGTTTCGATGTAGTAGCAAAATTACGATCAATTTTTAAAACAAAAAAAATTGGGCACGCTGGAACATTAGATCCTTTAGCAACGGGTTTATTAATTTGTGCAGTTGGAAAATATACAAAACTAATTCCAATTGTACAAAATCTTCCAAAAGTGTACTCAGCAACATTTCGATTAGGTGCTACAACCATTACTGATGATTCAGAAGGAGATGAAGAAAATATTACTTCTACCAATCATCTTACAAAACAAGATGTTGTGAATGCACTATCAAAATTTATTGGCACAATACAACAAGTTCCACCACAATATTCTGCAGTACATATTAATGGTAAACGATCGTATGCATTAGCTAGAAAAGGAATTTATGTTGATATTCCTTCAAGAAATGTGATAGTTAACTCTATAATACTTAATAATATATCTACTATGTCATCAATTAATGTAACAATTAATTGTGATAAAGGAACATATATTCGATCAATAGCAAGAGATGTTGGTTCAAAATTACAAGTTGGAGGATATATGTCTAAACTGCATAGAGTATCAATTGGTTCCCATAATGTTGATGATTCATATTCTATAGATGAACTAATAGATATTCGGTCTCAAAAATGAACATTCTATATAGTAGAAATAATATCACAATGTTTACTTATTATTTTTCTACATTATATTCTTTGTTCTTTCTTTACTACTTACTGATGATAGATTTTTTTACTACTTAACGTCTATTTCTTTAGGTGTTTTTATTTTACTTTATTTTGATTATTTTTATAGATTTATTATTTTATGGCAATTACATGGGATTTTAGTCCAACGTTATTCACAATCGGTTCTATAGAGATTCGATGGTATGGTCTTTTATTTTCCATTGCGTTCTATACTTCTTATGCTTTAATGAAGTATATGTTAAAATTGGAAAACAAACCAACAAATAAGTTGGATACTTTTTCAATATATTTAATTTTGGGGACTGTAATAGGTGCAAGATTAGGACATTGTTTTTTTTATGAACCGCAATACTATTTACAGAACCCTGTTGAAATATTCGCTATTTGGAAAGGTGGATTAGCATCTCATGGAGGAATGTTAGGAGTGCTTTTAGCTACATGGTTATTTACTAAACGAAATACTGAGTATGGATATATCGGTACTTTAGACAAGTTATCTGTTATTTCTGCATCATCTGCAGTGCTTATTCGTTTGGGAAATTTATTCAATTCAGAAATCTATGGAAAACCTACTGGATCTGATTTTGGAGTAATTTTTACAGCAGTTGATGAACTTCCACGACATCCAACACAGATATATGAGGCTTTTTCCTATTTACTAATTTTCATTGTGCTTTTGTTTTTGACAAAAAGAAAAGTATTTGAAACACCTGGTAAATATTTAGGTTTGTTTTTAGTATCTACATTTTCAGCAAGATTTTTCATAGAATACTTTAAAGTAAATCAATCATTATTTGAAAATGGAATGATGTTAAACATGGGACAGATTCTCAGTATCATTCCAATACTGTTTGGTTGTTACTTTTTACTTAGAAAATGATACTATTCTGTTACTATTTTACTTTATACTACTGTATAAACTCCCCATATTAACAGTCATCTTGCAATAACGCAACATTATAAATAATAATGTTGCGTTATTTTTTATAATTTAAAACTACCAAAGAAGCAACTTCATTTGCTTTTTTAACCAGATCTTCAATCGTTTCGTTTTTGTTTGTATTTTCATGAACAACTGCAACTGCCATTCTTCTATTTTTTCTTGTAGAAGGTTTTTTGAAAATGAACAACGATGAATTAGGAATTTCTAATGCATTTTCTACATTTTCAAAATATGGTTCATAATCAGATACATCAGAAGCTAAAATCACTGCAGAAGCTCCTTTTCTAATTAATTCTATATAGGGAATTGGTAATCCTAATATAGCACGTAAATGTAACTCAAATTCATTCAAAGTTTGTGTCCCAGCTAAAGTCACCATTCCAGTGTCATGCGGACGAGGAGAAAGTTCTGAAAAAATAACTTCCGTTTCGGTCAAAAAGAACTCTACTCCAAAAATACCAAATCCTGTTAATGAAGTTACAACTTTTTTTGCCATATCTTGAGCTTGTTGTAAAAACAAATCAGACATTGGATGAGGCTGCCAACTTTCTACATAATCACCATTTTTTTGAGTATGTCCTATTGGTGGACAAAAAAGTACTTCCCCATTTTTTTGAGAAACTGTTAATAAAGTAATTTCTGAAGTAAAATGAATAAATTCTTCCATAATTACCTCTGCAGATTTTCCTCGAGATTCATTTAATGCTTTTTCCCAAGCTAAAGGTAAATCATGATATGAATGAACAGTACTTTGACCTTTTCCAGATGATGACATTGTTGGTTTGATAACTGCTGGAAAACCTACTCCTTCTGATGCTTTTTGAAGTTCCTCAAGAGATGAAGCAAATTCAAATTTTGATGTTCGAACACCTAAGGTCTCTGATGCATGTTTCCGTATACCTTTTCTATCCATTGTAAGGCTCACAGCATTGGCTGAAGGTACTACTACGGCTCCCAACTGCTCTATTTTTTTCAAATATTCTGTATTTATTGCCTCAATTTCTGGAACAATAAAATCAGGAGAATGATCTTGAATAATTTGAGCTAATTGTTCTTCATTTTGCATATCAATAGCGAAAGATTCATCTGCAACATGCATTGCTGGAGCACCCAAATATCTATCAACTGCGATAACATATTGACCTAATCTTTGTGCAGCTATGACGAACTCTTTTCCCAATTCACCACTTCCTAACAAAAGTATTTTGTTCTTTTTCATTTTTCTGGATTTAATGGACTTGTTTTCGTATTCTTATCTAACGGTACATCAATGCCCACTAAAAGTCTTGATATAAAAGATGGAACATTAATTGGAAGTAAATTATTATCAAAAATAGTTGCAACTTCTAATCGAGCTGTAAAATTAATTTCTTTGTTTACAGGGGTTTTATACAATATAAAACCTGACCAAATACCTTTAAAGACCGAATTATTGATACTTTGATTTGATATTTGTTCGAAAGTTGGATTCGTAAATTGCACTCCTTCAGTAAGTATGTTTTCTGTTTGGGAATACGTTGTTGACAATTCTGTAACTACCCCAAATCTCGAACCAATAGAAAAATGTGTACTTAAAATATAATCAATACCAGTTGAAAAATCTAATTGATGAAAGGAAAACGTTGAAGTATATTCAAAATCAACATTTTGAACAGTATTATCTTTAAGAATTGGATAGGAGTATATTGAAGATGTAGATGGTTTTACGTTTGAATATTGAATAGTAGAAAATAAGTTAAATTCATCATTGATTAAATAAGTATGAGAAAGTCCTAACAACAATGAATTAGATACTGGTGAAAAAAACATAGGACAACATGATGGAAAATCTAATACTTTGTTATATTCAGTGTTATATAAAGAATTTTGAATACCAATAGATAGACCAATAGAAGACTGAGAAAACAGGATTTGAGGTAATATGAGAAGTAATAATATGATAGTTTTCATCGCATTATGGGTATAAATACAGAGTTTTTAGAATTTCTCAGAATAAGAAAATAGAGTTGTGACTGATTATCTAAAGAAGTCACCTCATATTCATTCATTCCTATTGATGTAACTGAAGTTGCAATTTTCTGTCCTAGTGTGTTAAACAGCTCTATACTATATGAATCTGTTGCATCAATAACAATTTGTGTGTATTTATACTCACTTGAAGAAAGATGAAGTGTTACAAAAATGTTTTTAGTATTTTCTTTGACAAAGATCTCTCTATCTTCACATATCGGTATCATTTTGTATTGTCCATTTGTAAATATAGATGGGATAGTAGTAGATGAATGTAAACCTAATTGTGTAATGCTTGTATCACCTAATAAGGCTAAAAATCGAATTGATTTCGTAGATAATCCTGAAGAAATAAAAGTATGTGGAATAGATATTCTCACTGTATCAGCATCAAATGTAGGAATGTAGTCTAAAGGAAAAAGTAAGTATTTATTAGTAGATACAGTAACTGTATCTACAATTGGAAAAACACCGGCAAGTATCTCAGAACGAAGAGTAAACATGACTGTATCTCCTGGTAAAGCAGAAAGAGTGTCTAAACTATATAGTAATGTCGAGGTAGGTTTGTTCAAGGGAATAGTATATGAAAACAAACAGTTTTTACCCCACTTAAATAAAAGAACATCATTCATTGTTAAAGATTTTTTTGGAATAGAAAACGTTATAGTTTGGAGAGAATCGTAGTTGTACTTTATGTTATTAATACTATTTAGTGCAATACTGATAGTATTAATTTCATTTATAATATTACCTTGAATTGTTATCGAGTAATACACAGAATCATTAGTAGATATTTCTTGAATAGAATAATTACTAAATAATGAGGATGAATATTTTTCGATATTCAATTTCACAGTAAATTCTATTGTGTCTTTACAAGGATAAATCACTCCTTTGAATGTGTATAGATTGTCCTGTAACTGATCAAAATTAACAAGAAAATGTATAGAATCATTTGATACTAATTCTATGGAGTTTGTCTGGTTATTTTGAGTAAAAAGTTCAATGCCTTCGAAAGTATTTAAAACAAATAAAGTGTCATTATTTGGTATAGAACGAAGAATTTTGTTTATGGGGATAGAAACTTTCAATAATGCTGTATCACAAAGAACTGTGTCAAGTTGAAATGAAGATACTGAATATTCATTTTGTATAATCGTAATATTTTGCTTTAAAGTAATAGAATAATTCTTTGAACAAACTGAATCAGAAATGAATATAACAATTGTCTCACTTTGATTATTTAAGGAATCCCTAAAATAATATTCTATAAATATACTGTCTTTTGAATTGAGAACATAATTTGTTATATCAAATTTTATAGTAGAAATATTATTAGTATCTATTTTTATTATTTTTCTACTATTAGTTAGGTTGACGATAGGTATTTTGTTTGATATGTTAGTGTATTTATTACTACAATCTATAGTTATATTTTGAATTATTTCATTAGGAATTTGAATTGTATTTTTATCTACTGAACCTGATAATAAAATTGAATCTGAAAGTATACATTTTGATGAATATATTCTTACTACAGAGTTCTGATTAGAATTTCCAAGAAAATAGATGGGAATTGATAATTGAGTAGAAGGCTGTACTATGAATTGATTTTTCTTACGTGTTGCTAATAGGGAATCAAATGAAAAAGCAGAATTATCAATTACTATTGAATCAATTGTAATTGGCGTTGAACCTGAAGAAAACATAGTAATAACACCCTTAGAGTATTGTTCACATTCTTGTTTTTCTGGAAATTCATAGCTTTCAGTTGTAAAATTAACTTGTTCTAAATTTAATGGTGATAATGTGAGCGTATCAATGAGTGAACACCCATTTTTCTTGTTAAATATCGTTATAAAAATTGTTGTTGCTTCATTAGTATGAAACAAAATTAAAGAATCTTTTATAGAAACAGAAGAAGAATTCGGAATGATATTAGTAATCAATAAACTGTCAGGAATTTTAAATATTATTGTATCTGTTTCACAAAATTGAATACTATTAGGAAGAAAACTTTTTGGGGGATTTTGAATAATTATTTGTATAGTATCAACACCAATACATCCATTAGAATCAGTTGCTATTGCCCAATATTTGTGCGATTTTTTAGGTGAAAGTACTATTGTTTTAGAAAGGATGTTTTTAATGGTTGTATCTGATGAAAACCATTGTACCAATGGAAATTGATGTAAAGATAAACCAATTTCAATTTGGTTTCCTAAACAGAGTGTTGTATCATTTCCAAGAGATATTTTCGGCGAAGAATTTATTCTAATTGAATGAGATGTTGGAGTTCCTGCAACAGAAGGTGAAGAAGACTTCACTCGTATTTTATACAATTCACTCGGTACTACATCTAAGGGAATAAAAAAAGTTATATGTCGTGGATTTGGACTTTGCAAAGTTCCAATAACTCGACCAGGGGTGAAATTGCCGTTTGAATCAGAAAGTTCAACAACAAAAGAATTATTTCGTTCGAATCCTCCTATGAATGAAAAACTAACAGAATCAACAGTGCCTCTGCAATAAGACATCTTTACAGAATCAGTTACAATTGAGGTAGTCTCATCTGGAAGAAAAAACGTCATTAAATAGGCATCAAAAAATCCACCGTTGAAAGTTGAATCAATTGCATTGAGTGTTTGAAGAGTGCTAGATTGTGTGTAACCTCCCAATCCAACAGTACCTAAGGAGTTAATGGATAATGAAGTTGAAACATCTTGAAATAGATCGCCATAATAAGTTGAATACAACACGCTTTGACCACTTCGATATAACTTTGAAATAAACATATCACCACTTCCTTTATTATCAGAGAATGGAGCATTTTTTGACAATGGGAAATTATTAGAAGTAGTAAAACCAGTTATATAGATATTTCCAGCTGCATTTACTGCTAAATCCTCTAAATTATCATCATTTGTACCACCTAAATAGGTAGAAAAGTCTAATGTTCTATTTGGTAATATTTTAGCTAAAAAAGCATCATTACCTCCACGATTATTTTTGTAGATTTCATTCAATGTTGGCAAATTTATAGAACTTGTAGTACCTCCAAAGATTATATTATTTTGTGAATCAAATGAAATTGCATTTCCATTATCATCATTACTACCGCCATAATAAGTTGAGAATAAAAGAGTAGATAGATTTTGATTATATCTTGAAACAAAAGCATCTGATAAACCACCATGATACGTTGGATATATTGGTTGCTGTAAAGGAAAATTTGAAGAAGAAGTAGTTCCAATTACAGCAATTTCGTTTGTTGATGAAATGGAAAGATTTGTTACTTTTTCTTCACTATTTCCACCAAGAAAAGTTCCACCAAATATTGCAGAAGCAGTTGGTGAAAGAGAAATGATTACTCCATCATTTCCATTTGATTTTGTAAATTGGGCAGGATTTGAACCTAAAGGAAAGTTTGTAGAACGACTCATACCACATGCAATTATACTTCCCTGATTATTTACAGCTAGTTTGTTTAATACGTCTGAGTCGGTGCCTCCAATGTAGGAAGAAAATGGAATTGAATTTCCATTAATAGACAATCCAGTAACAAAACCATCTTGATTCCCACCGTTAAAGGTTGTGGAAAAAGCTCCAGGGGTTACTGGGAAATTGAGAGAATTTGTCTGACCACATATGATAATTGTATTAGAAGCGATATCTATCCCATATCCAATTTCTGAATTAGTTCCTCCAATATATGTTGAAAACAACAAAGAATTTGTATTCAAATCTAAGGCATATACAAAAATATCTGCACTTGTTGTAGTAGTTTTATGAACACCGGGTGTTGTTGGAAAATCTAAAGAAGTTGTATATCCAACTGCATACATTCGATTATTATCCAAAATCTTTACATCATAAATGTACTCAGAGGATGACCCTCCTAGAAAGGAAGCAAAAGAAAATGTAGGATCAATGATAGCAAAATCACTTTGAATTGGGACATTGAATTTGAGAGTTCTTTTATTGGGAGAAACAGTCTTGTTCACAGTTCCGTAGTATGGATATACTAAGGAAATATCTTGTAAAAAGTGCTTTGATTCAGAATTAGTTGAAAGACAAATTTTAGAGTTCTCAAATGTAAAAGAATTCCCAATACTTGTGGAAAGAGAAATTGTTCTTACTGACTTTTCTTTGACGACAAAATCAAAACGTAATTCACTATTATATATAAAGAATCGACAATCAACGTTTTTTGAGATATTTCTGTATATAATTGATTCGAAATGTGATGAAGAAGTTGCACGTGTATCGGAAAGAAATCTATATGTCTTCGATTCTAACTGTGATGTATTGTTAGTTTCAATATATGCCGAGGAACTTTCAAAATAGATTGGAATATTTTCATACACTATTTTATTACCTGATTGTTGAAATGTTTGAATAACAAAATAACTGTCATAAAAATATACCGTTGATTTAGGACTTCGAAGAATATATTTCCAACTATCTTTAGAGAATCCATTATTTTCAACAAATGACATTTGCTGAGAGTACAGAGGAAAAGTAATCAGGAACAACAAAGTTAATCTTAAAAAGAAACTCATTTTTTGCCTATAAGAAAATAGGTTTTCAAAAATCCTTTACCCTTCATTTCGATAGGAGCACGTTCTTCAAAATTAAAATCATTTTTTAATAGATCATAACTTGACTCAGAAACTTGAATTTTATGAATTTCACCGTAGGACTCCATACGAGAAGCTGTATTAACGGTATCGCCCCATAAATCATAAACAAATTTATTCTTGCCAATTACTCCTGCTACAACATCACCCGAATTGAATCCTATACGGAGAGAAAGCGGTTCCTGAAAAATCTCAGCATATTTTTTTATGACAACTAAAATATCTAATGCAAAAAAAGCAATCGATTTTGCATGAAGTGAGTCAGCATCTGGAACACCACCGACACACATATAATTATCACCAATTGTTTTAATTTTTTCTAAGCCATATTTTTCTGTAAGCAAATCAAATTCGTAGAATATGGTATTGAGAATTTCAACAATATGATTTGGAGATGAAGAAGAAGATAATTTTGTAAATCCTGCAAGATCTGCAAACAAAACAGTAGTATTTTCAAAATAATCCGCAATAGGATTTTCGTTGTTTAGTAATCTTTTTGCAATTTTTGACGGTAATACATTCAAAAGTAATTTGTCTGTCATTTTATTCGCTTCATTCAATTGAATGTTTATCTCGTGTAATTCTGAGTTTGCTAATTCAATTTCAGTAGCTTGTTTTTGTAATACTTCTTGTTGACGAGAAATCTCTGAATAAGCTGATTCTAACTCAATATTTTTAAGTCGATAAATTTCAGCTTCTTTCTGATGCATTTCCATCAGTCGGTGTTTGTTTTCTATTTCGTGTCGAAGTTGAATGTTTTTTGTTTTACGGGAAATCTCATCATTCAAAACTACTTTTTCAATAGATTGAAATTTGAGAATATGTTGATATGCTAACTGAAACTCTCCAATTCGTTCATAGCATTGGGCTAAAATTTCATGTGATTCTGATTCTAACTTTAATGCTTGAATTACTTCAGATAGTTGTAGTGATTCTTTACAGTGAAGTACAGCCTGTTCAACTGAAAATTCGTTATAATCTGGTTGTAAATACAGTTTAGATAGTTGATTAAGAACTCTTGCAATTCCTTTTCTATCACCCAAATCCCAAAAAATGTCAATAGATTTCGAATAACTTTCAAAGGAGACTTCATATTCACCTACAACTAAGTAATATGAACCTAAACTTTCTAAGGTTTGTCCTTGCCCGATTTTATTATTTTCATTTCTGTAAAGTTCCAATGCTTCTAAGAGTTCCAATCGTACTTCATTAGTTTTTCCTAACTTTAAATGTAGATTAGCCAATTGAAGTAACGTTTCTCCTCGCAATGATGGTACTTTTATTTTCTTTGTATATTCTAAAACTTCATTGAAATTCTTTTCTGCTGAATCATCATCACCGATTGTAAAATATAGTAATCCAATTTTGGACGTAATGGAATAATATTGCTGAAACTTTTTGTTGCGTTCAACAATTTCCAAACATTCCAATTGTATAGTTAGAGATGTAACATAATCTCCTAATTCATAATGAATATCTCCAATATAAGAAAGAACTATTGCTCTTTCAGATTCATCACCAATAGAAGAGTAAAAATCCAATGCAGAATCTAACCAAAATAAAGCTTTTTCTAATTCTCCTATTTTGCTGTAAGAACGACCTACGAAGACAGAACAACGAGAGTAATAACTATCAGAAAGAGGAAGAGTGTTTTGGGCTAAGGTACAGTATTCTAAACATTTACCATAGTGTGAATGTAAAAAATAATAATAGCCTATTAAGTAATAGGAAACACTTAAGTAATATGAAAATTTTTCAGTATTTTTTGGGATGGAAGTAAGTAAGCTACTATGTTCTATTGCAAGAAGATTTTCTAATACTTCATAGTTAGGTACAGTAGAATTTTGGAGCTTTTCTTCAATTTCCAAAAAATACTTTTCTATATCATTAAGTTCTAAACTCATGTATTTATTTTTAATTTGACTTTACAGTATCGTTTTATCACAAATATACGGAATGAACGATAGTTTTCATTGTTTTTTTTTCAAAGATTTTTTTATTTTGATGTATATAAAACAAAAAAACAGCCTTTGAGAAAAGACTGTTTTTGTTTGGACAACTTGTAGAAAGTAGTTATGAAAACTTGAATGATTCAATAGATTTCATAAACATTGGTAGATAGTTGGCTTCATCTGGTCTAAACCAATTGATGGTTACTCTATATAGTTTATTATTTTTAACTGTAAAGTACACTCTAGAACCTACATCTTTCTGAAAGCTGTAATTCATTGAGTAGGCAGTATTTCCACCAATTGATGTTTTTGAGGCATTAGAAACTCGATATTTTGCTTTATTGTCTTCTACTATCTTATCTAAATTATTTTGTTTAGACGCATCAAATACATCAACCTGAATATTACAATCAACTCTGCCAGTTCGATTATTTACGAAGTTAATTGAGCTTTCTGCTCCACCAGAACGTGATCTGTTGTTGAAGAAATTATCAGGATAAGAAATAGAGAAGCCATTTCCAATGAAAGTTCTAAAGTTTTTTGAAGGTAATTCTACTTCGGCAGTTTGTTTTGTAGTATCTGCAACTTTTTTAGCAACTTTTTCTGGAAATTCTATAGTTGACAATACTTTTGAGTACATATCTTTGTATGTATCAAAGGTAGAACCAAACGCAGCAAAATCAACAATTGCAACAGTGGTAGAATCTATAGGAAAGAAATACTTTTCTCCAAAAAATTTTCCATCACTAAGATCAAAAGTGTAGGTAATTTTTTTTCCTATGATTCCTTTGACAGTTACATCAACAGGTGCAGTATACATTGTAGCCTCAAACATTTTGGTTTCATCCATAACTTGCTCTAATGTTCTATCAGAAAGTTGTTGAATGCTATATTCAATTGTAGCACCACTAACTCCATCGTCATTGAATTTAACAAATCTATCAACAACATTAGAATTAGAAAAAGCACGAACAGTTTGACCAGGAATTTCTTTCATTACCCAATTGGAAGGGTATTGAATGGAATATTTTTTCGATGCATCTGCAAACGTATACGTTTTTAATTCTTTGACTGGGTCAGGAACTGCATTTGGTTTTTTTCCGCAAGAAACAATTCCGATGACGCAAAGTAACAACAAAAACTTAAGCAAAATCTTCATAAGAACCCTTTAATTATTTTGAACAATAAAATAGTCTAATAATGTACTAAAGTCATCATTACTGAGATAATAATGCTCATTACAGTAATGACAAATCAACTCATTTTGTTGGGAATCTCTCATTTCGAGAATTTGTTCTTTACCTAAAGTTATCAACTGAGATTTGAATTTATCTAAAGAACAACGACAATAAAAATCTATAGGAATTTCTTCAATTGGCTCTAATTCCATTTCCAATAGTTTAGACAAATCTTTTATTGGATTTTTAGTATTTATCTCATACGAATGTAATGGATGTAAGGTAACTAATTGTGTTTCTAAAATAAATTTTTCAGTTTGATCAGAATTTGGCAACATTTCAATCAACAAACCAGTTGCTGAGAGAAGTGGACAATCATCTTTTGAAGAATCAAAATGAATGTCGGATACTAAAGCAGAGTCAATTTGTTCAGAAGTTTGTAAGTAATGAACAATTTCTTGCTCAATAGTAGTATTTTTAAGTTCTGTTATCCCAATAATAGGTTCAAACTTTCCGTACAACATTTTTGAAACAGAAATTGTACCGGTACCTAAAAAATCATTAATAGAGTTCACAGATACATCAAAATTCTTGTTTTCAACGACAAATCCTCGAACTTCACCAACCTTGTTTGCTTCTGCATATAATTGAGAGAAAACTCCATTACTTTTAACATCTATAGTAACTCGTTCTTCTCCTTTCAGCATAGACGCAATCAACGTCGAAGCCATCAGAACTTTACCTAAAAAAAACGTCCCAATTTCATTCAATTTATGACGTTCAGCTGCAGATTTGACGACAGTTGCACATTGAATATAGGATATTCGAAATTTTTTCTGTTTGTCAATATAACGAAAAACTTTGTCTCTTTGTAAATATAAGTCCTTAATATTCATATATCACCGGTGATTCTAATATGGTTAATGATTTTTCATCTGTAGAAATTCGAGCTTTTACACCAAATGGGATTGTAAGTTTTTCTAAGATATGTCCAAATGGAAATCCATATAAAACTGGAATTGATAAATGTTGAAATCTATCCATTAACACTTCCCGTAAAGAAAATTGTGCTTTGAATGATGCAGATTTTGACGTTGCTTCACATTTTGTAAAATGACCCATGATAATACCATTACAGTCATCTAATTTCCCACCAAGTAATAATTGAGTTATCATTCTATCTACTCGATATGGCTCTTCTAAAATTTCTTCCATAAACAGAATAGAGTCTTTAGTTTGTATTTCATAGGGAGTACCCATAGTAGCGACCAACATCGAGAGATTCCCACCAACTAATCTTCCTTCAGCTGTTCCATTTGCTAATACCAAACTGGTTGGTTCTATATAAGGTGAATATTCAAAAGGTTGTTCTGTGTTCAAAAACAAAGACTTTTTGAGTGAATCTACGGTAAATTTGTTATACGTTGAAGATGCAACAGGTCCATGAAAATTCACTAATCCAGAATTATTAAAGATAGCAGTAGCAAGTGCTGTTATGTCAGAAAATCCCATAATAATTTTTGGATTATCTCGAATAACATCAAAATCTAAATATGGCAACATTCTCATCACACCGTATCCACCTCTAGCACAGATTATTGCATCAATACTTGGGTCTTTGACAAAGTTCATAAACTCATTCGCTCGTACTGAATCTGGTGCTGATAGATACCCAAAATATGTCCCAGATTTTACAGTATTTCCTACTACTACTTTGATTCCCATTGATTGAAAGAAGTCAATTCCAGACTGAATATCTGACAATGATGATGCACCTGCTGGAGCAGTAATTGCAATGATTGAATCTTTTCGTAATGCTTTTGGTTTGACGATCGAAGAATGTTTCATAGAATACAATGGTATGGAATTATAAGCACTTGTAGCAGCAAAAGAACCAAGCATCATAGATATAAAAGCGGATCTATTCATCATCATTGTTTATGGTTGCAGTTGCTAAACGATATGGAAAAACTAAATACTTTTTAGCTAATTCATGAGAACTATTATTATTATCCCAAGATAACACACGAGAATAATAACTTATTGCTGTTTCCCGTTCTAAGAGTATATCATAGATATTACCAATTCGAATAAGAGACAAACTTCGGAATTTAGAGTTTGAACCATCAATTCGTTGAGAGGCTTCATCACATTTCAAAAAGTATCGAATTGAGGAACCATATTCTTCTTGCAAAAACAAAAGTTCTCCAACATAAAACAACGCTTCTCGAACTAAATAGATATCATAACCAGGTTTTTGCTTTTTGTAATTCACAATTATTTCTTTCCAAACTTGTTCAGCTTGAAAAACATTAGAAAGTACATAATTTGATTTAGCCACATAACGATGAAAGACAGCATTATTTGGATACATCGAATACAATTCCTCAGCCAACATCAAAGCTTCTTGAGGTCGTTGTTCTAAGTTTGCAAAAATCTGAAGTAAAGAAAATTTTGCCTCTGTTTTAGAATATTTTGAATGTTCAGCTGCTGATTTTAATTGTAAAATACCTAATTGTTTATCTCCTTTAGGAAACAAGTAGAGCAACACAGATAATACAGGATACTCTTGAGGTAGCACTTCGACAAAGTAATTAAACAATCCAGTTCCTAACATAACATCATGATTATTTGGAGCAATTCTTTTTACTTCATTCAAAGTTTCAAAAGCAATCTTTACATCAGTGGATGCTTTGTTCCAAATCCCTTTATTAGAGTAATATCTTCCTCTGTAACCATAGGCACCACCTTTGAAAAACAGTGCCATTGGAGACTTTTCCTTCTCTGAGAGAATTTTATTAGAAACATCAATTGTTTTTTGTAGTCTATCTAAAAAAACATCTTTATAGTCAGCATTTCCTGGTTCAACCATCATTTTCCACCACAACAATAAGGCATCAAGAAAAAATCCAGATGGATGGTCTGGAAATGCTGACATAAGAATATGTGTATTGCGAGATGCTTTGTCGAATTCAATTGAGTAAATCTGTTCGAAAGTTACATTTATTATAGAATCAGTTTCTCTTTGAGAAAACACCCATTGAGCTTTTGAATCAATAGGTAAAAGAACCAATCCAATGAATACATTTGCACAAAGTAAAATCCAAAATGATAGAGAATGAAGATTCATTCGTGTTTTACTTTTGATACGGAGTTTTAAGATACTTTCTTGCTTCATCGTGGGAATTTTGAACACTATTCCAAGAAAGTACTTTGTTATATTGTTTGATAGCCTCGTCTCGTTTACCTAAAATATCGCATAAATTACCAATTTTCAAGTTTGTTTTTACCATAAAACCGGAAGGATCTTGATCTAATTTTCTGGACGCTTCATCACATTTATAGTAAGCTTGTAATGCATCTTCATAAGCACCTCTCCACATCATTGACAACCCAATATAATAGAGTGCTTCTCGTGCAGTGTAGGTATCATAAGCATACTTTTTTTGTTTGAATTTTTCTAAGATATCTTTCCAAACTTCTTCAGCTTGTTGCATATATCCCATTTGAATATTAATACGGCCTAAATACCTATGGAAATAGGGATTATTGGGGTATTTTGTATTCAAATCAGTTGCAACTTTTAACGCTTCTTGAGGATTTTTTTCAAATTGATAGTATACTTGTAACAAGACTACTTTTGCTTCGGTTTGAGCATACCGAGAGTTTTGGGATGCAGAAATTAGCTGTTTAATTCCTATAACTTTATCACCACTTGGCAGAAAATATAACACCGTTTTTAATACAGGTTCTTTTTCTGGTAAAGCAGCTGCATAGTAGTTATATATTCCTGTTCCGAGAAGTATATCATGATTATTTGGTGCTAATTTCTGAGTTTTTATGAGAATATCTAAAGCAACTCTGCCATCATTTGCAGCTGGAATCCACTTTTCACGAGATGCATAATATCTTCCACGATAACCTAAAGCACCACCTTTAAAAAATAGTCCTGTGATATCAAATTCATTTTTATCTAAAATTCTATCACACACCTCAATTACCTTCTCAATTTTTTTCATAAAAGAGGCATCATAGGCATTTTTGTTATTCGTCTCTAAGGTCATTTTCCACCAATCAATCATAGCATCTAAAAAGTACCCAGCAGGATGATCAGGATACATTTCAATTACTTTTTTAAAGTGTGCTGCTGCTTGAGTGAACTGAACATTATATATATTCTGTGTTCCTACTCTGATTAGTGAATCTGCATCACTTTTCATCATTGCCCATTGGGATTTGGCAATTGAAAATGAAGAAAAAACTATAATAACAAAAAGAATTAATTTCATAAGGGGTGTAATTGTTAACGAATAATTACAAAAGTACCAAAAGGTTGATTGAGAACAAAAATATCATCTAAAGAAATTGTAAAATAATATGTACCAAAGGGCAATGAATTCAAAGAACTATCACGTAATTGTAAAGGAATTTGATGTATTCCTAATTGAATTCGTTGTTTTTGGGTTGATACTATTTGTCCTAGGGAATTATAAACTGTAATTGTACTTGGTGCATAAAGCTCAGATCCACTGTAGGTAAACTGAATTGTGGCATTACTTGTAACAGGATTAGGTAAGACTGAAACTTCTGTAATGGTAGTATTCCTTTCTCTAAACACGGAGAAATATAAAGTATCTCTATTTCCACTTCCATCTTGACCAAAGATTTGAACGATAGACTCACCCAATGGTAACGAATCTGCTTCAAATTCAATTCGTAAATGACTTCCATTCACTGACATTGTTGGAATCGCAGATGCTAATGCTTCAGAATATATTTTTGTATTAATTCTGACTCGCTGTAATGATGGTGTAAATGGAATAAACGAGTTATCGGAAATATCTACTCGAACAAATGGTTTTGGCCCAACCACAGAGCCTGATTTGACGAGTTTACTATCCATATATACTTCTATTTTAGGACGAACTGTATCTTCATACGTACCAATGGAAAATGAGTATGAATTATTGAAATCGAAAAATTCACGTTTATATACTGGTCGAACTGAACTCGTAGCGGTAACATTTCCTGAAAATGAAATTGTAGGAATTGTCATTTTTACTTCTGTTTCACCATTAGGTTTAATATTTTTAATCAATGTTGATACGTTCGCAACTTCTATAGCATTCTCATTTCGTATTGAGAGATTTACTTGGTACAAAGTATTTGTATCACGTAAACTATGATTAAAAATAGTATGAATTACTTCTAAAGAATCTCCACGTAAAACTGTTGAAGAACCTGTAGTACTTTTGATAGAAGTTTCGGCAAATGGAAGAAATGAAAGAGAATACTCTTGAACTTCAATAGAATCATTTGCACGTCTTTCTTTCGAATTTGCAGTAATTTTCGATGTGAAAAATGGTTTCATAATAGTCGTATCGATTGGCATCTTCAAACTACTCGTATCACCTTTAAGAAACGATGGAATGCTTTGAGCGTTTCTATTTTCAAATACTAAAAAATCTTCTTTCAAAAACTGAGTATCACGTTGAGCAATGATTGACTTTGCTGAAAGCACTTCTGTTAATGGTCCAAAACTTGGAAGAGAAATTGTTCCATTTTTACCTTGAATTTGTAAAACTGTTTCCACTGAAATTGTATCAAAACCTGTACTTATTTTTTCAATCGCTTGACCTGGTAACCATCCCTTTTTACCAATAAATGCAAATGAAGTGCCCTGTTCTGTTATTTCATCAATTAACGATGATCCATAACCTCGTAACCACACTCTTAGTGAATCCATAGAACGAAAATCAGTTGATTCTTTATTGAGAAATCCACTAAAATTCTCATCTCCAACTACCAAAAATATATAGGTATTTGGTTGTAAGGTATCCAAAAAAGTTTTCAGTCGTTGATGAGCAGTTACATCACCTGATTGTGAGTAAAAGTCACCTTCAAATAATGATGTTGCAATAGTATCAGTCTCTTTCATAGCTAAAATTGACAGTACACGAGCAGTTTCATTCTGTAGAGATTTGATACCATTTACCTCAATTTGTCTATAACGAACTACGTTACCTTGATCGTTGATATATTTACCATTTGAATATAATTTGATTGGTATAGACGAAAATGGTAGTCGATACGAAGTTGTGCTTTTTGTTAGTTTATCAGTAGTAGAAATGCTTTGAAAAGTATGAGTATTTAAATCCATTTCAACTGATTTATTGACATTCTTTGTAGCAAAAAATGGAATCGAAATTGGTAAAGCCTCAACTTCTGAATCTCGTTTTACATCTATTGTAATTTCATACAATTGCTGTTCATTCAATTGAATCGTAGGCGACCATGTTACAAAGTTCTGAGATTCATCAAATTGACTTTTTTTTCGTTCTGAAAAATTAGAAAAAATCACTATTTCTTTTGAAGCTGTATCAAGATTTGAGACTTTATAAATTGTGCATTTAATGTCTTTGATGCTTTCAAACGATGGAACTAAAAATCTAAAATTAGGATTTTCAGCTCTTACATTCCAATAAGGCGATGGATCAAAAGCTATTGCTCCAAGATTAAAGACTGTAAAGGAGGTTGAGTCAATATTGTTGTCGATAAATTCACGTGAATTGTCTGATTCAATGGAAACAAGTACTTTATAATCTCCAATTTTTCTTGGTAATCGTATCGTTTTTTCAAACGAAATCAATTCACATTGTGATTTAAACTTTAATGTGTCAGTCGTCAGTAAAGTATCCGAGAGGATTGTAGAAATAACCAATTGAATACTATCTTTTATGATAGGATTTTTACCTTTGTTGAAGATTCCTCCACTGATAGAAACAATGGAATCAGAGGTTGTAAGAACTGAATTTGAGATTTTCAAATCTGCCACTACATAATCTGTTGTTTTTGATAATGGCATCGAAATAAAAGGATCACCCAAAAATGTATGTTGCATCAATGAATGAAAATTCATCGGCATTGTTTGAGCGACATTTATATCAAAAGGAATGTTTCCAGCAAATTGTTTTTCAAAATTTTGCTTTTTTGCAGTATAGAAAGCAGATCCCCAAGTATTATCCTTATCATTCAGAACATAAAAAATCATTGTTTCTGGTATACCACTTTCAGTTTGTAGTTCACCCCAACCAGTAATACCAGTAGAAACTATTGAACCTTTATCTTTTGCTACAACATAGGTTTCATTACGACAGGAATTTTCACTGTTTGAGAAATTACCTGTTTGACAAGCTCCAGTAAACAGAAAAAAGTATTTTCCAAAATTTCGAAGCTGATCAGCATCCCACCCTCCAATTTGAAAAATATCAGAAGAACCATGAGCTAAATACAGATTTAATAATACTCCATTATTGATATTATCTTTAATAGTATCACCTTGCAACCTAAAATACTCTGGCTTGTTTATATTCAAATCTCGATTAATAGAGAATTGATTTCCACAAAATTCAGTTCCAGAAACGTACTTTCCAATAAACTCACTAGATCTCTTACTAACTTGAAGTTCTGAAACATTAAAACCTCCAGTAATAAATTGAGTGTTTTTAAGCCACTGAGAAGGTTCAATTGTAGCGTATTGCTTAACCTTTGAAACGTAACTATCAGCTTCTAGAACATTTTGTACTGGAATTCTTCCCAAGTAAAAATTTGCTCTAAAGGTTGAAGAATCTGAAAAAATATACCAATAATCAGATGATGGTCTTCCAAATGTAGGAACAAAATCTGTTTTTATAGATTTGGGAATAAACTTATTTGGGTCAGAGGATGCATCACCAAACAGTACAACATAATCAGGAGCTTTTTGCCAAACATTCAATGAATAATTGAGAAAATTTCGAATTGCATACGGAGATTTTTTGCCAAAGGAAAACTCATTGTAAACTTGTTCAACGTCTACTACCTTGGTTTTGACATTTTTTTCTTTGGAATGAAAATCTGCCAATTCATTTGCTTGTTGTAAAAAATCTTTGTGAGTAATAATGAGATATTTAGCATTGTTTTCAGCTGATCGTAGAGAAAATGTGTCTACTTGTTCTATCAGTGCAGAATTCATCAAAACATGATCTGTAAGAATATATTTTGATTGTGATAATGCAGGAACTTTGAGTGTTACTTGATATTTTTTTCCTGCTGTATTAACAAGAAACGAAGAAAGATTTGATATTTTGTCTGAACTTATAGATTTTTTGACAGATTGATTAGAAAATTCTACGCAAAATGTTTGATTTTCACCCTGAATTTGTAACAACGATTTTAATTCAGCACTCAACAATGATGAATTTTTACCGCTAATAATTACATTTGAAATTGAGGGATTATTCAAGATTAAAGTGATTTGATTTTGCGTAAGTTCTTGCGAAAAGGTAACAGTTTCCTTTCCATTAGAGGATAGGACTGTTGTTATTGAAAAATTTTCTTCACTCGAATAAATATTGTCATTAACTGCTACTTGAAGTGATTTTAAAGATGCAGATGATAAAACAACAGTTCCTGCAACTCCATTCAAAATTGTTATAGAACCATTTGTAGAATCTAAAACCGATATTTCTGAACTATTAAACCCACTCAAAACTATGTTTTGAGCATTTGTAGATGGTCTTGGAATAAAGCTAAACGAAGAATTGAAAACAAACGGTTGGACATAACCTTTTAACGTAATATTATTAACAGCCTGCCAATCTGTAACCCCTTGGAATTGGAATAATGATTCTGGAATATTGGACTGAACGGAAAAAGTATTTCTTCCGGTAAAACTGTTTGTATTACTTAATTGCAGATGCAATTGTTGTTCTATTTGACCAGTATATTCCTTTACGATAGTATCACTCTGAGAAAGAAAGGTAGCTTTATGATTAGGCTCAATTCGAATCTGGGGAGTTGAAACAGTATGATAATCATTTAAACCAATGACTGAGGCAGTAATCCTAAGTGAATCTTGAGGATTGGTACTAGGTACGAGGTGAACAAATTCCTGATATGTTGCTGGAGAATTTGTGTTAAATGTAGATAACAAACTAGTGTATTGAGCCTCTCCACGTGTTCTAGTTGAAGGATATAAAGATAGTGCATCATTCGGGGTTGGAAAATTCAAAAAGCCTGGAAAATACTCTTTATATTCTTCAACAATTTGTTCTATTTGAACAGCATTTTGATTTTCAATTGCTTGAAAGTTTTGATCTAATTCAGAATAGTGATTTGTGTTTTCTTTTTGTTCATAGGCTAAAAAGAATGCTTCGTGAGATGCATATTGATCTTTTCTTCTATCTACCCATTCCTCTTCACCAATTGGACGTTTACCCAAAAATAGAAGTTCATCATTCTCATCAAGAATTGTATCGTTACTAATAATGTAAATGGGAATAGAAATATTTTTGTGATACAAGAAAACTGAATTGATTGATTTGCCAATAAATTGAGCGTTTTTGGAAAAAATATCTTTAAATGAAAGAGAAAATAATTGGTCAGAATTTGTAAGAATCTTTACTGCATTTCCATTAGAATAAGGAACGAATACTTGTGAAAATTGATGAATACTTTTTTTCGGAACATAAGGAAAATTTGCAAAATGTTTAAACAGAGAAGTTCCATCTTCAAAAATACTTTTATCCAACGTTTCTTTGTATTCAAGTTCTATATATACATTTTGATATAATGTCAATGTGGTACCATTGCCAGAATACATAATTGGGTTGATAGTTACTTTCTCAATTGGATAGGTACGTAATGTACCAGCATTTTGAATAACAAATGACGTATCTTGTTTTATTAGTGACCCATAACCAATTGTATCAATAGTAATTGGATTGGAAAATCTAACATTAACTGTTTTTAAAGGAAGTAGAAATTGTTCGAAATAAAGAGTATAGACTCCATTTCTATTGACTGAATTAATAGAAGGATGAATAACTTCTTTAGGATTTTTTGGAATAACAATTGAGGCTTGATATCCTGTAGAAGAAGGTGAAAATTCGGTTGAGAATGAAAATGATGTTGAAATGAACAACAACATCAAAACCAAGATAATTCGATTCATAAATGCCATAAATCAATAACAATGAAATATACTACACTATCGAATAAACGGAGTATTTATTTAAAAAAAAAAGCCATATCTAACAATATGGCTTTTTAAAATAAACTGTTGTAAATTTACTTTGATTCTTGAGAACCACGAAGTCCTTGGAAAATCTTTGAAGCAATTTCTTCACCAACACGTTTTTCTAATGCAGGGTTTGAAGAGAAATACTCTTTAATAGCACGAGAAACACGATCTTCAACTAACTGAACTGTACCTTCTACAAGTACACCAGCCATTTTGTGCATATCTTTTTGTTGTTCTTTCAGTGTTTCTAATTGACCACGAGAAGCATCTTCTACTTTCTTCATAATGTTATCCATTGGCTCTTCTTCAGCAGTATAGAGCAATGAGAAACCAAGAAGGGCTAATAAGAAACCTTCTAATGAAATAGCTGCGAGAATCAACGATGGTTTAGTAGCAGGAATAAATTTAAGACCACGAACCCCAATGATAACGATAAGAATCGCCGCACCTAAATAGGCAGCACCTGTAACGTTGTTCGAATACTGGTGAGTAAAGTGGTGAGTCATATACAAACGAAGTCCATCTAATAAACGAAGTTTGTTTTTTGAGTATAATCTTGCAGATTTAGTATCAACAATTTCACCTTTAACAGATTTTGAAAACGTTTCATGAATTCTATCATAAAGTACCAAATCACGGAACTCAGACATATCAGTTTCTTCTGAAAACAAATCATGTAAGCTAACTCTTTTACGAGATTCCATTTCTTCCATAGGCGGTTGAGTACGATCCCAAACTCTTTGGAAATGAGCTTCTACATAATCTCTATCTTGTGCGTTTAACTCATTAGTAGGTAAGGTTAATACATTGACAGTTTCATCAGAGAATCCAGTTTGAAGCCTAATTTTAGTTGCTGTATGATGAATCTCACGTTCAATTTTGTTTGAAAACAAACCAATTGACGAAGGGAGTAAAATTGTAATTAAAATTGAAATTACCCCTGCAATAAGAATCGCCAAGACAGTAAAGGCTAATGGAGCTTCTATAATAATGGCTGCCTCACCTAATCCTGGTGCTCTTAAAATAAACTCATTTGCAATTTTACTATAACCATCTTTATCATTTGTACGAACTTTATTCGTAAAATCAAAAATGTATTCTGTTTTGATAGCATTTTTTAGAGTCTCTCCTGGTGCCAATGCAATATTGTGACCTGAGCCTTTGGCTGGTTCTTTTGAGGGCTCTGCAAGTACTCCATCAATAATATGAAGAGGTTCACCTGCTGGACCGAACAAAGAAACAACCGCACTTTTTACAGCACTAGGAATAATGAAATCATAAAATACGTAGGATAAACTACCTACAAGAAGTATAAACAGTAAATAATGTTGCAAACCAGTATTGTACTTTTTCTTTGCCATTCTAAACAAACTCCAGATATGTAATCAATGTTTTTATTAATTGTTATGTGTAAAATTACGAAAAATATTTGGATACTATGCACGAAAATTCAATTTTTTTTCAATATTAAGGAAAAACTTATGGAAAGAGACGGTTTTCTGACATATTTCCACGTGAATCTACCACTTTAAAAGATTGTAAATTTATGTTATTTCTTGATAATGGTATCTCCAAAATCTGTCGAATTTTCTCATTTTCTTTAATTCTATTTCCGTATTTTTCTTCAAAGTTAATCATTTCTCCATTAGAAGTTATGATTTTTTCTATTTTATTCTCCTTTCCGTTGATTTTGCCATATGCTTCAACGGTTATTATATATGAACCATTTTGCTTGCGTATGTCTTCAATTTGAGGATTTCTAAAGGGTAATACTTTGATAAAATAATTCGGTTCTATTCGTTGGTTATTTACATAACGTTCTATAACTATGGTTTTCCCTATCAATTCTTTAGGTACAGAATAGTACATATTACCAATTTTCTTTTCTTCAATTGCCTTACCATCAACCTTTAACAACATTGATGTTTCGATACCTTCTGTTGTAGGAAAATTAGGCTGTATAACGTATTTTTGCTCAGCAAATATGTTTTCTTGGAATTGTGGTTGCTTCAAATAGAGTGAACGAACTTTAAAATTGGCAACAAGACTATCTTTTGTTTGTTTATGAATGACAACTACTGATACATTCGATTCAGAATTAGCTGGTATAAATCCCTGAATGGCTATACTTGAAGAATCTACAGATAGTATTTTAACTTGCGATCCATCTGAGCTTCGTGCCTTAATTGTATATGCAAAGAGTGATATTCCACCAAAAGCAGAAATTTTATTCTTCCAAATCCCACCAGAAGTTCCGGAGATTAATTGTTCCATTGGAATTATAATTCCAGAATTAGAAATAGGTGTTGAAACTTGATTATTGGTATTTTGTTGACCAAATAATGAGGTAGAGCTAAAAGGTAACAATTGATTCAGTGAATCATTTCCAGCAAATTGAACTCCATTTTCAGATTCATTCACAATATTTATGGAAAATTGTGTTTCTAATGTTTCACTTGGGATAGAAGAATTTTTATCATTTACTTGCAATTTTACAGTCAAAATTCGAGAACGTATATTTTTCTCTATGACTGGCTTCCATTGAAATACAATAGTGTTTTCATTCAGGTTCTTTTTTACAGTAAAGACTGAAGAATATTTGTTTGAGACTGTTGTGAAAAGTATTTTTTCACTGGTATAGGCATCCTCAATGATAAATTGAACATCCTTTTCCTCAATTCCTGAAGGAATATAAATAGTATTCACTGAATCAAAGGACCGAATAATCATCCTATCGTTTTCTATCTCAAAACGAAATGTTAATGTGTTTTTCTCAAGAAGAATAGGATTGTTTTGTGATTGTGATTGAATATCGAAACCACTTGATGTTTTTTTATCAGGCAATAATAGTACTAATGCAATCAAATACAAAATGAAGTAAATTTCTACATTTTTGCGAATTTTTACATTCTTCATTTCTATTTACTCAATTGAGAAGTAAGATATTTTTCTAATTCTTGACGAACATTTATAGCAACCTCTTCTTGTTTTAGTTTTCTTAAAGACTCTATAAAATCTGCTATATTAACTGATAATTCCATTGTAACCTTGTTATTCTCACGCAAAGTACCCAAAAGATCTGTATTTGGTGCAACTGCTAATTGATTTGTTTCAACAAGGCGTTGAATTTTATTCGAAAGAATTTCATTGGTGATCACTAAAGAAGAAAGTTCATTGGATATTCTATCCAATTTACCGGTTGCATTTGCAAAATCAGTTGCTATTTCTCCAATATCTGATAACAATTCTTTAGTTTCATCTTCAGAGAGATCGCCTTCAGAACCATCTTCTGTAGGAGCAAATAACATAAGTATAAATACTATCACTAATAAAAATGCTTCTAATACAATTCCAGCTATAACAAAAGAATCGTTGATTGTATCTGATATACGTCGAAAACCTATTAGTACTAATAGTAAAGCAGCTCCAAGATAGACAAATGAAGAAAAAGTCGAATGATAGTAACGTGAAATAACCTCTTGTAACCATAGAGTTGTTCCTGACCAAAATCCTAAAGGATGAACAATAGTCCCGAATTTTTTGGAAAACTTACTAATATCTCGTTCTTGAGTACAAATTCTCCAAAGGATTGCTATCGTAGAAAGTGACGAAAGTTGTTTCTCATAGCGAAGTTCTATAAACAACTGTTTTAAGGATGCTCTTCCTTCTAAAGACGACAAATTTTCTATAGTTTTCATATCATTATTTGATTCGTTTAATATTGAAGATACCTGCGACAAAAAACAAGCCATTTGCAAACCATGCAACAAGAATATGAGGCATTTGCATAGAAGCTCCTATTGATTGACTGATTTTTGTAAATGCCATATATAAAAAGCACGTTACCATTGCTGTTGCTATTTCAACGGCAATACCACCTTTTTTACGTACTGATGCAAATGGTACTGCAAATATAACAACTATTAAGTTAGCAAATGGAAATGCATGTTGACCATAATAATCTATCCATAATGCATCTACCTTTTTACCACCCAATTCAGTTAATTCGATATACTCTTCTAACTCGTTAAATGTAAGTTCATGTAATGTCAATTGCAAAGATACTAATTTATCATTGGAAATATTTGACTTCAACACCATGGCAGAATGAATTGTAGTACGAATTGTAGAATCAAAATCCCTTTGAATAACTTTACCAGATAGTTTCCAAGAATTATTAACACTATCCCATTGAACAATCTCAGCATCGTATCGAGTTTTAATACGAACATTTGGAGGAGAAGTGAAATATTCAATCGAAAAATTTGACCCTGATTTTGCTTCAGAATCATAATATTGAAACAAAATATTTGTACTGGAATTTTCTCGAAAACTTAAATTATAGAATTGTTTAGAAACTGTATTTTTCTTCAAATACGTACGTTCGATAAACATTTTCTGTTTTGTAGAATTTGGAATAAACTCTGTGCTCAAATATAACTGAGCTAACGAAACAAAAGAACCCCACAATAGAAAAGGAAATAATAATGAAAACGAAGACATTCCACCTGTTCTCATAGCAATAATTTCATTTTGGTTGGATAACTTTCCAACACTAAACAAACATGCTAGGAGCATTGCAATTGGGGTGAGAAGTTTTAAAATTTCAGGAAATTGTGAGGAGTAGTAAATGACAATTGTTTTAAAAGGTACTTTTTGGTCTAAAAGAGCATCTAAGTTTTCGAGTAAATTTACAACTAAGAATATTATGCACAATGCAAAGAGTGCAAAAAAGAAAGTTTGCAACAACTGAATCAATAAGTATTTATATACTTTTTTCATTTAGATGAACGAACGAAAAGTTTAGTCAATACTTGTTTACCCAACGCAGGAATTTCTAAGAGAATTTCTGTAATTGTTAGATGAAATTTTTTCCTAAAATATACATAGGAGAATATTCCAAAGATAAGAAAGTAGAATATAGTACCTAATGGAATGAGTTCTGGTAATCGTAGTTTTCCAACCAATACTAATGTGAGAGTAGAAAGAACTGTGGAAACGATAATGGCAGTAAGTTGTGTTTTTATATCTCGTAAGGCAACTATGACAACTGAAAAGAAAGCCATTGGCATTGCAATAACTGCTAAGGAAAGAATATTAAAGTACGGAATTGCTTGAACATATTCTTCTCCTTTGAATAAGTACCGAATTATCAAATCAAACAATCCAGTTGAAACCGCAATAACAACTAAAGCTATAGGAAAGAATGATAAAGCAATGGCTTTAGTAAATAGTATTTTCAAATCCGTTAATCGTTTTTCGGCAATCAATCGAACTGAGGAAGGATATAATAATATTAACGCAGCATCATATCCAGTTTCATAAGTTCTATAGAGTGTTTTTGCCGCATTGTAAATTCCTACTATTACAGACGAAAAATAGAATTGTACAATGAAAACATCTAATTGTCTTATCACATTCCCCAATCCAGAGGCAAGTGCTTGAGATAGAGAAAATCGAATAATTAATTTGCTCGAAATAGTACCATTCCAAGAAAAGTTCAACTGTTTCCAACTAATCAATATTGCAATGAGAGAACTCATCGCAGCGCCACAATAATTGATGATAACCATTTCATTCAAGGTATGCAAAGAATCATTCATCAATAAATATATTGTTACTAAAGTCATTGAGCCTAACCAAGCGAAATCGACCCAAAAGACTCCTTTCATATTCATATCGCGTACTAATATTCGATAGCAGTATGTTCTTGGAATAAAAAGTATTGTGAATGGTATAAGCAATGTGGCGACTTGTTCTATGCCAGGTTCTTTAAAAACCGAAACCAATAAACCTTTCATTAGATAAAACAAAATTGGTATACCTAATGAAATTGCTATATGCAAGAATAAGACAATGAGATTAACTTTGGGTCTGTTTTTTTCATCAGAACCAAACTGAATAATGGAAAGTAATGCAGAAGAATCTGAAATAATGAAAACCCACGTTTGAATTGAAATCAATAAGGAATAAAGACCATATTCATAAACAGGAAGTGATCGAATCTGAAGTATCTGTATGAAACCATACAATACTATCAATACTTTCGACCCTGCAGTCCATGATATTTTCGAAATATGCTCTTGAATTTTCATTACTTATGATTCTTTTTTTAGTAATGATGCAATTGTTTCTATTTCTAAATTTGCTTTAGAAACTATTTCTCTACATTCAACAATAAGTTGTGAGGCTTCTTTGAATAAATCAATCGAATCTTGTAAAGAGGTTTCTTTTGATTCAAGTTTTTGTACAATTTCCTCTAAATGAAGCAATCGGTTTTCAATAGTATTATTAGCTTTTTTCATTCTTGCTCGTTTTAGTAATTACTGCTGTTTCTGTGGAGAATAATCGTTCTATTGAAATAGTATCACCTTCTTGTAATTGCATATCTTTTTCAATAATTCCATGTTCTGATTTGATAATTGCAAAACCCCTATGAAAAGGTAAGGTAGGGTCAGATGCTTTTATAGTAGATTCCACATTTAATAATCTATTTTCTCTTTCAGTTAGTTTCTTTTGTAGTTCATTTCGCAAATTTTGTTCTTTTGATTGTATCGCTAGTTCTATTGTTGTAAAATTAGATTGTAGCAAAGAAAGTAATGAGGAGCTTATAGAATTATCTAAAGTTTTTGAGATTGAAAGTAACTTTTCATCTACTTTTTCTCTCATTCTTTCTTCAAAAAAGTACAATGAATCAGATATCGAGGTTACAGTATTCGGAGTTGCTAATTCAGCAGCTGCGGTTGGAGTATTTGCTCGTTTATCTGCGACCAAATCTGCAATTGTAGTATCTGTTTCATGACCTATCGCTGAAATAATTGGTATCGGACAATTGTACATTGCCGTTGCGACTGATTCTGAATTAAAGCACCACAAATCCTCAATTGAACCACCTCCACGTGCTAGAATTACTACATCTGGTTTATTAGTTAATTCCTGAAAATCTTTAATAGCTTGAACTATATCTTTTTCGGCAGAAGCACCCTGTACTACTGTTGGTCTAACTAATAATTTTACAATTGGATATCTACGTTTCACAGTAACAATGATGTCTTGTAAAACCGCACCTGTTTCTGATGTAATTACTCCAATAGTTGTAGGATATTCAGGAAGTAGCTGTTTTTTACTTTCGTCAAAATATCCTTTTTCTAAAAGTAATTGTTTAGTTTTAAGAAATTCTTTGTAAAAATCTCCAATTCCATACTTTTCTATCTGAGAAATTATTAACTGATAGCTACCACTTGATGCATAGAGTGTGAGTCTTCCTTGAACAGAAACAACATCTCCATTAGAAATTGATGGTAGTCTCAGAGTGTTTTTCCATACAATACAATTTATTGACGCATTTGCATCTTTCAATGTAAGATAAATATGCCCTGAAGAATGTTGTTTGAAATTTGACACTTCGCCCTTAACAAAAACAAAGAGAAACTGGTTTTCCAGAATCTCTTTGATTTCTTTAGTTAAAGAAGAAACACTTTGTGGTTCTAACTTCATTTTATTGGACTAAAACCACTGAGTGGACTTGTTTAGAGCCATTTACATAGGTAATTTTTAAAAAGTATGTACCAGTTCCAAGTTCTGATGGTAAGGGTAATTCATATCGTTGGCCTTTTAACGAAGAAGATAGTACTAATTGACCTTGAAGGTCATACACTTCCGCATAAGATAACTCAATTTTTGAATCAATTGTAATACCTTTCATACCGTTCAAACGAATTGTTGATTCATTGACTTCTTTTGGAACTTCTTGTACACTTACTGGTGGAGTTCCTGTCCCAGAAATTATAAAAGAAAACTCAGAATTCAAAGCTGTTGAATAAAGTGTAATGGTATCTCTATATTGTTTTGTCTCTGTTGGAGTAAACATTCCTTTCAGCAGAAATGTAGGAGTAGAAATTGTTTTTGGTAAGGAAGAAAGAAATTCGCTATCAATAGAAAATGCATTATTCTTCTTACTTATTGATGAAACTATGAAGTTTGCCATTGGAGTTGCTGTTAAAGATATCTCAAATGAATGAGATTTTGCTATTTCTTTATTCCCTAAATTCAATTCAGCTGGAGTAGTTATAGACAAGACTGTATTCGGTGATGGTGCTTTTGAGAGTAGCCAATCGACAACCCTATTAACAAACAACTTTCGTTGATTTTTATTCTGTACCCAGGCATCTATTGAAACTGTGGACATATAAATTTTTGCTTCATTATCCGTCATTCCAACCCCAACTACATTGTCAGTTTTATCATCTGCAAACATAAAAGGTTCTGATTTTGAACCAGAAGTAAACCCTAAAATATCTGTAAATGTCGATGAAAATGAAGGGGATGTATTAATCTGAGCAGCAATATCGGAGAAATAAGGAGATGTTGAAACACCTTTAATAGGATATGGTACTCCAATATTATTGACAGTACGATTAAGACTATTAATCAACTGTACTCCCATTGTATTTGTCAAGAAATTACGAGCTAAAGTGACTTTTCCATCCGCTGCTGTAGTTGTATCCTTTAATGCCCACCAAGTTGCTCTTGGAGCAATAATGAATACTTTTTTATTGCTATTGTATGCTTCGATTATTTTTGAAATAAAGTTTGGGGTATTATTTGATACAGATGCCAACGGAATACCATTTCTATTTTCTTGTTTTAAGATAGTTCCACCATGCAATGCAAAAATAGAAACATCAAAATTAGTTATAGGATAGTTAATCAATAAAGAATCTGCATAACGCATTGAAACTGTTTCTTTGTGATAATTAGCTGATCTCAAATCGTTCATTAAAACAGTATCCAATGAACGTTCTCCAAAGGTATAAACGACATTTTTAGCATTAGAGGATAAACAATGGAAATATTCATTAGAAGGTAAATCGATTTTGTTTGAAACTCCATAAGCAAATACTTTTATATGTTGAAAATAAGCAGTATCATTCGTAGACTCTAAGGTTACAGTATAGAGACTACTGTCACCAGCATTAATCATCTGAGATTCTGGTTCACAAGAAAAGCTCCAACCTTTCGGCATTGGGGATCCCGCTGTATCTAAAACGAGTTTTACTTCTAATGCTTCAGTATTTGGATTTTTAACTGAAAATCTTCTTGTGACACTACTGTTAGAATTTAAGGAAGGATATTTTGTATCCAAAAGTGTTAATTCAGTTTGGGTTTCTTGGTAGTCTGTCGCACATTGGAACACTTGTCGACTACTTGTATCTTGAACAAATACTACTGGATAGGTCATATCATTAGGCCAATATTCGTTCACTTTTGGTTTGTATTTTCGAACAAAGGTTTGCTCAACATTCGGTGAAAGAGCTAATGGAATTCCACCATCGGGAAGCATTTCCATAAATGCATCTTCAAATTCTTCTTTTTCGTTTGACCCAGGTAGAGTGAATGGTAATTTTGGTAAATATACTCTTCTGTTGTTAATTGCTATAAATAGCCTTGTATTTGCAGGTAAAGCAACTGAGGTTCTTACCTTAACAGTAACTGCAACAGAATCACCATCTATCGATTTGTCAACAGATAAGGAAACAGGTGTCATTTGTCCTCGTGCAGTATCAACTCGCTCATTTGCTTGTTTTTCATTCGCAGGATTTGCTGATCCAGTACCATTAATGCGTATAGTGGGAATCCCCGAAGAAACAGCATAATAACCTGCACGATTTGAAATTCCGGGAATATTTTGTAAATATAATGGATCGTCAGCAGGAGGGAATTTGATATGATAACGAACAGAATAGACATCTTTGGTTGGTTGAACTATTTTTGCTAAAATAGGACCGGCAATTTTACAGGGTTTACACGTTGCAGAGGTAAACTCTTCAATGAGAATATTTTTTTTGACCATTGCTTGAGAAAAAGCCAAATGGTACGACGAAAGTATCAAAAACAGAACCAACGTAGAAAGTAGTTTCATTATAACCTCGAAAAATATTAAACACCCCTTGTTGAAGGGTCCCAAATATACTTATGTAATTGAATTTGAAATCGAATGTTTTTTCCTGTTTCTAATATCTTCTCAGCCAATGTTTGATAGGAAATTTTTCCGAAAACTGGAGAAAAAAGAACAGTTGTTTTATTGGTTAAATCGTATTGATTACAAAGTTCTAAAGCAAAATTAAAATCTTCTTCGGTTCCGATTACAAATTTTACTTCATCTTTTGCATCAATATACTGAAAATTATCATACAAATTGAATTTTGTCATATTTGACGAAGGACATTTGACATCTAAGATTTTCACAACCCTTGAATCAACGTTTTTTAACGGTATATGACCTGCAGTTTCAATTGCAACAGTTTTTCCAATATCAATTAAATACGTGAAAAAGTCAAAAACATTTTCTTGTTCTAAAGGTTCTCCACCAGTAAATTCGACAAACGAACATGGTTTTGACTGAATATAGTCTAAAATTGCTTGAATACTCATCAAATTCCCACCAACATTTTTATTTAGTGCATAGGGAGTATCGCAATAGGAACAACGAAGTTTACATCCATGAAGACGAATAAAAATACACGGTAATCCACTACGTGTTCCTTCACCTTGAATCGAAAAAAACATCTCATTAATCGTAAGAGTTTTCGAAAGTAAATCCTTGTTTGTTTCCAAATCAATATTCATAAAATTCTCAATAGAGATTTACGTCGAACAATAGTGAATTAAAATTGATACAATACGGTAAACACCCGTAAATATTTCTAAATTTCTTGACCCTAATGATAAATAATACTATATCCCATCAAACTAATTTGACTGAAAGGGAGAAAAATATTCTTCGTAGTATCGTTTATTCATACATTCTCAATGCATCTCCTGTCGGTTCAAGATATTTGTCTAAGACTCTCTCAGAAGAAGTAACACTTAGTCCTGCAACTATTCGCAATGTTATGAGTGATTTGCAAGATAAAGAGTTAATACGTCACGCACATATTTCAAGTGGAAGAATTCCTACTGATAAAGGCTATCGATTTTATGTCGATTCCTTAATGAAGGATGAGTTATTGTCCAAAAAAGAAATTTCAACGATCACACAGTCCATTCTAACGGAAAAAATTGATTTTCTTAAAGATGTTTCATCAATATTATCTACATTATCTAATTGTTTGAGTGTAGTTAAGTTTCCATATTTAGTGGACATTGTTGTTCAAAAAGTTGAAGTAATCCAGTTAACCTCAACTCGAATTGTGGTAGTATTGGCATTAGAATCACCGTATGTAAGAACGTTAACCTTAGAAACTGATACAGAAATTAGTTTTGATAACCTTCAGAACCTTACGAGTATCATTAATGAAAAAATCAGTGGAAAAACACTAAGTTTTCTTAGAAATCATTTCTCATCAATCATTACTGAAACTTCTATAAATCATCATCCTTTAGTTCGATTATTTGTTGATTCAATTGATTCTCTCTTTGAAGTTTATAGAACTAACGATTCTAATATCATAATTTCAGGGGCTAACAAACTAGTAGATTTGCCAGACTTTGAAACAATAACAAGTGTAAAAGGTGTGATTGAACTTATAGAAAACGAAGATATTATCGTACATTTAGTTGATAGCATTGAAGGAAGTGATCAAGACTCAACAGTTCTCATTGGCTCTGAAATTGGTAATGAACGACTTGAAGATTATGCAATGTTGGTAAGTTCATATACTGTTGGCAAGGCACAAGGATCTATTGGTTTGATTGGTCCAAAAAGAATGAATTACTCAAAATTATTATCAATTTTAAAATTAGTTTCCCAAACAATTTCAAAGTAAACATTTATTTTACTGACAATTCGTCAAAGGATTTCAATTTATGGATATTAAAAATTTTAAAAATACATACTTAAAAAACGAAGCAATTAACGATATGTCAAAAAAAAATGAACCAGTTGATACACCTGTAGTTGATCAAGAAAACGAAAAAGAATCTACAGATCAGCAAGAACGCGTTTTAAGCTTAGAAAAAGAAATTGAAGAGCTTAAAGATCTTGCACTTCGTAAAACTGCAGAATTAGAGAATTTTAGAAAACGCACTATTAAAGAAAAACAAGATATTGTAGAGTATGCTAATGAAAAACTATTAGCAAAACTACTACCTATTATTGATGATTTAGAGGTTGCAATTTCGACAACTGAAAAGACACTGGATTTTGCTGCTTTTTTTGAAGGTATGAAATTAATACAGTCAAAAACTCTTAAAACTTTTGAAGAAGTTGGAGTAAAAGAAATCGAAATTGAACCAAATATTCCCTTCAATGTAGATTTTCACGAAGCGATTATGATGACTCCTTCTGATTCTATAGATGAAGGGAACATTGTTCAACAAGTTCAAAAGGGTTATTTGTTACGTGAAAAAGTTTTACGTCATTCAAAAGTTATCACTTCTTCTGGAAATTAATAATGAAAAGAGATTATTACGAAATACTTGGTGTTTCTAAAGATTCTTCCATAGATACCATCAAATCGGCTTATAGAAAATTAGCACTGCAATATCACCCAGATAGAAATCCTGATAATAAAGAAGCTGAAGAGAAATTTAAAGAAGCTACTGAAGCATATGAAATTCTTTCAGATGCAACAAAACGTCAACGGTATGATCAATTTGGATTTCAAGGAGTTAACTCTGGTTTTGGTCAAAGTAGTGCTTCCTACGATGATATTTTTTCTTCGTTTGGAGATGTTTTTGGTGATTTTTTTGGTGGCGGTCGAGGTGGATCACGTCGTTCAGCAAGACCAGTAGGCGAACCCGGTTCTGATATAAAAATTCGATTACCACTTACTTTAGAAGAAATTGCTTCTGGTGTAGAAAAAACGATAAAAGTCAAAAAACAAATCAGTTGTACAACCTGTTCAGGCTCAGGGGCTAAATCTGGTTCAGGGTATGCTACTTGTAACACTTGTAAAGGTCAAGGAGAAATTCGACAAGTAAGTCGTTCTGTTTTTGGTCAATTTGTGAATATAACTGCTTGTCCTACCTGTAATGGTAGTGGTAAAACTATCAAAGAACGTTGTACTCAATGTAGTGGTGAAGGAAGAAATTCAGAAGAAACAAATATAAAATTTTCCGTTCCCGCAGGTGTTTCCAATGGGAATTATATTCATCTCCGTGGTCAAGGAAATGCTGGAAAACGTGGCGGTGAAGCAGGTGATATCATTGTGATTATAGAAGAAAAAGAACATAAATTCTTTATTCGAGAAGAAAATGATATTCTTTATGATTTAACAATTTCTTTCATTGATGCAACTTTAGGAACAGAAGTTGAAGTTCCAACGTTAGAATCTCCTGCAATCTTAAAAATTGAAGCAGGTACCCAGCCAGGAACTATTTTGCAGATGAAAGATAAAGGTATTCCAAAGTTAAACTCTTATGGAAAAGGGGATCAATTAATTCGGGTTAATATTTTTGTCCCAACGAATGTAAGTTCTAAAGAAAAAACAATTCTAAAAGAACTTCAACATTCAAAACATTTTATACCTGATCAAAAAGAAAATACTAAAGGTAAAAAGGATTTTTTCGATAAAGTTCGTGAAGCTCTTTTCTAACTGTAATGAAAAAAATCTTTGAGAAGCTTTCCGACATTTTCTACGTTACCAAAAGTGAAATTAGGTTAACCGCTACAATTTTCGGAATAGTGCTTATAGGGTATGTTGTAACAGAGTTGACTCCTAATTATGATGTAAGTAAACGTTCTTTCCAGAATCTACTTGACTCACTAAAGAATGCTGATTCGATTCAAAAACTGAATTTATCAAAACTTGCAACGGGACAAACTGACACTTTAGAGATAGAACCAAATGAGGTAGATTCCAATGACAAGATTCATTCTATTTCATCTTTCGAAAAAGAAATTGGAAATTCTTTAGATAATCCTGATAAAAATCTTGGTAAATTTCAAACATATCCCAAAAAAGAGTTACCTACGCATTTAGTAGATTTGAATACAGCTTCAATGGAGAAATTGAAAAAACTTCCAGGGGTAGGTGATAAAACTGCGGAACTAATAATCCAACATCGAAGAATAGATCTCTTTCGACAAATCGAAGACATTCAAAATGTTAAAGGAATTGGACCAAAGAAGTTTGCAAAAATGAAACCGTACATTACAGTTAAGAAAAAACAATGAATAATACTCTTTCCTTCCATTTTGAGTCAGAACTAACAACAGTTTGTGGATTGTCTAAAAACTCAAAGGGTCTTGAACTAACTGCAATTGAGACAATTCAAAAAGGGATTCCTGTACTTGGGGATAATGTTGCATTGTTTAAAAATAATCTTTCAAAAGTACTGAAAGAAGTTGAAAAGCTCATCAAAGATGCAGATAGAATCACCATTTCACTCCCAGCTGAAACTTCTCTAGCAAAACAGATTCCTTTCATTGACTCTCATGAAGAAGAAAAACTACGTGAACTACTTACATTTGAAATCGAACTATTGTTCCCAAAATTTACAGTTGATGATTTTTACGTCAAATTATTCCCAATAGAAGGAAAAAGCAAGTCTGCCCAAATGCAACTTGCAATTTTGATGGAAAAAAATTTAATGCAAGCAATTCAAGAAACTTTTTCTTCATTTGGTAAAAAGGTAGACGTTTTTCAAGTCCGTCAATTAGCTGCTCATTCTACATTTTTATACAATTATCCTGAACTAATTAATAATACAATTGTTATTTTAGGTATACAAGAAAAGTTTATAGATGTCTCGATACTTCGTGAAGGTAAGCTTCTCTATTACGATTTAGCATCCTTCAATTCTGTCAAAGAATTAGGAATAATATGCCAAACAGAAATTACAAAATTACTTTCAGGAACGGTTTCATTTATTGATCAGGTTTTTGTCTTCGGAAATAGTCTTACTTCTGAATCACTATCTCAAGCCCATGCTGCTTTGTTTGGAATTATTCAAAAAGTTGATCGACTTAACGCGTTTCGCATGGTTACAACTAACCTAGATCAACGAACAAAAGAGTACTGCTCTCGAACTTCTCATTTATTTGTTCCTTGTATTGGTTCTGCGTTATTGGATCCCCATAAAGTTAGTTTTGTTTTAGAATGAGAATATCAAGTGGGGAATTCAAGAACAGAATATTATCTTCTAATATTCCACCTACAACACGACCTACAACAGAGGCTTTACGTCAATCTATTTTTTCAGCCTTAGCTTCCATTTCGATGATTGAACATTCTGTTTTTTTAGATTTGTTTGCGGGTACTGGTGCTATGGGATTAGAGGCGATTAGTCGTGGTGCTGCAAAGGCAGTTTTTGTAGATAATCAAAAGGAAGCATTACAATGTATAAAAGAGAATGTTTCTTCTTTACAAATTCCAAAGTCAAAGGTTCAAGCATTTTTAGGAGATGCAATATCTATACTAAACTCTGGTATTTTTACAGATAAATTTTCATTTATTTATATTGATCCACCGTACAAAAGTTTTTATACTGACCAACTTTTCGATTTGTTTATAGAAAAGAATCTAATCAAATTTGATAGTATCATTATCACAGAGCTACAGAATGGAATGAAGGTTCCTTCCAAAATATTCGATACATTTGTATCTATAAATACAGTACAAACACCACAAGCATCAGTTCAATTCTGGAAATTACTATGAAAACTGCATTATACCCTGGAACATTTGATCCAATAACTTATGGTCATATTGATGTAATTGAAAGAGCTTCACAATTGTTTGATCATTTATATGTAGTAATAGCTATCAACTCTAAAAAAACTCCTATGTTCACCACAGATGAACGAATAGAGTTAGCGCAAAAAAGCCTTACTCATCTTCAAAACGTGAGTGTTGTCTCCCATAATGGATTATTAATTGATTATGCAAAGACAATTAATGCTTCTGCAATTGTGCGTGGAGTTAGAGCTGTAACTGATTTTGAATATGAGTTACAAATAGCACTAATGAATCGAAAAATAGAGCCAACCATCTCTACAATATTTTTAATGCCTCACGAGAAGTATTCCTACCTAAATTCATCTATAGTTCGCGAATTAGCTCGTTATCATCAAAATGTGGATGAGTTTGTCTCTCCAATTGTTTCTGAAGCATTACGGTTTAAAAACAAAAAAGTATAGTATTTCTTAAAGAAACACTATACTTATTTACATTACTTCCGTTAATTTGGTTTATTTACACACCAAAGGAGGAACCACAACCACAAGTTTTAGTAGCATTTGGATTGTTAAAAGTGAATCCACGTCCTGTTAAACCATCTGAATAATCTAAAGTAATACCCATAAGATAGAACAAACTTTTCGTGTCAATAAAAATAGAAACTTCTTCCACATTCATAATGACATCATTATCACGAGAAGTTGCATCAAAACCTAAAGTATACGACATTCCTGAGCATCCTCCACCTTTAATTCCAAGACGTAACCCATATTCATTGGGTATAGTATTTTGCTCTTTGATATTTTTGACTTCCTTTAGAGCTTTTGATGTAATATGAATGTGATCATTCTCATCTGTTCCTGTTACCCCTGTAGGGATTGAAATTATCGGGGTTACTTCCACTTTCGGTGGAGCCATTAAATCTATCATAATATGTTCCTTTTATAAAATTGTTACCAAATCGGAAGAAATAAAATTACTTTTATTTTGTAATGGAAGTTCACTTGTTACCAAATCTTCTATGGTGAACAAATTGAATGCTTCATTAATTTTATGTTGTATTATTTGTAAGGGTGTTTTTAACGTACATTTTTCAAATGCATAACATTCATGATCTTTATGAATATCTGTACATTCTACTAACGATTTTTTTTCAGAAGATAAATCATGAATCACATCTCCAACAGAAATTTCAGCTGGAGATTTTGTTAAAATATATCCTCCATGAACTCCTTTAACAGAAGTGATGTAATGCAACTTTTGTAACTGTTGCAAAACTTTTGAAAGTAATTCAAAGGAAATTCCATAATATTCTGAAATTTCTTTTGAAGAAAACTTTTCATCAGGTCTCATAGCTATGAATTGTAAAGCTAATAGACCATATTCTACCTTCTTTGAAAGTCGTATCATAATTTTAATAGTTTATTGATCATAATCAACAATAACATTAGAAGATAGAGGATGTGATTGACAAGTAAGAACATAACCTTCTTCAATTTCTGAATCAGAAAGTCCCTCACGTTCATCCATTGCAATGTCTCCTTCAATCTTCATCGCACGACATGTACAACAAGCTCCTATCTGACAAGCATATGGAGGATCTATATTCTCACGAATAGCTGCCATTAATATAGTTTCATCAGGCTCTACAGTAATAATATGTTCTTTACCATAAATACGTATAGTGACATCTACTGGTCCTGAGATTGCGTTTTCAGTTTCAATTTGATTGTTTTCTGTTTCTAACATTTTGTAGTTTTTCTATGTATTATAATAATCCCATTTCGAATAAAGCCTCTTCACTCATATAGGTTTTATCCCAAGGCGGATCGAATGTAAGATCTATAACAACTGATGTTACTCCTAAAGTTTCCTTAGCTACCTGTTCCACTTTCGTAGGTAATTCAACTGCAGAAGGGCAATTAGGTGTTGTTAATGTCATTACAATTGTTACTTCATTCAATTCATTGATTTTGATTTCATAAATGAGACCAAGATCATATATGTTAACAGGTAACTCTGGGTCATAAATTGTCTGAATCCCACGAATTATTTCTTGTTTTAGTGCTGATGGGTCAGATTGCAATTGTTTCATTCTATTTGTAAACAATGATTCTGTTGGACAAACTGGTAATACCATATTCATTTAAGACTCCGTTGAAATAGTTTCGTTACCATCAATTGCGGCAATGAGTGTATGCCAAGATAAAGTAGCACATTTTACACGAGCTGGAAACTCTTTGACACCACTAAATACAGCAATTCTTTCATCTAATTCTTCAGTTTGTTCTTCTTCATTCATCACCATATCATGAAACTGATGAAAATATTCTTTTGCTTCTTTAACAGGTTTTCCTTTTACTATCGATGTCATTATTGACGCAGAAGCTCTAGATATAGCACAACCATCACCAGAAAATTTGATATCATCTATTATATCATTTTCGGAAATTTGAAGTTCTAATTTTAAATGATCTCCACACAGAGGATTCATTCCCACAGACTGATGATTACAAGTCGTCAAATGTCCAAAATTTTTTGGATTTTTATTATGGTCTAATATTACTTGTTGATATAATTCTTTGAATTCTGAATTCATTTTACGCAAACATTTTGATTATTGAACGAATTGATTGAACAGTATAATCTATTTCGTCAATTGTGTTATACATTCCAAAAGAAATTCTTGTCGTCGCAGGAATTCCGTAGAAATTCATCACAGGTTGACTACAATGATGACCAGCTCTAACAGCAATTCCATCTGCATCTAACATTGAACCAATATCATGTGGATGAATATTATTAAGAGTAAATGATATCACACTTGCTTTTTCTTTTGCTGTACCAATGATTCGAAGTTCAGGAATTTCTTGCAATTGGTGAGTACATTCAAGCAATAAAGATTTTTCGTATTCTTGTATGTATTCTACACCAACAGATTTCATATACAATAAAGCAGATCCAAGACCAATAACCCCAGAAATATTTGGAGTACCTGCTTCAAATTTTGCAGGAAGTTTGTTGAACGTTGTTTTTTCAAATGTAACAGAAAGAATCATATCACCACCACCTAAAAATGGTGGTAATTCCTCTAAGATTTTCTTTTTGCCATATAAAACACCAACACCTGTTGGACCATAAAGTTTATGCCCAGAGAACACCAAAAAATCACAATCAAGCTCTTGAACATCAATAGGAATATGTTGAGCAGATTGAGCAGCGTCAACTAATACCATTGCACCTTCTTTGTGTGCAAGTTGAATCATTTCTTTAACAGGATTAATAGTCCCCAAACTGTTCGACATATGTACTATTGAAAGTATCGAAACATTTTCAGTAATTAAACGAGAAAACGTATCCATATCCAATTCACCTGACTCAAACATAGGAATTACTTTAATTTCTGCATCGTACTGTTCTGCAACTAATTGCCAAGGAACAATATTCGAATGATGCTCCATTTGAGAAAGCAAAATAACGCTTCCTTGTTTGAGATACTTTTTGCCAAATGAATTTGCAACCAAATTTATACCTTCAGTTGTTCCTTTTGTGAAAATGATTTCTTCAACTAACTGAGCGTTTATAAATTCTTTAACAACTTTACGTGAATCTTCGTACATTTTTGTCGCTTTTTGAGAAAGTGTATGTACTCCACGATGTATATTACTATTGGATTCTTTATAAAACGATTCAATAGAATTTATGACACTTTGGGGTTTGTGGGTAGTCGCAGCATTATCCAAATATCTAAGCTTGTTTCCTTTAATATCTACAGAAAGATTAGGAAATTGACTTCGTATTTGTTCAACAGGATATTGTACGATAGTGTCTATCATTGTTATTTGGAACGGTTTGAAAGTAAGGTTTGTAAATCTTCTTCAATTCTAGTTCTTACAGATTCATTTTCAATATTCATGATAACATCCTCTGCAAAAGCAAAAGTTAGCATGGACATTGCATCATTTGTGGAAATTCCACGAGAACGAAGATAGAATATAGCATCTTCATCTATTCCACCACATGTTGCACCATGAGAACATTTTACATCGTCTGCAAAAATTTCTAATTGTGGTTTTGAATTTATCGTTGCTGTATCTGATAATAAAATTGTCTTGTTAGATTGGTAAGCATTTGTTTTTTGAGCTTGTTCACGAACAAAAACTTTTCCGTTAAAGACAACTGTTGAAGAATCTGATAGTATATGTTTATATGATTCCGTACTGGAACAATGTGCAGTTGCATGATCAATTTCTGTATGATTATCAATTAACTGTTTATCTTGTGCAATTGCTAATCCAAACAAATTTGTATGAATATTTGTACCATTATGAACTGCACGATGATTGTTTCTAATCAAAGACGAACCATAAGAAATTGTCGTAGAAGTAACAGTAGAAGAAGACTTTTGTGCCACTGACATTGAATCAATAACAATTGAGTCTCTTGTATCATTTTGTAATTTCAGAAGAGAAATATTTGCTTCTTCATCAACAAACACTTCAGAAGTAACAATTGTTAATGATTTATTGGTTCCAAATGTTAATGTTTGTTCAATAATTGAAGCCTGTGCAAATTTTCCTGCTTTGACTATATATCTCGAAGGTACAACTGTATTTTGAGTAGAACTATCGATAAAATTTACAATAAAGAGTGGTTCTTCAATCAACACATTTTTATCAAATTGAAGTACAAATCCATCAAAACTCAAAGCAGTTGCTACATTTTCAAAAATAGCATTTTTAGAAGTATGTAAAGAATGGAATAAGGTTGTAAATTCTTCTGGAAATTCTATAAAATACTGATCTAAACCAAAAATTTTACCTTTGTAAGAATCTAAATTTTTACAAAGTTGAGGCAGAATTTTTCCATTAACCACTATAAGTGCATATTCTGGATTAATGGTTTCTATAGATTCTTGTATAAAAGTAGCAAACTCTTTAGATATTTCCTGAGTTGAAGAGAATTGAAAATCAGAAGAAAAGAAAGGAAAAAGATTGACATACTTCCATTCTTCATTTTTTGTTGTTGGTATTCCAATATTCAAAAATGATTCAAATGCAGAAGTTCGGACAACATTAGGATATAATTTTGCTGAACCATTTAATGCTTTATGAGCACTTTCGAATGTAGATTTAAAACCGTTTATAAAAGAATCAACACTCATTACTGTACTTCCTCTAAAGAAGGTACTTCACTTTTCAACCAATCATAACCACGTTCTTCTAATTCTAAAGCAAGATCTTTAGTACCAGTTTTAATAATTTTACCTTGATAAAGTACGTGTACAAAATCAGGAACAATATAATCTAACAGTCGTTGATAATGAGTGATAATTAAAAATCCACGTTCTTTATTACGTAATTTGTTGACTCCTTCAGCTACAATTCGTAAAGCATCAATATCTAAACCAGAATCTGTTTCATCGAGAATTGATAAAATTGGATCTAACATTGCCATTTGAAAAATTTCGTTTCTTTTTTTCTCACCGCCCGAAAATCCTTCATTTAATGAACGAGATAAAAAGCTTTTATCCATTTCCAAAAGTTCTAATTCTTTTTTCATTACTTTCAGAAATTCCATAGCATCGTACGGCTCTAAACCACGATATTTACGGACTTCATTGACAGATGCTTTCAAAAAATTTGCTGTAGAAACGCCAGGAATTTCAACAGGATATTGGAATGATAAAAACATCCCTTCTCTAGCACGAATTTCTGGATCTAATTCTAACAAATCCTGACCTTTAAAAGTAACAGAACCTGAAGTAACTTCATAATCACTTTTACCAGCTAAAACTGAAGCCAATGTGCTTTTTCCTGATCCATTCGGTCCCATAATAGCATGAACTTCACCAGGATTGATAGTTAAATTTATACCTTTTAATATCTCTTTATCATCAATAGATGCACAAAGGTCTTTAATCTCTAAAATCATATGTTTGTTGATATATTTTTATTTCTAAAATTTTTGATTTGATTGATACTTTTACCCAACAGAACCTTCTAAAGAAATCGCAAGAAGTTTTTGTGCCTCTACTGCAAATTCCATTGGTAGTTGATTTAAAACTTCTTTACAATAGCCATTGACAATAAGTGCAACGGCATCTTCTTGAGAAATACCTCGTTGATTACAGTAAAAAAGAATATCTTCGTTGATTTTGGAAGTGGTAGCTTCATGTTCAACCACAGAAGATGAATTTCCAATTTCTAAATAAGGAAACGTATGAGCACCACAAGTATCTCCCATAAGAAGAGAGTCACATTGAGAAAAATTTCGAGCATTTTCAGCTTTTTTCAATACTTTTACTAATCCTCGGTAAGAATTTTGACTTTTTCCTGCCGAAATACCTTTAGAAACAATTCTACTACGTGTATTTTTACCAGTATGAATCATTTTTGTTCCCGTATCGGCTTGTTGGAAATTATTAGTAACTGCCACAGAATAGAATTCACCTACAGAGTTATCACCTTGAAGAATTACAGAAGGATATTTCCATGTTATGGCTGAACCAGTTTCAACTTGCGTCCAAGAAATTTTGGAAGAAGTACCTTTACAGATACCACGTTTAGTAACAAAATTATAGATTCCACCAACTCCATTTTTGTCACCAGGATACCAATTTTGAACAGTAGAATATTTTATCTCAGCTTTTTCGTGAGCAACTAATTCTACAACCGCAGCATGAAGTTGGTTTTCATCTCTCATTGGAGCAGTACAACCTTCTAAATACGAAACATAACTTTCATCATCGGCAATGATAAGAGTTCGCTCAAATTGACCTGTGTTCTTAGCGTTGATTCTAAAATATGTGGAAAGTTCCATAGGGCATCGAACACCTTTTGGGATATAGCAGAAGCTTCCATCAGAAAAAACTGCAGAATTCAATGCTGCATAAAAATTATCAGTGTAGGGAACAACAGATCCTAAATATTTCTTAATCAATTCTGGATGAGTATGAACTGCTTCAGAAAAACTACAAAATATGATACCTTTTTCTGCTAATTTATCTTTGAAAGTTGTTGCTACTGAAACGGAATCAAAAACAGCATCAACCGCTACTCCTGATAAAAACTTTTGTTCAGAAAGAGGGATACCTAATTTTTCGAATGTTCTTAGTAATTCAGGATCAACTTCGTCTAAGCTTTGCAGTTCTTGTTTCTTTTTTGGTGCTGCATAGTAGATAATATCTTGAAAATCAATAGTTGGAAAGTTTACATTTTGCCAATGTGGATCTTTCATTGTTAACCAATGTCGATATGCTTTTAAACGAAATTCGAGTAGAAATTCTGGTTCATTTTTCTTTTGTGAAATAAAACGTACTGTATCTTCACTCAAGCCTTTAGGAGCATACTCTTGTTCTATATCAGATGTAAAACCATATTTGTACTCTGAATCAGTTAATTCGGTCAGTAATTCGTTTTCGTTTGCCATATATAGTGATGGTAGAATAATATACGACTATTTTAGTCCGTTTTTGTCAATTGTCGAATAGTAACAAAGAATATTTTAAATCTTTTCAGAAAATTTGCATATTTTTGTTATCCTAAATTTTAAAGCCAAACAATGAAAAACTTCCTATTGTTCCTGACATTTATTCTCTCTTTCAACTATTGTATTTCACAACTTCCTGTTTTTGATGGTTTGCCTCCTGAAATTAACACTGGAGTAGTATCCGCAGGTTCTGGGATAACAATTATTGATGGAGAACCCTTTATCACATTTCGACTTCAACCTGCTATCTCATTTGACAAATGGACTATAGGTTTAGATGTAAATTTGGACTATGACATAAAAAATGGTAAAATACGTAAAGAAAACTATGATGAAGTGAATGATTTTCTTTCTATGGTTCGATTTATTCAATATGGAGAAAAGATTGCCTCAGAACCATTCTATGCACGTTTGGGACAGTTAAATACTACAATAATTGGTAATGGTTCCATAGTATATTTCTATAATAATTCTCCAACATTTGATAATAGAAGATTAGGATTAAATACTCAAATCAATTTTGAATATGGTGGAATTGATTTACTGTATGGAAATTTTACAAATCCTGGTTTAGTTGGTGGAAGAGTTCATTTATATCCCTTCACTATTATCAAGAATGTAGATATACCAATCATCAAAGATATGCAAGTTGGTGTAACTCATATTTCAGATTTAGACCAAAATGCCTCCATTAAAACTGGCATCTACGATTCAACAAATAAATCAATTCAAGCATCCCAAACAGTCCCTACAATAGGTGTTTCAGGTTTTGATTTGACATTTCCTTTGATAACAAGTGAATTATTTTCATTAAAAACGTATTATGATTTTGCTACAATAAGTGGATTTGGTTCAGGAAATGCTCTGGGTATTTCTACAAGTGTAAAAGTTTTTGATTTACTTAGGGCAGATGCGAGGGTTGAAAGAAGAATTAACGGTAAGGGTTATGTTACGTCGTATTTTAACGCCTTGTATGAAATTGAACGAATTAACATTGATCCATCTACCAATCAAATTCGATCAAAGATTCACGCAGTATCACAACAAAAAGCTGATAATGGCATATTTGGTGATTTGATGCTTAATTTTTCTGACATTGTAAGAATTTACGGAAGTTATCAAGAATTAGATAATACTCCTAATAGTGGTTTAATGAGAATAGGAGTAAATATACTTCCATCTTCACAACAGTTTTTTGTCCGAGGTGGTATAGACAAAGTAAATGTCAACTCTTTTTTGAATGAAATTTTTGAAACGAATGATAGAACGTTTATTTATGCAGAAGGTGGAATACGCTTAGGAGGTAATCTTCAATTTTCATTGCTTTATCAAAAAACATTTCAAGCAATTAGAGCTGAAGACAATTCCATTATTGGTTATGCTCCTCAAGAACGTATTGAACCAAGAATCAATCTTGTTTACCCATTTACATTTTAAGACGTGGGTCAGTTGCATCGCGAAGTGCATCTCCAATGAGATTATATGCTGAAACGGTTATAAATATCATCAAACCAGGGAATACAGCTAACCACCAAGCAGACGTAGAAGAACGAGCTTTGAAAAGAACAGATCCCCAAGTTACTACAGTTGGAGGTACGCCAAAACCTAAAAATGATAAAGCAGATTCAACTAATACTGCTGATGCAATACCAAATGCTGCAGAAACTAACACAGGAGCAAGAGCATTTGGTAAAACGTGTTTAAATATTACTCGACTTGTTGAATACCCTAAAGCATCTGCTGCAATAATAAAATCTTGATTACGCAAACGTAATACTTCACCACGAACAAATCGAGCAATTGATGTCCAACCTGTAAGACCAATCATCATCATTATCAACCACAAAGAACCCTTTTGAACCATGGCGACTATTGTAATGATTAGAAAGAAAGTAGGAAAAGTGATTACTAATTCAATCAATCGAGAAATTATGATATCGATAATTCCTCCATAATAACCAGATATAGCTCCTAACACAATTCCAATACTCAAGGCAATGATCATTGCTACAAAACCAATTGCTAATGCATACCTGGAACCATGTACTATACCTGCAAATACATCTCTTCCAATATCATCTGTACCTAATAAATGTTTTGAAGATGGTGCTCTTTCCTTTAAAGTTCGAATTGTTTTATCGACTGTTTTTGGTGAATATCTCACAGGTGGAAATATTGACCATTCATAAGATAATTCATTCCAGTTAATTGAAGTATATTTTGCATCCCATTGAGAGACCCCAACACTAACAGCATAATCTTTGAAAATTGGGAAAACCACTTCATTATTGACCTTGGCAATAATTGGTTTGTCATTTGAAATGAAATCAGCAAAAACAGCCACAAAGATCAAAGAAGCAACTACATAAAATGAAATCATTCCTAAAGTATTCTTTTTATATTGTTTTTTAACGAATTGAAGATAGTTATTAGCCATTTTTCGGTATTTCTGATTACAAAGTTTTAACGAATATATCAAAAATTATAGAGAAACATACTGTAATCAAAAAAAATATAGTAGATTTGCACAGTTTTTCTTCAATTCATTAATACTTACGAAGGATTCAATCTTGGAAATTTTTCAAACAATACAAGACTATGGTCACGAACAAGTTGTCATTTGTTCTGACAAAACCTCTGGATTAAAGGCGTTTATAGGTATCCATAATACAACATTAGGACCCGCTTTGGGAGGAACAAGAATGTGGAATTATGCAACTGATGAAGAAGCATTGATAGATGTTCTCCGTCTGTCAAGAGGTATGACATATAAAGCAGCTGTAGCCGGTTTAAATTTAGGTGGTGGAAAAGCTGTTATTGTTGGAAATCCGCATACTGATAAAAATGAAGCTCTTTTTAGAGCCTTTGGTAGATATATTCAATCATTACACGGTAGATATATTACTGCAGAAGATGTTGGAACAAGTGTAGCGGATATGGAATGGATTAAAATTGAAACAGATTATGTGACTGGTGTTCAATCTCAAGGTGGAAGTGGTGATCCGTCGCCAGTAACTGCCTTCGGTGTTTATCATGGTATGAAAGCTTGTGCTAAGTTCACCTATGGCTCAGATTCTCTTTCAGGTAGAACTATCGCTATGCAGGGTGCTGGTAATGTAGCCAAATATCTTGCTGCCCATTTAGTAAAAGAAGGTGCTAAGGTAATAGTTTCAGATATCTATAATGAAAAAGCAAACAAATTAGCAGATGAACTTGGGTGTACCGTTGTTGAACCAGATAAAATTATGTCTATTGACTGTGATATATTTTCACCAAACGCTTTAGGTTCTATTATCAACGAACAAACTATTCCTGAGTTAAAATGTGCTATCGTTGCAGGTGGTGCTAATAACCAAATGAAAAATGAAGTAACTGACGGATACTTGTTGAAACAACGTGGTATTAATTATGCTCCAGATTATGTAATTAATGCTGGTGGATTAATGAATGTTGCTTCTGAAGTAGTTGGTTACAACCAAAAAGCTGTATTAACATCCGCAGAAGGTATTTACGGAATAGTAATGAATATTTTGACATTGGCTAATGATCAAAACATTATTCCATCTGAAGCATCAAACAAAATTGCTGAAGAAAGAATTGCAAAAATTGGTAAAATTCACAATGTTTACAATTCTATTCCAACTATTCGCGGAAATAAATAATGTCAAAAACAATAGATAGTTCTTTGTTCCCCTTATCAACATCCAGATTGATTAAGGGGAACAGACGTCTTTTACGGATCAAAATCATTCAAATTCTTTGTGCATCTCAATTTGGTGAAATACAGTGGCGAGAAGTTTTTGATCACATCTTTTACAGAGAATTTATTTTCGATTCCCCAGAAAGTGAATCCGAGAAAATACTCAAACCATCTGAGGTTATTGAGTTAGAATCAGATAGTAAAATTCAATGGGAGGAAGAAGATATACGATTTGCCTCTCGACTACTTTATGCTATTGACTTCAACAAAAAAACATTGAATGATTATGTAGAAGTAGTTTCTGAAAATTGGTCTGTGGAACGAATTTCTTCATTGGATTTGATGATCCTATTTTTAGGAATTATTGAAATTATCCTCTTTAAAGAAATTCCTCCAAAAGCTACGCTCAACGAGGCAATCGAAATAGCAAAAACACTTTCCAGCTCGAAAAGCACAACATTTATTAATGGTATTTTAGATTTCACAAATTCCACCTATGATTCAATTGTGTCTACGAAAAAAGACGAGTATTCAACTGCTGAAAATTTCATACTTACAATTCTGAAGTCTTTAGATTAGTTTTTTTTTCGTACATTAGTAATTATTTCGTCAATTACTTTATCAATTCAAAATATAAATGCGGAAAACATTCCTATTTTTCTTTCTTGGACTTGTTCTCATTTCCACATCATTTGCTCAAAAAATTCGAATAACTAGAACAGATGTAGAGCCAGTACGTTTTGGTTTTGTTACTGCTACACTCAAGTTTGGGTTTGATATTTATATTGATGATATACAAGATGCAAAAGGTGTTACTTTCACTTTAGAACACACAAAGCAGGATGTTATTCAGTTTTCTGGATACAGTAATGGTGATTTCCCAGAAAAAGGAACCATCGTTACAAATACACCGTTCCCAACACGTGCTTCTTTATCTGTGGCAGCACTTTCAGGTTTACAAACAACTGACCCTGGTGTAAATACACCGTTTGCAGTACATTTAGAATTTGTTGTTACTCCAACTGCAAAACATTTGGAAAATGCTAGATTTACTTTTACAAATATTAGAGCTATTGTTGGACCAGATTCATTAGTTATTATTCCTGACTCAATTATTGATTTAACAATCAATGGATTTATCAATGTTTACCCAGGTGATGCAAATTTTGATGGAGTGGTAAACTCCTTAGATTATGCTGAGATTGCATTTTATACTGGTGCTGGATCTGCAAATAGTACAGTACGAGGATTTAAACGAAAAAATGCCTCAGCAATTTGGAATCCCCAACCTGCTTTAGCGTGGGATTCAGCTCAAGTAACAGATGTTGACTGCGATGGTTCTGGTGATATAAATTTATCTGATATGTTGGTTATTGCCACTAATATCGAAAAACGTCATACGGATAGAACAAGAAGAACAATTCTTGGGTTATCTCAACCAGTTGAAAAAGGGAAAAATGCTGAAGAAGTGTTTTCCCAATCAAATCAGATAACTCAATTTTTAGTTCCTCAGACAACAATACCTATTATTGGTATACTATCAAAAAAACAGACTTCAAATTCTTTTCAAAACATTCAAATTGATACTCCTTTTGAGTCCTTTATACACAAAGGTTTATCTCAATTTTTTGTTGGAAGAACCTTAAATGTCCTTAATCAAGACTTCAGATCAAAAGTAATTCAGATTACCTCTACAGAGGCAATTCAAGACTTAGAAGCAACCTTTATATATGAAAATGGAATTACAGAAGATGTTACATTAACACCAATTATTACATCTGTTGAACCTGTGAAAATAATGTTTGCATATCGTAATATTGAGTCCTTTTTGTCAATAAAAAATCCTCCAGTTGATTGCTCTGTTTCTGTATATTCTCTATTGGGTCAAGAATTATATTCACAAAGTTATTCAAACACTTCTACAAATGATTTGTTAATTAATTACCAGTCTGTTACACCTGTTATTATAAGAGTTTCAACTGGAAATACTCACCAAATTAAATCCTATTTAGTTCCATAATTTTTTCACTCTTGATTTTCTTGTAAAAATCTTTGTAGAATTACACAAGCAGCAATAGCGTCTTTTTTACCTTTTTCACTTCTACTTTTTTTCTTTTTCCCTTGAATTCGTAGTATTTCGGTAGCTTCGACTGTTGAAAATGATTCGTCTTGAAGGAAGATTGGCAAAGAACAAAATGTCTCTATAAATGATTTAAATTGAAGTATATTTTCTTGAAAAGGTGAAGAGTCATTCTCATCATTAAATGGATATCCCAAAACAATTCCGGCTAAATTTTCTTTGTTGGAGAAACTTTCAATAAATTTTTGTACTTCTTCTTGAGAATTTATAATTGTTTCTACTGAATATACAGTTATATGGAGTGGATCACAACTCGCAAATCCAATATATTTTTTACCGTAATCTATAGCTAAGATTTTTTTAAATTTTGCTGTAGATTGTAAGAACTCTATTGCTTCTATATTCATTTTTGACGTTGTCGTAAAGGAATAATTTCTGGTATTTTAAAGATAATTTTAGTTCCAGTACCAACTTCCGATTCAACAAAAATTTCAGCATTGTGTAATGTCAAAACCTTTTGCATAATAATCGATCCAATTCCTGTACCACCATATTTTTTAGAAGTAGTAAAATATGGTTTCAACATACTTTTTTGTGTTTCTTCATCCATACCAACACCTGTATCATTTATTGATATATAAGTTGTTCCTGTTTCTTTCCAAGCTGAGAGTTCTACAATTCCTGGATTCCCTTGCAAAGAACGTATAGCATTTTCTACAGCGTTTCTAACTGCCCGAGAGAGTTTCTTAGAATCACAAATCATTGTAAAATCATTTGACTTCACAATAAATGTAACAGTAGGATACATCACTGGATCAAATTCATTGAATACATCTTGAAGAAATACTGAAAGAAATACTGTTTCAAGTTCTAGTGTAGAACTTTTTCCAACGGTTACTAAATCTCTTATTCTCTGCATAAGAAGTTTCGTTTGGAAAATAATCTTTCTTGTTCTTTCTTCATCTAATTCACTGTTGGACTCAATGTTTTCAGCGTTCAACTTTACAATAGATAAGTTTGTTTGCATATCATGAGCCAAATGTGCCCAGTTTTCTAATCGTTTAGATTCTAATTGTTCTGTAATTTCAACTGCAGTAATAAGTACTCCTGAAAAGCGACCAGTTGAAGAGAGAATTGGTGTAGATGAAATCAAAAATTCTCTATTGACATCATCAGTTTCAACAACAATCTCTTGTGAAATTGGTTCTCGAACGGTAAAAGATTTTTCAATAAATTCTCTGAATGGAGCAAGATCTTTGTTTTCAAAATAATAGTAATATAATCTGCCTAAACTATCGAATTGAGGTATTTTCAATAGAACTCTCGATAAATCATTGAGTAATGTTAATCTACCTAATCCATCTATAACAAAGACGACACCAACAGTTTGTAATCCTAATAACGTTTGAAGAATCTTGTTTTTTTGGAAATACTTTCGTAATCCAAAGACAAAAAGAATTGTAAAAAGGATGACTATAAAATACTGACCTATAGAAAAGAAAATCTTGTAAAACCACCATAAATTATTGGGTGAACTTTTGAAAATAAAAGTAGTATTTTCGTTAGTTACGTAGAAATATTGATTATTTTCAACTAATGAAATAGGTTGGTCAAAAAAGTTACCAAATTGAAAATACTCTTTCGAGAGAACTTCTCCTTTTTTATCGGAAACAATCAAACCATTTCTAAAGAAAATATAGATATATTTTTCTGAGCAGAGCAAATATTCTGCTTCAAACAAAAATGGATCATTAATAGTAAGCAACTCAATTTTCTTAAAATTTTCATGAATTTTAAGAAAGTTGAGTTGAAAACCATTTACCGTTTTTTCAAGAAAAAAAGCATTATTGTTAGAAAATCTAATAAGTTTAGAAGTAACTTCAATAGTGCTATTTCGAATTTTATTTGGAGAAATAGAAAGTAAATGAGTAAAATTCCCAAGAATAGAAGACAAAACAACCCCTTGAGAAGAGGAATTTATAAAGTAATAGTCTTTTTTATCAATTATATCCTGTTTAATCAATTTAAATGTAGAGTCTCTTATTTCAACAATTGATTGATTTATTGTTTGTTTTACTAATGTAAACTGATTGGTATTAGGATGTAAAGTTACTAGTTTTGTATCAGTTGATAGAAGATAGATTTGTTCATTTTCAAGATAAAAAATTGAAGATCCTTTATGAAAATAATTTTTATTTCCTATAGATCCAATAAATGACAATTCTCCTGATCGAAATTGTGTTGCTATTGAATCATCAATAGTCAAGGTGAAAGAATCTAAATCAGATGAAACTATCAAAAAAGAAAGTGTTTTAGATTTTTCAATAAAACTGACAAATTGTGATTGAATTGGTATTACATCACTTACAATCGAACTTACATCTAAAGAGGAAGAAAGGCTCCAATCACGATTATATCTATAGAATGTACTTTTTTGTGATGCCCACGTTGGTGATTTTTTTAAAAAGATTGTAAATGGATTTGAATTTTGAGAATTACTATAGAGGAAAGATGCATCCAACATTTTTGATAGGTTGATAGAAATTTTATTATCATCCAATGCAAATAGATTTGCATTGAAAGTAAAAACTATACAAAAGAATACAATTAGTCTTTTTTGAGTAAACATACACTATATGCTTGAATTCCTTCCATTCTTCCAACAAATCCTAATTTTTCATTCGTTGTAGCCTTTATATTTACACAATCTGTAGGAATTGAACAATGGTCAGCTAAGAACTGTTTTATATTCAGTTTGTAAGCCATTAATTTTGGTTTTTCTGCAACAATAGTACAGTCAATATTACAGAGAGAATACTCTTTAGACTTCATTATCGAAAGTACTTCCTCTAAAAACTCTACGCTATTTCTGTTTTTATTTGTTGAATCAGTATCCGGGAATAAATCTCCTATATCACCTTCCCCTAAAGCTCCTAGAATAGCATCACAAATTGCATGAAGCAATACATCACCATCAGAATGTGCTTCAATAGCATATTCAGAAGGTATTCTAACTCCCCCGAGAATCATATAGTTACCTGTAATAAATCTATGGACATCAAAACCAAAACCTACTTTGTGGATCATAATGCAATTATACTTTTTTCTTCCATTCGAATGGATTCGTTACTAATTTTTTGAATCGTTCCATAAAACATAAGTGCTGAAGTAGAATTTGATTTCAATAAGAATGGATATTTTTTCGTTGGAACACTACAAGAAACAAGCTCAGGACCAAACAAAAAAACTACTTCAAGCAACCCCTCTTCTGCTTCTTTTACGCTATGAAATTTACAAGGAAAATCTATAGAAGCTCCTTTGTATTTATCCATTGTAGCTTTTTTATCTTTTGAATTACGATATTCACTTAATATAGTTGATGGATTTATTGATTTGATATTCCTTCCTTTTGAAGAAGAAGGAGTAACATGAGCGAAATAGGTAATCATGTAATACATCCCAACTAACCCGAACAACGCAAGTACTAAACCAAAGTAATTATCCGCCATGAATATTATTTTTCACAAATACTTTTTTTACAGATGTAGTATTGTTGATACTCGATCGAGCAGAAACAATATATATTCCAGAAGGAACATACTGTCCATTCATATCCTTTCCATCCCAATTTATTGAACCAGATGTTGTAGCCAAGAATCTCACTAATGTTCCACTACTGGTTACAATTCGTATCTCAGAGTCAATTTCTAAACCATTTATAGTCATAAATGGTTGTTGTCTGATGACAAATGGACTTGGAAAACAATCTAAAGAAAATTGTTCCGATGGAGTTACTATTGGTGTTTCAAAAGATTGAAGACCTTTTGAAGTACCAACATAAACAATACCACTTTTTTTGTCTATTCCAATAGTCGAAATTACGTTCGTAATCAAAGGGCTATTGGATGTTGTTAATATTTGTACAACTTCTGTACCATCTTCATTGAGAACCCAAATTCCCTCATTCGTAGAGACCCATTTTTGATTGATTGCGTCAACAGCTATATGATTAATCGTAATATTTGAAAGTAATTGAGAACGAGTAATCGAAGGTTCACGATTTTGTAAAATCGCTGATGTATTCGTGATTCTCCAAAGTCCGGTAGTTGTTCCAACCCAAACTACTGAATTTTCATCTACAGCCATCGCAGTTGGGTTTGGCATATTTGAGCCAATTATATCCTTTATAGTTCCCCAAATATCATCTGATTTATTGTCTAAAGTTCTATTATAGTTAAAGAAAAGAATACCATTTTGTTGAAATCTATTTGCTGATTTCACCCAAAATGTACCGAATCTATCCATTTGAACTTCATTGTAATCAAAGTTCTCGGCTTGAAAGATAGATTCACCAAACGTTTTCCATTCATTAGTCGGCGTTAATACACAAAACAATGGACCACCTTTTGTATATCTATTAATGATAAATCGGTTTCCTGAAAAATCTAAACAGGTTTGGCCAGTAATTACATAAGCAGGGTCAGAATCTACTGCACCAATTAATGGTGAATTGGAATTATCAAACCGAGTGAAATTATACCCACTATCAGTAGGTATTGCTCGAATTGTACCAACACCAAACGAACTAATCCAAATCTCGCCATTTTCTAAGGCTGAAACATTATCATACACATTATCTTTAATAAAGGGAGTATTTACTTTTTCGTAAAATTTCCATCTATCTTTAGACTGATGTGTGAATCCAAACCCAGCCGGATTTCCTCCAGTTGCTAACCAAGGTGTAAACTTTCTATCAACTCCAATGGAAGAAATTCCATTTGCTATTATACCATCATTTTGGAATAAATTAAAAGAATTTAATGCCAATACTTTTCCAAAACCAGTATTCTCAAAACCAACAAAATAAGAATTCTTTGTATACAAACCTGTTGCTATTCTGCCAATTGGAATATTTTGTTCATTATGTGAGAAATACAAATCCGAATTTCCACCTACAAATCGAATAGAGAAGTTGTCATAGACAAACACAATTGAATTGGGTAATGCTTGAAGATCAGTAATGTCATAATTAGAAGTATGTATGGTATCTAATCTAAATTGATTATATTTAAAGACTCTTTTTTTATTTGCTAAATAGATGTTTTGATTTGTAATTTCCATCTGAGTAAAAAATTCGTCATCTTTCAAAAACCCTGTTTCTTGAACAACTGACCAATTTTCTGCAATTTGTAATCCTAACAATGAGTTATTTTGCAAAGGTGCTTTTAGCAATATTTTCGGTGTTAGGGCATATAACTCATTATTCCAAATTCCAATTTTTATTACTGAAGTGAGAGAGGAAAAAGATTTAAATTTATCTAATTGTCCTAATGGAGTTAACGTACGAGTATCAAAAAACACCAATCCAAAAGCAGTAGCTACATATAAAGTATCTTCACGTGAAACCATCTCATTAATTCTTCGGTTCGGATATTGTTTTGAGGCGTCTAAAATATCTGTAATATGTTTCCATTCATTATTTCTATAAACATCAATAATTCCGTTATCATAACCAACAAAAATAGACCCAGATTTCTCGTCATAATACATAGTAGATACGCTTAGTTCCAATAATCCATTCTTGGTAGTAAAAGAACGGAGTTGTTTTCCTGAAGTATCATATACTATAACTCCACCTTTAGTTCCAACCCATAACTCATCTTGTATTTCAAGTATAGTAGTAACGGAATTAAAGGAGGTATACGTCTTCCAATTATATGTTTGAATAGCAGTCTGTGCATAGCTACTCAACGTAAATACGAAAATTGAAATAAAGATTATAATGTATTGCATACTTTTTAAAAATTCAAATTGTGACTGGTATACAACAGTACGAATATTGCTGTTGTTTGTTGTTTGTATAACCTGTATAGGTTGTGCATCCATACCTCGACAATTAAGTGGAGGTCCCGAAGATAAAGAACCACCAACAGTGATTCGAACAGTCCCTGAAAATAAAACAGTGGCTTTTAAAGAATCAATTCTTGAAATTGAGTTTAATGAATTTGTCAATCGTGGAAGTGTTTTGCAAAATATTCTGATTCAACCACGAACAAAACAAGAATATGCTTGGAGTGGTCGTACACTTAAAATTAAATTTATTGAACCATTACGTGATTCGACTACTTATTCATTAACCATTGGTAATGATATACAGGATATGAATCAGAATAAGGCTACTTCTCCAATATCTTTAGCATTTTCAACTGGTTCTACAATTGATTCTTCGAAAATATATGGTAAAATTATTGGAGTATTTCCAGAAGGAGTACAAATCTTTGCTTACAAATTAGGATCTGAAGATACTTGCAATCCTAAATTTCGAATTCCAGATTATAACAAACGTATAGCCTCTGATGGTACTTTTTCATTTGAATCTATTGCAAATGGTAGATATAGGTTGTTTGCTATAAAAGATGAATTATCGAATAATCTATTTGATATCGGACAGGACATGTTTTCGGCAGCACCTGTCGATATATCTGCACAACACTTTGTAGCAGATTCAATAGTTTTTAGAATTTGTCCTGCTGATTATTTTCTTCAAGCAAAAATGGTTGACGTAAAGGGAGTTTCGAGTCAAGAAATTGAAGTTCAATTCTCTAAAGAAGTGTTAATTGGAACTGTGTCTGCCGAAACGTTTTCTATACTCGATTCTGCTACAAATGAGCCAATGAAAATACTTTCTGTCAATAAGACAAAACATAGTCAAAAAGAACTTACTATTGTTGTTGAAAAGCCATTTACGGAAAATAGAAAATATGGAATATCTCTCAAAAACTCTTCTAAAAGCTTTAAAGATGTACATTTTTTTGAAATACCAACACAAGATTCCTTGCTGTATTTTTCAACTCGAAATAGCTTGTTTCCGAACAAAAACTCTATAGTTTCAATTTCAAAGAAAGATTCTTCTATAAATAATTCACTTTCCGATTCATTGGAAGTTACTCTCTCACGACCACTTTCAAATTCAGCAACTATAGTGTATTCTACAGATAAGAAGGAAGCTATTTCACTAATTGAAAACCCCTTAATAAGAAATTATTTTTCCATTCCTTTTAAAAATTTTAAGAATAGTCAATGGAATATAATTTCTATTCAAATCAAAGACCCCATTATTTTATTTGACACAACAGTAGTATTATCATTACAAACTTTAGACAATCGAAACTATGGAAAAATTAAAGGAACAATTGAACGAAAAAATATGAATATACCTATTCTAGTTTACTTAAATTCGACAAAAAGAAATGGGAAAAATTATCATTTTATGGTAACTGAAAATACATTTAGTTTTGAGAATTTGGAAGAAGGTTCATATTCGATGGAAATAGTTGTAGACAGTGACAAAAATGGTATATTTAGTTGTGGGAATATTGAGCCTTTTCAATATTGTGAAAAAGTTATAAAACATCCTACAATTTTTGACATAAAACCTCGTTGGAGTATAGACAAAGTTGTATTAAAAATCCCTGAGTAACACAATGAAAAAAAGTAATAAAACAACCCTAAATGACATCGGAATTGACAAGAATTTAGCAGAAAAATTGTCAAAATCTTTGAATAATCTGTTAGCCGATTTCCAAGTGTTCTATATGAATACTCGTGGATTCCATTGGAATATTAAAGGAGCTCAGTTTTTCGAATTACATCTAAAATTTGAAGAACTCTATTCTCTTTTAGTGATTAAAATTGACGAAATTGCAGAACGTATTCAAACAATTGGTTTTATTCCTTGCCATAGTTTTGAATCGTATTTGAAATTGTCTTCCATAAAATCTGTAGAAAATGTTTCAAATGGTGTAAAAGCTATTGAGCATATTCTTTCATCTCTTTCGATTTTGATTAAAGCAGAACGTGAAATTATGTCCATCGCTCAAAATGCTAATGATGAAGGAACTTCTGCTTTAATGTCAGATTACATCAGAGAACAAGAGAAATTAGTATGGATGTATAAAGCGTATTTAGGTTAAGTGATATTGTAGAGCTGAAGCTTTCGATAAAGTGTACGCTCACTTATTCCAAGATGATTAGCAACTAATCGGCGATTTCCAGAAAATCTTTGCAATGTGGCCTTTATCATATTCTTCTCCATATCTTCTAAAGAATACTCTTCAGGATCTTTTTCTACATTTTCTACCTTTGTGGCTTTGAACACTTCTTCGTCTTCTACAAAACTCTGTGTAGACTGATGTTGAGGTATTGTTATTAATTGAATAACAGTTTTCAATGCCAATTTCATTTCATTTACTTCGTTTGTCAATTGAAGAAGAGTTTGATAAATTAAGCCTAAATCAGGTGAAACGGGTGCAACTGGTGGTGCATTGACCTTAACAATTGCAAAAGAGGATTGAGGATGATCAATATAATCCTTTAATGTTGTCGGAAGATGTTCCAAAAGTTGTTTTTTTGTTAGATGACCCTTTCTTTCTAACAAGACTGTTGTTTCAACGACATTCCGTAATTCACGAATATTTCCAGTCCATGGAAACTGCTGTAACAATGTAATTACATCTTCATCTACTGATTGAAAAGGTATTTTTAACTTTGCACAAGCTTTTTCTGTAAAATGTTCCACCAGAAGTGGTATATCTTCGATTCTATCACGCAATGAAGGAAGTTCAATTCTTATATTATTAAGTCTATAGAGTAAATCTCGTCGGAAATTACCCCTATCTGCTTCATATTCTAAATTTCTGTTAGTCGCTGCAACGACTCGAACATTGACCTTGTTTATAGAAGATGAACCTAAACGAGAATATGAACCATCTTCTAAGATTCGTAGGAGTTTCGATTGAATACTAATAGGCATTTCACCGATTTCATCCAAAAAAATGGTTCCATTATTCGCAGATTCAAAGAATCCTACTCGTTGTTCAATTGCATTGGTAAAAGCACCTTTTTCGTGACCAAATAGTTCTGCTTCCAATAATGTTTCTGGTATCGCAGCACAGTTGACACTTACAAATGGAGATTTTTTACGATTAGATAACTGATGAATGATGCTAGCAAAAACTTCTTTACCAGTTCCAGTTTCACCATTAATCAAAACAGAAATATCTGTTGTTGCTACTTTTCGAGCTTTTTCTATAGCCTCATAAAGTAGTGGTGATTCTCCAATTATCTCAAAACGTTCTTTGAGTAGTTGTAATAATTGTAATGTATTGTTATCGAGATTCATAGATAAGAAAAGGGGGTTTCCCCCCTATAAATTGACGTTCAGAAGTTACTATATTACTTAGAAACAGCTCCACCTTTTTCAGTCCATTCTTTCCAACCATTCAGATAAATATACACATTTGTAAATTTGAATTGTTTCGTTAATTGGTCAGAAATCATGTGAGAAAGTTCGCATTCTCCACCACCACAATAGACGACTATTCGTTTTTCTGATGGTAAATTCATTCCTAAGAGCTCTGGGATATGTTTTTCAAATTCCATTGCATAGTAATTTTTAGCTCCTTTTAAGTGTCCCTGAGCGAATTCCTCTGGTTTACGAGCATCGATAATTAATACATCCGGGTCTTCGACAAGCTTAGAAACTTGCTCAAATGTAACACCTTTTGAGTCAAAATGTTGAGCAGTTGATGTTTTTTCAACTGTTGATTCACTTTTTGGGGAATCCTTTGGAACTTCGTTGCTTTGTTTGCAAGATGCAACCATCATTGACGAAACAAGGCACATGGCAATTAGAAAATACTTCATTGATTTATTCATATAGTTTTACAAGTGAGTCTAAGGTATTATTGTCTTTAATCGTTTTGAAACCGACTTCAATGAGAGGATTTTTTAATGGAACTTTATTACTAAATGTTTCTTTTATTGAAGTGGATAAAGAATCACCTACTGTCCAAATCTGTACATATTTAGTATATTCAGTACTAACTGAGGATAATTTTTCAAGTATTTTTGTATCATTATTTTTCTTAAAAGTATACATAGCTTTGCAACTTGTTTTGACAGAGTCAACTCCAATAATTATAAAGACTGTATTTGAACAAGTATACTGAATTACAGGGTTTACAGTTGCTGTATCCTTTGTTATTGGTTTAAATAAATCAGCATCATCAACAAAAGTGAGTTTTCGTTCTTCTCGAAACCAAGGTAATGGTTTTGGAGAAAAATAATTATAAAATGCACCTAATATTGCTCCCAAAAACAACAGAATTACTGTATCTCGAACTAATTTCATAGTAGGTTAAAGTAAAGTAGAATATGCTAAATTAATCAAAATTGTCTTTTGTTCGGCAATTTTTTGTTCATGATTAGACAAATGTTGCACTCTATCAGGATGATAAACTAATAACAACCTTTTATATGCTGACTTAATTTGATCTGTTGTTGGGTTTTCAAATTGTATATTTAAAATAGACAAGGCATCTTTTCGAGTTAACTTTTGATGTTGATTTGAACTTGTATTTTGATTTTCTTTTTGTTGATTCGATTGTTGAGTTTTTTGTTGCTGTTTTTGTTGAAGTGCATCAATCTCTTTAGCTAACGGATCATTATCAATTGTTGAATTCATTTGTTTTTTTGGCGTTACTTTCAATACTCGATGTTGAGTTGATTTTGATGAAGATTCATCTTTAGTTACGTACGAAGAAGCTATTTTTATTAATCTATTTACTATTCCCATTTTTTCCTCTTTCCTTTTGACGTTGTGTATCTATGAAAATTACAAACAATCATTCCTACTATGACTTTTTCATTTGGATACTTGTCTATTTTATTCTTGTTTTTTTGATACTTTTGCCAATTTATTCTTTTTCTAAAGGAATTGTATATCCCTTAGACGATGTTTATATTCATCTTTCTATAGCAAAAAACCTGCTTCAAACTGGGACTTGGGGACTATACATTAATGAGAATATATCTGCTTCAAGTTCTCCTTTGTATACACTTCTTCTAACTCCTTTCACTTATTCCAATATCTTCACTCAATATGCTCCAATACTGATTAATATTGTAACAAGTATTTGTATATTATTTGTTTTTCATTTATTTCTTAAGAATCTTCATCTATCTTTTGGAGTTCGAGTCCTACTTGGAATAGTCTTTATTCTCATTGTTCCACTTCCATCACTTACTGTAATGGGAATGGAACATTTACTTCACTCGTTTTTTGTTATTTTACTTATATATTTCATACAGAAAGATGCAACTAATCAATTGATTATTATTCTAATTACAGCGTTAGCGATTTTCATTCGATTAGAATCTGCTTTTCTTATTGTGGGTATATCAATTTGGTGTTTTTATGAAAAAAAATGGAGCATCTTACTTCAAATAATTATAGGATTTACTCTTGGAATTGGATTCTATATTCTATTGTCAGTTGTTTTTTCTATTAATATCATTCCCAATACTATTCTTCTGAAAACAGTCGTCAATCAACAAGCTTGGTTACCGTATACAATTACCAAAGTTTGGAATTCCAAATTACTACTTTTTATAACATTATTGAGCCTTACATCTTTGATAATTCGTTGGAATCATTCTAAACTTTTTCTCGTTGTAATTGTGACTTCGCTTCTTCATCTCATTTTAGCAAAACAAGGATGGTTCTATAGATATGAAGCGTATGTTGTTTGCTTATTTTTTATCGTTTTTGTTAATGAAAATTTACAAGTTGATAAACAACGTAAGAAAATTAAATCGTATCTTATTGCATCTATTTTCATTGTAATTTGTACAAAAAGAGCTTTTTTATCTTTAACAACCACTAGTACAGCAAGTAAAAACATTTATGATCAACAAATTCATATGTCTATGATGTTGTTTACTATTCCTCAAAAAGAAACAATTGCAGTTAATGACATCGGTGCGGTTTCCTATTTTACTTCCCATCATTTTATCGATTTATATGGAATTGCTACCAAAGAGGTGTATGAATTAAAACTCAATAAAAAGTATAGTACTTTTCAGATGAAGAAATTATTAGAAACAAATAATACTCAATATGTTTGTGTTTATACATCTTGGTTTGAAAATTCTCTATTTGATAACTTCAAACCAATTGGTACATTACATTTAGAAAACAATGTAGTTTGTGGAGATACAATAGTCAGTTTCTTTCACCGAGGAAACACCAATCAAATTAATATAAACTTCCCATAATTTCATTAAGTATTTTTTCTAATTTTTTCAATTCTGCTATCGTTACCATTCCAGGTTGGAAATTGGAAAGAATGTATTGCAAATCCATTTTTGCCTTTCTAAAATCTCGAACTTGCATACTATGAACAACTAACAAATATTTTCGAAAGATATCATAATCATTGTCTGTAAATTTATGATCCAATACTTCATACATTTTACTGAAGTTTGACTTTTGGAGATAGGATTGTGCCATTCTAATTCGAATTAATTCTATTTGTTTATCAGATAGCATTTTTGACTGAAGAAGTGTTACTCCTATAGTAATAACTTTCTCACAATTATTATCAGCAAAATATGTTAGTAATAATTGATACGCAATGTAATCATCACCTTTTTGTGCATATTCTATCTCTAATAACTGTCTATTACGTTTTCGTTTTTCTTCAGAATTTTCCATATATCCGTAATGCGAGATTTCAATTGGAGAATCTACAATCGAATAACTTGCGTTGTATATAGATGGAGAAATTTGTTCGTGTATCTTTCCGTCGAATCGAATTCGAATGTCATTTCGAAAGACTCTTGTGTATATATGGCTTGTAAATGCTGTTTTCGTATCATTAAGATAGTTTTTTATAGAAACTGAAAATCCTCCGATTGTAGGAATTTGAATTTGTCTTTCAAAAAACTGTTTGTCAAAGAAAGAAAGTTCCTCATCAGAATCAATCATTAGTATCCATGGAGTTGAACAATATGCGATTGCTTTATTTCTTGCAGAAGAAAAATCATCGTTCCAGGTGTCATACCATACCGTACAACCGTATTGTAAGCAACATTGTACTGTCTTATCCGTTGAACCTGTATCAAGAATAATAATACCACATTGAAGCGGTACAAGACTTCTCAAGGTTCTTTCGATAGTTTTTTCTGAATTTTTCGTCAGTATAAATGCTGTAATTGCTTCCTTAAATTGCATTTTCAATAGGGAATTTCGAAAGAAAAAAAGGAATTTACCATAACATTTCGTAAATTGCAACCTCAAAAGAAAAAAACATTTTATTAACATAACGATTCGAGTATGGAAAATACACGATTGATGTATCGAATTGTAGGGCTTTTAGCTTTTGCAGTTTCGTTAATTACATTTACTTTAACGGTTCAACCTTCCGTCCCATTTTGGGATTGTGGTGAATTCACATCTGCCTCTGTATGGCAACAAGTACCCCATCCTCCGGGTGCTCCTTTGTTTTTAATGGTCGGAAAACTTTTTCATTTGATGCCATTCGGTGATCCGGGTTGGAGATTGAATATGTTTTCTGTTATGTGTTCTGCATTTACCATTATGTTGTTGTATTTTATCATAGTAAAAGCAATTGAAAACTTTCGTGGTAAAAATTACGAAACATTAGGGGAATCTCTTGCAGTGTATGGAAGTGCATTTGTTGGAGCATTAGCTTTCAATTTTAGCGATACGTTTTGGTTCAATGGGGTTGAATCAGAGGTATACGCAGCTTCATCGCTTATAGTAGCGTTATGTTTGTATCTTTTAATTCGTTGGAATGAAGTAGCAGATAAACCAGGTAATGAACGGTATATTTTAGTAATTGCATATCTAATCGGGCTTTCCATTGGTATCCACTTATTGAGTATTTTAACTATATTCTCGTTAATTTACTTGATTTACTTCCGTAAATATGAAACAAGTAATCTGAAATTCATAATTACAGGTATTATTTCCATTGTTGTATTTGGATTACTCTACAAAGGAATCATCGGATATTTACCAAAACTTTTGGATTCTGTACCTTTCTTAGTTGTCATAGGAATTTTGGGAGTTATCGGAGCTGTTTATTACGGTGTTTCCAAATCAAAACCTATTATTGGATTAGCTGCTTCTACAATACTATTGTTAGTGTTAGGGTATAGTACCTACACTCACATTATCATTCGTTCGAATGCAAATCCACCAATGAATGAAAATACTCCTAAAACTCTCCATAAATTGATTTCCTATATCGGTCGTGAGCAATATGGCGACGCACCAAGTTGGCCTCGTCGTTGGCAAACTGAATCGTATTTCATTCGCCAACACGAAAAATGGGGAGGTAAATGGTATCCTCCACGCCCAGGAACTCGAGAATTTAACCAGATAAATACTGCTGGTGAGTTATCTTACCTTTGGAATTTCCAAATATCCCATATGTATTTACGCTATTTCTATTGGAATTTTGTTGGTCGAAGTTCTGATATTCAAGATTCTCCAACAGCGTGGTTTGGGAAAGGTGATTCGGATGTCATAAATTATAATAGTGGATTTTCCGAAATGTATCCAATTCGATTTTTTGCCTTACCACTTATTTTTGGATTGTTGGGGTTGTTTTTCCACTTCTACAAAGATCCAAAGATTGCTTTTACCTACCTAATAGCATTTCTATTGCTGGGAGTATTAGCAGCGGTTGCACAAAATCAGCAAGATCCGCAGCCACGAGAACGTGATTATTTCTATGTTTCTTCGTTCTTTGTGTTTTCAATTTGGATTGGTATTGGTGTTTTCTCATTAATTGATCAATTTACGAAGAATAAAGGAACATTGCCAACAGGTATTGTAAGTGGTGTATTAGCACTTTCTATCCTATTAGTGCCTGTAAATATGGCATTTGGAGGATGGAAATTACACTCACGTGCTGGAAATTTCATACCATTTGATTATTCATATAACATCTTACAATCTTTAGAAAAAGATGCAATTGTCTTTACCAATGGTGATAATGATACCTTCCCATTATGGTATTTGCAAGATGTTGCCGGTGTTAGACGTGATGTGAGAGTTGTCAATCTTTCCTTAGGAAATACACTTTGGTATGTTGATCAATTGAAAAATCAAGAACCACACGGTGCAAAGAAAATCCCTCTTTCATTCTCAAACGAATCTTTAAATGCGGAAGAAACAGATCCGAAAGCTCTTCGTTATGAGTTATCTCCAGCACAAAATGTTTCTATTCCAGTTTCAGCAGATATTATGAAAAAATATTTGCCTGCAAATACAACTGCAATTCCAACAGAAATGCGTTTTAACTTTGTTGGTCAAAACTTCAGACAAGGTGAAAATGGACAACCGGAATACATTATGCGTGTTCAAGATAAATTGGTCTTAGATATTCTTCGCCAAACAAAATTTGAACGTCCTGTGTATTATTCAATTACTGTTGGTCCAGATGCATATTGTGGATTAGAAGATTACTTCCGCATGGAAGGTATGGCATACCGTATTTGTCCTGTTTCACAGAAAAATTCTGCTACTGAAAGCATCGACCCCGATGTAATGAAAGCATGTTTGACGAATATCGATAATACAGAAAATTATTCATTAACTCCAAAATTTGGTTTCAAATTTAGAGGATTGAATAACTCTGGCATCTTCTACGATGAAGTTCACCGTAGATTGATGGGTAACTATCGCCAATTATATTTGCGTTATGCATCATATTTGTTAAATGCTAATAAAAACAAAGAAGCATCTGATGCTTTGGATTTATTGAATGCAAATATTTCTGCAGATCAATTCCCAATGCCGTTTGTTTTGGAATATCAAATAGCTGACTTCTATTTCCGTGCTGGAAATACTGCTCAAGCTAACAACTTTGCAAAACGTGCTATTGAATCTTCAAAAGAACTCATTGCCAATCCGCAATATTTGTCGCAAGAGCCGTATGCTCGTCAGTTTAGTCCGTATGATATTTCTGCAGAATGCTATGCGATTATGGGAGATATGACGAATGCGAAATTGATGTTAGACCAAATGCGTTCGCAAACTGGTTCTAATCCAAATTCCATTCAAGCGAAATTAGACCAAATGGAAATTTCTAATTTTGAAAAACAAGGTAAATTCAAAGAAGCCTTAGATGCAACCGAACGCTTGAAAACCAAGTATGCAACCTCTTCTGACGAGTTTTTCAAATCTATGATACCTTCTATCGAACAACGTGCAGGATTGTATCGTGCAAAATTAGGTCTTTCTCCAAAAGACACAGCAATGAAATAAACTTCCTTGCCACAACAAACAAAAAAGCCCTTCAATCGAAGGGCTTTTTTTATTTATACCACTATCTCAAATATTTAACTGTGATAGTGACAGTAGTATTTCGTCCTTTGTCATCGGAGCAGGAGATTTTTTGTACTCCTTCTTTTGGTTTATAGAAATAGGGAGTGGAAGCTGAGGTTGAAGAAATTAGCTTGTCGTTCACATACCAATAGACCATTGATACATCTGCTTGAACTGCTGCTGAAAGTTGGATTTTTTGGGTAGAATCATTTTCAATGATATAGTCTTTTTCATTCACAATGGAAGTAATAACAGGTGCACCTTCTTTGTAAAAACGATTACATTCAGGGTTGTGTGGAGGTTCTGTATTTTTTTTGACACCTTGCGAAGTATAAAAAGCCAATAATGACGCAGGATAGTTCGCATACAATCGTTTTGTCGTGCCATTGATGGGTTGGCAACTTGTACAATAGCTAACCGTTTCGTCTGCAGAAACGATAACAGTTTTCAAGTGTGAACATACCTTACTATTTGAGCGTAATGGAATGTATACATCCGAAATAAGTGATGTACAAAATGAATTTGGTATATCTCCACTTTCAGAACAAACGACTCTTTGTTGCAAGTTTTTGGGTAATTCATACGATGATACATCTCCTCGATATTGCAATGATGAAAACAACTCAAATAAAAGTGGTGTTGCTGATTGAGCACCTGAAATTGTTGGGACACCCGTTCCGTTGAAATTCCCAACCCAAACACCAATGGTGTATTGTTTGTTGTAGCCAATTGACCAAGCATCACGCTTTCCATAAGAAGTACCTGTTTTCCACGATATTCGAGGAATACGAATATTCGATTCGATTGAAGTTGGCATATCGGGTCGTGTTAACGAAGCAAGTATCGTTGAAAGAATGTATGCAGATTCTTGTTGCAACACTCTTGTCGTGTCAATTAATTCAGTTGTTTGAATAAATTGTAAAGGAGAAAATAGACCCTGTTTGGCATAAATAGAAAACAATGTTGTTAATTCCTCTAACGATGTACCACATCCCCCTAAAATAACCGAAAGACCCAGTTTTTTTCGTTGTTTCAACACTGTTTTCATTTGAGCTTTGTCAAGGTCATCCAAAAACCGTGATAAACCATACTCAGCAAGCAAATTCACTGCAGGAATATTCAACGAATTGATAAGGGCATCTTCCATAGTTACCATTCCTCGATAGGACAAATCCAAATTTTCAGGGACGTAACCACTATAATTTACAGGAATATCTAAGAGTTGCTTTTTGGGAGTTACTAACCCAGCTTCGAACGCTTTTGCATAAAGCAAAGGCTTGAGTGTACTTCCCGGTGAACGCGTTGCAGTAATTCCGTCAACTTGACCTGCGTGAAGAGTGTCGTAGAAATTATTTGAACCAACATAGGCAACAACGGAAGAAGTTTTATTATCAATAACTATTACAGAAGCATTATAGATACCTTGCGAATGTAGTCTGGCAGTGTAATTCTTTGTTAAAGTCGCTGCAAGTTGTTGGATTCGAGCATCAAGCGTTGAGTATATTTCTGTTGTTCGAGGGTAACGAATGGAAAGACGAGTGCTAAAATGAGGAGCAAAATTTGGTAATTTCGTGCGTTTTGGTTCGAACGGTTCGTATTTTGCTTCTTGAAACTCTTTTTGCGTAATTACGTCGTCGTTTTTGAGTTCTTCTAACCATTTTGTACGTTGAGCCACAATTTGCTCATTTCCCTCTTGTAATCGCAAGGAAGTAGGTTTATTTGGAATTATAGTCAATGCAACTACTTGAGCTAATGATAATTTTTCAACTGGTTTTTGAAAGTAAAAGAATGATGCCGTTTTAATTCCTTCGTAATTCCCACCATACGGCAATAAATTGCAGTACATTTCTAATATTTCATCTTTAGAAAATTCCATTTCTAATTGAAATGCTCGAAAAATTTCAACGATTTTATTCCAATAAGTTCGTTTTTTGGGTTCTAATAATCGTACAACTTGCATAGTTATAGTCGAAGCACCAGAGAGTCTTTTTCCGCTGACTGTATTCGAAACAAACGATGTCACAATTGAAATTGGATTTACTCCCAAGTGTTGGTAAAAATATTTATCCTCTTTGTAGAGTAAAATTTCTATTGTTCTTGTTGGTATTTCAGAAAGATGTGCTTTTATTCGCCATTTGTGGTCGTTGGAAAGCGTTACATGAAGGATTTCACCTTCATTTGAATAGACAATACGTGAATAATCTATAACTACTCTTGGAGGAAAAATGAAATGCAATATCAAGAACAATGCAATACTTACTACGAGTCCTATTATAGAACCACGTAACCAAAAAGGAAAAGACCTCCAAACAATTCGAGAGAATGTCCAGAAGTCTTTTGCTAAAAAAATGAAACGTTGTTGCGTCACCTTATCGGAAAATTATTTCAACTCTACGATTTGACTGGCGACCATCTTCGGTAGAATTTGAAGAAACGGGTTTTGTTTCACCGTAGCCAACTGCTGTAAAATTGGATTTACTGATACCTTTGGATACCAAATAATCTAATACGGAATTTGCTCTGTTTTGAGATAATGTTTTGTTTGCTACATCATTTCCAACATCATCAGTGTGTCCAGCAATTTCAAATTTAGATCCTGACATTGAGTTTTTCAAAACTTCTATCCAACGGTCTAATTCTGGATATGATTCTGAACGTAAATCCCATTTTCCTGTATCAAAGAACAAATTGTTGATAAGGAATGTTTTGCCTTTTGAATTTTGGTTATTTGTTGAAAAGAGCTTAAAGTCTTTCGTATAGTTTTTGCTTTCTTTTCCCGATTCTTTGCGTAAATCTAAGTTCTTTGCATCGTGAATATATCCCTCTTTGAAAGCGAAATATCCATAATTTTTACCCGGTTGCAAAATCATAAAGTACGAACCATCATTTGGATTTGTTTTGATTTCACCAAGAATCATTCGTGTTGTCAAATCTTCATATCGCAACGTAGCAGCTAATGGTTTTCCATTTTCATCAACAACTTTTCCAGACAAGGTTATTACTGCACCTGCACGCATTTTCTCAGGTAACACAACTTCATAAATGTCTGATGAACCACCAACACTATTTGCTCTAACACCAGAGAAGAATGCTCTATCACCCGAAGTCGTAAAATAGTAACCCCAATCAGAATCATAACTATTAATTTGTTTACCAAGATTAACTGGTTCAGACCATTCAGTCCAAGAATCTTCACGTAATCTTGTAGATTTATAAACATCTAAAGATCCTAAACCTGCATGTCCTTCAGAGGCAAAGTACAATGTCTTTCCATCAGGATGCAAAAAAGGATTTCTTTCTGCATATGGAGTATTAATTACTGAACCTAAATTAAATGGTGTAGTCCACTTACCATTCACCATAGTTGATACATAAATATCAGTATTCCCCCAGTAAGAACCATGTTGAGCAACTCCTTTTTTCCAATTCTGACCAGTACCACCATCTCTATCTGATACAAATAGTAGATGTTTATTATCACTAGTAAAATTTGCATCTGATTCGAAGGACGGAGAATTGAGTGTAGCGTCCATAGCGGTTGGATAAGACCATCCTTTTTCAGTTCTTTGAGATTCAAACAAATCACCACCACCTAAAGAACCTGGATAATTTCCAAAAACAGTAATTCTGTTTCCGTCTGAGGAAATTGACATAATTGATTCATGACTTGTAGTATTTATTTCTTTGAAATTTTGCGGATTAGTCCATTCTCCATTTTCATATTTAGAAAACCATACATCTTCTAATCCAATTCCACCTGTTCTGTCTAAGGCTGTAAAATATAAAGTTTTTTCATCTGCACTAATAACAGGAATATATTCACTTACAGAAGAATTATTTTTACTCCCAATAGATTTCACAATTACTTTTGTATCTAATGGTGCTTCTAAGTTAGAAATAATTTTTGAAAAGCGGGTATCCATTGTTGGGAATTTCGGTTGAAATTCTTTATAGATAGCTGCTGCACCAGCATAGTTACCCTCTATTAGACTTATTCCTGCAAGTCGTTGAACAATGCGAAAGGCATCTTCACTTGGTGCATTGTCGTTGATAAACTGACGAAAAGTCTCAGCATTCTGCAGAGTCATTGGCGTAGTATATATTTGACTTGGTGTTGTGTTGTTTTGTTGTTGTTGATCAATTTCTTTCATTATTTGTTTGAATTGAGTACAACCAAAACTTGTTACAATTACTATACTTAGTAATACAATTTTGATACTGTGTCGGAAGAACATACTTTTTCTCTTTCTATTTGAATTCTATTTCTACTCTTCTATTTAACTGCTTTCCTTCATCTGTCTTATTTGTAGCTCGAGGTTTAGAATCTCCATACCCTTTGACAGAAAGTCTTTGCTTGTCAATACCATTTTGAATTAGATATTTTAAAACTTCATTTGCTCTATTTTTGGACAATTCAACATTGGAGATCTTCCCTTTGACATTGTCAGTATGTCCAGTGATGATAAATTCTTGTGTAGGTGGATAATTTTTCAAAATTTTAATCCATCTATCTAAATCAGGAAAGGATTCCGAACGAATATCCCATTTACCAGTATCAAAAAACAAATTTGAAATTTCTATTGATTCTTTTGATGCAACAACAGTTTTAGCTTGTTTAAGAACAAAATTCTGCGTTAAATCTGTATTCTTGTTGGTTTTTAATTTTCTCAAATCTAAGTTTTTCGAATCATGGATATATCCTTCTTTCGAAGCGAAATAACCATAATTTTTACCAGGTTGAAGAATCATAAAATATGTTCCGTCATTTGGATTAGTTTTTAATTCCCCTAAAACCTTTTTCGTCGAAAGATCTTCATAACGAATGGTCGCTTCCAAAGGCATTCCTTTGTCATCTTTTACAGTTCCACTTAATGTAATTACTGCTGTCGGGCGCATATTTACTGGGAGAGTAACCATAAAAATATCACTACTTTCATTCATACTTTCGGTTCTGGAAGCTGCAAAAAATGCCTTTTCACCATTAGTGGTAAATGCATAACCCCAATCATTTTTCGATGTATTGATTTGTTTACCAAGATTTACAGGCTCAGACCATTCTGTCCAAGAATCATCTTTGAGTCTGGTTGATTTAAAGACATCCAACCCTCCCAAACCGGGATGACCTTCAGAAGTAAAGTATAAAGTTTTTCCATCTGGGTGTAAATAGGGATTTCTTTCCGCAAATTTAGTATTGACTATTGAACCTAAATTAATTGGTTTTGTCCATTGACCGTTGACTTTTTCAGATATATAGATATCTGTATTTCCCCATGAAGAACCAAATTTGAATTGATTTTTAGGCCAATATTCGGAATATGGACTTGGTCTATCACTCACAAACAAAATCGTATTATTATCAGATGTAAAATTTGCATCACATTCAAAATAGGCAGAATTAATTGCATTTCCCATATTTTTTGGAACACTCCAAGAACCCTTTTGACGCTCTGAGAAGAAAATATCTCCACCGCCATAACTTCCAGAATAATTTCCAAAAATTGTCAAGGTATTTCCGTCAGAAGCAATCGACATTGGAGCTTCAGAATTCTGAGTGTTCAACTCTTGCAAATTTTTTGCAACAGACCATGTTTTGCCATCAAATTCTGAAAACCAAATATCCTCTTCACCAAAACCACCTAAACGATATTTGGATGTAAAGTACATTGTTTTTTCATCCGCAGCAATAATTGGAGAATAATCATCTACATCAGAATTGACTAGACCAGAAATTTTTGAAAGAATGACACTTTTATCTATTGGAGCTGAAAGTATATTTATGATTGCGTTAAATCTTTTATCCATTGTTGGAAACAATGGCAAAAATTCTTTATATAGCTTAATCGCTTCGTTGTATTTTTCAGAAGTGATATAAAATCCAATCCCTTTTTGTAATGCACGAAAAGCATCCTCAGAAGGTGCGTGTTTTTTAACGATTTCTTTGGTGTATTCTAACGTTGATTCATCATGCTTCATAAAGAAAAAATTTGGATCAATGCTGCTTACTATTGATACTTGGGAGTAGACATTTTGACAAATTACTATTAAACATGTAAGAGTAACTAATAAGGTTTTTGTTGTGATTTTCAAAGATGAATCGAACATTTTTTGATACTTTTTTTAATAGGAGAATTAGGTATATCTTCAAAAATAAGAAAAAAACCGTATTTTTGAGAATACTAAGGAATTTTTTAGGAGATTATGGATAAATTTATTGTTGAAGGGGGCCACAAATTAAGTGGCAATGTTACTATTTCTGGGGCAAAGAATGCTGCATTAGCTATTATTCCTTCTGTTCTATTAGCACAAGGAACATTTCGATTTTCAAACATTCCAAATATTAGAGATATCTGGACTTTATCTCGATTACTTCATTCAATGGGAATCCATTCGGAATTAAACAATGATGAACTTTTTGTAGATTCTACAGGTATTAATTCAACAGAAGCTCCTTACGAACATGTTAAAAAAATGCGAGCATCTATAAATGTTTTAGGACCATTAGTTGCACGACATGGACATGCAAAAGTGTCTTTACCTGGTGGTTGCTCCTTTGGTCCAAGACCTGTTGATTTGCATTTAAAAGGTTTAGAAAAATTAGGTGCGAATATCACTTTAGACTCAGGATATATCTTAGCAGAATGTAAACGATTACATGGTGCAAAATTTCATTTTGATATTTCTTCTGTTGGAGCTTCTGAAAACGTAATTTCTGCTGCTGTTCTTGCAAAAGGTACTTCTTTGTTGACGAATGTAGCCGTTGAACCAGAAGTAACAGCATTATGTAAACTTTTGGTTAAAATGGGTGCTAAAATCAACGGTATAGGTACAACAACATTAGAAATAGAAGGTGTCGACACCTTACATGCTGTTGACGAGGTAAATATACCAGACCGTATTGAAGCAGCAACATTTCTTATCATTGGAGCAATGACAAAAAGTACCATCACTGTTGAAAAAACTAATGCGTACCATCTAACAGCAGTTATTCAAGCCTTAGAAGAATCAGGAGCCGAAGTTGACGTAACTGGTGAGAACATAACCATTTCTATGGATAAAGCACCTGAACCAGTAAACGTAGCTACTGCTGTTTATCCAGGTTTTCCAACAGATGTTCAAGCACAATGGGCAGCATATATGATGATGACACAACATGGTAATAGTAGGGTTACCGATAATATTTATAAAAGTCGTTTTCTTTATGTTCCTGAACTTCATCGTTTGGGAGCTGATATAGAAGTTATAGATAATACAGCAATTATCAATTCTGGTGCAACGTTGAAAGCTGCAACCGTTATGTCATCTGATTTGCGTGCAAGTGCATCATTGATTTTGGCGGCATTAGTAGCGGAAGGTAAAACTGAAATCTTACGGGTTTATCATTTAGACCGTGGCTATGAGAATTTGGAGAAAAAACTTTCTAATTTAGGAGCAAGTGTTAAAAGAATCAAAACAGAAGAATATTAAACCTAAAAATATATGTTTTCTTCTGTACATTTTCAAACTACATTTACGGCAATTGAACAATTTTCTTCTCATCAAGAAGAATTGGTAGAATTGTTGTCTTTAGCTGATTCACTTCGCGAAAATGAGTTATTTGGCCAAGCAATCGAAGTAACTCTCAAAGCACAACAATTCATAGATGATAATGGAATTGATTCTATTGAAATTAAATGTACAATTTGTGCAAGTTTGTGTTATTTGTATACACAAATTAATCAATTTGAATCTGTATTAGAGATATACAAATCTGTAAGTAATAGTAAGAATATAGAAACAATTTCAAATTTTGAAACTATATACTATTACGTAGGGAATGCAAATGTACAATTGGGAAATCTTTCAAATGGTTTTAATTATTTTCAATTAGCCGTTTCTTCTGCAGAAAAATCTTCAAATTATCATATCATTTCTTCTTCACTTTTAGCTTGTTCGAGTATTTTAGCCGAAATTGGTGAAAAAGAATATGCTTTAGTCTATGGTCAGGAATGTTTGGAACTTTTAGACAACATTTCTGACCAAGAATTTATACTCAATATTAAAGTTCAATATGGTCACATTCTTCATACCCTTGAGTTATATGAGGAAAGTATAGAGGTCTGCAATGTTATCATTAGAGATATTACCACTATCGAATCGCAAAAAAAACAAGCTAAAATACTTACTACCGTATTTTCTCTTATTGGTTCAATTTATCTAATATTGGAACTTCCATCTGAGGCTCATAAATTTTATAATAAATCAGTTGATTTATATAAATACCTTGAAGATCATGAAGGTGCAGGAAAAGTATTAGCAAATATTGCGACTGTCCATGAACGATTTAAAGAACTCAAAAAAGCTGAAAAATTCTATTTGGAATCTATTAAATTTTTAGAGTCAAACAAAGAATCGATAGCTTATTTGAACGTTTCTTTGAAGTATATTTCGTTTTTGTTATCTAACAATTTCAATATTGATTTGCAATTTCTCCATTCATTAGAAATTCAATCTAATAGAACAAATTCTCTAAAAATCAAATCAGATTTGTATAGTTTATTGTCCAGAGTGTACGAAAAATTGGGTGAGTTACGATTTGCTCTTCGATATCAGAAAATGTATACAGAAACTGCATTGAAACGTTCGAAAGAGAAAGAACAAACAAAAATTGAAGAAATTAAAAACATCATTGAAATTCGGCAACTTCAAAAAATTAGTGAATTAGAAGCTGTAACTAATTCTCAATTAACCGAATTGAACAACAAATTAGTTACTTTAAATAAGATTAAAGATGATTTTTTTGCAATTGCATCCCATGATTTGAAAAATCCATTAGGGGCAATAAAACAAGTAACTTCGTTATTGCTTTATGATTCTGAATTGGATGAACAAACCAAAAATGAGCTCTTAGTAAGTATGTTTATCTCCTCACATTCGAGTTTATTCTTACTAAACAATCTCAATCTCATCAATGGAATACAAGAAGGAAAAGTGAATCCATATTTTCAGAGTATCGATGTAAAAACCTATTTGACTGAAACCTTCAAAACTTCGTATTCTTCGCTATTAAAAGTCAATTCTCAAGAAATAGAACTTACAATTGATGATAGTATTAAACCATCAGCCAAATATATTGTTGATACTTTCTCTTTAAGTTCATTGTTTGACAATATTGTATTACAGTTTTTGGTAAACTCTTCTTCCAATACAACCTTATCCACAAAAACAATGATTGAAGTTAATAACGAATCTACTAAACTCACTACAATGTTCACCAGTAATTTCCATTCTTTGGAAATATTCAAATACCTCTACACTATACAAGATAGACCTGATTACATCGGCAAACGCCAATTAACAAAAGAGGCTATGTCTATCCTTCTCAGACTCTCTGGTGGGACTCTTCAATATTCTCAAGATAATAATTCGGAACAACTTATCATCTCCATCCCAATAATAAAGTCGTAGTAGATAGTATTTCTAATTGATCACCCCTTTTGATGGGAGCTGTCTGAAGGACTGAAGGGTAAACAAAAAAGCCCCAAATTGGGGCTTTAGATTATTGTTTGAAGTTGTCTGAAAGTGGTTGCCAACATTCGAAGTAGTTTTGTTGAAGAGGGGCTTGATTCATTGCAAAATCTGTTGGTTGAATTACAAATCGTGTCTCAAACATAAATGCTAATGTTTTTGATAAATACTCTGGTTTTAGTTCAACAGTTGATGCTTTTTCAAAAGTAGTTGCATCTGGTCCGTGACCACTCATACAATTGTGCAAACTTGCCCCACCAGGATTGAAACCATCTGCTTTTGCATCATATTGACCGTACACTAATCCCATAAACTCGGTCATGAAGTTTTTGTGGAACCAAGGTGGACGGAAGGTGTTTTCTGCTACCATCCAACGAGCTGGGAATATCACAAAATCAGCATTAGCAGTACCGTGAAGTTCCGATGGTGCAGTTAACACCGTAAATATAGAAGGATCTGGATGGTCAAAAGACACCGTATTTATAGTCATAAAACGGTGTAAATCGTATTTGTATGGATAGTAATTTCCATGCCATGCAACAACATTGAGTGGCGAGTGATCTGTTTCAGAAGTCCACAAATTTCCTTGAAATTTTGCAATGATGTTTGTTGATTCGTTCACTTGTTCATACCATGCAACTGGAGCAAGAAAATCACGAGGATTTGCTAAACCATTTGCTCCAATTGGTCCCAAATCTGGCAATCGAAATGCCTGTCCAAAATTTTCTAAAACATATCCACCAAAATTTGAAGATTGTAAGGTTACTCGAAATTTAATTCCTCGTGGAATGACGATAATTTCTCCAACAGCTACTTCTAAACGTCCCATTTCTGTTTCAAAAACCGCACTTCCTTTGTGTGGAACGATGAGCATTTCACCATCAGCGTTATAAAATACAGTGTTTGTCATCGAAGCATTTGCCTCAAACAAATGAACTGCAACACCATTTTGTGTACTAACATCACCATTTCCTCCATAGGTAACCATACCATCAACAAAGGTTGTTGGTTTTGTAGGTTCAGGTAATGGAGACCAACGTAATTGGTTTGGAGATATAGGTACAGATGAATATGGATTTGAACGAACATTCAATTGTTGTAACAAGGAAAAGGGCTTATGTACAACGGAGGGTTTGATTCTATAGGTCCATGTTCGTTTATTTTGAGTTCTTGGTGCAGTAAATGCAGTTCCAGAGAGTTGTTCGGCATAGAGTCCATGAGCTACAACTTGCGGAGAATTTTGTCCAATTGGAAGTGTATTTGCTACAGCCTCAGTAGCAAATTCATTTCCAAAACCAGATTGATATTGTAATGTCATAGGTAAGAAGAGGTACTATTATTTAGAAACAGGAGATGTAATTAAAATAGAAACTGTACGACAATAATATCGACCCTCAGGTAAAGTATTATCGTACGGTAAAATTGACGAACCGAGTCCTTTTATACTTTTAATTTTCAAATCAGGACTTGATTTTTTTATGTAATCTGAAACAACATTTGCTCTTTGTTGGGATAATTCACTATTGTAATTTAATTCCCCTAATTTATCGGTAGAACCTGTAATATCAGCTTCAGAACCACTTTTGACAGCAGTTTGAATAAAGTTTTTCATCATAGATTTATTCGTTTCGGTGATTTCAGATTTATCAAAATCAAAAACAATCAAACTTAATCTACTAAGCTCAAAAGTATTATCAGTTTTAACAATTGGAAAAACACACGTACCAACGAAGACTTCTCCGTTTTCTCCTTGAACTTCTAATACACCTTCTAAGGAATCAATTTTTTCAATTTTTGGAGCAAGGTTAAGCATTTCTGTAGACGACAAATTCACATTGAGTAATTCCGGAACGTTACCTTCACCTTTAAGAGTATTTCCAATATTTCCTTTATGAAGTACTTTTAAATTCCAATTTTTAACGGAAGTTGGCAATTGTAATTTTGTTCGAAATTGTTGAATAGATTTTTTTGGTTCGTACTCCATAAATCTCGAATGAACAACAGGAGCTAAAATTGACGGTTCATTCGAAGAAATTTCGACCCTTCGATTTTCTTCAGCCCCTTCAATGTAGCGTTCACTGGTCTCTAATTCAGGTAATTCTCTTGCTTGAACTGAAATTCTTTTTTCATCAATACCGAAATTGTCTGTAAAATATCGTTTGATTCTATTTGCTCGTTGTGTTGCTAAGAGTATACGTTCAGATTGGGTAGGTAGCTCATTGGACTCAGTGGTTCCAGTTATGATTAAATCACTTTTTGGAAATTGCTTCAATCTATTCCCAAGTATTTGAAGAAAAGAATAATAGATAGTTAAGGTTTCTTTAGGAAGTAATTTTTCATCAAAACTTGGTAAAATTTCTTTGTTATAACGCAACTTCAAATCGCTTTTACCTTTGTCAAAGAAAATGTATGGTAACAATGGAAATGTTTGCGTTATGACTGTTTGTTGAATTTCTAATGGATCAGATGCAACATTACTAATAACTACAGGAATAGGAGCTGGTTTCTCTTCTACAACTATTGGAGGAGGGTCAGGTATTTTTTCAGTTGTTTCATCATATTCCATCCAACGAATTCCGATACCAAATGCTACCGAATTTGAGTTCCATTGTGTGTAATTTACAATCGAATTAAGTCCAATTCTGTACGACAACTCCGGATAGGCAAAAATATCCTTAGCCAAAGGTAATTCATATCCAATTGCAGATGTAAAACCAAAGATAGAACCAGTACCAACAACAGCTCCAGAACCTGTCAAACGATTTCGCGTTGAATCAGGAAAAAAAACCCCTTCAGGATCACGAATTCTTTCATATTGTTCAAAAGATGTACCAAACAATGGTAATCCGACATCACTAGAGAAACGTACATACAATGGAATTGAATTTTCAAAAGAATTATCTAACAAATAACGAAGAGGATACACTTTAAATCCCAAATCTACTATTAGATAGGAAAGAGAACCCTCATAAGTATGTTCTCGTTGAAATGGAACATATTCTCCAGTAATAGGACTAAGGACTTGAAAAGAATTAATATCAAATGTTTGTAAGTCAACTCCCCTTCGAGAAAAAAGAACTCTAGAGGAAACTTCAAATATATTCTTCCATTCTTTGTTATCATTCAACAAAGAATAATCGAAGGTTATACCTCCAAAAAAACCATTAGAAGTACCATAAGCAAAGTTTGCACAATCAGTAGTTCCTGGTATCACAGGCATCGTAGTTGTATTTTGAATAAACTGATAACCAGCAATTCCTCCAATAAAAAAATTGGGGGTAATATAGGTTTGCTGTGAAAAGGAATATGAAAAGAAAAGGAAAAAAAGTACTATATATTTTCGCATAAATTGAAGACTAAATTCACTACAATTGTTTTGAACATTTGTAAACTAACACGAATATACTATTTTTTGTTACATTTATATGAAAATAAAGAAAAAAAAGGTAGCATCTAGCTACCTTTTTAATTAAGAAAATGAGGAGTTTGAAAGTTGTTTATTCCTATTTCGAGTAAAAATCTTGTACAAAATAAATATAATCACTCCAATTATTGCTAAAGCAATGAATAATTTGAAGAACGAGAAAGTAGGAGGATAAACAGATTCAATTTGTCCATTTGAGCCATATACATAGGTTGGTCTTCCATAATAAAAAGAACCAGAAAATGGATGCCAAGCTGGTGCCATAATAGAACCTGCAAGATATCCAGCCATTAGACCAGAAGAAAATCCACCATAATCATTAACACGGATGTTGTTTCCACCATACGATTGATTGTAACTTCTTCTTGGAGTTCCATAAGAACGTGAGGCTTGATCTGCTGACATTCTATTTCCATTCAAAGAAGCACCACCAGAGCGTGGAGTTGCATAGCTTGGAGAATTAGTAGATTTCGAACCTCCGAAACTATTTGAAGTGCTTGGACGAGAAGAACTTGTCGATGGGGTAGAACGTGTACCACCAAATGCAGAAGAAGGTTTTGTGTTGCTGGATGAAGAAGAACTCGTTGAAGGAGTAGAACGAGATCCACCAAATCCTGATGAACGTGGTTGAGAGCTTGTTGAACTACTACTGTTACTTGAGTTGGAACGATAGCTACTACTAGAAGAGCTACTCGAACGAGATCCACCAAATCCAGATGAACGAGAGCGTTGAGCATCAAGTTCATAAGGAAGTGCTAATAGCCATAGAAACATAACTACTGTTACAGCTATAGTACAGATACGAGATTTCATTACGTTGTCCTTATATCTATTGTTAAAAAACATTTTCTGTTGTTAAACTTTCATCGTCTTCACGATAAGTAATTTCTACTTTGAATTCAGGAATGTCTGGAATTTCTTTTTTTGTACTAAACAATGAACGCAAACTTGGTCTGTTCGCAGAAGCTGCACCTTTAATATGCATAAGTAAACTTACAATACCAAATTGCTCCTCATCATTACGAAAAACAAAGGTTTGTTCGATATTTCCATTACTCTCGATAGTTAACATTTGTAAAAAATCACTATCATCTTCAGAATATGCAGGAGGTCTTGTTTTAATATTTGCGAGATATTCATTAAAAATATTTTTTGAATATAAAACGCCATCAGTACCTTCATATTGAATAATACTATCAAAAGTACCATCTTCATCTAAATTCAAAAAGATTTCTTTTACACCTTCTATTTGTTTTCCGTTGAAATAAATAGCTGTGTCTTCTAAACGACCATTGCTTTCTATTGAAAATTGAGCCATACTTAAACCACTATTTGTTTGAATAATTTTTCAAATGTACTAAAATTCTTGTGTAATTATTACTTCATAACCATTTTTACTGTTACCCACTAAGATAATAGAATAATTTTTCCCCAATGGTAACGAAAGATTTGTTGCAGATTTCACTAAGGTTCCAGTTTTTTCACCTTCATTTCTTGCCCAAAAGAAAAACGATAATCTTTGATTAAGATTAGTGTTACTAACTGGAGATTCTGACTGACTTTGTAAATGCTCTAATTCTGCATTTTCCAATTTATCTTGTAAATCAAACACTAATTTTGGTGTAGTAGTTATGGTAATTTTAGGAATATCTGAGGCATTAATAAACCTTCGTTTCAATACTCCATTTTCTCTGCCACCTGATATAAAATCAAAGGAGTTCTTTTCAATTCCATTTGAAGTTTCAGTAAATAACTGTAATTTTTTTGAAGAAGTTACATCTAGGTTAAAACTATTTTGATTAAAGTTAATTTGATTATTTCCAAAGGGTAACACAGTGACTATGCTATTTGTAAAGTTAAAATTTGCATCAAACAGAATTGAACTTGACGATAATTTTGCACTATCTAATCTGGGAATACCATGAATAAATTGAACCATAGAACCTCTTTCCAATGCAAGCAATGGTACAGACTCATCTTCTTCTGTGATAAGTGAAAGTTTAGGTTCCTGAGATAGTGGGTCTTTTGAAAAAATCAAAATATACCCTTTATTTGGTTCAATTCTCATCAAACTTGTAGCTAATAGATTCGCAGCATTGGCATTATCAAACACTGTTATGGGTAGATACCCAGATTTTACTAGATTTCCGCTACTAACACCACTAAATGCAATATTTTTGGCTAATACTTCACCAGTACTAAAATTAGATGCAAATTGATCATTAAATCTTGCTCCAACAGAAACTGTGATTGCAGTATAATCAGCATTTGCTTGTACAACTCGAATTCTAGATTTATTAATAGGAATCGTATCCGGAATAATTGGTTCGATAGGAATTACAACATCGGATTGATTCACTTTTGAATCCGTTACAACCAAGGTATACTTTCTCGGTGGAATCATTTGTAAGAGTGTTGTCGAAGTAATATTGGAACCAATTTTTGTAAATATGGAATCTTTATTGGTAGACACACACGCTTGTAATTGTTTAAATGAAGAGGAAAATTGAGTTTGCAATTGGCTTTCAAATTCGTTTATACTCCCATTAGACATTGAAACTACAGAAGAAGAAACATTGATCGTTCTTAAAGAAACATTTTGCACTGGAGAGGAAATCAATTCGGAAAATGCACTTTCAGTATTATCAAATTCTTTTAACAAAAAAGGTTTAATTCCTTTGTTAGAGTAATCCGTTAGAATAATTGTATACGAACTCTGTGATGTTAAATTTACTGTATAGGTGCCTATAGTTGAATCAATACCATTCTGTAATGTTTTTGTTAATGAAATAGTTTGTACACCAGGGAATACTTGCTGATATGTTGAAGGTGTTTGATTTAAAAATGCACTTGTTAAAATTGGTCCGTTTGGACAACCAGCTCGTAAAGCAAATTGATGAATATTATCAGTGAAATATAAGACGCGAATTGACGCCAATCCTCCAGGTGGAGAAAAATTGGAAGTTGTTGTTACTAATACCGTATCAAAATTAGGTTGATTAGTGAATAATTTTGGGAGTGTGTAAATTGTTTGAACTGAGTTTTTGATAAAACGATATCTTCTCAAAGAGCTGTATACTGTTGATCCATTTTGAATAACTTTAAAAAACACAGAATCAGCTGGAGAAGAAATAGCCTTTGAACTCTTCATACTGGAAACATTTTCAAAGGAAACTGTTTCATCTAAAACAGCGGTTAAAGGAGATGAATTAGGTATTACGTTTATAATTCGAACTAATATGCTATCATTAGTAGTTGGAGGATTAACTAATAACGGATTTTCTGAGGGACAACTTGTTAAAAAAAACAAAGAACTTATGATGAAAGCCACCATAAGTACAGTAGTATACGAAATTCGATTACATTTACTCATAAAGAGGTTGAGATATTTCTTCGTTCTGAGTAACTTCTGTTTCAGATTGTGAATCATTTGCTTCAATCGTGAGGTTATCTTGAACAACATTTCGAGAAAATAAAGGTGTCTCATTAGTACGTAATTCTTCAATTTCCTGAATTTTTGGTAAGTCAGATAATTCGTTTAGTCCAAACGTTTTCAAGAAATCTAAGGATGTTGTATACAGTAAAGCTTTACCAGGAGTATTGGTTCTTCCAGCTAAGGAAATCAGTTCTCTTTCTAACAAATTATTAACAACTTCATTACTACTGACACCTCGAATTTGTTCTATTTCACTTTTACTAATTGGTTGTTTGTAAGCAATAATAGAAAGTGTTTCTAAAGCTGCTTGAGAAAGTCTTTTTTTGACTTTGGATTTCACAAGTCTTTGAATTATCTCGCCATATTTAGACAATGTTGCAAAGACATATCCATTTGCTACTTTGACAATTTTAAATGGTCTTCCAGTAGTAACTAACTCGTCGTTGATTTCATTTATCAATTGCTCTATATAATACGGAGTAATTTCTGAAGATTCAATTATTGACTCTAATAACTGTTTTTTTTGCTCTGGATGATTGTTTCCAATAAGTAGCAAAGAAAACATATCTTGAATGGTAAGGGGTTCTTCTGAACTAAATAGTAATGCTTCAATTGTTGCCTTACGTTCATGATACTCTAATTGTTCGAAAGATATTTTTTGTTCGTTCGGTTGCATAGTTAAATAGTTTCTTCAGGAGCTGTTAAAATTTCTAAAATTTCCATTTCTTCTTCTTCAAATTCTTCTTTGGTAACTTTGTGAATTACCACATCATCAAATAGGTTATTTTGGATTATTCGGATTTTCTTGTCTTTAACTAATTCAAGTATTGCCAAAAATGTTGCAATAAGATGATCTAATTCGAGAGAATCGACTATATAAAAAAATCGAATAGAATTACTATCATGTAAACGAAGAAGTATTTCCTGCATTTTTTCTTCCGGTGTAATATTCCTTCTTTGGATTGTTCTTGTTTGTATAGGGATATTCTTTGTCATTACTTTTTTAAACGCTTTGATTAAATCAAATAATGTTGCGTTTTTGTAATCACTTAACTCAAATGCAATATCTCTTTCTACTTCAAAATACTCTCTATAATGAATATAACGTTGTTCTAACACTTTTTCAGCAAGAACAGACGAAGCATTTTTGAACGCTTCGTATTCAACTAAACTAAGTACTAATGGTGTACGGGGATCTTCGTATTGTTCGCCATTTTCTAATTCTGGTCGAGGTAGCAACATTTTAACCTTAATTTCTAGCAAGGTTGCTGCCATCACTAAAAATTCTCCAGCCAATTCTAAATCTAACAACTTCATTATTCGAACATATTCCAAAAACTCATGTGTTATACGAGAAATAGGTATATCATAAATATCTAATTCATCTCTTTTGATGAAAAAGAGGAGTAAATCTAATGGTCCTTCGAAATTTTGGAGACGAAAAGTATACATATTGAAAAAGAAGTTTTTAACTGTTTCAAATTACAGAGAATTTTACAAGTGACTTTTTTTAGTAATATTGCAATGTACACAAAATTAGAATTTAATTCCTAACTTTTGAAAAAAAAAGCACATTGATATGTTCACAAATGAAGGTATTCTTTGAAACAATCGATAACTTTAGTATTTTTGTTTTTTTACTATAAGTTTTGTTAAGGAATTGTATGATTGTTTTGATGTTAGGTGCACCTGGTGTAGGTAAAGGAACTCAAGCGGATTTATTGCAAAAAGAAAAAAATATTCCTCATCTTTCTACTGGTGCAATGTTACGAAACGCAATAGAAATACAATCTCCTACAGGACTTATTGCAGCTGAATATGTTAATGCCGGTCGATTAGTCCCTGATTCGGTTGTTACTACTTTAGTAAAAGAATCTTTAGAATCAGAAGCTTTTGCAAATGGATGCATTCTAGATGGCTATCCCCGTAATAGTTCACAAGCTACTGAACTTGATTTGATTTTACAAAAACTTAGTAAAAAAATTGATGTTGTTGTCAATATTTTTGTACCAGAAGAAACAATTGTGGCAAGAATGTTAGAACGAGGAAGAAAGGACGATACAGAAGATGTTATTCGCCACAGATTAGTTGTATACAGAAATGAAACAGCTCCACTTTTAGATTATTATGGTCTACAAGGAAAAGTAGTTACTATTGATGGGAACAACTCAGTCGAAGCAGTATTTAAAAAAATCCAAGAAGTGTTGAATGCATGAACTTAGTATATATTTGTATATGCTTTTTCATTGCATTTCCAATACTTGCTCAAGTAAATACTGAAGTATTTAGAAAACAAAATCAACCGAATGGATTTGATGGTACCATAGCAATATCTTCACAATTAAATTCTGGAAACTCAAATTTTTTAAACATTCGGTCAACTATCCGTTTTGATTACAATTCCGATATTAACAATACTTTTTTAGTTTCAAGCTATGAAAGAGTTTCTGGAAATAACGCCTTAGTTTCTAATCGAGGGTTTGCACATCTTCGTACTAGTTTTCCTGTAACTACATATTGTGACGCAGAGGCATTTCTCCAAAAAGAATTTAACGACTTCATTTTATTGAAAGATAGACAACTTATTGGTCTTTCTGGTAGATTTTGTTTATTTAATCATCAAACAGATTCAGTAACTTCAAAAACAGAATCTATCTCTCGGGGCAATCTCTATATAGGTCAGGGTGCGTTTTATGAAAAAGAATTTATAGATATAGAGCAAGATACTATAACCAATATTTATCGCTCTACTACAAGCATTTCATCAAATATCCAACTTAAAGAATACGTACAATTTTCAGTTTCTTCTTACATTCAATTTGATGTAAAAAGATTATCAGATTATAGGATTTTACTCAATAGTTCTCTTCAGTTTGAACTTTTGAAGAATTTAAATTTTATAGTTGGAGTATTATACCGATACGACAATGAACCACCTTCTCAGACTCTGAGACCGTTTGATTTTTCACTAACAAATGGTGTTTCCTATTCATTTTAAGATAATTTTCTTAGGTTTTCCCCAAAGAAGTAATCCCCTGTTCAAACAAAGCATGTATTTCTGAAAACTTTTGTGAGAAAGTAGATTGAAGTTTCGTCACTTCATTTCTGTGAACAATATTTGTATGTACTATTGGTTCAAAACTACTTGTATTTAAAAAGACTAAATGTGTCTCTACAGTTTCAATTTGTAGCATATTGAAACAAACAAGTATATACAATTCCATTTGAAGTGAATAGAGCTCTACTAATTCATTTATAGATTCTTCCTTTAGTTTATTTGTTTTCCAATCAATTATTGTAGCTTGATTTTCAGTAAGAACAATACAATCAAAAACTCCCCTTATAAGATCATCTTCATAGAGAGAAGTAAATGATATTTCATATTTTGTTGATAAAGTATGAAATTGATTTTTTTCTAAAAAATCCCAAGCTTTCATTGTTAAGCTCGACACTTGTTCTATCTCTGATTGTTTCAGTCCGAATTTAGAACGGATAGATTCTTTGATGTTTTTGAATAGAAGATCATTTAAGTTATTTTCAGTATCGTAACATACATTTTTCAAAGCAATTAATGCATGAACTGCAGACCCAAGTTCAATTCCACCGAGAACATCGTTATCTTCTGACGTTATGTGATTATATTCAAATTCCTCAATAGTATTTTGTTTAGATTTAAGACCCAATTTAATAGAGTAATAATATTCAATAGGATCTTTAGTATAGGATAAAAGTTGTGATGCTGTATGAATTATCTGATTTTTTCCAATAGTATCAAAAAACAATGTTTTTGGTTGTAACATATCTTTGTTTTCAATCTTCTCATTTGTTGTTACACTAAATTCTACCTCAGAATTTTCTTTTTTAGTAACTGAGGGAATAATTACAATTGGAACATTTATTTCTTTAGTTTGAATAGGTTCTCTATTATTATCATTCGAGTAATAATCTAATGTAAATGATTTTGAAACTGTTATGGGTGATTGTTCTAACCCTTTCACAAATGAAGCATCAATATCTAATGAATTCATCAGCATTTCCATTGCACTATTTGTAACAAATTTGGTTTCAGTAGAGTTTTCTTTATAAAAACCCGCAATGACAAGATGATCTTTAGCTCTTGTTATGGCAACATAAATTTTACGTTTCTTTTCTGCAAATTCTTTTTCTTTTTCACGGAGTGAGGTAATAGTAGAAAATGGATTCGTCAACTGAGTCTTACTGTTGTTTTTTCGGACATACAATGGAATATTTATCAATCCAGAAATATCTATTACTGAATCAGTTTTTCCCTTTGCTTTTGATTCATTGTCTAAGAATATAACTATAGGAAACTCCAAACCTTTAGAACCATGAATTGAAAGCACTGTTACTGTATCAGTAGTATTTGCTGACTCTTGCTGAGATATCGGTGATTTAGCAACAATTCTTTCACGAATATCATCAATAAAATCTTCGATAGTTTTAAATCCCTCTTGTTGCTTTTGTCTAATGATTGAAAGCAATGTTTCAATATTTTCTCGGGTAGCTTTACCGTTAGTTTTTCTTCGTAAATATTGATAATATTGGGTTTTAATGAGAATGGTTTTTACTAACAATGTAACCTGTAACCGAGCAGCTAATGGCAGTAAATCTGAGAGAATATTCCAAGTTCTCGTATACAATTTTTGTTGATTCTCATTTATATTCTCATGCTCTTGTTTTACGACTTGAAGTTTGTTCCAAAGAGAGATTCCACCTTTGATTCTTGAAAGTTCAATCAAATCTCCAGTTGAAAATCCAAAAAATGCTGATCTCAAAATCGATGCTAAAGCCAAATCATTTTCTGGGTCGTATAAAAACTCTAAAAAGGAAAAAATATCTTCAATTTCAGGTAAATCAAAAAAATTACTCTCAGCATCAAATGAACTTGGAATGTTTTTTAGAGCAAATTCCTTTTTAAGATTTTTGTATTTACTTCTTTCTGCAGATATAATTGCAATGTCTTTATAGGTGCAGAATCGTTTTACTATTTGATTAGTATTAGTATCTAATTCTTCAATTTCTAAAGTATTGACAATGGTGAGAATATGTTCAGAAATCATTTCAACGATACCAATAGGCATAGCCTCATTTTCTGGTTCATCAAGCGAAGAAGTTTCATTGTCGGATTCAAAATCAGAATCTTCAAGTACTTCGATTTGAGTATCGGTTTGTTTAGCAGTTGAGGGATATTCCGAAATTAAAAGAGTAATTGTAGAGGTTGTAGTATACTCCCAAACTCTTCCACATACTAATGGTGCATACTCCACATCAAATACTGAAATATCTTTTTTAATGAATTTTTTTCCAAATTCATTCACTATTGCACAAATAGTTGGTAGTAACCTAAAAGTAGCAGTAAGCTGAATATTTCCATTATTGAGTATATTTTTGGACTCATTTGAAGTTTTGATATATTCCTTTGCTTTTCCAAAGACTCTAACATCAGCACTTCTAAATCCGTATATACTTTGTTTTTCATCACCTACAATATAAAAATTGCCACTTTGAGATTGATGTTGGGAGAAAAGTGAAGGAACTAAATAGGAAAAGATTGACAATTGTAATTGATTAGTATCTTGAAACTCATCTATCATATAATATTTGAATTTCTCAGTAATATCCTTTTGAAGTTCTGGTTTTCTTACGATTTCTAAAGCATACTGCAAAATACCATCTTGGGTGTACAAACTTTCACTTCGTAAATATTCTTGTACTTTGGCAATAACAGAATAAACAAATTGTACTATCTGTATTTGTAATCGAGTATATTCAGAAATAAAAGAAACAGAAAATTGAGAAAGTGTTTTGAGTAACTTTATGTCACTATTTATACTGTTTTTAAGTAAAACTACATTTTGCGAAACAACTTGTTTCGAATGATTATTTCCGTGAAGAATATTTTTTATAGCCTTTATAAAACTATCAAATGTTTCTTTTTCAATCTCAATTGGTGAAGTTGTACGATTTCGAAATAGATTATAAATTTCAAAAAAAGAATCTTTTTTATTCGGAAAACTTTTGCCCGTTGTTACTTCAGATTCCAAAGTATGAATATACTCTACAGTTTTGTTACTAATGTTACTAAAGTATTCAAAAAACGAATTCTCAAATTTTGTCGAAAGAAAATCTTTCATTGTATCAAAATCAGCAATATTGACATCTTGAATTTCTTCAATTCTATCAAGTTTTCTAACGACACTGTCAAGAATTGCACGCAATTCTTTGATATCATACAGTCGTAAAACCTCTGTGAAGGAACCAGTATAGGAAAAGGAAGACTGATTGATGAACTCTTTGAGTGTTCTACTAAAGATCGATTTTTCTATCTTTTTGTATTCATATTCTTCAATAACAATATTTGATTTGGGTAATCCTGCTTCGAATCCATATAAATCAATTAATGTTCGGCAAAACTTATGAATAGTGCCAATTGACGATTTGTACATCGTTTTTTTTGCCGAAAGAAGTAGTTTCTTTTCTAACTCCGAACATTCCGTCGATTGTAATTCTTTTTCTATGTTTTTGTAGATTCGTTCTAAGATCTCTTTTGCTGCTTTTTTTGTGAAGGTAATTGCAACAATTTCTTCCGGTTTTACTCCATTTTTTAAGAGGTTAATATATCGTTGAACTAAGACAAAGGTTTTACCCGAACCAGCATTGGCACTGACAGCCAAATGTGAGTCAATGCTCATTGCAATTTCTTGTTCTGGAGTAAATTTAGTCTTGTTCTTTTCCATACCCTTTGTACAAATCGAATTTTGCTGAATACAACACAATATTCATTCGATGATCTCTCAATGTTCCACCAGAAGGAGAATAGTAGAATTCACCAATACGATTTGTTTTAATTTTAGAAATGATGCCTGAGTCATCAATATAGAAATGTAATTTGTGATACCCTAATTGTATTGGTACTTTTGATGCTTGTATTAACAAATGTTCATTGGTAAAGAGCATCAAATCTTCGGTTTCATTATTATTCATTTTAAGTTATCTTTTAGGAATTTGAATAGAATACTTCTTTGTACTTTTTGGAATTGAAGAATTGATAAGCCATGGATTAAGATACTTCACTTCTCGTAAAGAAGTGCCATTGTCAATTGCCCATTGAGCCAAGTTTGGTACTTCTTGAACTTCTTTAGATTCAACCTCAAGAGGTTGATAGTAATCGTTTTCATCGAAAACTAAACCATACTTTTCTTTGTTTTCGAATATTATTTTTATTGCTAAAATTCTAAATATGTACCGATAGGTCTCAGAATTGAGATACAAATCATAATAGTCTTTGCGAGATTGATTGTTTATAGACCCATTTAATCCATTATGACCCATATTATATCCTGCAGATGTCAATGTCCAATTTTTAAATTTTGAGTATCCTTGTTGTAAATATTGACAAGCTGCAATTGTAGATTTTTCAATATCATTTCGTTCATCGATATACTCATCTATTTGTAAACCTAATGAACGACCAGTTTCAGGCATTATTTGCCAAATTCCCTGAGCACCTTTTGAAGAAGTATTGATAATCAATGCACTTTCCGCTACTGCCAAATACTTCAAATCATTTGGAATTGAATTCTTTTTGAGAATTGGTTCTAACTGTGGGAATACTCTACCTGAACGTTTCAAGTACAAAACGATTTGTCCAGGTTGTTGAAGTAAAAGCAAAATCTCTTTTTCTAAACGTTCACGTATTTCAATATCTTTCAGGGGAACATCTTCATTGCAATAACTTAAAGTTGTCGGAATATGAACTTTTGAATAAATAGTGAAGACTGTTCCATTTATCTTAATGATGGTGTCTTTTTGTGAGCGAGACTCACAAGATGATGAAACCAACACTGTAATCACTATCAAAGATGCGATTATGCTATTATTAAAGAGGTATTTGTACATTGGTTAAATTGATTTCATTTTGTAAATTAGAAGCGATAATGATGATTTTTTCGGATTTTTTGTATTCATCAACAATAGTCTCAATAATAGAAAATCCTCGAGCATCTAAATTAGTGCTTGGTTCATCTAAGAGCAAAATATCTGGTTGATTACTCGAAGCAACAAAAAGCTTTACTCTTTGTTTTTGACCAGAGGATAATGAACGTATTGTCTTTTTCATTAACGAATCAACTTCATATTTTTCTAACATTTCTCGTGAAAATGAAGCAACTGTATGAGAGGAAAACTGAAATTCGCATAGTTCTTTGACCGTCAAATCTTCATATAAATTCATAGCAGGTGCTACAAAACCAATTGAATTAACTGAACATTTCTCATACTCAATTGTCCCAGATGTTGGTTGAGAAAGTCCTGCAAGTATTCGTAATAACGTCGATTTTCCAGAACCATTATTACCTGTTATGCAATAACATGATGTATGGTCAAATGAATAGGTGAAATTTTTCAGAACAAATTCAAATCCATTGTAAGATTTTGAAATGTTGTTTACCGTTATTTGCATATTCTATCGTAAAACGACCTTGAATTGTTGATGTTTATCATCTTGTTGTAATACTGCAATGTATAGTCCAGGACTAAGTTGTTCAATTTCTTGTGTCAATAGCTGAATTTGAGAAATAGTATTTTGAAAGATAATAGACTTTGTAAATGCTGCAACCTTTATTCCATCAGCAGAAAGAAATGTTATTTGTACACTATTTTGCTGTGAAAAATCATTCGAAATAGGAAAACATAACTGGGTATGTTGCTTTCGAATAAACGGTAATGGATAAACAAATTGTATATTTTTCACTTCAGAGCCGTAGCGTAAAAAGTACTCATTGTCAAGATTTGTCATTAATTTATAAGGTAAATCTTCAATCGTTGGAACGAGAAATTGACCCTTGAAAATATTGATAAAATACTCTTGTTGAGTATTTGTACCATTGTACATACTCTCTACATCGAAATTTGAACTGATAAGAGAAAACGTATCTGGTGGTTGGTTTTTTACTTCTTTTGGTAATTGAACTGTAAACATTCGTAATTCAAATGGTTTTAACCTACCACTATGACTATAAGAAGGATCTGTATATATTGAATCTGCACTACTGAACGGTCGTAACAAAGGAAGTGCAGTAGCATTGTTGAATTTGGGATTTTGCGTCAAAGAAGCACGATAATTCGTATAAAAGGTATAGGGAAAGAACTCTTTAAATTCATTAGAAATAGACGAATTTCTTTTCATAAGTGCTGAATCCAATGCTTGGTAAGGGAAACTACCTTGTTTTATAAATTCCCACATATCTTTGTACAAACTGTCCTTATATTTTTCTGACAACATAATCGCAAATATTGACCAATGATACCCAGAATTTGGATTACCATCGCCAAAGGGATATAGTGACGTATTAGAAAACAAATCGGATACATAACTGATATAATCTGGTATGTCAGGATAAACAATTGTTTCTAAATACGTTGAATACATCTCGTATATTTTTCGTGTGTTGTTAGGAGTCAGCCCATAATGTGCATATTGAATAACGTGATGTAGTTCGTGAGCAACGGTTACTTTTGCTCCATCGATTCCTTTTGTATAATATCCATTGTTTTCAAAATTATTATCAATTTCAAGATAGGTCGGTGCTATCAAATGTGTGCCTGTAGTAATGACATCCGGGTAGGTAGCTCCATAGAGTGGAAACGTCTCAACCAAATACACATCTAAGGAAGAGTCTGGTCCGAGATTATCTTCAATTGGAGCTGGATAGCCCAAAGAATCTACTATGATTTTGTACGAATAGTCAAGAGCCTCGCAAACTGCCTCTACATAGTCTGGTATTTGATTGTTGTTGGTATCTTCAATAGGAACTGCATTTAGTCCTGATATAGTATAGTGAACAGTAGCAAAACCTGAGGATGTTTTTTGTGAAAACGGAAGATTTGGGCGAGGTTTTACAGAACTAATTGTTGTAGCATTTTTGTTATTTTCGTGCGTTACAGCACACTTCGGTGGACGAATTTGTGCATTCACCACCAAAACAGAAATCAAAACTATACTACTACGAACTATAAGAATCATTCTACAACAAAAAAATGGGTAATAGCCTTTACAAACTATTACCCATTAGACGAATTGAATTGGTTATTAATTCATAATAACTAAAGGAGTTCTTGATACATTTTCACCTTGTTTTACAACAACAGAATATGAACCATTTGTCAATTTTGATGTCATCAACGAATAAGAATTTGAACCAACAGTTGGAGCTGAAATCTCATTCATCAAAACAACTTTCCCTTGAACATCTACAACCGAAATAGTTACTGCTTGATTTGATGTAGATTGGAAGTTAATTGTTGAAAAGATACTTGCTGGATTTGGCATCAATGACACACCAGTTTCAACCGTTGTTGCAACAGAAGTTGGGCTATCATTTACTAACCAATCCATAATATCTTTCATGGTTGCATCTCTTAATGTTTTTGAACCTAAACATTCAATTGAAAAAGAAGTATAAACTAATCTAGCACTATTAGAAGCATTTCTAAAACGAACACCAGCAACATCATTGCTTTCGTTGTTAAAATAAAAACATGGAGTAGCTCTACTGTTTGAAGTAAGTGAGAAAACGTCTGTATATGCTGCACCTTGGATAGTTCTTAAATTAGGATCATTTTGAGGAAAAGAATTTGCAGGAATACTTAATCCTTTTCCTACTGGATCATTCATCACACCGTTTATGGTGAAAGTAGTATATTGTTGTCCATTATTTCTTGCAACATTATCTTTATACTGTAACCCTAACATAGTTTGATAAAAATCAAGAGAAGATGGAGGATTTCCAACTTGACCTGCACCTGTTGGATTGAAAGTATAGTACATACCATCAGTAGAACTGATATAAACATGCTTACCAGCATTCAAAAGTGTTTGAGCCAAAACGGCAACATTATGAGGATTGTTATTAATAGCTAAAGGATAAGATCCTAATGCAATAATACTAACATCAAAACTTTCAGGTAAAAAAACTTTTTCAGTTGGGAAATATTCATTTCCATCAATAATTGGTAAAAAAGCAATTTCATTCATATAATCTGGATTAGAAGAAACTCCGGTATATGCATTTTTCACAAAACCTGAGAATCCTGTATAGACTACATATTTTGTACCTTTAGATAAAAATCCAAATTCTTTTGATTCAGGAATACTGATTCCAGCACCTTCTGTAGAAACATTAAATTTAACAGAAGAAAATCCACCTTTATCACTATTTGTGAAATTTACATCAATTTCTTTAGTTTCATTTGAACCCAAATTCAAAGACTCAGTCGAAAACAAAACTGAAGAACCAGGATGTAGTATTCCATTTACATCATCTACTTTTAGAGAAACAGTTAATGGAACATTTGCTGGATTAGTAATAGAAACTTTTTTTGTCAATGTAGAGTTTCTATCAACAATAGAATATTTAGTATCTGCATTTACTATCATTTTAGGTGCTTCAACTAAATTCGATTCTGATTGCATTACTTCTTTGGTACTTATATCTTCTACAAAGGCAACAACATAAATTTGTTTTGGATTTGCTTGAGTTGGAACCTGCCAAGTTTCAGTATGAGTTATTGTTTCATTTACGTTAATAGTAAAAGGTCTACCCGCTGCACTTCTTACACCATTAACAGTCATATCACGAACTACATATTCAAATTCGGTTTGTCCATTAGTTCCTGCATTAGGATAAAAAAAATACCTTTCAACAAAAGCAATATGTAATCTTTTGTTGGTCATTGTTTGAGAACTTGTAACATTCACAGTAGCAACTACTTGATTTCCATTATCTTGTTGAGCTATTGTTATTGTAATAGGTGACATTTGACCTCTAAATGTACTAGTAGTATTAGCTATACTATTAGTGTCACCCGGTGCACCAGCATACCATTGTGGACTTGCAGGGTGAGTAATTCCATTAGCTCTTCCTGCAGGAACTCCCGTAACTGAATGATAAGTTCTTCTAGTATTAGGAATTTCATTATTTATTGAATTCATAATATCACTACCAGGAAAGTTTACATGGTATGATATAGGAATTATAATTGATTTGTTAGCAGGATTTGCTAAAAACTTTTTATATGCTGGATCTTGAGCAGCACATGGAGGACAACTTGCGTTAGTAAACTTCTCATAAAGAACTTTTCTTGGAGAATCGGCTTTAAGACTCAAAAATGAAGTACCTGCAATGATAATTGCAAGTAAAAAGGAGATTTTTTTCATTAAATATACCTGTAAAATTTTAGTAATATTGTGAAAAATAACAAAAAAAACTGAATTACCAAAACAATGTGATAAAACATTGTAGATATTTCAGTTTTTATCAAGAAATCAGGAAATTTTTACATCATTTTGAAGTTTGGAAACCTATCAAATCCATAGAAGTTTTTGTCTCAACAACGATAAAATAACTTCCAGTTGTTAAATTGGTTGTTTTGAATCGTAAAAATTGCGAAGGTGAGATTAATTCATTTCGTTTTACTCTATCAGATACTATTGCTCCAGCAGAGTTAATGATGTAAAAGACTGCTTCAGTGTTTTCTTCTACAGCATATTCTACATCCACATAATCATCATTACTTGGATTTGGAGAAACTTGCATTAATGCTATTTGTTGCTGTTTTGAAACAATAAATCTTTTTCCGTCAACAGCACATAATTGAAGATTAATAGTAGTATTTTCTAAATTGGTAAATTGAGAAGTAATAGGATTGTTTGATTGATTTAACCATAAAAACCCACTACTATCACGACCAACTGCAGAGAAATATAGCGATGATGTTTCAATTGTATCCATCATTGCAACAAAACGTAACAATAGCAATGTACTATCCGAAGAATTTGAGAAAGAAATAGGAGGAGAAGACATTTGTCTAAAGGTAGATCCTACATCTTCAGTAGTAAATGAGTTATTTGAAAGTTGTGTTCCATTAAAATAGATTCCTCCATTTTGATTTAAGAAATACAACATTCTTTTATCATATTCTAACCAAATTCTAAATTTTGGAACGGAACTAACATCAAAATTCGAACGCTCACGAATTTTCATAAAGACAGATAATGTATCTCCTTGAGCTATAGTATCACGATTTGTCGCAAGTATAATATTTGAAACACTTTCGTTTCCTGCTAAAGCTCTTCCACGACCAGAAATAGTACCACTTGCAACATTACCAGCAGTTGACAATACTGGCGTTAAGATTGTAGAATACAAAGCTTGAGCAGATGGTTTGAATTTTACCTTTAAGGAATAAATTCCACCAGATGGTATTTGAATAGGAACAGCAAATTGTTGAGGAATAACTGTAAATTCAGATGTATTTGATGAGGAGACATTTTGTAATATTTGTGATGCATTTGTCAAGTTCTGTACAGTTACAGTAAATAGTTTCGAAGCATTCGCATCCACTGGAAAATCATCTAAGGTTAATGTATTAACAATGACTACATTTGTTTGAGCTACTGGTTGCGTTGTAAACGACCAAATAGTAGAAATGGCAGATTCACTTTGTGCAAATTGCGATTTTACACCCCAATAGTATTGCTTTCCTTTTAACAATCCATTAAATACATTGAATGTATCAGCAACCACAACCGTTTGAGCAGTTGATAGGTTTTGAAGCGTATCCAAAGAAACTTCAAAAGTAACTGCTGTCGGTACATTATTCCAACGAAGTGTCACTGGATCTCCAATATTGGTACTATTATCAAGTGGAAATACTAATAAAGGTGGTACTTCTGATTGAGAAGCCGAACCAATGCCTTGAAAAACTGCAATTGTATCACTTGATATTGACTGATTATTTGATATAAACAACAAATTATCACTCACGGTACCTACAGAAGGTGGTTGAAAAGAGACTGCTAATTTTTTCGTATCACCAACAGCAATAGTAAATGCACCAGGCCAATTGACACCAAATCCAACAACTGAAGTAACTGAACCCGATGAAGTAAATCGATACGAAGTTACAGTAACATCCACATTACCCGTATTAACCAAAGCAATACTATCTGTTTTCGATTGAGTAACAACAACACTTCCAAAATTCACATCGGAAACAGAGAGAGAAGTAATTGGAGCTTGAGAATAAACAAAGGAACTAAATTCCGAATCAAAACTTGAATCTATCGAAGTAATAGCACGAACATTCCAATAAAATGGAGTTTGGACATTATTAGGTATGGAAAAATTAACCGAGTTTGAAGCAACAAGTCCTTCAGCTTCAAAATTCGTAAAATTTGAATCTTTACTAATAGTGTAACGGTAATTTTCGGCACCATCTACAATATCCCAACGCAAAAGTACATTGGTCTGCGTTACGGTTGAACCTTTTACAGGAATTAAGTTTTTAGGTCTTGGAACAAAATAATAATCGTCTGATATTGCTAAACATCCACCTGGTGTTTTAACAGATACTTTATATAGACCAACCTTAATTGGAGTAAAAGAAGAGATATTTGAGACCTGAACCACAGTATCGTTGACAAACCATGTATAAGAAGTTGATGATAAAATGGTTTGCAAAGAATCTTTACTTACATTTAAAATCACTTCAGGTATTGGCTCTACAATAACAGTGAAGAATGCAGTATCAGCCTTATCTTGTGAGTCAATTACAATTAGTGCAAATGAGTCTGTTTCAACCGGCATTAACATTGCAAACGTATCATTTGGATTGTTTAAAAATACCGAAGTAGGAATTGATTGAAAATCAAACGTTAACCATCTGAATCTAAATGTTGGTTGACCACCAAAAACAGCTGGAATTAGTTCCAAAGTATCATTTTCACAAAGGACATAAGAATCACTGATACCAATAACTGGTTTATCTGAAGCATCAATAGCATTAAACTTACGAAAATTTGTATACATTGTGCCATTTGGTCCTTTTGTACCTAAGCGATAGTACACAATAACAGGAAGATCTGAAATGGTACCCAAATCTACCATAACTTCAGTTTCATTAGCATTGATATCAAAGAAATAGTCTACATTTGCAAAAGTAGTATCATTAGAAAATTCTAAAACATACTCGTACAAAGTAGTTGGATTTTTCCAAACAAATGTTAATTCATCACTTGCATCAACAGTGGTGTCATTTGCAGGATAAAGAAACGTTACTGTATCTCCAACAGTCATAGCAGGGGTTTGTAAATTATTTCCCAAAAATGAATAAGTTGTTACAGTAAAAGAACCACTTCCACCTTTGAGATATCCATTACTTATTATCGGGTTAGAGATTGAAGACTGAGCAAAGGCAGTGTCTTTTATCAATAATCCCAATAGAATAATAGAACAATATATTAGAAAATATCTCATTATTTCTTAGAAGTTACTGTACGAACAGATGTTTTAGGGTTTTCAAGCACATTTAGAACATTTTTTACTGTAGATTCTAATTGTTGTAAGCGAAGTTCATAATTAGAATTTTCAGCTTTTAACGCTGAATTTTCAGTATGATATTTTGTTAGTTTTGACTCCAACTCACGAATAGTATTCTCTAATGTAAGAATTTTTTCATTCGAAGTATTCGTTTTTTCAATCAAACCTTTAACACCTGCAATCAAAACTCCGTCCATTTCTAATGTTGAAATGGTAACTGAATCATGATGACCACCTAATTTAAAATAATGTTTAAAATCTTGAGCCATAGGACCCCAATGAATAAATTTAGGGTCTTGTGCTTTATAGTTCCATTGAGTAACTGGAAGAATTTCGATTCTTTTTAATACATTCTGAAAATCAATAGAAGTAAAATTTTCTTTTGCATTTCTGTCAGATAAGGATTCCCAAGAATACCCATAAGGCGCTAAACTAACACCAGTTGGCTGAGTAGTATTAGGATAATCATTTGTATAGAATTTATATCCACCTTCAAAACGCATCATCATTTGTCCATCATCATCGTTTTGTGTTGATTGAGTTGCTTGAGTGTTTAAGAATGGACCTCCAATAATAAATGAACCTCTAAATCCTGAATTTCCAACTTGAGTACCAATACCAAATGAATTTGGTCCTGTTATTGTTAAACCATCACCAATTGCAAAAGAACCTTCTCCGCTGACAGTATTATAAGCACCTAAAGCCACTGGAATACCAGCAAATGTTGAAGAAGTTCGAACAATATTGGAAACTCCTAATGCAATTCCAAAATCCTGATCTGATAAATTATTAGATCCAATAGTAATAGATCCTTTTCGGCTATCATTCGCTGAGCCAATTGCAATTCCTGCAAAAAGTCCATCGGAATTTAAGGAAGTAGCAATATTATTATCACCAATTGCAATAGCACTTTCGTTAGTAGATGTATTAATAGATCCTATTGTCAAAGCTCCCGCACCATACGAACGATTCCCATCACCGATTGCAATACTATTGTCTGCAGAGGCTCTATTTCCAATTCCAAAAGCTAAAGAATATTTACCCTGAGCAACTAATGAATCAAAAGAAACATCATCAGTGTATTGTAGATTTACAGCTCCAATTCCAACTGTATTCAGAATTCCACTTGTAGATAGGTTTCCGTTATTTCCTAATGAAAGCCTTGTTATGTTGTTTACTTTGATTATTAATGGACTATTATTAGTTGTTCCTAAAAAATCAGTTGCTCCCACGGTATTACCACTAAGACCCCAACCACCACCACCACCACCAATTAAGCGTTCTGCTTCAAACGCTCTATGGGCATAAAATGAATATGGAGAAGGAGTAATAGTAACACGAGGTGTTATTGGGTTAGGATCTCCAGAAACCTGAATTTGTAAAAAAACTTGACTATAAAAAAGTGAATCTTGCAAACTATTTACAGAACCTATTTCATGAGTAAAAAACCCATTGAGTGTTGATACAGGGGCTGTTTCAGAAAATATTGCAGTTCCTCCTGATTCATCCTTAAAAAGAGCAAAAGTGATAGAATAAGTGTTATTGACTTTAATAGTACCGTCATTATTCTTTAAAATACCTTGAAATGATATTTTTCGAATGTGATTTGAACTTTGACTTACACTAACTCCAAATGATAAAACAAATAGGGTTATAACGATGATAAAACGTTTCATTCTCTATACTTTCAATTTATAAATACTATTTAAAGAATATAATTTCTACTCGACGGTCTTTTTTGCGAACAAGCTCGCGTTCTTTAGTAGGCATTGCTCCGACTTCTCCAACTCCAAAACTACGGAATCTATGTCGTTGAATACCCTCTTTTACTAAATAATCTACCACTTCTTTTGATCTTTTTTTGGACAAGGATAGATTCTTTTGTTCTGACCCCTCAGAACTTGCATAGCCGATTACTTCGCATTTCACAGCTTGATATGTGTCCATTAAGTCAATGATTTTATTTAATATCTCTAATGACTCAGCATCAACAGTAAATTTCCCTGAAGGAAAATACATACTATATTGAACAGAATTTGCTTCTAAAAAGTCTGGGAATTGGGGTATGTTCTTCTCTTTGGATTCTTTTCGTTTTGCTATTGTTTTTAAGCCTGTTTCTATTGATGCAGGTAATTCTGCCAAAACAATAGATATAGGATTTTGCGAAGTCAACTGTTTTTTAGTGTAATAACTATACTTAGTATAATATCCATTTGCCTTAACAAATACACCGTAATTTTCAACAGTAGTCTGAAGTTTTAGAGAAAATTTTCCAGTTGTATTTTGTTCGAACAATTGCGTAGACTCATCATTATCTTCAACAACAATTATTGCAGAAACTAATTCTCCCTTTTTGTTTTTTATGGAAAAATCTATTTCTTGACTGAAAATACAAATTGGACTTGATATCAGTAACAAGATAAGTGATAGTACTACATTCATTGTAAATTGCTTTTTTTCTTGAAATAAATTTGTTGTATTCATATTACTTCCCAAAGAATAATAAGTTAATACACATAGCTTGTTCTGCAGATTCTTTAGAATCCAATGATAGTGGATTTGGTTCGATAGAAATAGTCGCCTCATCAGCAACACGCATCGAAGAACGCTTGACTCCTTTGGATTTCAAATAATCCAAAACAGCTTTTGCCCTACCAGATGACAGTAACTTGCGTTTTTCTTTATTAAATTCTCTATCATATTCAACTTTGGAAACAAATCCATGTATTTCTACTCTTACTTTTTCATTGGATAGTAACAATTCTGCCAACCTATCTAATTCTGAATAAGCTTTTACAGATAAATCTGGTTTATTGAATTTGAAGAAGACATTATTAAGAACAATCGGTTCGGTTAATACGTTTTCCTCCATATCGGTCACTTTAAAGAGTGTTACCGGAGGAGGTGGAAGTTTTTGTTCCTGATTTGATACAACTTCTATTGGGATATTCTGAGAAGTTGAAAAATAACCATTTTTCTTAGCATAGAATCCATAATGAGTTGAAGCATCAACTACAGGTACTTTAAATTTTCCTTTTTCTGTTGCAACCAAACAAATAGTATTATTTGTTATGATATTCTCAAAAACAATCGCTGATTTTGCAGCAGTTGGTTTTTCAGCATTATATTTTTTTGCAATTCCTTCAACTAATAAAATTGGTTTTGAGGAATTTGCAATACATTCTGGTGATGTATTGATATCTTCTTGTTTTGCTTCTTTTTCAGCACGTAACCGTTCTTTTTCTTTTGCTTCAATATCTTTTTTCTTTTCAAGTTCTAAAGCTGTTTTTTCTAATTTTAAACGTTCTTCTTCTGCAAGTACTCTTTCAGCTTCTTTCTTCTTTTCTTGAGCAATTTTTCTATCTTGCTCTTCTAAAAGTTGTTGTTCATTTAGTTTAGTATTTTTTTCAGCTTCCGCTAAAGCAAGTCTTTCACGTTCTGCTTTTGCAAATGCCTCTTTATCTGCTTTTTCTTTTGTTAGTTTTTCGCGTTCTTCACGTGCTAAACGATCTTTTTCTACTCTTTCTGCATTTGCAAGTGCTTCTTTGTCCGCTTTTTCTTTGGCAATTCTTTCACGTTCTTCACGTGCTAATCTATCTTTCTCTTCACGTTCTGCTTTTACAAGTGCTTCTTTGGATGCCTTTTCTTGAGCAAGTCGCTCACGTTCTTCACGTGCTAAACGATCTTTTTCTGCACGTTCTGCTTTTGTAAGTGCTTCTTTGTATGCCTTTTCTTGGGCAAGTCGCTCACGTTCTTCACGTGCTAAACGATCTTTTTCTTCACGTTCTGCTTTTGCGAGTGCTTCTTTGTCTGCTTTTTCTTTGGCAAGTCGCTCACGTTCTTCACGTGCTAACTTGTCACGCTCTGCCTTAGTTAGATTTTCATTTGCTAAACGTTCCTTTTCTATACGTTCTCTTTCAACTTTTGCTAAGCGTTCTTTTTCTTCACGTTCTGCTTTTACAAGTGCTACTTTGTCGGCTTTTTCTTTTGCAAGACGTTCACGTTCTTCACGTGCTAAACGGTCTTTTTCTTCACGTTCTGCTTTTGCAAGTGCTTCCTTGTCAGCTTTTTCCTTAGCAATTCTTTCGCGTTCTTCACGTGCTAAGCGGTCTTTATCTTCTTTAGTTAGGTTTTCTTTTGCTTTTGTTTCTTTTTCAATCCGTTCTTTGTTTTCACGTTCTGCTTTTGCTAAGGATTCTTTTTCAATTCGTTCTTTTTCTTCTTTAGCAATTCTCTCTTTTTCGGTTTGTTCTGATTTTGCAATATTCTCTTTTTCTATTTTTTCTTTAGTAATTCTTTCTTCTTCCAACCTTTTTCGTTCGTTTTCTTGAGCTAATAAGATAGAATCTTGATTTGGTTTTGGAACCTCGTCAAGTTTTATTTCCTCAGTAATTGTAGGGTTATACAGCAAAGCAATACCTAATCGTAATGCATTAACTTTGAAACTTCCATCTTGAGTAGTTTGAAAATTTTTGTTTTGAACTATCAATTCATTTGCAAAGGATGATAAAGCATAATTAAATGATACCTCAGGTACTAATTGAAATTCAGGAGAAATGGCAATTGCATATCCTAAAGAACCTAAGATTGACAAAGGAAGTTTATTAACATTTGGAATTGTACCTTCTTGTCTATTGCGTACAATAGGACGATTAGAGCCTAAAAACGCGAAATTTGCCTCATCGCGAATTCGTTCTTCTTGAACAAAGGTTGATGTCATTAAAGAATGTACTGAAACACCAGCACCTATTCTCAGATTTGAAGTAGGTTTAAAAATTAATGAGAAATCTGCTCCGATTCCTAATAAATTATTATCCATACTATGATCAACTATAACTGGAACAGGAGTTCCATTATTATTGACCAATACAGTTTCTTCAGCTATCAATTTAGAACCAAATTGTAGAACGTTTGGCTTGATTTGAAAAGATAGTATGTCGATAAAATTATACTCAATAGAAAGTCCCAATGCTGGGAATAATGAAAGTACAGATTTTGACCCAAAGACAGTTGGGCAACATGTTGGAACAGAATTGTATCCACTATACTGAGCATCAGTCATCAAAAATGGCACTCCACCATGCAGACCATAAGTTATGGATGACTGGAAACTAGTATCTCTTTTCAAATTTGATTGTCCAGAAGCTTTCTGAACAGAAAATGAAATGAAAACTATACAAAGGATAAACAAAAATAAACGGGCTGTTTGTAACATTCGGTAATTTCTAAACATCGTTAAATTGATTCGATTGTTCAAAAATACAAATGATTACGTACAAATCAAAGTTTTTATCATTTAAATACACATATAAGAAATTATAATGAGAAATACTAAGGTTTTGATTTCCAAATTTTCTCTGAAAATGGAAGATATTGAGGTAAAGCTGCTGATCCATACCATGTAAAAATCTCATAATCTAAGAGCTTGTTTTTAATAGCTGGGTCTGTTTCCAAAATCGAAATAAGCGAATCTTTCGAGGTTACATTGTTGAAAATGAACAAGCCTCTGTAGGATTTATCATTTTTCATAAATGGTCCTGCAATGATAAGTTTTTCTTGTTCAACCAATCTGTTAATATTTTCCATATGACCGCGAAAATATTCAGCAACTTTTGATTTTTCTTCCGTAGTATTGGTTCCAGTGGTAAGAATAACAAAGAAATAAATTTTCATTCCATAGTCATCGCCACCAAGTTTTTCTGCTAAGGCTTTGTTATAATTCGGATTGTTTATTGTACTGTCCATTTGAGAATAGATAGATAAGGTTGTTAGAATTACAAGAAGAATTATATAAAATGAATGTACTAACATATATATGAATGCTTGTTTATTGAATAACTATTTTTATAATTTGAGTTTTGAGACTTTGTCGAATTGAAAGGAAATACACACCTTTTGGGAAAGAACTTACATCAATTGTTTCGAGAACAACTACAGAATTTTTTGTGAACATAATTTCACCGAAAACATTATATAATGCAATTTCATTCTCATTATCGTTATTGAATGATATTGAAAGCTCTTTGCTTGTTGGATTTGGAAATACAGATACAAAATTTTCTGCTTCAGTAGAATTCAGTGATGTAACGACTCCAACATTACAAACATCTGAGGAAATAGCTGGAAATACAACATTTGCAACCGAGTATGTACCAATACCTATTTGCCCATAATTATTTCTTCCAACTCCCCATATAGTACCAGATTTAGTCACTAATAGAGTATGTTCTCTTGCTGCTTCAACATATACAATCTTATCATTTATTTTTGGGAAAGCAATTTCAGTAGGAACAACTCTATCAAGTGTAGTTCCATCTCCCAATTGCCCGTAATTATTATCACCACTATTAAGACCACATGCAAATGCTTTCCCATCGTTTCGAACAAAAACTGAATGTATTCCTCCTGCTTCAGCACTTATTATATCAGTTAATCCTACTACCATTGTGGGAGTACTATTTGTATTCAATAATGGGTCCCCTATGCCTAATTGTCCCGTATTGTTTCTTCCACAAGCCCAGACAGTTCTATCAGATTTTACAAATATAGAATGCCATTCACCTGCAGAGATATGAACAATATTCTCTAAATTTGGGATTTTAACTGGTGTAAGTTTTGCTTTATTAGTTCCGTCTCCTAATTGTCCATTAGAATTACTTCCTGTAGCCCAAACTGTACCATCTGATTTGAGAAATAAAGAAAACTCCGCACCACAGGCTACTTGAACAATGCCAGTAAGGTTAGGTATTTTCACAGGAACCATTCTATTAAAGTTAGTTCCATCTCCCAATTGTCCAGAATTATTTAATCCAGTACCATAAACAGTTGAATCTTCCGCAATAAATAGAGAATGTTCTCCCCCACCAGCAGATTTAATAACTTTTGGAAGAAATCGAAGTCTTGTAGGAATATATTTATCAGTTAAGGTCGAATCACCTAATTGTCCTTGTGTATTTCTCCCACATCCATAAGCAAATCCATCGTTTGTGATGAAAATTGAGTGAAACAACCCAGCAGAAATGTGTGAAACATTTGAAACTCCAACAACTGTAGAAACAGTTTGCTGTTGTGTAGAAGTTCCGTCACCTAATTGACCATATCCATTATAACCCCAAGAGATTACACTTCCATTTTCACAGATAGCGATAGAATGTCTTCCTCCTGTTATACATTTTTGGGAGTAAATGTTTATATAGTTTACTACTAAGAAAATCAATAAAAGAACACAAAACTGATTCATAAGTTTACATTAAGTAAAGAGCAGAAATTAAAGTATGAATTGATGTTCCATTAACACCTAACTATAATTCAAAGTTACAGAAACTATTATTAATTTCAAAAGAATTGAAAAAATCTTAGAATATCCTTCGATTTCAACTTACTATCTACGTTATTTTTTGATAAACTACGTCAATGTTTTTTGTTTTACTAAGGAATAGTTTCAAAAGGATACACTTTGGCTTGGTCAACAATTCAGTTAGAAGAAGATAAACAATATCAAAAAAGTATTATTGAAGTCAATAAAATACCAAAACACATCGCAATTATCATGGATGGTAATGGTCGATGGGCTAAAAACCGTAGTTTACCTCGTGTAGTAGGTCATAAAAATGGTTTAGATAGTGTACGAGATATTGTTGAATCAAGTGATCAGGTTGGTGTAAAATATCTTACATTATATGCTTTTTCTATAGAAAATTGGAAACGACCAAATTTAGAAGTTACTTTTTTAATGAAACTTCTTCGTCAATACCTAGAAAACGAAATAGAAGAATTACATAAAAACAATGTCCGCCTTAATACCATAGGAAAGATTTCTTCCCTACCCAAGAATGTTCGTTCTGTTTTGAATTCCTGTATGGAAAAAACAAAAGACAATACTGGAATGGTACTTACATTGGCATTATCTTATAGTGGAAGATGGGATATTGTTCGATCTGTACAAATGATAGTTTCAGATGTACGTCGTGGGAAAGTCTCTCCAGAAGATATAAATGAAGAATTTTTCTCGAGCTATTTACAAACTAATTCCTTACCAAATCCAGATTTATTGATTCGAACCAGTGGTGAAATGCGATTGAGTAACTTTCTTCTGTGGGAATTGGCTTATTCTGAATTATATGTTACAGATAGTTTGTGGCCAGATTTCAGAAGAAATGATTTGTATAAAGCAATAGAATCGTTTTCTAAACGAGAAAGAAGATTCGGTATGACATCAGAGCAGATTACTGATAACACAGACCAAAACAAAGACACAAAAGGTTACATTCAAAGAGTACTCGATGCCTTCAATTCTCGTTAGAATTTTTTATATTTCTCTTTTTATACTTTCCTCAACATTTCTCTATACTCAACCACGTGAAGAAACGAAAACTATCTTTTCTGTTGAAGTAGAAGGAAATCGTTTTACTTCAAAAGAGGAAGTGAAGGCTATATCTAATCTACGATCTGGGATTGTGCTCACTGCTGATGTATTGAATAAATCTGTTAAGAATTTATGGTCAAAAAAATTATTCTCAGAAGTTGAAGTCTTACAAGTTGCCGAAAATTCACTAGGAACCACAGTAAAAATCATTGTCAAAGAACTTCCTCGTTTACGTACGATAATCATCAATGGAAACGATAATATCTCTGAAGAAGAAATAAGAAAAACTATAGACATACCTATGGATATATCTGTATCGGAGAATGAAATTTATCAGATAAAAAAGAAAATCAAAAAACTCTACGAAAAAGAAGGTTTAGCATTTGCAACAGTAGAACATAAAGAACTCATCAACGATTCTACTGGATTTATCATTGTTACTTTCACAATTAATGAAGGGCCTGATTTTAAGGTTACATCTATTCAATTTGAAGGAAATTCTGAATACTCAGATGATGATTTACGTGGTACCTTTGATGATATTAAGGTGAAAAGTTGGTGGCAATTTTGGCGTTCCAACAAGTTCGATAAAGCTAAATTCGAGGCTGACAAACAAAAACTGCTTACTTTCTACAAAAAGAACGGATATGTCGACGCTCAGATTATAAAAGATACAATATTATTTGATCAAGCAAATGCTTCTATAGTTTTACAAATAAAGGTGTTTGAAGGTCAAAAACTATATATTCGTTCAATAGCTTTTGAAGGGAATTCTGTATATCCTTCAGAAGCTCTTATTCGACGATTGAATATATCACCAGGTTCAGCATTTGATCAAGAATTATTCAATCAGAATTTAGAGATAAATGCTGAACAGACCGATGTAAAGTCCCTCTATATGGATATTGGTTATCTCAATACTCGTTTTGTTCCAGATATCAAAAAAGTTACAAAAGATTCTATTGACATTACTGTAAAAGTATTCGAAAACGACCGAGCTTCTATTCGAAATGTCTTAATTTTTGGAAATACTAAAACGAAAGAAAAGGTAATTCGTAGAGAGTTATTCACTCGTCCAGGTGACTCTTTTTCACGTTCAGCAATTATTAGAAGTATCAAAGGACTTGGAGTTTCAAATTTTTTCAATCCAGAAAAATTACGTCCCAATGTCAAACAAGTACCCGGTGACAATACAAAGGTAGATGTAGAATATTACGTAGAAGAACGTTCAACTGATACGTTCAATGCATCTGTCGGATTTGCTGGTGTTTTTGGACTTACTGGTGCAATTGGTTTTACTTTCAATAACTTTTCAATCACTGAACCTTTTACTGGGGGTGCTGGACAAGTATTAAATTTCAATTGGGAATTTGGTCAAGCGAATAGATTGCAAACCTTAAATTTTGGATTTACTGAACCTTGGTTTTTAGATTCTCCCACAATGTTAGGATTCAATATTTTTGATACTCAACAAAATTTGAATTTTCAATCTCGACAGACAGGTATTCAGGGTTCAATAGGGCGAAGATTTCGTTGGCCTGATGATTATTTTAGAGGAGATTGGTCAGTTAGAGCTCAAAGAAATAATGTTTCTCAAGGTTTGGGTGTAAATAGATTTTTCAGAGTTGGTAACTTTTTTGAAACAACTTTTACACAGACAATTTCTCGTATCTCTTTAGATAATATTATGTTTCCAACAAGTGGTTCCAGAATGACAGCAGTCACACAATTTGCTGCTGGTTCAATTGGTATTGGAAATACAGATTATTTGAGAAATCAATTTACGATGGAATTTTTCAACCCTTTAATACAAATTGATGGATTCAATCGTCTTGTATTATATCTCTCAGCTGATATGGGATTTGTAACAGGTATTAAATCTGACTCAACTATACCTCCACAAAGCTTGTACTTTATGGGTGGAAATGGTCTTGGTGGCTTCAATGTTACTCCATTACGTGGATATCCTGATGCAAATTTATTAGGTTCTCCAAGTGGCTCTCATGTTATGTCCAGATATGTGGCTGAACTTCGATTTGCTGTATTACTTAGTCCAATGCCAATATATTTCATAACCTTTGCAGAAGCTGGAAATGTTTGGAATAATCTTACTTCAACTGATCCTTTTGATTTGAAAAGATCAGCTGGTGTAGGTATGAGAATTATGCTTCAGCCTATAGGCTTAATAGGATTCGACTATGGTTATGGATTTGACCCTGTCCGAGCAGTCGGTGAAAGATCAGGGTGGCAATTCCACGTTCAATTTGGTAGATAATTTTAGTTTTTTTAACATATACATTCTTATGAAAACATTAACCCTTATTATTGCTTTACTTTGTGTAACATCAATAACATCTTTTGCTCAAAAAGGAGCAAACCCAACTTCTGCTGTTAAAATCGGTATGGTAGACATTCCAACCGTTGTAAAAGAAATGCCCGAAGCAGTCACAGCTGAAAAAGAACTTATGGATAAAGGTTCTAAATTTCGTGATACACTTTCATTATTACAAAAACAGTTAACCGACAGATTAGAAGAATACAAAAAACAAGAAGCTATGTTAAATGTTCAAGCAAAACAAGAGTTTCAAAAAGAACTTCAATCTATGCAAGAACGTGGTTTACGTTATCAAGAAGAAAAATTTGGTGTTGGTGGTGAAGTTGAAAAAATACGTTTAAAATTAATGGCTCCAATTCAAGAAAAAGTTCAAAAAGCTATTTCGACCGTAGCAACTGAAGAAAAACTAACCTTTGTTTTTGATAAAGCATCTCAATTTGTTTTATTTGCTGATGATCAATATGATTTGACCTATAAAGTAATTGATAAAATTAAACGCGGATTGAAATAATTCTGTCTCAATAGAAAATGCAACTGATGAACTGTTTTTCCAATGTGTACATTCCATTATTTTTAAAAAAAATTATGCTAACTTCCATTGTAGGAACAGTTCTGCTTTTTTTAGTAGCAACTACATCTGTTTACTCTCAAAAAATTGGATATTTCTCATCTAAAGGGGTTTTAGAGCGATTACCTGAATCTGCTCAAATTGAACAACAAATTCGTTCTACTTGGGAAGAATGGGAACGTGAATTAGATTTAAAAAAGAAAGATATTCAAGAACTTGAGATTGAAATTCGTAACAATCGACTTATTTGGAGTGATGGAGAGCATATCGAAAAAGACAAAGAACTTGTTCGAAAAAAAGAAGAACGCGACGCATTTGCAAAAATAAAATTTAGCCCTTCTGGTGAAGTTGATAAATTGCCAACAACATTGTATAAACCACTTGTTGAAAAAGTGTATGCTGCGGTTCAAAAAGTATCAAATTCTAAGGGATTTGATTTGATATTTGATAAAAGCACTCATCAGATGGCATATGTAAATCCAAAATTTGATATTACTATCTACATTTTAGAAGAATTAGGTGTAGATGTTTCAGAAGATTTGGATAAGTTGAAAAAGGCAATCGAATCCGATCCAAGAAATCAGAGAATCGAACCAAAACAAGCTCCACAAAAAAAATCTCGTTCTCGTTCGTCTAAATCAAAAGAAACGGAAATCGAATAATATACAATTACATCAATGGCAAACACAATAGCAGAAATCGCATCGATACTGGGTGGTAAAATTACTGGGAACCCTTCGACAATCATTACAGGTGTTTCATCAATAAGTGATTCTAAAGAAGGTGATATAACCTTCGTTGCTCATCAACGATACGAGAAATTTATTTCTACCACACAAGCTTCTTGTGTAATTGTTCCAAGTCATTTTGACAAAGAAACAGTTCAAAACTTGATTTTAGTTGATAATCCGTATAATGCTATTGTTTTATATATCGAGTATTTACTATCTTTACAGTCCAAGAAACCAGCTATCATACATCAAACAGCAGTCATAGGAAATCTGTCTACTATTGGAGAGAATGTAACAATTGGACCTAATGCTGTCATTGGTGATAATTGTTCTATAGCTGACAATGTTTGTATTTTTGCAAATACTGTAATAGAATCAAATTGTGTTATTGGAAAAAATTCTATTATTCGTGCGAATGTAACATGTTATGAACGTACAAGTATAGGAGAAAATACTATCATCAATAGTGGTGCTGTCATTGGCTCTGATGGCTTTGGATTTATCGAAAATGCAGATGGATCCTTCAGAAGAATTCCTCATATTGGAAATGTTGTGATAGGAAATAACTGTGATATAGGCTCAAACACTACTATTGATAGAGGAACTATTGGATCTACAATTATTGAAGATGGTGTTAAAATTGACAATTTAGTCCAAATTGCTCACAATGTGAGAATAGGTGAAAATACAGCAATTGCATCACAAGCTGGAATTGCAGGTAGTACTATTATTGGAAAAGGTAATAGAATTGGTGGCCAAGTAGGAGTTATAGGACATTTAACTCTTACTGAAAATGTAATAATTCATCCTCAGACTGGTGTTTCCAAAAACATTACAAAACCAGGTCATTACTTTGGTTCTCCTGCAAAAGAACATCTAACAACACTCAAACAAGAAGCTGCATTGAACCAACTACCACAGTTGTTAAAAGAGTTTAGAGAATTAAAAAATAAATTTGATAAGGTTCAGCAAGTAGATGAATAGAATCTTTACCCATGAATAGTTGGGGTATTATCTAATAAATCTACAATTTCAGCTTCTTTTTCTGCCAATTCTTCTAAACGACCTTTCACTGTTTCTTTTGGAAAATATTCACGAGCAATATCTGTATAAATAGTATAATGTCCTGCTTCTGAAGCTAATAATGAAGAGTAAAATTTCTGTAATTCCACAGATTGAACATGTTTGGCTAATTGTGAGAATCTTTCACATGATCTTGCTTCAATTAACGCACCAACTAATAACGAATCCAAAAATCTCATTGGTTCTTGTTTTGAAATCAATGAATGAAGATTTTGAACAAAAAAGTTGCCAGAGTCTTTAGTAAATTGAATACCTTTTTCTACAATATAATTGTGAACTAATTGAAAATGTTCTAATTCTTCTTGAGCTATTTCTATCATTTTTGAAACCATTAATTCTCTCTCAGGATAACGGGTCGTCATTGACAAAGCAAAAGTAGCTGCTTTTCTTTCACAATGAGCATGGTCTATCAAAATTTGATCTAAATTTTGTAGTGCATTTTCTACCCATTCTATTTTTGATTCAGATTTCAAACACAACATTTATCGAGCAACACCATATTGTTCAAAATACTTATTGATTGATCCATCTTCAATTTTTTTTAATAATGTTGTATTTAACAAAGATGTATGTTCATATTTATGTGGAACTACAAAACTTAAATTTTCTACTTCATCATCAATTGAAATAATAACAATTTGATCATTAGGATGTTTAAACAATTGATATTGCAATTGAGGTGCTCCAAATACAACCGCATCTACTTCTTTATTTAAAAGTTTATCTATACATCTGGCTACAGAGGTTTCTTTTAGTATTTTATCTGTATATTTTGATGCTACTTCAGCAGATGTAGTTTTTTCGACCGTTGCTACTTTTTTGTTAAGCAGATCTGAGGCAGATTCAATAGCAGAATTTTTCAACTGATTAAGAGTAAATGCTGTAGCAATAGTTGCTGTTAATGATGATGCAATAATCATCGAACAGACAATCCAAAACCCAGAAAGCACTCTTCCGAAGTGGGACTTTACTACTAAATCTCCATATCCAACTGTTGAAAAAGTAACAATACTAAACCACATACCATTCAAAACACCTCTGAAATAATTTTTTGGGAAACAATCTGAATTAACTTTTCTTTCAGCAATCCAAATCATATTACCTACTAAAAAAAGTAATCCAAGAAGTATTCCTATTCCAATGGCAAAGGTTTTTGAGTATAAAGGAGCTATAAAATCTAAAAAACTTGATTCTCTAATATGGGTCATAATTCCCATTTTCCCTCGAGAATATGGTTGTAAAAAATTAACTTTTTCTGCTCGTGAAGCATTTACTGTAATTGGTCCAATTAACACATCAAATGCACCTGAGAATACAGAATCAATAGAAGCACCTACAGTTTTTCCTCTTGTTAGTGTATACTGAATGTTCAATTCTTTTGCTATACTTTTCCAAATATCTACTGATATCCCAGTAGAAGTTTTTTGACCATTAATGACAGTATCAATAACAAAGGGGGGAGACCCCGCAATAACTATTTTCAAGGTATCATTGAAAGAGAAAAGTGAATATGGGAAGAAGAACAGAATTGCGACAAAGAAAATTCTTCGTTGCTTATTGGAAAAATTTGAGAAGCAATTCATTCGTTTCCTTTTCCTTTATTGATTGAAGTAAAGATGCAAAATACGATTTATTTCGTTTATTTACTAATTCATTTAAAAGTATTGTTCGTTCTTGAAACTGTAAGAATGAATATAACTCTTGTATATACTTCGCTGTAGCATAAGAATGTTCTATTTTTTGAAGAAGTCGTAATGTAGATATCCTACTTTGACCAGTATTGCTCTTAACCATAAGTTGTTGTATTGTTTCTAATGAAATGGTATCTGATTGAAGTAATCCTGCTATGTAGTTGTTTCGAACAACTTGGTCTGTGCATTGAATTAATTCCCCAGAAGATTCAGTGAGTTTTCCTTTTGACAATATTCCCAATGATAATGCAATTTTTGAGCGAACATAGGGATGATTCGAAATACTTTGATTTTGTAACCATGATATACTAATTGAGTCTCCAATTTCTCCAATTCTTTCAGCAGTTAATGAGGCAAATTTCCAGTTTTGATTCTCAAGTAATACTTTATAAATTGGTAGTGCTTCTGTGATTTTTTTCTTTGTAACAACATACGAACAAATTGATAGTACTCGTAGATTCTTCGATGTAGAAAGTGAATCTAAAACTACTTGCTTCCATAACGAACTTTTGTCATATACTTCAGGTAAAATCATTTCTAAAGCTAATCTATCACGTGGAAATACAGAAGAAAATTTTGAAACTAAAAATGGCAAAACTTCATTTTGAGGTAAAGTAGAAAATTTTTTTCTTGCTGGAGTAACAATGTACTGGAAACTATTTAAAGGAGTTGATGCTTCCATAAATAATGAATCTAAGTTATCAGAATGATTGTAACTTTTGGGCGACATAGTAACATTTGTATTTCCATTGGTTGAAGAAGAAGAGGAAATATCAAAATCTATAAATGAGCCATAGGTAGATTTATGGGAAATTGAATTATTATTTTGATAGGAATTGTAGTGGTCTTTTCCATTTGCATCACAAAATACACCAATCATACCATAGTTTCTTCTAAAATCCGAATATCCAAATGTATTAGTAGAATTTAATCCAACATAAGAATCATTTCCTTTAATGTCATAGAATAAAGATGAGGCATTCGCATTACCAGAACCTAAGGACAGACTTTCAGCAAAATAATGATCATCACCAGAAAAATCTACCAAAGCACCCATTGCAATATCATGTCCACAGCCTAGTGAAACTCCGTGTGATGTATAAACATCGTTACCTGCACTGTCTAAAAGTATTCCAAACGCCAAATGGACTCCAGAACCTTGTGCATACTGATACGATGTATAAACATCTTCCCCTTTAGAATCAACTAAAGCTCCTAACCCAAACCAATATGAAGTTCCTTGACCATAAATATCTGAAGAATATTTATCATTTCCTTCAGTATCTGATAGAATTCCTATTCCACCTGAGGCAATAGGTCTAAAACCTAAAGAAGCACCTTGAGTAAAGGTAACAAAATGATTATCGTACCGTAAAACATCTAAAAAAGGAGAACTTGTAAGATAATAATCATTTCCACCTTCTTCTCGAAGTACTCCAATACCTAATGTATAGCCAAAACCTTGCCCTTGAGATTGAACTGTATAAACATCATTTCCACCTTTATCCCAAAGTAGTCCGAAACCAAAAGCACCACTACCTTGTGAAGTAACTGCTGATGTGTAGGTGTCATTCCCGGCTTGATCATATAAAAAACCAAATCCAAAAATTCCAGTACCCAATGATAAAGACCCAGCAATATAATGATCATTACCAGCAACATCAAACAATATTCCAGATCCAAAATACCCTGCACCAAAAGAATAATCTTTACCTTTGTACAAATCGTCACCTTGTAAATCCAATATCAATCTATTCGGTACTCTCGATATAGATTCTTTAGTTTCGGAAAATGAATATGTATCATCACCAAAACAATCAATTATTAGAAATTCAGAAGTACGATAGGTGTCATTTTCATTACTACCTAATACTATTCTCTTATTTGTATTGATAGTAAACACAAATTGTCTTTTTAATTTTAATGGGTGTTTTAAAAGAAACATTTGTAGTTTAAGAAGTTCATGAGAAAGTAAATTCCCTGTCAATAAATTATCTGAAATCAAAAATGAATTATTATGAATCGAATCAAATAATTTCAATGAATGATTATACGATGATATTTCATTTAATTTGAATGAATATACATTTGATTGTTCTTCTGCTTCGCTATTTCTCAGTAAATTATCAACATTAGCATATAAAAATTCTGAAGGTTTAACAATTACATTTTCAGCATTGGTGATATCTTGCACAATTGATATAAATTGATCAAATTCGGTATAATCATTTAACAATTTTTTTAAAGAAGCTACCTCTTTTTTATCCAATTTGTGGATATTTACTTCTGTTTTCGAGATTTGGAGATCTAAAGTTTTAGTAAGTGAAATGTAAAATTTCTGAGTAAAAGGAGAAAATTCTTGGTTAGAAAGGTAAGAGTTTGTATATGAAAGAGTTGACAGCGGATTTTCAAAAAATTCACATATTTTAGAAAATCGAAAAGGATCTTTTTCAACAGCATCACAAGGCATTTTCAAGTCTGCTTTTGACATTCCTATAAACGAAAAACTTGAATCAATTATAGTATTCAAATCTTGTGAAAAAGAATTGTGAAGGTTACATAGGAAAACAAAAACGAAAAGAAATTTCATTATTATTTCATCATCTCTTTTATAGCGGTAACATAGTTATCAGCCTCAAATGGGTCTTCATCACGCAAAAGCTCGCATTGTTTTAATGCTTCATCAAATTTACTCATACCTGCTAAAAATCGAATATAAACTTTTCTACATTCACCAAATTTTGGGTCTAATTCTAGTGCTTTTAGTAAATTTTTACTTGCGTTTTCTTGATCGTTTTTATTGATGTATATTATTCCCAAATTATACCATCCGTGAGCATCATTTGGATTAATCTCAACAACTTTTTCAAAGATTTTTTTTGCAGCTAGATAGTCTCCTTTACTCAACATTATCTCAGCTTTAAGTCGATAGTAAAAGCTAGAACTATCGTATGGAACCAATGCAATAATTCTATTTGCATAGGTGAGTGCTTCTTCGGTAAATCCATTTTTTAGGTAAGCAACTGATAACTTGAACAAACAACTAATGTTATTAGAATCTAATGATTCAGCTTTTTTGAATAAATTGATAGCTTCAGCATACTTTTTATTTGTTCCATAGTATTTACCTAATTCCATTAACAATTCTATACTATTTGGTATGACTTCATTTCCTTTTTTAAGCACAATAACACTACTATCTACTAATCCAAGTTGTGCATACATATCATACATATTAATATATGATTGAGGGTTTTTATTATCTAATTTCAGAATGTCATAATAAAGAGATTTAGCATAAATGATATTTTGCATAGACATCTCAAAATCAGCAACAGTTCGCATTAATCGAACTTCGTTAGGATTTTCTTTTAACAACTTATAAAAATAGGTCCTTGCCTCTTTTTTCATATTCAATTTAGAATATACTACTCCAATTTGTATTTTTGTTTCTAAATCGTTTGGTTCGAATTCTAAAATTCGCTCATAGCGATTCATTGCTTCTGTGAAATTACGGAGATTCTCTTCCATTTTACCAAAATGCAATAATGCTTCTCGATTTTTAGGGTCGAAAGAAAGTAATTCTTTGTATAATTGTCTTGCTTCTTGCGATTTTCCAAGTATGGCAAAAGATGATGCTTTTGCTAATTTTGCTTTCGAATCTTTTGGATTGAGTTGTAGAGCCAAATTACTTATGGAATCTGCTTTTTGATATTTTCCATTTTTAAATAAACTATAAGAATATTGTGAATAGACCTCTGGATAATTAGATTTTAACTCTAATGCTTTTGAAAATTGTATTTCTTCTTCTTTTCGTTTTGCAAATTTACCAAAATGTTTTCCGTATAAATAATATACTTCAGCATCTTTAGGTGCTAACTTGATTGCTTTTTGAAACAAATCATTACCTTCTTTTTCCAAAAAAAGTTCTGTGGCTGATGAAGCAGTCAATTTTAGAACATTCACATCCTTGGGTGATTTTTTTAATTGCTTCAAACCTTGATCATATACTTCTGTGTATTTTTGGGCTAAATACAATTCCTGAAGTGAGGTTTGGGAAAAACAATCGACTTGAATAAGTGATATTGTTATGTATATAAGTGACGATAGTAATATTTTTACACGAAACATGGTAATTTAAAAAAGTACATTAACACTAAAGAAATGACCCATTCTTCCACGAGATATGTGATCTTTTGCAATTGAATATTCTAATTCAAGGTTTATAGGAAATTCGTTTGAAATTGGAGGTCTGATTGAAACTCCTCCACCTAAGGTTGTAAATGGTAATATACCAAATGATCCATTATCATTACCTAAAATTGTGAATCCACACCGAACAGTTACTAAGGATAAAGGAACAATTTCAGCTCCAATGACAATTCTTGGAATTGTATCAAATTGAGTAAGAGAAAAATCTACAGTGGTCAATACGTATCGTTCTGGAAGTGAAAATTTCGGGTGTACTTCAGAATAGATATCTTCTTCACCTAAGGAAAACTTTTTAGCAACACCTGCACGAATGGTATACGGAATTAATTCAATATCATTAAATTCATTCCAAGACATTTTCCCACCAATATTTTGAAGTGAGAATCCAAGAGTATAATCGTCTATTAGTTGTATTTTTGAGCCTAAATCAATCGCAAAACCATTGCCACTCACAGATGTACCACTAAGATTTCTATTGAGGTATTTGGTAGTAACACCTAAACTTACATCTCCTACTTTGTAACCTAACGAAGCACCAATTGCTATTTGATTTTCAGACAATATGCCTGTTGGATCACCAACTGGATTTCTTGAAGTAAACTCAGTTCCTGCAAGATTATTAATAGATAATCCTACTGAAAAGTCATTTGATATTTTTTTGGTTGCGGCTAAGGTCGAATGAACCCTACCAAATTCTAAAACTGCGAATGTTGTTGATATATGATAGAAATCATCTGTAACTTGTAATCCACCTGGATTGTAGAAGAGGCTATTTGGATCATCAGAAATAGCTGTAAACGCACCACCTAATCCAGCAACTCTGGAACTTACTTCTCTTTGGAGAAATGAAGTTGAGTATCCACCATTAGTAGCTTGTGAATAAACAAATAGTACGGAAAAAAAAAAGAAAATAACTTGTAGTAAATACTTCATTCTATCAGCGTGAAATTTGAAACTTTTCAGCTATTCGGAAGTTATTGCCTTGCACCACACATAAGTACATTCCGTTTGGGATTCCGGCAGTATTGAAAGTAAATGTTTTTCTACCAGCTTTTTCATATGATTGGGTTACGTAAATGTCCATTACTCGTTTACCAAACAAATTATACGCACCACAATCTAAACGGGATTGGTCTTGCGCTAATTCAACGGAAACTTCATAATCATCATTTCTTCCTTTGATTGCTAATATTTTAGAAGCTCGAGCAGAATCAATTTTTGGTTTGAACCCATACAATGCACCCAAATGCGAACGAAGTGAGTCATTGACTGAAAATAAATCAAACGAGGGTTTGAATGATGATGGTTTGTGAATAAAAGATATTTTTTCTAATGAAGCAATATTCATACCGTTAGGTAAGGTTTGATTTTGATTCTGCACGTGTGCATATATCGTTGTTGAGGAAACAACGACAGAAAGAACCAAAATTAACAAAAATGTATATCTAACTATTGCCAGCATTGTTACAAAAATAACGTAAAAAGATTTAGTATTTCAAACGAAAATACGGAAATTTTATTGAAAAAAAAAGAGTACCCTAAAAAAAGGTACTCTTTAATGTTTTAAAGACCGACTTTTTCAAGTATTAAGAATTATTCTCAGGTATACCTAATGGGATTGCTCTCATTGAATCTTTGTACTTTATTTTCAAAAGTACTGCCTCTCCAGGTTTTTTTGATTCAATAATTCTTTTGAGTTCAGCAACTGAATTCACTTTTTGACCGCTAACAGAAACTATAACGCCATTCGTAGTTATACCCTTACGTGCAGCAGGTCCTGCTTGTTGAACAGAAGAAATATATGCACCATCTGTAACTTCGAGATTTTCTTTCACTTTTGCATCTAATGGCATCACAGTAAAGCCTAATTTGTCAAAGTTTACTGGCTCATTTTTTTCTTCATCTTTTTTTGATGGAGTAACAGATTCTCCGGAAGCTACTTCGCTTCCGTCACGTGGAAGTAATTTGACAGCCTTTTCAATTATTTTTCCATCTCTGAAAATTTTAATTTTTATAGTTTCACCAGCACGTTTAAGAACAATTTTTCCTTGTAACTCGTTTGAGGAATTAATTTGTGTTCCGTCTAATTCTAAGATAATATCTCCTTGTTCAATTCCAGCTTTTTCTGCAGGTGAACCTTTGATAATAGATTCAACAAACACGCCTTGAACTTTGTCTAAATTCACTGCTTTTGATGTAGTCTCCTCTACAGTTCTAATTGAAACACCAATATAACCCCTGTCAATTTTTCCATCTTCTATCAAGTCCATAACAACTGATTGAACTATATCGATAGGAATGGCAAAACCATATCCCATATATCCACCTGTACGAGTTGCAATTGCAGTGTTTATACCAACTAAACTACCTTCTAAGTTAAATAATCCTCCACCAGAATTACCCGGATTGATTGCAGCATCTGTTTGAATGAAATTTTCTACTGCATAATTGTTATTGGATAGATTTAATTGTCCTCTACCAATTGCTGAAACAATCCCTTGTGTTACCGTTGATCGTAATCCAAGTGGATTTCCTACGGCAATAACCCATTCACCAACTTGTACTTGTTCTGCTTTAGCAAAATGAGCTGTTGGAAATCCTATACCTTCAACCTTTATAAGAGCCAAATCTGTTAATGGGTCAGTGCCAATTAACTTTGCTTTATATTCTTTCGCATTTGAAGTAGTAACGGTAATCTCTTTTGCGTTTTCCACAACGTGATTATTTGTAACGATATATCCATCAGGTGTTACAAATACGCCAGAACCAGAAGATTCTGCTGGAGGCATTGAACCGTTTTTGTCTTGATTAGGAGATTTGAATTCGAAAAAAGGGAACATATCTTCAAAAGGACCAAGATCCTGTTGTGATTGAATTCTTCCTTTTCTTTCTGATTTTACTGTAATGGAAACAACAGTAGGAGAAACAGCTTTTGAAGCTGAAATAAATGCATTGTTAAGCATTTTTACTGATTGGTCAGAGACAATTGGAGCTTTGTCTGAACCTAATTTCACATCAGCTGCGAAAAGTTTTGAAACTGAAATTGATTGCAAATTTGTAACCAATACTACGCCAAATAAAATCCCAATGCTGATTAGTCCTACAGCAGAGAATAGATGTTTCTTTTGCATTGAATATACCCTAATTATGAATGAAATACGTAAATGGTACTAATGTTCAATAATTCTTTCTGTTTTTTGTACTAACTTAACACAGTCAATTAACGAGAATTTTGTGAGATTATTGTTCTATTTTTGTCAGATTAACGTTTGAAATTTCCTTGAAAAGTCATATAAAGTATTCTTTGTTTGTTTTAACACTACTTTGTCTCATTGTAGTTTTGTTTATTTTTGTAGTCACTTTCACATCACCTGTGAACAAAAACAAACTACTCTTCGTTTCACCAAACACAACTACAATTGCCCTTCTTGATTCTCTTCAAAACAACTCAACTTTTGATAGAACGATGATAAATATTGTCGATCCAATTATTGAAGTATTACTAAGAAGAAAACCCTATTCACAAGAAATTTCTTTACTTAAAGGTACGAACTTTATTTCCTTTTGTGTTCAAATTAGAACGAAACAACCCATAAATACAATTACAGTTTCTATTCCTGAGGGTCTGAATTTGATGGAGATTGCATCCATTTTTCAACATAAAATGAAAATTGATTCTGTTACCTTTGTCTCATTATGTCTAAATCAACGGTTTATTGATTCTTTAGATATGAATACTTCTTCATTGGAAGGGTATTTGTATCCAAATACTTATGAATTTTATCATAATTCTACTCCACAAGTAGTAATCAAACGTTTAACGAAAGAGTTCAATAAAATGTGGGTAAGGTATTGTTCAAATGTGGATAAGAAAAATCAACATTCAATTCTTACATTAGCTTCTATTGTTGAAGCTGAAACTCCAGTTATTTCTGAGCGAAAAACAGTTGCTGGTGTTTATCAGAATAGAATCAATAAAGGCATGAAATTAGAAGCTGACCCTACAGTGCAATATGCTTTGCAAAGTAAAAAAAGGCTTTATTATAATGATTTAGAAATTGATAATCCTTACAACACCTATCGATTCAAAGGATTACCTCCAGGACCAATAAACTCACCGAGTATTTCTTCAATTATAGCAGCAATTTCTCCTGAGAACCATACATATTTGTTCTTTGTGGCTCGAGGTGACAATACCAATCTCCATTACTTTTCTTCTACCTATTCTCAACATTTAGAATCTGTAGCATTGTATCGAACGAGAAAGAAATGATATTTTCCTTGATTGTTTCACTTAGAAACAAATTCTACGATTCAAAGAAATATTTAAAAAAATCTAAAATTCCAGTTATTTCCATTGGAAATATATCTTCTGGTGGAACAGGAAAGACGCCAACGAGTATATTGATAGCGAAGTTACTCATTGAAGAAGGATTTCAACCAATTTGTATTGGCAGGAACATACATCCATCTTCAAAAGGAACGATATATTCAGACCCGTTACATCCTATTAATGCAGAAATCATAGGTGATGAATTGTCTTTAATCCAAAGAAAATTCTCAATTCCAATACTCTCAACGACTTCAAAATCAAAAGCTGCATTAGAATTTGAAGATTATTTTCTTAAAAATCTTACTAAACCAATCTATATTATTGACGATGGATTCCAACATAGAGCGATTTCAAGAAATGTTGATATTGTTTTGGTGGATGACGAAACAGTAAACGGTCATTTATTACCTTTTGGTAGGAATAGAGAACCTATAAATTCTCTTAAACGTGCGAATATTATTCTGAATTTTTGCAACCAAACATCGAATGAATTTCTTCTGAACTTATGTACAGAAGTTTTTTCAGCAAAAAAGGAATATTCAAACACCTATTTTTTAAAAATCAAACCTAAAAATGTGAACAATGATATTTTTGTTATTTCCTCAATAGCAAAACCAGAAAAACTCCGAGAAGATTTGCAACTTCAAGGAAATACTATCAAAGGTTTTATAGATTTTCCAGATCATTATAACTATATTGCTAAAGATATTTTTAGAATTACTCAACAGTTTCAAAATTCAAAAGCCTCTTATTTCGTAACTACTGAAAAAGATATAGTTAAATTGGAAAAATATTCGGATTTTTGTAATTCTTATCCTATACTTGTTTATCCTCAAATTGTAACTATTGATGATGAACCGTTGTTACTTAAAAAAATAATAGAATATATAACCGTATGAAAATAGCATTCTCAAAAATATCCGGAACTCCACGTTATTCATTATATACAAAATGGTTAGAATCATTTCAAACTATCGTCCCTTTTGATTGTTCTCAAGTTTCACTGAATGAAGCAATTGAAGAATTATCTTCCTGTAATGGATTAGTACTTACTGGTGGAGAAGATATACATCCTGGTAAATTTGGAAAAGAATATGAGCTATCACGTTGTGAGATTGATGAAACTCGTGATACTTTAGAATTTGCTCTGATAGAAAAAGCAATGGAGCTAAAAATTCCAATTTTGGCAATTTGTCGTGGACTTCAATTGGCAAATGTCTATTTTGGTGGTAGTTTAATAATAGATATACCACAAGATGTTCCCAATTCATTCGAGCATAGAAGATTGAACGATACAGATAGTATCCATACTATTTCGGTTGAACCTGGTTCACTTCTTAAAAAAATATGTGGTACTTTTGATGGATTTATCAATTCAGCACATCATCAATCAATTGATGTTGTTGCAGAAACTCTTATGGTTTCTTCTAAATCTGAAGATGGAATTATTGAATCAATAGAATTTAAAGATTATTCCAATGCCCCATTCTTTTTGGGAGTACAATGGCATCCAGAACGAATGGAATATTCTTCCCCATTTTCTGGAAAGATAGCTGAACATTTTTTATTTGAAGTTGCCTCACATACTTTGTTATTTTCTAAATAATCAATGTCAATACCTACAATTCCTTCAAAATTACTTCAAAGACTACAAAAAGAATTTGATGATGCATTTCCTCCGATAGTTTCTCAAAATGCTCTTGAATTGTGTCTTCAATTAAAACAAATTGAACATCGATATTCTGTTTATATTGAAAGTAAATTTTTGTTAGAATTTGATATTCAACATCTTAAGAATTTTTTCGAAACATTTTCCATTGATTTTGATATTACAACAATTGAGTATATAAAATCATCACAACGCTGTGTTTTAAAATCCTATATTTCTTTACGTGAAGCACTTTTGTTACAAGAAAGAACTTCTTCATTTTCCATTCCTTCAACCATAGATTTTATAGAAAATGAATAAGGTATATTATAAAAATATTGATCAAGAAATAGTTGAAGCAAATTCAATTGACGAATTAACTGAATTACAGACTATGGCTCTTATTCGTTCTTATACTTTAGTTTGGCTGTCAGAAAAAGAAGGTTGGAAGATGGCTCAAGAAACCGAACTTCGGTATAAAGGCTTTGCAGAATGGTATTTATATTTTGAAGATACAAAGGTGATGACTGGACCTTTTTATGTGAAGGAAATTGAAACGATGATTAGTGATTTAGAATTAGAACCCTACGTTCTTTGTTGGTGTAAAGGTTTTTCAGACTGGAAACCACTCATACTTTCGGATTTTGAGCAATCGTTCAAAAAAATTACCGATAACATTCAACTGTAAACATCTGAGTACACATAGTGTCTTTATAAAGTTTACCGTCAACATACACTTTTCTTAATAATCTCGCAAAACTGTCAAAATTATCTTGGGTTCTATCACGAACTATACTTACTGTTTTTCCTACCAAATATTCTGTTGCAAATGTTTTAGATGATTGTCCTATAATCAAAGCCACTTCTGGGTCTAATCCCACTTGAGCAGCTTGTTCATTCAACCTGGTTCCTCTACGAGACTCAAAACAATCCAATTCCAGCACTCGGACATCAATGGTATCACGTTCAATGATAAATTCAAAGGTATCACCATCAACAACTCGATACACCTTTACTGTCGTAGAGTCATCAATAAATGGATTTGAGTATTTGGACTCTGTAGGATTGTTTGTTACTTCTTTGCATGATTTAACTGCAAAAACAATAGCTACCAAAAATATCAATGAAGAAAAGGCAATGATATAATTTTTCATAGATTATTCAACGACAATTTCTTTGGTATAGGTTTTATATCTGTCAGTTATTTTGATAGTGTTTACACCTCTTTGTTTTGGTGTAAATTGCAATACAGTAATGCTAGGAACTACTGCTCTTGTACAAGGATTTCCAATATTTTTAGGACTGACTTCATATAGTGTACACTCTATTAATGAAGAAGTTACTTTATCGACTTTAAAATATCCCCTTTCAACACATCCATCTTTGAATAAAATTGGAATTGTATCGGTAAAAGTACTTCCTAATTTCATAGTTGAAGGAAAAGGATACATATCCAAATCAACCAACCAACCTATTTCTTGGATTTCATTATCAGAATTATAGTCTGTAGGATTTTCTTTGCAACCTAATGATATAACAGCAAAAACTGTACAGAGTAAGAGTATTATTGTTTTCATTGTTTTTATCTTAATAAACAGTTAGTTTTCTAGTTCGAGTGCCATTTCTGTCGATAAAATGAAGAGTGTATTCGCCTTTTTGTTCAGGTTTGAATTTGAATTTTGTATTTGTTTGTCTAATGTCTAAAGTACATATTTGACCTTTGCTTGCATCCTTTAAAGTAAATTTATAAACAAAATTACTTTCACGTTCAACTTCAAAAAATGAACGGTATTTACATCCATCACTCCAAAGGATACTGATATCAGTATCAATTTCAGAACCACTTAGAATTGACAAAGGAATAGTAGAAAGTGTATCTCTTTCATTAATCCAACCAATCTCAAAAGAATCTTTTTCTCTTTCAGATAAAATATCCTCACAACCAAAGGACATTACTGCAAATGCAGTTATTAATATAACAAATATTATTTTCATAGTTTTCTTTCGAAATCAATTTACAATAAGGGTTTTAGTGACTGTATCTTTATGACCAATTAGAAGAAATTTATATTCTCCTGATTGTGTTGGTGTAAATGAAAACGAAACTTTAGACTTTGGCATTGTGTCTAAACAAATTCCACTGGTTAAAACACTAATTAATGTCATTTCGTAATCAAAATCTGATAATTTCTTAGAAGTAAAATAACTTCGATCAAAACAAGTATCTGGATAGCGAATATCAATAGAATCTTGTAATGTTTCTCCCATTTTTAATGTATGTTTTTCAGCAATTTCACTTTTGTCATAAAAGAAACCAATAATTTCTCTGGTTTTAGATGGATTTTCAATTGAAGAATCACAAGAAAATAGAATTGGAAGTAAGATAATGAGAAGAATAAAAACAGTTTTCATTTAATATTCAACTTTCTTATATTTAATTAACTGTTATAGAAGTAATGATTGTATCTTTTCTATCTATAAATATCAACGTGTGTTCTCCAGTTTTTGTTGGTTTAAATTTGAAAGGTACCGTTCCTTGTCGAATATCATCAGTACAAGCACATCCTTTTGACTTATTTTTCAAGATAAATTTATATGTCAAATCAACTTGTTTTACCACTTCAAAATATGTATCATAGACACACCCATCTGTTAAAAGTACTGCGATATCAACATTTGTTTCATCACCCAATTTTATTGACTCAATATGAAGGAATGGAGGTCTATAAATACTAAATAATCCAAGATTTGAATCTGATTCACAATTATTTGAGACGCTATCTCGACAACTAAAGCTGAATGCTGAAAATACACAGACAAGAAGAAAGAGTGACTTTTTCATAGTTTTTAACTTTTAATGTTATACGAAGTATGAAATGTAGTTTCTTTATTTATGAAGTAACCTTTAAACGAAAATAACTAAATTTTCGATAATAACAACACTTTCTACCATTCTACTGAAATAAAATTCAACAAATTGAAAATAATATATATGGAATATTTTGAAGATATAACGTTCAAAAAGAAAGACTATACAAAGAAAGCTCTAACCAATGGTTTGTACGAAGAGTGTACTTTTGAACATTGTGACTTTAGCAAATCAGATTTGAATGATTGTAATTTCACTGATTGTAAATTTTCTCATTGCAATCTTTCTTTGGCTAACGTAACCAATACAAAATTCAATGGGTGTACATTTAAAGATTGTAAAATGATTGGTTTACAGTTTCAATTGTGTAGTCATTTTGGTCTTACATTATCGTTTTATAGCTGTAATCTTAGTGATTCTCAATTTAGTAATCTTCCCTTAGAAGGAACTACTTTTTCGAAATGTAATTTACAATTTGCTGATTTTACAGCTGCAAATTTGGAAAACGCAATTGTGAAAGAATGTGACTTGCAAGATACTGTGTTTTTCAATACTAATTTGGTGAAAGTGAATTTTGCCGGCTCATTTGGGTTTATAATTGATCCTGATGCAAATTCTATATTGAAAGCTACTTTTTCATCTGAAACGTTATCAGGTTTGTTGACAAAATACAAACTAACGATTGTGTAAAACAAAAAAGAGGCACATTGTAAAAATATACCTCTTTCGTACGCCCGAAAGGATTCGAACCTTTGACCCACAGCTTAGAAGGCTGTTGCTCTATCCAGCTGAGCTACGGACGCAACTTAGAATACAAATATACGGTTTTTTCTTGATATTATCAAAAACTATGTCCATATTGATGAAAATATTTTCAGTTTTTCTTTTCATTATTCTATGTTTTACATCTGTTGGATGTGAAAAATTGAAATACAAAATGGCTCAACGTGAGGTTCGGCAACAGTATTTCAAAAACTATTTAGACTCTTCTCGTAAACAAACTTATAGAAGAAATGACTCAATCCGTCGTGAACTACTTAGACAAGATAGTATTGCAGCTAATCGATAACCCTTTTGATTCCTACTAACTTTTGAGCATAAGGTTTATCATCGAGTTGCTGAACTATTACTCCACGAGATGAAGAGGCATGAATAAATTTGTTGTTTCCAACATACATTCCAACGTGTGAAATTGGACTTGAAGTAAACGAAAAAAAGACTAAATCTCCAACTTTTGGATTATCGACTTTTTTTGAAATTGATTCATACTGTTGCGTTGAAGTTCTTGGCAAAGAAATACCAACTACTTTATAGACATTCCCCACAAAAGCAGAACAATCAACTCCATCCATTGACTGACCACCCCATTTATAAGGCACGCCAATCCACCTTTCGGCTTCTGAGACTAACTGTTGATAAACTCCATCAAGGTTCCCTTTCTCAATTGTAATTTGTTGAGAACGATTTTTTTTGGTTTGAGTAGTCTCAGTATTTTCACTGGTAAATCGGACTGAAGTGCTACAAGAAGCCAATAAAACAGCAAGAAAAACGGATATTACAATGTTGTTCATACTAAACCTTCGTTATTATACTAATTATAAAGCAAATATTATTCCAAAATAGAAAGACTACTATGAAAATCACTACAATTCTTCTTTTATTCTTCATTCATATAGCAACAGTAATTGCTCAACCAGGACAAAGCTGGATGAACATAAATACAGGAAATACTGACTCCTATCTTGATGCTCATATAGTTAGTCCAACCGAATCATGGATTGTTGGTACAAATGGAGTCGTCCTTAAATCAAGTTTTGGATTAGATTCCTGGTTTCCACAAAACATTACTAATATAGATTCAGCCTATATCTTTCGTTCTTTCCTAAGTTTAGGTGGAGATAAAAGAATTATTGCAGGAGGGACAAATATTGCTGTCAATATTGTGGGCGGTAATGTTGTTAATCCAAATAGAGCAAGTGCTTTCCTTTCCAATGATGCTGGAGGAGATTGGACTGCATTCAATGGTACTGGAGTTACCAGTACAAATAGATGGATGAGTGATTTAGCAAGACGAGGTGCTACTCAAATATGGGCTCCAGGGTACTTTTACAATCCAACACAAAAAGTGTATGTATGTAGAATTTTATATTCACCTGATTTGGGAACAAATTGGATTCAACATCCTACTATCATCGACAAAAAGATGAATAAAATGGTCTTTTTGACTGATGATATTGGGTTGATTTGTGCTGATTTGGGAACTGTAATTAGAACAGTGAATGGTGGGGGTGCATGGTCACAAGTTTCTACAATGACGAATCAAGAACTTACAGACATTGTAAAAATCAATGAAACAACTGCAATAGCTGTTGGAAGAAACGGCACAATTGTAAAAACAGTCAATGGTGGTGAAACATGGAATTCTCTACTTTCTAATACTACAAAACATTTATTTTCAGTAGATTTTGTCAATATTAATGAGGGTTATATTGCAGGACAAACTGGAACCTTACTTTACACCAATAATGGAGGAAATACATGGGAATCTATCAACTTGCCAACGACTCAAGATTTAAATGCTATTACAGTAACCAAAAGTGGAAATGACAGTTATGCTGCAATAGTTGTTGGAAATAATGGAACAGCATACTGGACTTCTGTTGTTAAAGTTTCTGTTTCAGAAACTAATCAAAATGACATTGAAGTATATCCTAACCCAGTTGAAAAAGTATTACATGTAAACCTATCTACAAATGAGAACTTTACTGTAAGTATTCTTTCCAATTTAGGAACGGAAATGTTATCTATTTCAAATCAACATTCTATTGATGTTTCTTCGTTACCTTCTGGAACATATTACGTTCAAATCCTTACTCCTAAAGGAATCCAAAGAAGCCGATTTGTGAAAATGTAATCACAATAAATATCAAATAAAAAAGGGAAGCAGTTGCTTCCCTTTTTTTGTTTGACGAATTAACCGATTCTATTGAATTGACAGTCGACCTGCTCCATTATACGAACGATAGTTTCCGTTGTACATCGCATCTGCCATAACTGGACCCATTGTAAAAGTTCCTTTTGAAACTGCTCGACAAAGGATGTAAATGTTTTTCACTTTTCCATCAGCAGTAACAAAGAAACTTACTCGGTCATCACGTATATCCATATTGTCAACTGGTGCTGCATCTTTTATCCAATCAAGTCCTTGAACTGCACTAATACGTGGGTTTTCGATTTCCAATCCTGCTGGAAGAAGATCTGTCAACACGACATTATTCACAACGCTTTTATCATTGGTTGCAAGGCTGTACCGAATGACCACAAGGTCATTTTGTTTGAGAGAGTTCAAAGAAATTTGTGAACCACTGCGATTGAAAAACGATTTTCTCGCTTGTAAATATGAATCAATATCTTTACTTGGAGTTGTACCAATTCCTGAAGTTTCCCACGAATAATACAATTGGCCTTTACCAGAAGTAGTGATTTTGACCATTTTAGAATTTTCTAAACCATTTTTCAATATCAAATCCTGTCCTGAAGTAAAATCAGCTACTTTTTTACCATCAATTTCAATTGATGCAGTCAATGAACTCTCACCCATAGATCGAGAGTATTTCCCTAAAGCCATCAATGCAAACGAAACCTCTTGCGTATGCAAATATCCCGCTTTTTTCATTTGTTCTGATAGATGGCGAACCAATTCAACCACTTGTTGATTCGACGGATCCACATCTACAAGACAACTTAATGCAAGTGCTTGGTCACGAACAAATGATGAGAAACTACCAGAAAATTCTTGCACAGGAATGTCATTTGAGAATTTTGACGGCAACAATTCTCCATAATTTACATTATCACTTAGCAATTTATAGGTTACTGCCAACAAATATTTCGAATCATCGGTTAGTAAGTTTTTATTTGATTTGAGATAATTCATTGTCGACACTTCGCGTTTTTGATCTAATGCCAAAATATACAAAGAATAGGCAACTTCACGTGGAATATACTCACCTTTTTTCACGTTTTGATTATTTATAAAACGATATTCCACTAAGGTTGAAATTTTCAATCTTCTTGTCAAATACTCCAATGCCTTATCTAACACCATTCTATTGACTTGGAAACCAGCTTTTTCCGCTTCCAAAAGAAATTGACACGCATAAATTGATGACCACCAATGCTCTTGTGTTCCACCTTGCCAATAGTAAAATCCTCCACTATAAGATTGCATTGACTCCACTTTTCGAATTGCTTCTTGTACATTATCCGATGGGCTTGAAGATACAAGTCGAGTTGATTTTAATGCTCTTGATAAATCTGCAAAATACAACTGAGCAAATCCTGTGGAAATTGTTTGTTCCAAACACCCATACGGATAGGAAACCAACATTGACAAATCTTTACAAAATTGAGCAATAGGAGAATTTGAAACCAATAATTTACGTTCTTCCGTACCTTTTACATACGGAGCAACCATCTCAAATGATTCGGTATTTCCAGCTGTAATAACACCATTTCCAGAAACTTTTTGAAGTGAAGATGCTGGTCGAACAGCTATATTTAACGAATCAATATAAGAATCTGAACCTGAATTTACTATAACTTGTAACGACGCTTCACCAATTTCATCAGTAGAAGAACACAAAAAAGTAGCAATTTGCTCAGCTTTACCTTCAATATTCAATGAATTTGTAGAAGTGGAAAGTACTTTGATTGGTCCTTGAGTATTGAGTTGAACAGATACATTTTTTTTGTCAGCAGTTGTATTCGTTACTATGACAGGCAATGAGAAGGTGTCTTTAGGACTTAAAAATCTCGGTAAAGCTGTTGAAAGAACCAACGGATCAGCAACGACAATTGAAGCTTCAGCACCACCCATCGTTTTGTCATTGTATGCTACTGCCATAACCCGAAGTGTTCCCGAAAACTGCGGAACTTTGAAGCTATACGTTGCTTTACCATTTGCATCAGTTCTTATAACCCCAGACCAAAACGTAACTAAGTTCACACGTTTATTAGTGATGGGATTAACTCTTCGAGAAAAATCTCCATCACCCCCACCAAAACTAATTTTACCAACAACAAATTCTGGATAGAGGAATTTATACATATCGAATGATTCCACAGTCAATGCTCGTTTTTGGAAGAAGAAATCAAATGGATTTGGACTGACAAAGTTTTTCACTTGCAATACACCTTCATCAACAATGGCAACCGTTACTTCTGAGTTTGGTTTTGCATTGACAGTTACTGTTTGCATTGTATTTGCACGAGATGATTTAGGAGCATCAACAGCAACATTCATCTTATAGGTTGTTTGCGATACATTGATATTGTGATATCCATGAGCAACCGTTAAAGGAATATCAGATTCCTGATGTGGTTTGATTAGTGTTGTAGAAATATACACATTCGGTGCAAATCCTTCTTTAATTGGTAAAGCAAGAGTAGCTGCACGATTATCAGTTTGTAAAACAAAACTTTCCATTATGTTATTCCGTTCAACTGTTACTAACAATTTCCCTTTGAATGGAGTTTTGAATAACAAATTTGCGGTTTCTCCAACGGAATAAGTTTCTTTGTCTGAAACAATAGATACTTGACCTTCTTTATTTACTTCAAACGAAGATAAATCCGTAGTTCCATAGTTATAGGCATAGAAACTGTAGTATGCATATCGTGATGAACCTGGGCGTTTAATGCGAATTTCATAATCTCCTGATTGTACTGCATTGACAGGCATTGTTGTTCCTGTTCCGCTAATAGACATTGTTTTTTCAAACAAGATATCTTCTTTGATTTGAGAGACGTAACGATAACCTTGATCATAACCACGTTCTAAAACTGTATTCCAACGTTTACGAACTAATTGGAATGTTGCTTGAACATTATTAAGAGTTGCTCCATTTTTGTCTAAAGCAATAATTGGAACAGAAAACTTTGTATTGGTCGAAATATATCTTTCAAATTTTTTGATTCCAAAAAATGCATCTTGTGTAATGATTTGAAACGTTTCTAATCTATTTACAGGTCGAGAGGTTTCGTCGAAAACAGTAATATAGGCTTTCCCCTGTAAGACACCAACATCTGCATACTCTTTTGCGATTGTAAACTCTTCTAAAAATGTTCCGTCGTCCTTTGTTTTTCCAGTTTTAAATGCATTTTCATAATACACTGAATTGTCGTTATTTATAGAAAAATCATAGTCAGTGTAGAATTTTGGAGCAAATGTACTTTTTTTGAAATTAATTGAAACTTCATAAGGTCTATTAGCAGCTGCAGTTCCGTAAAAATTCATTACTGAGGCTTTCACTTGAATTGGTTTTCCAGGTGAAACTTCCGATGAACTTAATGATGGTGTTACTTTTATTCTATCCGGTAAAAATTCTTCCACAGAAATTGGTTCAGAGGCTAAGAGAATCTCATTGGAACTATAGACTTCAACAGTATATGTCCCTGTTCTCATAGAAGAAGGAAGTGGAATATTAGTTTCGGTCGCACCAAATTCATTGAGTGTTTTTTTATACGAACTAAATTCTTTTCCATTAGGATCAATAAATTTAAGAACTATAGGAATATTCGGAACAACTTGATGTTGTTCGTTCCGTACAATCACATTTGAATGATATGTTTCACCAGGTCTATAGATATTTCTATCTCCATAAACGTAGGCTATCATTCCAGAAGCATTCCCAGATAAACCGTTTGTTTCGTATCGAGCTGTTTCAACCCTCATACGAGAGTTTAGAAGTAAAAACGTAAAGTCATTTTCACTTCTTGCTGTTACCATTCCAGGCTTGAAATAAGTACCTCGAGCTTGTAAATTACTGAACGTTGCAACACCTTTTGCATCTGTTTTTGCTGAAAAGAGTTCTTGATTAGAAGTAGAAAACACCTTTATAGTTATTCCTGCTAAAGGTTCTGCAGTACTTAAAGAATTTGCAAAAACAGTTAACGAATTTTCTCCTTGTTTTGCAATGAGTCCTACATCAGAAAGCGAAACTATCTGCGTTGATCTTTGCCATAAATCCTCACTTGATTGAATTCGAACGACATACATACCTTTCATATCGCTCATATCATTCATATCAAAATTTAAGAGTGATATACCATTTCCCGCTTGAGGAAGTGATGATGTTTCAAAAGTTTTTTCAGAAATAACATCACCATAATCAGTCGCATCAATATACCCGAAATCACCCATTGTTTGTATCATACCTTCTTCAGTATATTGATACTTTTGAGCATCTCTCATATAATGAATAATGTTATTCTCATAAATCTTTGAAATGGTAAGAGTTGCCTTTGGTACATTCACAATTCGGGTTGCAATGTTTTTCGCACCTTTTTTGCTTAAATATCCAGAACTAGAATTGACAAATTGAATTGTTGAAGGAATTGAACCAAAGGATATGGATTTACCAAATTTTTCTTTGAGTTTTCCTCCTAATATTCCTTTGAAAAGTGTATCATTTATAGTCAAATAATACTCATATCCAGGTTGAAATTCACCTAAGAGTGCAAGACCGTCTTCAGTTTGTTTTGCCGTAAATTTTACCATAGGGTCAATAGAAATAACAGAATTAACTACTGCTGGTAAAAGAATTTCGGGTGCTATACTCTGTGATGTTTTGATTGTAATCTGTCCATTTGTTCCGTCATAACTACCTTCTACTGTCAAAATTTCTAACTCACTCTTGTTTGAAATAGAAGTTTGAGTAACTATTTTTTCTTTCGTATTGGAAGTACTTTCGTGAGCTTTGATTCCTTCTTGGATTGTAAATTCAAAGTTGTTGTCTGAAAAAGCATCTCCATTTATCGCCAATAAAACATTATTATCAATGGTAGTTGATAATAACTGAAAAGGAACATTTGTACCTCCTGAAGTAACGGATATCTTTTGTGATATTTCGTTTGGATTGACAGGATAATTAAATGTTAAGGTTGCTTTTACGAATCCTTTAGTTGAAACTGTTGGTGATGAAGACCAAATAGTTTCTGAAGAAACTAATTTCAATAATGGAGTATTAAATGCAATTGGCTCTGATTTAACAGTCAAAGGTTCTTGTTTTTTATCTAAAAACCTTGTGATTTTATTTGTTACAACAGCAGAATATTCTGTTGAATTTCGTAATTTGCTTGAAGGAGAAAAAAGGAGTTCTTTCGACGATATCCATCGAAATGAACCAGGAATTGGAGGGTTAAATGTTATGTATTCTGTAGAATCCCAAAGGTTTAACTTCTCTTCTGGAGCTAAGTCTTTATCGAATTTGAAAACAAAATTCTGTTTTTGATTGACTTCTTTACCAAAGTTTGTTTCGACTAAGGAAACAGTGGTTGGAGTAGAACAAGCAACAATTAGAATCAACAACCCTACAAATGTCGAAAGGAGTACTCGAATATTCATTGTAATGTATAAATGGTTTTTAGAAAAACTATCTTACAAAACTACGAAATTTATAGGTCTAAATTCTAGATTTTATCAATTCGTATTAGTTGAAACTATATTTGCAGTAAAACCTGCTTTTTCAACTAACTTTTGAACTTCTTTTTGTGATAATTCTGTTACTACAGTAAGTGGTTTTTCTGGTAGGTTCAGCTCAACATTCCATTCACTAATGTAACTATTTGCTTGAAACTCTCTTTCAATTTTTTGAACACATCCAGAACATTTTACATTCGTATTAAATATATATTTTGATGATTTCGTCTTTGATTTCGAAAATATATTAGAGAACATATCTATTTATGATTGGTTTAGTAATTGCTATATCAGTAATATCCGTTTGGCTTTCACACTTATTGTATTGTCTAAACTTTGTCCAACCATTTGAAAATATCGTTGTGACCGTCATACATTGCTTGTTTCAAGCATATTTATTTACAGGATTGTTTATTACTGCACATGATGCTATCCATGGCACAATATCAACAAATAAGTCAGTCAATAAACTCATCGGAATAGTATCTTGTTTTTTGTTTGCAGGATTATCCTACAATCGACTTATTCAATCTCATACTTTACATCACAAACATCCAACTGACGCTGAAAAAGACCCTGATTTTCATTATTCGAACAACTTTGTGATTTGGTTCTTTTCATTCATGGTACGTTATACGACCATTTCCCAATTAGTAATTATGGCAATCACTTTTAATGTTTTGAAAATTTGGTTTTTGGAAAGCTCTATTCTCTTTTTTTGGGTAATTCCATCTCTTTTAGGAACAATTCAATTATTTACCTTTGGGACATACTTCCCCCATAAAAAACCCCATACAACAGCAATGTATCCACACTTCGCACGCAGTTTACGTAAGAATCATATCGTTGCAATGCTAACGTGTTATTTTTTTGGGTATCATTCTGAGCATCATCAATATCCTCATATCCCATGGTGGAAATTATATTCCGTTAAAAACAATCAGACAAACAGCTAATGAAATACATACTCTCTTTTCTTCTTTTGATACTCTCTTTCCAACAGGTAGTATCGGGAACATTTCACGTCAAGTTACAATCTTCTGCCTTTCAGCAACAATTTGAGCAATTTTGCCAAGGAAAAATGAAGATCAAAAAGCTCTACTCTTTTCCTAAAAAAATTGAAAATGTACTTTCTTCAGGTAGTAGAGAATTTGAGGAAAAACTTGCTACGTATTATACTGTTACTTTCAATGAGAAAATCCTTTCACCGCAATCATTATATTTACTTTCTTATGTAGAATTTGTTATTCCTACTACAATGCTACAACTAACCACTTTTGGGACTGCAACATCTCAAAGTAATATCGATCCACTCATGCAAGAGCAATGGTATTTAGAGCGAATTGGCGTTCCAAGTGCTTGGGAAGAAAGTACAGGTAAAGAGGTTTTAATTGGTATTATTGATACTGGCATTGAAGAAACACATCCTGATTTACTGAAGAATTTATGGATTAACTCCAAAGAAGATATAAATAAGAATGGAAAAATTGATCCATATGCTTCATCTATCGAACTAAATGGAGTTTTTGGTGACTTCGATGGTATAGATAACGACATAAATGGCTTTATTGATGATGTCATCGGGTATGATTTTGTCGATCAGGATCTCATTAATTCAGGTGATTACACCACAAGAGATGGTTATCCTTCGGACGAACGTGGACATGGAACTTCTGTTACTGGAATTATCGCATCTGAAAAAGAAAATGGAATTGGAATAGCTGGAATTGCTTATAATGCCAAAGTAATGACCTTACGTGCTTTTGATATCACTGGAAATGGTCAAGATGATGATGTAGCTGCTTCAATCATATATGCAACGCTCAATGGTGTTCGAATCCTCAATTGTTCTTTTGGTGATGTTTTCAAATCTCCATTGGTCGAAGATGCAATTCAATTTGCTATAGCGAATAATATTGTTGTCGTTGTTTCAGCAGGGAATGAACGTGCTACATTCGACAGATATCCAGCAAATATCGAAGGAGTTATTTCAGTTAGTGCAACAAATAATCTTGACCGTAGTGCAAGTTTTTCGAGTTATGGAAATTTTATTTCACTTGCTGCTCCAGGTGTTAATATAGTAACTACCAACAGAAATGCTTCCTATCAATCATTTGCCGGAACCTCAGCTTCTGCTCCAATCGTTAGTGCAGTTGCCGCTTTAGTGTTAGAAAAGAATCCATATCTTCGACCAAATGAGATAAAAAGTTTATTAGAGTCAAGTTCTGAAGATATTGGAACCCCGAGTTGGGATGTTTTTTTTGGAGCAGGGTTAGTCAATGCAAAAAACGCCGTTCAAGGTGCCTATTCCACATCTATGGCTTTAGAATCTCCTCAACAAGAACAACTGTTTTTGAGAGAATCTACATTGTCAATACCAATTACTCTTTCAACAATGAATCCATTGTTCGAATCTTCAGAACTTTCCTGGGGATATGGCAATTCACCAACATCATGGAATATTCTACAGAATTTTTCTGTGCAAGTTAGAAATAAACAAGTTTCACAGCTTTTACCAACAAATCTAATAGATTCAACCATCATACTTCGATTGGAAATCAAATTGAAGAATGGAAAAACAATTGAACACAGAAAAAAGATATATTTGTATTCAAAAGATTCGTTAAAATTGACTTCATACAGTATTTTCCCTTCACAATTTGGAGCTTTACAAGAATTATACGTACAAACAACCTATAATGTTCCATTGAGAAGTTCTGTTGAGAGGATATCGAACGGAACTTCAATTTTTTCAACAAACCAAGAGTCTATTACAAACGAACATTTTCATAAAGTTGGGTTAGTGAATGATGAATCTTTAAATCAAATTCGTTTTAAAGCTTTTCTTCCAAATGATTCATTAGTTTTCTCAACAACATTCGTTGCAAAACCAGCTCCAATGCCAGAACGTTCGGTTCAAATGCTTTCAGAAAAATTACCTCCTGCGTATATTTGTCCAATCGTTCATCCTTTGTATGACAATAAGCCAACAATATTTTTGAGTGATTTTTCCAAAGGTGATTGGGGAATGTTGCGAACATATACCTATGAGAATGGAACATTCACTCAACAGGATTCACTTTCAAGGAATTGGGTTCCACGAGCTATGGGTAATACGAATGGAAATCAATTGCAGGAAGTTTTGATTCAAGAATTTGGTAAAACGATACTCTATGAGCAAAATGAAGCAAACGGAAATCCATTTGCAAATGTAGTCTTTTCCGATACAATTGAGCAAAACTTTTGGGGTGTTGGGTTGGATGATATTGATGGTGACGGCAAAGACGATATAGTTGGATTTAATGACACTGCATTAGTTGTTAAATCTTGGAAAAATACTTCCTATTCAGACATATATATTTTCCCAAATCCAAGTCGTGGTTCAAGATTCTCCGGTAGGAAATATGTGTTTGGAAATTTTGACAAAGATTCGAACAAAGAGATTGCTTATGTTGACTTTGACGCAGATATTTCTATCTATGAAATTTCATCGAATGGAATTAAACTGGAATATTTTTTAGAAAGAAATGGAATCGAAGCTACTCAAATGATTGCCTCTGGAGATTTAGAAGGCGATGGAATAGATGAAATTGTTTCGGGTTTTGCAACATCAGAACGCATAACAGCATTACGAAAACCAACAACGCCATTTTGGAACTTTCATGTTTTCAAATTTAAAGAGAACAGTTATCAAATCATTGATACATTGATTATCAGTGATGTTCGGATTGGTGGTCCATTTTCAAATAGTATTTCCATTGAAACTATTGATTCAAGTAATAAAAAGAAGATTCTTTTTTCAATGTTTCCCTATTGTTACATTTTTGGACTTGAAAATGAGCAATTACAACCAATAGGTCTTGCATTCTCCAATAGTTCTACAGTTGTTGCATTGCCTGACAGGTCTTTTTTACTCAACCGAGGTGATAAAACAATTCAATATTCACTTACTGCACCAAAAATAGTTGAAGCTCCAACAATCTATGATGGTTTTGTGGAGAATCAATCATTAGCTACTTTTCGTTGGATTGGAAATTCTGTTTTTGATAAATATAATATTGTCATCATAAACAATAACTCGCAAGTACTCATAGATTCTGTTATAACATCTACGTCCTTTCAAACGAATGTCAGCGGTAATCAAACATATCGTGCTATAGTATATGGAATAACTACTTCAAATGTTACATCACTTCCATCAAGTGTTTATTCCATTGTTTCTACACCACAAATAGAGCCTTTGTCTGCTCAAGTTTTCAGTAAAAATTCATTGAAAATCGCTTATAATGGCATAATCTCGCAGTCGAGCCATCTTCCTCAGTATTATTCTATAGTCAACAAAGAAACAAACCGTCAATTTCCTGTTTCAACAGCAAATCCTTTTGGTGATAGTCTAGTTTTATTGACTACTTTTTCGAGCTTAGATACAGGTGAATATACAATTTCAGTCAAATCGTTTAGAGATTTTTTTGGTAATCCTACGCTGGAAAAATCTGTTTCATTCAATCAAACGAAAACAGAAATTGATTTTAATCCTTTTTTTCTCAATTTTTCAAAACTACAATCGAATAATTCTTTAATCATTGGATTTAATGAACAATTTGATTGGAATTCCGTTTCAAAATTAGAGAATTATTCTCTACAACCCTATGGTACGATTACATCTGTTTCGATAGTTGATTCTACAAAGATTTTATTAACTTTTTCTTCTCAGTTAACACCGTTTGCTAGTGGAAAAACGTATATAATAACTGCAAAGAACATCTTCAACACTAACAAAAACACTTTAATTGACTCAACAATTACAGCTGCATTTGTCATTTCAACATCTTCAGCAGAAAATTCGTATTTTTATCCAAATCCTTTTGTTGTGTCAAAAGAGAAAACTGGTTTTTTTGCGAATATTCCAAAAAATTCCATTGTAGAAATTTATACAATTGATGGACAATTGAAACAATCATTAGCAGAAAAGAATGGTAATGGTGGTATTGAGTGGGATGGAAGAGGATTTAGCGGAGAACAGCTTCCTGTAGGCATCTATATATTCAAGGTTCGAAATGAATCAACTGATTGGAAAGAATCAGATTTTAAAAAATTATTACTTAAATAAAATGAATCCAGGTTTAACAGTAGCGACTTTGTCATCATCTTATACAACTCGAATCACCGTACGAACTCATGAATTGTACGCCGACGAACCAATTGCACTACAAGGGAACGACACAGCACCTTCACCTATGGAGTTACTATGTGGTGCATTAGCTTCTTGTACTGCAATCACACTCAAAATGTATTTCCGTTTGAAAAACATTCAAACTGACCAAATTACTGTTGTTGTAGCAATAGAAGATGATGAAAAAGGTCAAAAGAAGTTTGTTCGTTCTGTGGAGGTACTATCATCGGAACTAACTGATTCACTTAAGGCAAAGATTCTCGACATTGCGAATAAATGCCCTGTCCACAAGATGTTAGAACAAAACACAATTGTCACAAGTATATTAGAGTAAATACATAGTTTAGAATAGTATAAACAAAAAAGGGTTCTTGCTTTAGGCAAGAACCCTTTTTGTTTGAGAACAAAATCAAATTCTTATCGTTGGATAACAATTGATTGTGATTTTACAACATCACCAGTCGCTACACGAATGTAGTATGTTCCATTAGGAAGAGAGCTAACATCAAAACCAATTGAGTGTTCGCCAATTCCAAGCATCATTTCATTTTGGACGATTTCAACAGTTTGTCCTATTGAATTCATCAATGATATTGTAACTGCTTGAGGAACAGTATTCATTACTTTTACAACCCCATTTTTCATCATTGGGTTTGGAGTAACAGCAGTGATAGAGAATACTTCACCTTTCAATTCACCAACAGAAGTTGGATTACCAATTGTAAAGTTGATTGTTCTGTCATATTCCATTTCTGGATCATTAACTAAGATAGCACGAAGTTTAGCTTCTAAAGTGTTTGCCATAGGAACAGTCCAATCGAACCAACCTTTAGCAGCTTGAACACCTTTAGCAGCATCAACCCAAGTTGTACCACCATTTAATGAATATTGAAGATCGAAATTAGTAATGTCTGTAGTCCAACGAACTCGTTCGATTGTACCAGGCATATACTTCATAGTTGGGTCTAACAAGTCAACATTTCCAGAAAGAACTTTGAAGGAACTTGTACGAGCCATTTCATCACCTGATTGAATGTCAAGCATTCTCACAAGAGCAGTTTTTGTAGTTACTCCAGCTGGAACAACCCAAGAAACTTGACCAGTTGTAGCATCAACTGTTGATGAAACAGACACCCAAGAAACTCCATCATTTGAAGAAAATTCAAAACGAACGTTATCTAAGCCAATTTGTGACCAACGAATCAAATCTGTAGAACCAGAACGATAGATTGGATCCATTTGTGATGGTTTAGAGATATCAGCCATAACATTTTGAATTCTGAAAGTTGAAGCTGATCTATCAACTTCATATCCTGTTTCTTTATCAACAACACGAATTAACGCAGCAGTTGAAGAAACCACAGGTGTAGTCCAAGCATATTGTCTGTCTTGAGCTGCAGCTTCACCGATAACATTCCATGTTTGACCACCATCTAATGAGTATTCAATGCTTACAGTAGCAGTTGAAGTACCTGACCATTCGATAATATATTGTCTGTTTGCTCTCCAACGCTCTCCACCGTCTGGAATCATTATATTCGCTGTGTAAGAAAGCAATGCAGGGATTGGTTTGAAATCAGCATTTGAAGTAATGTTGCTACCTTGTGTTTCGTAAATTGCAGAAGCCCATTTTTCCCAATTAAAGGAAATTGGACGTTCTGTATCTTTAATTTCAAAACGTAATGTTCCTAGGTAAGAATTTGTATTTGGTACAACTTCACCTGATCGTTTTGAAAAGGCATCATAGTTTACTTCAATTGTACGAACATTCGCTAATGGATTTGGAGTGTTTGCATCTGGAGCAGATTTTACAACATCAACATATCCTTTATCAGGTTTGTTACTGAACAATACTTGATCAGCACCAGCATATCCAACATACTCAAGTACAGAAGAGTTATATCCTAAAGCAAATGTCGCATTAGCCATAGCCCAAGGCTGACCAATATTACGAACATACACAGGAACTTCAACAAAATTACCCATACGAACAGGAGTTGCTGAAACTACATAATTGTAGTTGGACATCAACTCATTTGTTTGTTTGTAAGGAACTTGAGCAGCTACTTTACCATTTTTGATATAATCAGCAGCAAGTGCATTTACACGAGCAAATAACTCAGGATTTTCAGAAGCAACCATCATAGCTTCCGCATTTTCTTCTCCAGATACATCTTTTGTATTTGAAGCAAACATTAATGGGAATAATGGTTGAATTGAATTTGATTTACCAAAATTACGTTGAACAATGTTTCTATCTGATGCGTTAACAGTACCGTCGCCTGTAACATCAGATTCCACATCAGCAGAACCATTTCTTGCTTGTACGCGAACTACGTCAGCAGCATTGATTTGATTGTCTTTAACAACATTTCCACCGACCATTGCAGCTATAGAGTTAGCACCAATGACTCCAGAAATTCCATCGTTAAAAATCAAACCAGTTGCAGAATAATTAAGGTTTGTCGTAGTGCTAAACGCTTGACCGTAAGCAGAATAACCAACTACTCCACGAGCGTAAGTTCCTGCAGTACCAGAAGCAATAACAGCAGCATCACTACCAGCACCATAACCTACGTAGTTACCGAAGATTGGAGCATTTTGAGTAGCAGTCATCACTGTACCGTCTGCACCATTCCAAGAAAGGAAATCCCATCCTGATTCTAACAAATATGAAATATAGTTGTCACCAACTGGATTGAATTTTGCAGGGAATCGAGACATAATTGGTAAGTGGTTCAAATGTTGAACTACAACCCAATAACTTCCACCGGTTAAAGTTGAGAAAACGTGAGGAATTGTAACGTATTCTGAAGCAGCCGCTGGAGGAGGAGAAACTAATTGGCTAAATGCAGCAGGAGCTGCGACTGGATTAAGAGAACCATAACCAAATGTTGATTCTGCAGAATCAACTAACGCACCTGGAATACCACCATTATCAGCATATAAGTAGATTTTAGTTCCACCCATATTATAGGTTGAAGGTAAATTAACAGCATTTGCTGTAAGGTTGTTATGACGACCTTCCAAAGCTACTCTAACAGAGAAGTTTGAAGAAGGAGCAACATCAAACAATGGACCTTGAGTAAATGCAGTATCAAATACAGTTACAGCAGGGTTGTTTGGTAATCCATACACACCGCGTAAACGCAATCTACCATTCGCTGGAGCTCCACTTAAACGACCTGCATCTGTAGTAGCACCATTATCATTAAAGTCAGGATCTGCAATAGAGGCATTCAAATTACCTGCGAAACGTAGGTTCGAACCTGTAGATCCAGCAAAAACATATTGAGTTGTTGCAAAAGGACCAGCAAGTCCAAAGGCATTTGAAGCTGCACCACCCCAAGCAGCGTTGGTAGTAGATACTGGTTGATATGGTTGTACTAAGTTACCACCACCACCTAATAATGAGTATTCTACTGGAATACCAGCAGCAATGATACCTGCTGCAGTAGAAAGGTTACCGCCTTCATAGAAACCATTTGTTGCACCACCAGCTCCAGTTGTATTATCATAGTTAAATCCTACCCAACGAACTTTTACATTCGTTGCAGATGCACGCACTAATTGTTTGTACGTAGGTTCTACTAATTTAATAAACGGTAATTGAGCAGTATAGGTTGGAGGATTTCCTATGAATCTAGCACGAACATTTGGATTAGAAGAAGAAATAGATTTCCAATATCTTTCTGTTGATGTAGTAGGACCATTGACAAATCCACCTTGTTCTAAATTGAATGAAGCAGCAAGATTAGTAGTATAATTATTCGGAGTAGTTGATAATTCATTTCCTTTTGCTGTTAAAGCACCTTGAATGAATAGATCTCTATTAGCAACTTGAGCAGGAACAACTGATGCACCTGGAGTACCATTCCACATTCTCACTTCACGCATTTGACCAACAAAACCTGTTGAAGTTCCTGGTTCAAATCCAATATAGGTTGGGAATGTGTTTGTTGTTTTCAAACGAACGTTAGTTCCTAATTTATTAGAAATAATTGTATCTGTTTGTGGAACACCATCAATATAGAATACAACTTGAGATTGACCACCATTTGCCAAATTTACAAATGCTCCAACATGAGTCCATGTTGAATCAGTTGTAGAGAAGTTTGGAGGTAATACTCTTTTTCCAATAGCTGAATCAGATTTAGCTACTCTAATTGTTCCATTAGTATCGCGAACTGAAAACTCTAACTGACCAGAAGACAATAGACGTAATGCATAATGCAATTCTCCAGTTGTACTATCTTTTTTCACTAAAATTGGAAGTTTGTTTGTTCCAGTAGGGAATTGATATGGACGAATCCATGCTTCAAAGAAAGCAGTTTGACCACTGAAGTTCAAATCAGTTCCTCTTGAGACTACTAATGGAGTAGTAGATAATCCAGAAAGAGCAGAATAAGGAGCTAAAGTAGCTAAATTTGATGTAAATCCATAAATTGAATCTGGATTAGCAGCATTCAATGGTACACGGAATACGTTACCACGAATACGAACTAACATAGAATTTGAGTATAAAGAGGTTGTCAAATCTACGTTTGCATCTGAACCATAAACAGCATCAGGAAGTAATCCATTACTGTTAAAAGGACGCCAATTTATTTTACCTAATTCTAAAGGAATATTGTTTGCTACTGCACGATCACCACCAAGTTTGTTCGCTGCAGTTGCACCAAGAGTATTGCGGGCAATTGACCATGAAGCACCATTATTGATTGAATACTCAATCATTAATTCAGAAGCTGCACCAGAACCATTGGCTGGATTCAATGTTGTAGCATTATCTAATACATCAGTTGTACCAATACCATAACCAACCCAACGAATTTCAAAATCAGCTGTTGGGTTATTGGAAATACCTTCACCTCCCGTTGGAGATGTCAAACGAATGTGTGGTAGGTCTGGTCTATAACGAATTGCTCCGTCATTTGCGGGACCATTTACTGCAGTATATAAATTAATGTTATCAATACCAAATTGATAAATTGGATTGATAGCTTGATCTATTAATGAACCTTCTAATGAATACGATACATCTAAACCTAATGTTAATAATGTAGGAATAGTAGGATCCACACTTGAAGGAGTTGCCAAACCAGAAACTCTTTGACGAATTGAATCTTGGTGAAGAGCTGTTCTCCAGACTCTAGCACCTTTGATACCTGCATTCAAATAGTCACCATTGGTAATTACTGGGTTTGGATTGATACCTACATAGTATCTACCAGAACCTGGATTACCATCAATACCCATACGAATGTTCGTCGGATGATTTGTGTTTGTAACACGTTCAATGATTTCACCATTCAAATACAATGTAACAACATTATTATTAACTGTAGCAGCTAAATGGTGCCAGTTATCTAAATGTTGAGGGGTTAAAGAAGTAGATGGCACCATTGGAAGTGGTTCTTTTGACCAAACGTCGGCGATATACCCATTTTGTCCACGACCTTCAATTTCTCTTGCTCTGAATGCTGGATAACGACCATCTTTCAAATAAAGCATCCACGTACCTTCTGTAGTAGAATTTGGTCCTCCACTAAAAGCAACGATACCGGTTTCTGAACCATTTGGTTTATACTCATTCAAATTTACCCAAGCCTCAACAGTTACTTGAGTAGAATTCACATAAACACTTCTAGAGCGTAAGAAATTTGTAGCACCGTCTAATTGAGCAAAAAACAAACGTCCTAAAACGAAATCATTGTCACTCATATCCATTCTATTTGCAAAAGGAGTACGAGTTGTAATAACATCAGCTAATGTACCTGTAAGAGCACTAATTCTTATTCTTGCATTTTCTGAACGTTGTTGAAAATCTCTATTTTGTCTCCAAATAGCTAGTAATGGACCAGAAAATCTACTAACTTGAGGACCAGTCCAAGCCGTATCGGCTGGTAATACTGCACCGTTTTGTAAGCGTAAACTTGTAGCAGTAACTATCTCAATTTCACCTGATTGATCTGTTGCTGCAACTGGAGCTGCATTTTCTTCAATACGACCAAATTCTGTCCACGAAGACCCACTATTCAATGAATATTCAAATAAATAGGCATTATCTGGATCGATACCACCACCAGCTGTATGAAATATACTTGATGGATCAACAGAACGCTCAAAATAAATTGGCCAACCATCTGCAATAGCGTTAATAGTTGGAGCTTGAAGCGGACTAACTGGATTTGTTATACCACGATCTCTATCAACAGTTGTATTCGCAGGTCCATTAGGATACAAAATCGTTGTACCTAAGATTGGAAACGGAGCGATAGTTTCGTATTGTATGTTATTTGTAATGTCTAACGAGTCATGAGCAAAGATTTTCACAGGACCAACAACACCGTTGTTATTCCATTGGAATCTCGCCAATGCAGTATCAGAAATCGAACTTCCAGTAATACTGAAAATTAATTTTCCGACAAATGTACCTCTACCAACAGTATCTGGAACAAAAGCACCATTAGTACTAACTGCAGCTCTACGAACTTCAAATGAGAAAACCCCATCTGAAGGTAGACCATACACTTGTACTTGTGGGTCTAAGTACCCATTAATACCTCCACCACCTGCTCCAGGAAAAGTCACGTTTGCAATTTGCTGTGCACCAGTTCCTGTGCTTGGAATATAGCGAACTGGCGCAGTTGCTGGCGTTGTTGCGTCTACAGTTCCTACATCAATAGAGTCAGTAGTTAAATAACGAACAAAAGCGTTATTTACCTGATTCCCTGGGTTAGCAGCAGGAATCACCGGAGTAAGGTTTGTTGGGTCATATTTGACCGCAAACGACGCATATCCAAATCTGGGAGCTGACGAGCTTGTCGCCTTCAACCAAATTTCGACATGGAGTTGATTGTATACTCTTCTTGGTCTCAACATTGCAATGTAATGCGTTTGTGCATAACTAATGCAAACATCCGTTAAACCAAGGAGTACTACCAAGGTTACCAATAGGTAATTCTTGATTGAACTAATTGAAGAATGATTGTCTTGAACAGTCATTGTTCATCTCCTAAAATTATTGATAAATGTATTTTAATTTATATATTTTTTACTTTTTCACCAATCTATATTACAATATCGGTATTTGTACGTAGAACTTTACATTTCTTCAGGATTTTCTGAAGGTTTTTTTGGCTCCACAAATAATACCTCTTCTCTATCCATTATTACTGCTCCATCAGCAAATCCTTTTTTTTTTCGTACATACTTTTTAAATGTATAAGAAACTGGTACCATCGTCCCATTTCTCGACTTCGAATAATACGCTACTAAGGATGCTGCTTCCTCCAAAACTTCTTTTGGTGGCACAATACCTTGTTTCGTATTCATTTTGATAATTCCATGCGATCCACTTACTGATCTTGCATGTAACCAAATATCATTTGGCTTGGCAAATCTAAACGTCAACTCATCATTATTTGATGCACCCTTTCCAATGTACACCTTATACTGTTTATGAATTGTAAATTCTTTAAATTTTGAAAATGTCTCATTTTTCCCCTTATGTTGTTGAAATCTAATCGTTTCAGCGAATTTGTTTAACTCTTTTACGGTTGTAATTTGGTCAAACTCTCTTTTTTTTGCTTGCAATCTTTCTACTTCATTTGCTACCGAAATTCTCCGTTCATCCAAACGCTCTTTCGACTTTTTAACTTTTACAGATTTTTCTCGAAATATTTGTGCATTTTCTGAAAGAGTTAATTGTAAATCAATTGGTATCAGGTAGGTTTCTCCATCCCAATAGGTTGCTTTATACGGAGTTTCTGAAATTACAGTATCTTTTGGCAATGAGTATAATATCTCAGCAAATAATTTAGGAATTTCTATTTTATCTTTATCATGAAAATCATGTGAGATATTTCGTAAAATAGATTCATTCTTCGAAATAGCTTTTAAAAAATAGTTTTCTAATGTTTTGTGTAGTTCTGAAAACTCACTCTCATACAGCCTCATCCACTTCATCGTTCGTACACCATCAGAAACTGAAGTAAACGACTTTTCAATTATTGGAAATTTTGATAGTGGTATTAATGAGAAGATTTTCTCTTTCTCATTAGAAAGTATATAAAATGTATCTGATAAAAGAAGTTCTTGCTGCAATGAAGAAGCTTCTGATTTTAACTTCTCTACTTTTTGTGTGTCTAATGATTCAAACGTATCGTTCGATTTTAATGAACACCGAACAGTTACTTCATCAGTATAATAACTTGAGAAAGCAAATTCAGAATTTGAAAGTACTTTTGATATTTTTGCACTTTTTGATGTTGAAACAAAATATTCAAAACTTTTTCTTTCCAATGAAGGTGCATCTTTGTCTGAAAGTATTTTCAAACCTTCTACTAATTCATTTTCTGGCGAATATACGCCAATTGTACCATTTGCACCGCCATAAAACACACATTCTACTCTATAATTTGTGAAATAAATGTTTAAAACTCGTTCCTGTGGCATAACAGTACTGAATTGAAATTCTTTCTGTAAAAGTATAGAAAATACATCGGTTACATTGTTTCGTTTCCTGCTAAATTGTGGGTCTAAATAAAAGGTTCCACTGATTGCATCTACAGAAATAACTATATTAGTTGAGTCCTGATTTTGGGGATGATACAAAGAAAGTACTACGGAATTTTTTTCTTGTGAAAACGCTTCAAAGACAACGTATCCTTTGAGTTTGGAATCAAGCTCTTTTGATAAATGAAGCAATGTATAATATTGTCTAATCATGGTTAGATTATGAGTTTTAACTCAAAAACAAATGAAATTTTCGTACATTTGTACAACATTTATAGTAAAGAATTATGCCAACTACTCCAACTCTTTTAGAAAAACTTGATAAAGCGATGAAAGTTTCCTCTGGTGCGAACTTTTTGTCGTCAGCAGTTTTACTTGTTTTGTTCCTATTATTAAAGAATCATCCAGACTTTGAAGCCATTTGGTTTTTATTAGGCAGTTCCTTGTTTGCCATTGCTGGTATTGGAATGATATTACTCATACGATCGTTTAAAAAACGACTTCAGCAAAAAGAAGATGAAGCTGTTTCCTCTGAATGAGGCAATTCCGTATATAAGAGATACCATTCAATTTTCTCTTATTTCTGAGGATAATGCTCTGATAGCCTATGATACTGATAAGTATCTTGAAGAACCAATTGCTTTCCATAGCCATATTCTAGAAATTTTAGAACTAATCGACGGTGAAAATACTATTATAAACATTCATTCTGTTCTTCATTTTCAACAGAACATTGAAGTTACCTTAGAAGATGTTCAAACAATTATTAGTTATATAGATTCTATGGGTCTATTAGAATCCGAAGAATTCTTTCACTTACAACAGAAAATTGATACTGATTATTTCAATGCTCCAATTAGAAAAGCAGTGTGTGCTGGTTCTTCCTACCCTAAGGAGAAACAAGCTCTATTAGATTATTTTGATTCTGTTTTTGAATCAGATGAATCTGTGCCAACCATTCATTCAGTAGCTGCACTCATACCTCACATAGATTTCCGAGTAGGAATTGAGCCGTACGTGGCTGTATATAAACACATTCGATCTACAAAAGCAACCACTTTTTTTATCATTGGAACCTCTCATTATAGTAATCTTGATCAATTTATTCTTACCGAAAAAGATTTTGAAACACCATTAGGGGTTGTGAAAACAAACAAAGAAATCATTCAGCGTCTGCATTTGTTGACACAAAACAAGTTTACTAAAAATGATATTGCTCATAAACCAGAACATTCAATTGAATTTCATGCAGTACTTCTGAAGTATCTGTTTCCAGACTGTGATTTTACCATAGTTCCTATTCTTGTTACTTCTTTTCAGCATTTCATTTCTTCAGGAATATCACCTACAGAATCTCAAAAAATGAAAGATTTTTCCAACGCTCTTTCTAGGATAGTTGAAGAATTGGGTTCAGACGCCTATGTGATTTCCAGTGGAGATTTGGCACATATTGGGAAAAAGTTTGGTGACGAATATGATGCATACACCAAAAAAGAGGAAGTTACCACTAATGACACTACGCTATTGGCAACGTTGGAAAATGGAGATAAGGATAGTTTTTTTACAAACTTACTATTACAACAAGACTCTTTTCGGATTTGTGGACTTCCTCCGACTTATTCACTTCTTGCAAGTATGAAACCGTTGCAAGGAACAACAGTTGCACTTCAACAGTGGTACGAAGAAGATACACAATCGATGGTTTCGTTTGGAAGTGTTCTCTTTCAATATAAGGAAGAAATTGTATGATAATCGCCATTGATGGACCTGCAGGGTCTGGAAAATCTACTATTGCAAAAGAATTAGCCAAAAAATTAGGGATTCTCTATGTTGATTCTGGTGCAATGTTTCGTGCAATTACTTATTCACTCATTCAAAACTCCATAGAGTTAACAAACCTTGAAGTGTTAGAACATTTACAATCCATTTCTCTATCTTTAGAAATACAAAATGATTCTCAGGAAACTTTTCTGAATGGAAATAATGTTTCAATAGAAATACGAACAAAGGAAGTAACATCCTTAGTATCGTTAGTCTCTGCATTGCCGTCAGTTCGAGAGTGGATATTGGTTCAACAAAGAATCTTTGCAGAAAAAAATGATTTGATTATGGATGGGCGTGATATTGGAACTGTTGTTTTTCCAAATGCAACGTTCAAGTTCTTTCTGACGGCTTCTTTGGAAGAACGTGCGAAAAGAAGAACCTTGGAAATGAACTCAAAAGGTTTGGTTGTTCAAATGGAAACTATCCAAGATGACATAGAGAAACGAGATTCTTTAGATTCTTCTCGTGCATTAGCACCACTACAAAAAGCCCCTGATGCTATTGAAATAGATACTACATCGCTGTCAATACAAGAAGTTTCTAATTTGATTCTTTCTACTATAAAGAAAGCCTAACGAAATATCAACCTATCGAATTCGTTTACAGAAAAAAATATCATTGAAAAGTTATGAACGTTACCATAGATAAATTTTCCGGTTTTTGTTGGGGTGTTGTAAGAACAGTAAAAATTGCTGAAGAGCAGTTAGAAATTCCAAAACGCCCTGATGTGTATGTATTAGGACATATCATTCACAACCCCAAAGAAATTGAACGGTTAGAATCCAAAGGTTTAAAAACTATTTCTGTAGCTGAGTTTCCCAATATTGCCCATTCTGGAGCGAAAGTACTCATTCGTGCTCACGGTGAACCACCTGAAACCTATATTCAAGCGATGAAATTGGGCATTGAAATCATTGATGCCACATGTCCTGTTGTAACGAAATTACAAGAACGTGTTCGTAAATTCTATGATCAGCAGTACCAAGTCGTCATTTTTGGTAAATATGACCATGCCGAAGTTATCGGTATTCGAGGTGTATGTAATGATGAGTGTATCGTTGTCAAATCTGTTGAAGAATCATTAGATAGAATAGACTTTTCCAAAAAAACAGTTCTTTTTTCACAAACGACAATGGACAAAGCAACCTTTTATAATATCAAAGTAGCACTTGAAGCAAAAGTCAAAGATCTTATCGTTGACACAATGGAAAACATTGCTACCGAATTTCACGCAAAAGACACCATCTGCGGACAAGTTTCTGGGCGAGAAACACAATTAGTCAAATTCGCCAATGAAAATGATGTCATTGTTTTTGTCGCTGGAAGAACTTCTTCAAACGGCAAGGTCCTCTACGATGTCGCCAAAAGTGCAAATGAAAATACATTTTTCATTGAGGATGCCTCCGAATTAAACCCAAATTGGTTTTCAGATGCCCAAACTGTCGGCATCACCGGTGCAACTTCCACTCCACAATGGTATATGGAACAAGTCCGTACAGAAATCTTAGAAAAATATTCTGCTTAAGCATATTTTCTTTCCATACACTCTTGCAATTAAAATAATTTCACTATTTTAGTTGTGGTATTTTTGTCTTTTACTTCATTTTGAATGTTGGAGGAGTTATGGTTTCATTACGATTTACTTTTATTCTACCTTTGGTTTTTATTACCATTTTGTGTTCTTATTTAGAATCATTTTCACAAACAAATCGTAAATTTGCAATTTTACAGTTAGTCGAAAAATCGGTTTTTTCTGATATTTCTACTTTACCTTTTCATTCTCCATTATATAGATACTTCGAACAATATAATACTGATAAAGATTCACGGATTAAATTATTAGATGGAACATACTCAAAAGTAAATGAAGAAAATGTTCGTAGTCATTTAGAATATAAAATTTCATCTACCTACAAAAGTGGGCAATATTCTATTATAGATACTATGGAACAGTTTTTTGCATTCAATACTAGTATGTTGCAAAACTTAGGATTTGGCATGTTAAATAGTGTTGATCATGATACTTGGATTGCAGATGTTAACGGAAGGAAATTAAAAATTAATAAAGTTTTTTATTCTATATATTTTTCCAAGAATCAAGATTTTCCTTCTAATTTGGTACCAACGTTGGGAAAATATCTTATGTTCTCAGTCTATTCATTAAGAGATAGTTCCTTAAAAATGGATTTTTATGAGAATATCCATGATAGTGTACTTTATAATCAAATTGGAAGCATTACCTACAAAAAAGGTTCACTTGTAACTATAAACAACAAAAACATTTACATTACAGAATATACTGAGTTACTTAATGATGAAGGCAAAAAGTTACTTTTACATGATTTCGAAGTTTCAACTAATTTAGAAATTGATTATTTTTATCATGAAAGTTCTAAAAAGTATATTGCTTTAAAGATGATTAGTTTGAAAAACTAAAAGGAAAAATATTCTGCATAACCAGATTTTTTCTGCTTCCCACTTGCAATTAAAATAATTTCACTATTTTAGTTGAAGAAATATGTCTTTTACTTCATTTTGTCATTGGAGGCGTTATGGTTTCTATAAGATTTACTTTTATTCTAGCCATTTTTGTGTTGGGATTTTCGAGTTCGTTTTCACAACCTTTGCCTAATTCAACATCATCTAACCAAATTGCGTACTTATATGTTACCGTTGTAGATGATACTACATTATTTTGTGTTAATCCTGACTTGAGTGAAATAGGGGATTGTTATTTTGACAACAATACTGTATTGAGGTTGTTAGATGGATCTATTCATATTACTGAAAGAAGTAAAATTGAATCTCACAAGTTCTATAAAATTAGTTCAAAAAATGGCTTTGCTGACTTTTTAGAGCAAGTTTTTCTCTATCCATGTGGTTTTGTTTACAAAGAATTAACATTTGGAATTTTGAATACCAGTGATGCAAATACCGAGAATTCAACAAAGAAGTTTAATGGTTTAGAGTTTTTAGTTCCTATGTATTATTATTCCACAATTTTGGGTAATTCCTATAAAGAATACCCTTCTGAATGGTTTGAAAACAATATTGGTACTTATATACTCTTTGGATATCAAGACAATAATTCACTCATTGAATACAAAAAGCTTTCAAATTTTCAAATACAAAATAGTACTGGAACTGTATCTAATATCAACGGTAAAGAATTTACTATATTTGGAAATCCTGTTTATGTAAGTCCATCAACAAAGTTTTACGATGAAAGTGGAAACACACTACTTTTGGAGGTTATTTCTGAAAATGATAGACTGGATATTGACTATTTTTTATATATCAACAAATACATCGCTCTTCGTATTACAAAACTTCCTCACATAGAAGAGGTAAATCGATATTCTGAGGATGTGATAAAGGTGACAAATGATACCATTTATACCACTTCGCATTTTCTCAAATTAAGTTCTATTCAATCAAAAAAGGATGTCAATGGAGAAGATATTACTACAGATTCCCTATTTGCTCATTATCGAGCTGTTACGTTTGAAGTTCCAAGTAATGAAAATAGGAATGAAATTCGCAATGTAGATTTTCTTCATTCGACGTTCAATCAAAAAGACAGTTTGCACTATCGTGGCACAGCAATTGGAAGAATTAATTCGATACAATTTCCAAATTTGACTGTTGGAGCAAATCAATATGTTGTAGCAAATGATGCAAAAATCCGCAACAAATTTGGTGATTCTGCTCTTGCAAGTGAGACAACTATTCCTAACAACGCATTAGTTAAAGTGTTTTACGCAAGGGTTGAAAATGTCTCCAGTATTGATTATGTCGTCAATTTCATTTCTATGGAAGATACGAGTACTTTTTCATCAGTAAATGAACCAAAAGAAAGATCATTCTCCGTATTTCCGAATCCAATAACAACAAATCAAACAACAATTGAGTTTTTTAGTGAAGTTGATGAAATGATTCAGTTGAATGTTGTTTCCGTCGATGGAAAGACGATATATTCACAGAATTTGAACGTTAACAACTGCAATAACACCATAACAACCAATTTGAAATCCATACCAAATGGACAGTATTACCTTGAAATAGTGTCTTCAAACAATAAAAAACGTCATTCGATACCAATTCAGATTTTGCGGTGAGGAATGGAGGTTGGTTGGAATAATCTTTTTGACATAATTATCTAACTTGGAGACGCAAAGCATTGCGTCTCTACAAAATAATTAAATTGGAAAAATTTCAAGATAAATATAGAATCCAATCAAGTCGACTACCAATTTGGGATTATGGGTCAAATGCTGCATATTTTGTAACTATTTGTACAAAAGATAGAATATGTTGGTTTGGGAAAATCCAAGATACAAAAATGGTGTTGTCAGAAATAGGAGAAATTGCAAATAAATGTTGGTTGGAAATCAATCAACATTTTCCTTTTGTAAATTTAGATGCTTACATTGTAATGCCAAATCATATTCATGGAATTGTTTTAATAGAAAAACCAGAATATAAACAAAACAAAATTAACCTCGTAGAGACGCAAGATTTTGCGTCTCTACAAAGACAACCAAATTCTCATTTTAATAAATTCGGACCTCAATCTAAAAATTTAGCTTCAATTATTCGTGGTTTTAAAATTGGAGTTAGTAATAGAGCAAGATTATTACATCCGAACTTTTCTTGGCAACCCCGGTTTCATGATCATATAATTAGAAATGAAACTGATTATAATAGAATTTGTGACTATATTCTCAATAATCCTGCAAGGTGGTTTTTCGATTCTTTATACGTTTAAAGTGAAGTTTTTCATTATCAATTTTGTTTTTTTTCCAAAAATTCGGCTGAAAAATTTTGTAGATTCAAAAAATACCCGTATATTTGTATGCTAAAATGTACGGAGAGTTCGCATAATGGTATTGCAGCGGTCTTGAAAACCGCCGTGAGAAATCACATGAGAGTTCGAGTCCCTCACTCTCCGCCAAGACAAAGAGAATAGGAAACTATTCTCTTTTTTAATTTACTATAAAACTTAGACCTCCTCAGAAAACAATAACACAATACACGTTGCCGTTACTATAGTTTGATTTTTTTAAAATATTTTTTAAGGTCGTATTGAAATGAAAAAACTACTCCTTACACTGTTACCACTTATCCTTCTGGTGATAACATCCTGCTCTGAAAGTAAAAATCCTACCGATCCTGGTACTGGCAATGAAGTATTAATGTTAAATTCTGTTGGATCATATTGGATAAATAATTCTGTATTAACTGAACAACCTTCAGGTGCTGAGATTGACTCAACACGTACCATTGATTCCGTTGTAGTAACAAATAATGGTACTTATGCTGGGCGTCAAGCATCATCAGTTGTCACATTTGTGAATGGAGTTGCACTAGATACAATTTACATAAATCAAAATTCCAACGAATTATATTCTTATCGTGCGAATTTTGGTTTTGGTAGTTTCCAACTGAACAATTGGACAAAAGAAATTGATTATACAGCATCAAGTTGGAAACCATTCAATGATACTGCTTTTTCAAATACTACAATTGAGGTTGATAATAATACTGGTATTACTACAATTTTAAACGGTGATTTAAAAGCAAATTCAGTACGTGGTACGACATCAACGGTAAAAATTGATGGAAAGGATTATACTGCAACAGAAGTTACTACAACTACAAAATATAATTTCACCATAAAATTTACTATACAAGGTAACACTGTACAAGAATTTCCATTTATATTTGATTCAATTACAAAATCTAAATTCGTTAAAGGAATTGGTATGGTAAGAATGGAAACTTATGCAGTAGGCAATGGTACTCCAAATGCATTTGTACCCCCATTTGGTTCGTTATCTTCATTACTACGATTTAAAAAAGCTCAATAAGCTTTAACAATTTCAATTGTTTGTGATTAAATAGCTCTTTTTGAAATTCAATAAGAGCTATTTTTTCATACATTCGTTGTAAATGATAACGAATTTAATAAACTTCATTCGTTATAGTTAATAACAACAACTATAAATTTTGGTTGTAAAACAATAAAACGACTTCTATTGACGTACACAAATAATATCATTTTTATAAATTACCTAAGAAATTAAGAAATGAAAAACATTATCTTTTTATTCGCATTATCACTGATAGCACTTTCTTCGTGCTCTGAAACTAAAACTCCAACTGATCCAGGTGGAGATACAAATTCTGTCTTACTTCCATCCACTGTTGGTTCTTATTGGATTAATTCTAATGTTGAAACAACACCTCCACCAAATGTTGCTCCAGTTGAAACTACAAGAAAAACTGATTCCGTTGTAATTGTTGGTAATGAAATGTATCAAGGAAGACAAGCAACTAAACAAATGACTTTTGTTGATGGTATGCCGATAGATTCTGCTTACTATAATCAAAATGCCAATGAGTTATTTTCATATTCAGGTGGTATTGAATCTCCATTTTTTTCTCTTCCACGTGGGTGGCTTAAATTAGCAGATTATAATGCAACTTCTTGGAAACCTTTTCCAGATACTACAATTACTAATAGTACAATAAATTTTGATGGCATTGAAGCAGTAGTAAATGGAACTGTAAAATCTAACACGGTGAAAGGTGGTACTTCTACTGTTACTGTTGCCTCCAAAACTTATACAGCAACTGAGTTTACAACTACTTTTTCTGTTGATATTGTTGCAACTCCAACTACTATTCCATTTCCAATTCCTTTGAAGTTTAATATAGTTTCTAGAATTAAACATGTTAAAGGTTTGGGTGTAGTTTCTTCTGTAACCGATGGATTTGTACTTTCAATTCCTGGATTAGGAGATCAACCAAATAACGGTAACCAATCGGATTTAGTACGCTTCAAAATCAATCCTTAAACAAAAATTTATGAATTATATTATTTATGTTAGCTTTATATTAATATTGATAATTTCTGGATGTTCTGAAAGTACAAATACTATAGACTCTGATACCAAAGATGCAATTATGTTACCTTCAACCGTTGGTACTTATTGGATAAATACTAATGTTGTAACAAATCTTCCTCCAGATAATTCACCTATCGAATCCCGTAGATATCAAGATTCTGTATATGTAGTTTCAAATGAGGAATATATGGGTAAACTTACAACAAAGTTCGTTAGAAATTCAAAAGAGTTTGGTAATGAAACCAAATATTATTATCAAAATGGTACTGAATTACATGAATTTTCTGAAGGACTTCCAAGGTCATTTATTTTATTAAACAAACATTGGATAAAACTAGTAGATTATAAATCAAACTCTTGGAAGCCTTTTCCAGATACAATGTTTGTTAACTCTATTGAGTATTTTAACGATAAACCAGCTCTTTCAAACGGTACATTAAAAGCTATGACTGTTAAAAGTGGAAGTGTTTCTGTTACAATTGATGAAAAAAACTATACAGCTACTGAATTTACAACTACATTTGCTTTTGATTTAAGTATTACTTTTGTTCAAACAGGTATAACTTATCCTTTAAAATTTAATGTTCTTGAAAAAATACTTCATGTTAAAGACTTAGGTATTGTTTCTACTGTTTTTGATGGTTTAGATTTGAATACTGGATTTGGTAAGTTTAGTTTTTTAGGATTTCAAACTACCTTACTTCGCTTCAAAATCAATCCGTAAAAATCACATAGATATTAGATTAAAAAAGAGAATGCATTTTGCATTCTCTTTTTTTTGTAGAAAAATTGATTTACCATTCAAACTACAATAAGAGTAAAAAACCTAACGTTTATATTAGTCATTGAAAACAATTTTTTTTTATTATATTTCTAGTGAAAATGAAAAACATTATCTTTTTATTCGCATTATCACTGATAGCACTTTCTTCGTGCTCTGATGACAAAACTCCAACTGATCCAGGTGGAGATACAAATTCTGTCTTACTTCCATCCACAGTTGGTTCTTATTGGATTAATTCTAATGTTGAAACAACACCTCCACCAAATGTTGCTCCAGTTGAAACTACAAGAAACACGGATTCTACTGTAGTTACAGGAAATGGTATGTATCAAGGCAGACAATCATCGACTCAAATCACTTACGCTAATGGTAATGGTTTCGATACTACTTATTTTAATCAAAATGCTAATGAATTATATGAATATTCAGCAGGAATTGAAACTCCATTTTTCTCAATTCCAAAAGGTTGGATAAAATTAGCAGATTATAATGCCACAACATGGAAACCTTTTCCAGATACAACTTTAACTGATAACCCAATTACTTTTCAAGGAATCGAAGCAACCGTTAGTGGTACAGTTAAAGCAAATTGTACGAAAGGTGGCACTTCAAATGTAACTATTGATGGAAAAACTTATACTGCTACTCAATTTACAACAACAATTACTGTTGATTTAACCGGGAAAGCATTTGGTGGTGCATTTACAGCCCCAATAAAATTCGATTTAGTAACAAAAGTAAGTCATGTTAAGGGTGTCGGTGTTGTATCTTCAACCACAGATGGTATTGTTATTTCATTACCACAACCAATTGGCAATATACCACAAAACGGAAGCCAATCAAACTTACTGCGCTTCAAAATCAATCCGTAAAAATCACATAGATATTAGATTTTTTTAAAACCTCACACCATAATGTGAGGTTTTTTTGTATCTTTGATGAAATACTTATTGAAACATACATAAATTTTGTGAAATATTTTCTCTTATTAATTCTCTTTGTGTTTATTTTGAACAGTTGTTCGGAAGAACCAATTGCCGTCAAAGGTGACAAACTTGCTTTGTTTGTAACTCCGAAACAAGCGGTTGTTCCTGCTGGATCTACCTTTCAATTACAAGCAGAATATCCTTTTGATGAAAACCATCCACTGATTTGGAGTGTTACGAGAGGTCCTGGAGCTGTTACAAATCAAGGAATTTACATTGCTCCTGGTTTTTTGGTTCTAAGCTCTGATACTGCCATCGTTACGTGTTTTTCATCAACAGATTTGACTGTGAAAGATAGTACAATCATCATTATCACTCCACAATCTGGGTTTGATTACTTTCCAAAAACACTTGGCAACTACTGGGTGTACGAACGATTTACAATAGATTCGAATAACAACGAACTCATTGCTTCACGTCAAGAGGATTCTCTGGTTATTAAATATACCCCAAAAATATTAGGATATGATGCAATTGGTTTGCAAACCTATCGAGCTGGAGCAAGGGTCAATGATACAAGTTATTATTCCCAAATTGGACCAATTTTGTATCAATATAGGTACCCAATTAACTTTCCATTGATTCAATTTCCTCGTCGATGGATGAAAATTGCAGATTTTGTTGGAGGAGGATGGTCGGTCTTTGATACAACACTCAATAATGCATCTGCTGCTGGATTACCATTCCGAATAAGTGGGACAATCCAAGCTACTGCTACAAGAACGCCAAATGAACAAGTGTCCGTCAATGGAAATCAATATACCTCACAAAAAGTTGTCATCTCAACTGTTTACAATATCACTCTTAACCAACAACTTCTCCCAATTCCGATTACTTTTAATACAACCTCTCGAGAATCAATTTGGTTCGTGGACAAAATCGGTATAGTCAAAAGTGAAGTTACCTCCGCTAAAATAGCTATCCCAATTTTGGGTAGTTTTGGCATCGATGGTAATCGAAGAAATCTTTTACGATACAATGTTACGGAAGAATGAGTAGTAAGATAAAAGCCTTACTCTCAGACACTGCAGTGTATGGAGTAAGTACTATCATAGGTAGATTCCTCACTTTTTTACTCACGCCTCTTTACACAAACTATCTTCTTCCAGATGAATTAGGTGTTTTTGTTGCAATATTTAGCTATATAGCATTTGTAAATATTGCATTTTCATTTGGAATGGAATCTTCTTTTTTCAGATTCTATGACAAAGAATCTGAAGAAAAAACCAAAAAAGTCTTTTCGATTACGTTTTTCACTATTGTTTCAATTTCTACATTTCTAATACTCCTCTTTCATCTTACCATTGTTCCATTTGTTGAATTTACTTCTTTAGAAGTTTTTTCTTCTACAAATAAGATACTGCTGTATTCATCGCTCATTCCCTTTTTTGATTGTTTTATGATTATCCCATTTGCATTGTTACGAATGCAAAGGAAGGCAAAAAAGTTTGCTGGAATAAGAATACTCAGTATAGTAGTTAACGTAGCTACAAACATTTATTTAGTTGTTTTTGCGAGAATGGGTATAGAAGGAGCTTTGATAAGTGGGATTATTTCCTCTTTTGTAGGAATTCTCTTCGTTTTACCTGAATTAAAACGGTATTTACAACCACTTTTTGATTGGACGCTTTTTAAAGAATTAGCCAAATTTGGATTGCCAACCTTACCTTCAGGTTTCGCATCAATGATGTTGCAAGTAGCGGATAGACCTATTTTACTATTTATGACTAATGCACAAATCGTTGCGATTTATAATGTGAATTATCGGCTTGGAATTCCTATGATGCTAGCAACAACAGTATTTGAATACGCTTGGAAGCCATTTTATTTGACTCATTCGGAAGATAACGATGCACCGCAACTATTCTCACGAGTTTTTACACTCTACAATCTCTATGCATGTATTGTCTTTCTTATTTCAGCACTTTTTATTGAGTATGTTATACAAATTCCTATAAATAACGGAACCATAATCAACAGCCAATATTGGGTTGGAGTTGGAATGATTCCTATCATACTTTTTGGCTATATGCTCTATGGAATGTATGCTAATTTTTCCGCAGGACTCTATATAACCAAACAAACTGGCAAATTGCCTATGATAACCGGCACTGCTGCAATAGTCAATGCACTTGGAGTTTTTGTACTATCTCAATTGTACTCATATAATGGAGCTGCTTGGGCAACTGTCATCGCTTATGGAACTTCTTCGATAATAATGTACTATTATTCTCAAAAGGCATTTTCAATTCCTTATGAATGGAAAAAAGTAGGTATTCTGTATGTTTTGACATTTTCACTCTATTTCGCAAGTAAAATTTTCACAACATTAGAGCCAACTTGGATAAATTTTGCTGTAAGAATAGGAATGTTCCCAATACTTTTTGTACTTTTGTACTTATGCAAATTCTTTCGACCTGATGAATTGTTATTGTTTAAAAAACTTCTAAAGAAAAATTAACGATTATGAACCATGTACTCATCACTGGAGCAGCTGGAAATTTAGGATTAACTGTTACTAAAATGTTTTTAAAAAACAACTGGAGTGTAACAGCATTAACAAAAGATAGTATAGAGTCTAATGTATTAGAATCAGCGTTTAAAGACTTTTCACAAGATTTGACAATTTACAATTGCGATGTAACAAATGAAGAGCAAGTTAAACAGATATTTGAACTTCTTCATCTACGTCATATTTCTGCAATTGTTCACTTAGTAGGAGGTATATCGGCAGGACAACCAATAAACGAAACGCCGTTGGTGGTTTTTGAAGAGATGATTTCTATAAATACGACCTCCACATTTCTTTTGCTCTCTCAAGGAATTGAGCACTTTAAAACGAATGAAATTCAAGGCTCAATTATAACCATTGGAGCGAAAGATAACTACCATCAATCAAAAAATAGAAGTGCCTATGCCGCTTCAAAAGCAGCCGTTCAATCACTCACATTGACAGCATCGGAAGAAGGTAAAGAGTATGGAATACGTGCAAATATTATTTTGCCAGGTATAATTCGTACACCAGCAAATTTAGCGTGGGCTGAAAATGGTGAGGAATCGAAATGGACTGATCCGAAAAGTATTGCCAACACTATCTTTTATCTTGCTACTCCTGTTTCCAAAGGAATCACTGGTACTGTTATAGAAATGTACGGTCAATTACCAGCGTAACTTACTCTTCGTTACGTTTATTTCTTGCTCCAATTGCAAATTTGGATTTTAATCTTGGTAAGACCGAATCCCAAAGTTCATTGAACGGAATAAATTCGTGAGGTCCAAGAAAAAACCCAGTTTCACTTTGTTGTAATTCCAAGATCAAATATCGTGTTGAACGCGATATCTCACCTGGATCATCCCCAGATTTTATAAATTGTCTCACAATGCGAAGCAATAGTAATAATCGTTTGTTTCGTGCATCATAACGAAAGTAATTTTCCAAATAGTATTCAATCAATTTGGTAAATTTTTGAAGATCTGTTTCTTCTTTTTCAAATGATTCTAAAAAAAACTGTAATAACAGTATAGACATTCCTACTGTGGTATCTTCGCTTTTAGGGGATTGGAAATAGGGTTTTGTGATAAATTTTATTGCAGAAAATCCTTTGGAGAATAATACTTCAACTTCATTTTTATCAATACTATGCAAATATACAGAAACAAAATAGAGCCAAATTCCACTAATGTAAAACTCTTCTTGTTGATTTAATGAAAGTTGATTAAACTGTGGGTCTTTACGAACTGTATAAAACGTATTTAACGCTGACCTGATTGACTGAAGTGATATAAACACCACAATAGCTAAGCGTTGAATTTCAACCCATGTACTAAACGAAATCTCAGTGTTTTCCTGGTACATTCTTAGTACATTCTCCGCTATCTCAAACTTTTTACAGGCAACTAAAGCTTCTAACCAAACAACAAAGATCTCAGGAGGAATCGTAAGGATTTCTTTTTTACTTTTAGCAGTATCTTCATATTCTTTTAGATATTCACAAATCTTTTTATAATTTGCAGTATATTTCAAACCCTTTGTCAATATATAAAATGCTTTGAATTTGATTTCAGTTTGCGGATAGAGCAACAACAAAGCATCTAAAGGTTCCAAAGTAGTTTCAATTTGACGTTGAAATTCTGTAAATGGACCAAAATTTGTTGCAAGTACCTTTATTAATGAAACTTCTATTTTCTCTAAGGTAGTAAGAATTTCAAAAGATTTTGCTAAGGATTCTAATTCTAACTGAAACTTAATAATGTCGTTTCGTGAGTACTTTTCTCGAAAAGAAAGAACTTTTCGAATACAATCCATTTGCAGAATAACATCAGCACAATCTTTAGAAAGTATATGAGCTCTTTTCACCAAATCAAATGCTTCATCAAGTAGATTATTTTCTTCTAATAGATCTACTAACCATAAGAGTTTTCTTAAATGAAGTAATCTAGAGGTTTTAGAATACTTATCATTCGAGCTAAACTGATGAATAAAGAGAGAATTTAATAAACGATCTTTGAGTTTATTCTTTAGAATTGAATAGGTTTGTTTATTCATTTCAGAACCGTACAAATCCTTTAATGCTTCTTCATCAGTTTTGTATTCATTCGACTTTATTTTGCTGTAAAGTGTTTTAATAAGAGAATCATCTTCAACCTTCATTGCAATAATGACAGGCTCTTTTTGAACAAGTGGTGATTCTAACAATGTAATCAAATTCTTTAAATTTTGCATTCTATTGAATTTTGACAAATTGTTTTGAATAAACTCCTTTGGTTGTACTAAACTTGACTGTATACAAACCATTTGGTAGATGTTGAACAGACAATTGAACATCCTTAGAAAGGTTTTCAGCACTAATAACAGATATTCCTATTGCATTAAAAATCTCAATTTTTGAAGTCATTTCAATCGAAGGAAACGACAAGAATAAATTTTCCGCAACAGGGTTTGGATTCATTAAAAAACCATCATATTCTTTGAATTCTTCAACGGATACTACAGGGAAAGTAGAGAATGTCCACGTTGGAGACCAATCTGATACCCAGTTGACTCCGTAAGCTCGTACTTTCCAAAAGTAGATTCTATTAAGCATCAATGTTGATGGAAACGTGACTCTCTCAATAGAAAAACCACCATCATAGATAGATGAAACCGAACTTTGCTCGGAAAGTTGCCATTCATAAAAAAGAGTGTTTGGGAAAGTTGCCCATAATAATGGAGTAAATAGAGATACGCTTGTAGCAAAATTTGGTGGAAATACTAATTGTGGTTTACTTTTGTCAGAACTTGGAACATAAATTCTAATTCGTTTTTTAATGACAGTTCCCATTGGCGATTCGAATTCAACCGTATACCATCCTAATGGTGTACCTTCAGAGACAAAAACATTGTAATTTCTACTTCCATTTTGTGAAGTTTCTACGAACGATTGAAGAGGGGGAAATTTTAAACTATCTCGAATAAGAATCGTAGAATTAGCTTTTCCAACGCAAAATGAATCTAAAAGTTTTAATGTAAATCCGTAGGTTTCACCTTGTTGCAAAGCTATTATAGAATCAAGTGGATATACTCGAAATATCTCGTTACTACTTGGTGCATTTACTCGTAAAAATGTTGTTTCTGTATTTGAAGCATCATAACCAAGTTTATTAGCAATTATGTCGAATCTATGTAGTCCATTCGCATTCAAACTTGATATTTGAAATGGAAATTGTACTATCCCTTGAGCATTCGATATTCGTGTAATAAATTGTGGAATGACTGGTGCATTCGTTGTCATTGTTACTGATGCACCTGCAACCGGAATAAAGAGTCTATCCAAAACTTGTGCAGTCAACGTGACTGAATCACATTGTTGACGAGTTATAGTAGTTGTGGAGGGGGAAACTTTGACAATCAATGGTTCTAATACAGGACTTGTTGGATTTATCTTAACAGTTCGAAAAATAGTATCTGATGTCTGAAACGAATTTTTTGAAGCAACAAACTTTAGAAGATATACTCCAGGTTGAATAGTCGGAGGTACGATAAATTGATAAGATGCTATACCTTGAGAGTTTGAAATCCTTTGTTCAGATGAACTCACCATTGAATTGATAATAATAACAGTTGCTCCATTTTCTGGCAAACACGTACCATTCTTAACAAAAGCTTGATATGAAATTGTATTTCCTATTGTTGATTCTAACTGAACTACAGGAGAAACTTGCAAATAAAGAGAACTTGGATTTAGTGAATTCAATTGTATTGTTATAAAATTTGTTGTAGTTGTAAAACCAATTTTAGAATAAGAAAACCGGATTCTATGTATTCCAGAAATTTGTAAATTCCCAACTGTGTTATATGAGAACTCTCCATTTACATTTGTAGATATTGTTACAACTTTTGATGGTAAAGAAAGTGAATCAACTACCTGAATACTCACATTACTTTGAGGAATTCCATTCGTATTTCTAACTATCCCTGTTATAATCACCGTATCACAATTTTTAGCGGTACTAGAAACAGGTGTTTGAAACTGAACGACGAATTGTTGATTCGATTGAGAGTTTTGTATTACCCTGAAAAGTCTTCTTTCTTCAACAGAAGACGAATATCCACCTTTAGAAGCAACTGCACGAAGTTTATAAAGACCTAATTGCTTATTGAAAGTTTTAACTGTATAGGAGACAGCTCCGTTAATTCCTGTTATTCTTGCAGTTACAGAAATTGGAGATGAAGCAGAATCCACAATAGTTATGAGTGCATTTGGAATTAACATTCCTGAACTATCTGTAACAATGAAGGTTACTATCGCTGAATCAGTTGACCCCAAAATAATTGTATCTTGCGGGACAATTGAAAGATTCAATAAATTTTGAACAGTGTCTACTAATAAGACTATTCTTTGAACTGTAGAAGAACCTTTAAATTCTTGTTTTGTGGCATTAAAGCTGACTATATACTGTTGTTTTGGACTAAATGAACTCGTTGAAAGACCGATTTCGGTATTTGGATTTTGAATTTGGAAACTACTTACTCTATGATTTGAAAGCAGAGAATCTGTTACATTTACAGCACAAGATACATTCTGACCAAGTTCATCAACCACAGAGACAGTAAAGAACACTGAATCACCTCGAGTAATTTGCTGAGTAGTACTAGGAGAAACAGAAACAAATAACTCTTTGGGTTTTAGTCTTTCTCCGCCAAGCCGTACGACCGCACCGGTTGTAAAAAACAAAGTTGGTAATGTATCTACATTGAAAATAGATCTACCTTTTAAATTTCCAGCAAAATGTATCCAAGAAGAATCTTGACTCACATCAACAGAAGTTGCAATTTCTAAACCATCAGCTCCATAATTCGTTGCAGAAACGACATTACCATTCACATCAAATTGAGCTAAGAATATATCATTACTACCTTTTGAAATGAGAGGAAGTGGATAATTTTGTATTTGTAACGTATTCCGAAAAGTTCCAGTTACAAAAAGATGATTCGATGTAAATGTAATATCATTTATTCGCGAAAACATTGATGCATTAAAGGATTTTATCCATAACAATGTACCGTTTCGAGAATATTTTGCTAAAAAGGTATTTTGTTCACCATCTGGGGCTAAAGTAGAACCATTATTAAACAAGAGAGTGTCGCCAAATGATCCACCTATATAAATATCTCCATTAGAATCAATTGTTAAAGCTCTTCCATCATCAATAGCAGATTTGGAACGCATTGTTCTCGTCCATAATAGTTGTCCATTTGGAGCAAATTTTGAGAGGAATATATCATAACCACCAAGCGAAATCAAAGTATCTTGCTTTGTACCTCCACTTATGTAAGAAGTTTGTTGAAATCGTCCTGTTGTATAAATAGTATCATTGAGATCGCATATTACTCTATTGAGTTGTTCTTGAGAGTTTATGATTGATGAAGTTGTATCAACAAATTGCAACTCTCCAACAGCATCATATTGTGCTATAAATGCATTGTAATGAGTAGCGCCTTGTAAGGTTATTGGTGTCGATGATTGAAAAGTAGTCAAGCCAGAATAACTTCCAACGACAGTCGTGCCGAGTTGTGAATTGGAAGCAACACCTTCTAAAATCAAATTCGCAGGACCATTAATAGTACGTACCCATAAAATTTCTCCATTGCTATCATATTTAGCAATAAATAAATCTGTATTACCTGTATTTTGAAATTGCAAAGTGTCATTACTATCAGTTATAAAAACTGTTGAAGTGTATCGTCCGACTACTGTAATATTATTTGAACCATCAATGGCAATATTTGAGATAATTTCATCACCGAGACCATAAATGTGACGAGTAAAAACAGGTGTAAGATTCTGTTGATAAACGACAATAGCCGCATCAATTCCACCCTTAGCATCAATGGTACTATCTAAAAGTGGCGATTGAATAAAATCTGTAAAATCTATAGAAACGACAACTCTCTGCAATAAATCAATTTTTAAATTCTGGACAGAACTTTGAGGAGATTGAAACAGTGAAATCCTTCCAATATCTTGAAACTGTGCGTGAAGACAACCAGCAACAAAGAACAAAAATAGTATTATGTACTGGTAAAATTTTGACATTGATTATTGAGTTCTTACTGTAAATAACAATAATAGAGTAATCGCGGCTGTTCCTAAATATAACACAGGTGTTAGAATTTCTTCAACTAAACTTGTATTAGAAGCAGGAATTTCCGAAACAATCATTGTAGGTAAAACTTTCATAGTTCTTTTAGCATCAAGAATAGAAACATTCGAACGATAAGAAGAATTCATTATTACGACAAATGACGGCATTGTAGGATGAGAAGTGATGATTTTCCCTTGTAAAACACCAATTTCATCCAATGAGTCTTTCATAGATTCTAATATGTTCCATTTTAAAGAAAATTCTTCTATCTGCAATCGAAGATGTACAGTATTCTTTATCGGCAATTTTCCTAAATAGTTAATACCTTTTTCTTGAAGGATTTGAACTACCGTAGGTTCTAAAAAAGAATCATATTCTTCAATCGAAGTTGTAAATGTGAGTGCAGTAATAGAATCAACACTTTTAGAGAGAATCTCAGAAATAGAAGAATCTATTGTTGTTTTGGTAAGCGAATAAATATTCTTGACATCTGAACTTGCAAAACACTGTAAACCTAGCAACACAAAACAAAATAAAACATGTAGATTCAGTTTCATTGTTAGACTTTAGAAAAATTCAAACGGAGTTTATCAATCGACTTCATTAACTCTTTAGAGTCAGTGTAAATACTTGGTCTGATACGTAAAAACCATTTCCTGTTTCGAATTTTCAACTTAATAATAGTAAAACGACCTCTAGTTTTGATTTTATGTTCAAAGGTTACTGCAATTTTTTCTATTTCTTCTATAGTAAATCGTTTTTTACGAAAACGATTGGCAAACTCGATATAATCTGCACCAATGGTAAGAGTACGATTAAGTAAGTAATTAACAATCCAAAAAAGAAACGTCAAAACTACAAACAACAGTAACAATACAACCAATGGGTCATGGAAACTAAAAGAAAAGTTTTTGAGATTAAATGAACCTCTTATTAAGGAATAACCAATTAATATTATAGTATAAATCAATAAAGATTGCCAATAAAAATCCAATTTATATCGAAACTTTTTTTCCATTATGCACTTGCTCCAGAATACTTTTTTAAAGAATGCATAAAAAACTTTGAAGCTCCAACAAAGTAAACAACTGCTACAATTGTAGCAATAATCATTTCATATACCCCAGTTTGAGATAAGAGTGCTTGAGTTGGAAGAGATGCAATCAAAGACATAGGGAAAATATATAAAAAGAATTTTCTTACAAGATACGAAAAGATAGTATCAGGTTTCCCAGCTATTTGAAAGGTTGAATAAAACGAGTTTACTATCGATTCTCCAGCTATTGACCTGATAATTACACTAGACAAAAGTATTTGTAATGATAGCAATATACTATTACCTAAAATAAAAAGCAACAAAAAGTTGAGAATATCTGAAATAGATGGATAATGGGTTAACTTTGATACACCCCAAAAAAATAGTATAGTACAACCAATGAGATTGAAAATCGCTGAGATGTATACATATCGAAACAACACCATAAATGTCGTAGAAACTGGCTTCATTAAATAAAAATCTAAATCACCTTTTGTCACTAATTCAGACATTGTCCAAAAATTTTTGGCAAAGAGAAATTCATTTATCGAGTCCGAGAGAAAAAAGGTTGCAAGAAAAATAGTCATTTCAGGTTTGGTGAATCCACCAATTGTATTCGTGTGAAGAAATATAACCTCAAATAATGCAACTTGCGTTGCATACCATACAACATCAACAATAATCATCGTTATAAAATGACTTTTATATTCTAATTCTCTAGAAAGCGAATTGAGGAAAAAATGCCACCATAAACGAAGATATCGTATCATTTTTTGGAACTTCTTTTAATAACAGAAATTTTCTTACGAACTTCTTTTGCTGTTAAACAGTTTAATACTTCTTTTGCTAGCGTTTCAGAGTTGTGCAGTGTAAGTTTTCTGATACGTTTTTTTAACTCAAGTACATTCTGCGATGAAACACTTAATTCGTCAACACCCAAGCCAACTAACAATTCTGTAGCGGCTGAATGTCCAGCAAATTCACCACAAATACTGACAGGTATACTATTAATTTTTGCTCCATTTATTGTCAATTTTATCAATTGAAGTACTGATGGGTCGAAATAATCAAAGATATCTGAAACTAAATCATTATTACGATCAGCAGCTAATGTATATTGCGTCAAATCATTGGTACCAATAGAAATAAAATCAACGTACTGTGAAAGTTTATCTGCTATAAGAGCAGCCGATGGTGTTTCTACCATAATTCCAATGGGAGTATACGTATCAAACTCCAAATTGTCTTTTCGAAGTGAATGTTTTGCTTGATCAATGATTTTTAATGAATATAGTACTTCATCTATTCTACAGACCATAGGTATCAATAATTTAATATTTCTATGACAAGAAGCTCGAAGAATTGCTCGGATTTGCGTTTTAAAAAGATGTTCATTTCTTTGTAGAAAACGAATACCTCTAATTCCTAATGCTGGATTGGGTTGCTGATACACAATTCCTTTTGTAAACTTGTCAAATCCAACATCAAAGGCTCTAATGGTTACTGACTTGGGATAAGCACGTTCAGAAATTTCTAAATACCATTTATACTGTTCTTCTTCTGTTGGGTAACGATTTAGAGCAATAACTAAACTTTCAGAACGAACTAAACCTATTCCCTCAGCACCTGCCATCATTGCCTCATCAACATCTTCAAGTGTATTGATATTTGCTTTTACTTTTACTTTATGAAGATCTTTTGTTAATGCGGGGAGTTTTGCAATCTTCTGAAGCTTAACTTTGTAGGTTGTTTCTTTTTTTTGTTGTTCACTAAATTTAGTAATTGTTTCCTGTTTTGGATTGACATAAACAATACCGGAATAACCATCTACTAATACTTTGGAACCAGATTTAATCGTTTTGAGTAGTCCCTTCAACCCAATAACTGAAGGTAATCCCATAGACCTTGCTAAAATTGAAGTGTGAGAGGCTATTCCACCCACTTCTGTTAATATAGCTGAAACTCCTGCTTCGGCAAGTTGCATTATATCAGTTGGAGAAATAGCACTTGCTATTACTATTGCTTTCTCAGGTAGATTATCTATCGAAATCTGCTCTTGAAGAAATGAAATTAATTGATTTTGAATGTGATCCAAATCCGCAGTTCTTTCACGAAGAACCCTATCTTTTGCCTTTTGAAATACTTTTTTATTTTCAACAAAAACATCTATGATTGCATTTTCAGCAAGAAAGTTATTTCCAATTTTTTCGGTAATGGTAGCATTCAAAGAGGAATCCATCAAAATCATTCTGTACGTTTCTAAAATAGAAATCACATTATGTTCATATTCTTGATTTTTTTCTACTAAGGATATACTTAATTCAATTTCTTCTAAGGCTTGAATTTTTGCTCGTTCGTACCGTTCTAACTCGGTTTTTTTATCAATTTTTTTAGGTGTTGTGAAATGTTTGTTGTATGATTGTATGTTAATAACATACGCCGTTCCTAAGGTGAGACCCGGTGAGGAAGCAACACCCTTAATTCTTTTTTCAGAAAAAGATTTTCGTTCAGGTTCCCCAGAACTCATTGTTTGCCTTATAATAAGTTATTTAAATTGTTTGATTTAATTTCAGAAATAATCTTTTTAACATCTTGAACGTGTTGTTGACTACATACCAATGTAGCGTCATCAGTACAGACGACAATCATATCATCTATTCCAAGTGTAGATACAACTTTTGTCGTATCACTTGTATAATTTAACACAATAGAATTTGTTGTATCAATAGTTATAGTAGTTCCAAATACTAAATTTCCTTCATGATTTCCTTCTCGTATACGAAGAAGCGAATTCCACGAACCAACATCATCCCAACCAAAATTAGCTTTGTGTACAAAAACCTTTTTGGCTTGTTCCATTAATGTATAATCTATGGATATATCTGGAAGATTTGAATACAAATCTACTAACTTTTCTTCACTTGATGATTTAAAACTTTCAACATACAAACCTAACTCTTTTGAAACTGCTTGTAGTTCATTGAAAAAATAGTCTAATCTCCAGAAAAACATTCCGCTATTCCAAAGAAAATTAGTCTTTTGAATGTATGATAATGCAATTTCGATTGTTGGTTTTTCTATAAAGGCAGTTGTTGAATAAATGGAATCTTGAATATTTTCACCTATTTGAATATAGCCATATCCGGTTTCAGGACGTGTTGGAACTATACCTATAGTAACAATACCGTCTCCATTTGATGCAACATTACAACACTGTTGAAAACTTTCTTTAAACAATGAAACATCAGAAATAAAATGATCTGCTGCCAATATTGCTATTGTAATTTGATCTTCACTATACCCCAATTTATGATACTTGTTTTTAATAATGGTGCTAACAAAGAGTAAACACGGACCAGTATTCTTTTTTGACGGCTCAGCAATCACATTTTCAGATGGAATTATCAAATCTGGAGAATTTTTAATTTGATTTGACAATTGCTCATTTGTAATGATATAGATATCATTTGTTTCGACAATTCCTTCAACACGTCCAATTGTTTGTTCTAACATTGTCTGAGAATCAGAAACAAGACATTGTAATTGTTTCGGTTTATTCATTCTACTTAAAGGCCAGAATCGTTCTCCATATCCACCGGCCATTATGACAACTATTTGTTTCATTTTGCTTATTTCAGTAAAGTAAAAAGATTTTTTTCTAAAAGTACCTGTAGTATATCTACTGCATTAGAAGCTGCACCTTTACGTAAATTATCTGCAACGACCCATAAATGAAGTTCATTTGGTGACTCTAAACGTAATCTACCAACGAAAGTTTTATCACTTCCAGAGCTTTGTTGAACAGTAGGGTATATATTGTCTGTCGGATTATCTAATAAAGTGATTGCTGCAGAATTGGAAAAAATATCTATCAATTCTTCTATTTTCATTTCTTTTGCCGTTTTCACATAGACAGATTCTGCATGTCCACCTAAGATAGGAACTCGCACACAAGTTGCAAAAATAGATAATTCGGGTAAGGAGAGAATTTTCTTTGTCTCATTTTTCACTTTGATTTCTTCTTCACTATTTGGCGAATTATCGAAAGAATGAAAGACCGTATTATATGCTAATTGATGAGTAGAAATTCTATGTAGAGGACTTTCTCCGTTAATTTCACTTTGTAGATGATCTACTCCTTTTTGTCCAGCTCCACTAACTGATTGATAGGTTGAAACTATAACTCTTTCAATGGAATAACTCTTTAGTAAAGCAATTGCCTCAACTAATTGAATTGTAGAACAATTTGGATTTGCAATGATACCATTATGGTGTAGAAGTGCTTCAGCATTAACCGATGGAACTACTAAAGGTACAGTAGGATCCATTCTAAATGCACTGGAGTTATCAATAACAATACATCCATTCATAACAGCAATTGGTGCATATTTTTTTGAAATTGCTCCACCTGCTGAAAACAAAGCTATGTCTATATTTTCAAACGAATTTTCTGTAAGTTCTTCTATTTCAAGCTCAATTGTACCAACTGTTACCGTTTTCCCTGCAGAATTTTTAGAAGCAAATAAACGAATGTTATCTGAAAAAAGACCGCGTTCATGAAGAACAGAAATCATTGTAGTACCAACTAAACCTGAAGCACCTACAATTGCAATATTTTTTGAAACACTCATAAAACTATGGTTTTTGAATTGAAATTTGAAACGAAGAAATACATTTTAAAATTGTTCACGTTTGAATGGTTGAAACCAAGTTTCACCAATGGACAAGGTAAAAGTAAATTTTGAATAATACTCTCGTAATGATGTTGACAATGCGCTACTTCTTGTACCAGCTACTGTTGCTACATTAAAAATAGCATCACCAAATGGTACATCCATACCAAAAGAGGCATATATATCGGAAATTGTATTTCCTTGTAAAGAAGCATAATGAGAAGTATGCCCAAAACCAAAATGATATCCCAATTTTTCTGAATAAGGGATAGAAAATCTACGAGATCCATTTTTAGAAAAAGATGCTGAAAAACGTTGCATTGCTCCAAATGATGTGCCTTCTGGTCTTCTATATGTTACTGAAGAATAGTCTGTTCGTTCAAAATCAGCCGCTATTGCATAGTCACCAAAAGTATAACCAAGTCCTACTCCGAGCATCGAAGGAAATGGTTCGGTATTAATTTGTGTAAATGTTGTATCTGGTAAAAGATAATAGGTGTATCGAATAGTACTCGTCGTTTGAACATTGGTAGTAAGACTATACTTTGCACCTATAGTCAAATTAGGTATCCCTGTAAACACAAAGCCAATATTTGCATTTGTACCTCTATAGACATCTTCAATTCTATTAAACGAAGAAAAAACATCTTCACCAATGATGTCAGTTTGTACACTTCGATAAGAGTTACCTAATAATGCTGCAAGGTATACTCCAACTGTAAAATCTTGAATCGGACTATATGAACCAGCTATATAAGCATTAGTAATTCCACCAGATCCTTCGAAAATAGTTTTACTTCTTATTGGAACATTTCCAATTGTATCATTAAATTCTGTTGATGCTTTGTAGTTAACTGAAGTGGAAGGGTGAATACCAATACTTAATGATGATTTTGATGCAGTATCCAACATAAACAAAGCAGAAAATCCATCAAGTTTACTATTAAACTGTGCTACCGAATTTCCAGTCTGAGGAACATTCAAATGCTGATTAAATCGAAAACCAACTTGCATTCTTGTAAACTCGCCGTATCCTAATAAAGCAGGATTTGACAAATTGATACCATGTTTTGATAAAACTGCAATAGAAGTGCCTGCACGTGCATCATAGGTAGCCCCTGTAGCAGAACGAACATCTCCAAATCCAAATAAAGAAAAATTTGAACCTCCCTGTGACAACAGTGTTGTGGTTGTCAGAATCAACAAGAATGAAAATATAAACGTGAGTTTTAACATTATCTTCTTCCAAATCCAGGTCGAGTGGAATAAATAATCTTCAAAGAAGGTCTTTTCGTTGAATCTGCATTTGTGATTCCAAAAAATGACACTTTGTCAATTTCCAATAATTTACTTGCACCTTCTGGCTCTAAATACGCTATCCCTTTTCCATTGGAATATCGCAACCATTGTTCAACTAAAGAAACAATTGATTTGAAGGTATAGGTTTGTGTATTTGCTGTTCGTTGTGCTAAAAACAATCTTGTAGGAGTTATAGTAACAGCTTCAGGATTTGCATAATATGCTAAACCAATTGTTTGATCAATTCCATTCGTACTTCCTTTGGATTCTGCTTCATTGCGTTCAAAAGAAAGCTGAGCATAATGTATAAAAGCATCCTTGGGAATCATTGTGAGGTCAAATTCTATTTTTGCTCGTTTCATTATTGAACCTTGAAGGACTAAATTATCATTGCTTTCTGCAGAATTATCATTTACCATTGAAGCATCTACACCTGATTCAATTCGTATAGTATCCAAGGCATTATTTTTACGTTGATTTCGAAAGACAACTCGTAAGAAAACATAATTCGATTGGTCAGAACTTGATAAAGATTTCGTTGAAAATCGACGTATAACATTAGTATTGCCATTCGGCACTAATGCAAGACCATAATTTGTTAAACGCTTAACTGTATCGCTTTGTAATTCAAAAAATTTTGAAGCAATACTTTTATCTATTGTAACCTTAAGTGGAGTTGTATCATTTGCTGTAGAAACTCCAGCGTAATTACCGTTACTTATAGGTCCATAAAAAGGTTGTTTTGAAGGATCAAATATTGAATCCCACGTAGTGAAATTAAACCAGAGGTTATTTATTCTATAGACTGAAAACTCTAACCTATTAGCATTAGTATCTCCAAAAGTGTATTTTTGTGGTGTGAGTTCTAAAGTACATTCTTGAATGTCATTTTCAGTGACATAACCTAACGTATCAGGTATATTGGTGAATCGGACAAAAGTAATAGCAGTTACACCATCATATTTTCCCAACAGTAAACCTCCCAATCTAAACAATCCAAATCGTTTTACTTCATTTGAGACATTTGAAAATAATGATGTATCTGATGTGGAAATAGATTGAAGTGTTACTGTATCAGTCCAAATATCTGTACCAACTACTGAGGGTTGGTCATTGCATGAGCTTAGAAGGAGAAGAAAAATTACCGTTACTAAGGAAAAATGGAAATGAAATTGGTGACGTATCACTTGGAATTTAATAGTTTTGAATAGAGAGATAGATATTGTTCTGCACTTTTACTCCATTGAAACGATAAAGTCATTCCATTATTTATTATTTTTGACCATAAAGTCGAATTTTTGTATAATTCCAATGCTTTTGTTGTAACGTTCAAGAATGATTCTTTTGTATAGTCTTCAAATTTGAACCCAGCTCCTTTTTTCTCGTTTTGTAGAAAATCTATGTAGGTTTCTTTAATTCCGCCCGTATTGTATGAGATTGGGACGGTACCATACGCTAATGAATACAAGTGATTTAGTCCACATGGTTCGACGGAAGATAAATTGAGAAATATATCTGAACCAGCTTCAATTTTATGGGCTAATTCTTCGTTGAATTCAAAAAAACAGAAAATATTACTTGGATACTTTTTCATCAAAGAATCTAACTTTGTTTTATACTTTTTATCGCCTTCACCCAATACAACAATCCTTGAACCTGTTTTTACTAATCCAGGTAGTGAATCTATAAGCAAGTCTACACCTTTTTCTGGAGAAAAGTGGCGAATGAATGATAGAATTGGAATTTCTTTTTTATAGTCAATTTTTAAAATAGAACAAAGTTCTTCTTTGTTTTCAGACTTTTGATGAATTGTTTTTAGAGAATAGTTCTTTTGTAAATGTGGGTCTTTTTCAGGATTCCAAACATACGAATCAACACCATTAAAAATACCAAAAAATTTACGTTTCTTCGTAGTGATATAACTAAGTAAACCTGAAGATTCGACACTCCCTTGCAAGACTTCTTGTTTATAACTTTCACTCACAGTTGTAATTGCATCTGCAAAGAGAATTCCACTTTTCAGAAAATTTACTACTCCATTTTCAGTTGCAGATTCTACTATTTTTTTTGGCAGTCCTAAAGGTTCAATATCTTCTAAGGAAAAAGTCTGTCCAGATGAGAAATTATGAATGGTAACAATCGTTTTCGTTTTTGCAAATTCTTCAGGATAATAATGTCTTATTAACGCAGGAAGAAGGGCAGTTGTCCAATCATTACAATGTATTATGTCTGGAATCCAACCCAATAGTAAACAAGTATGAATAATTGATAAATTATAGATAAGAAATCGTTCAGCATTATCTTTATATGGTTTATCGGTTTCAGGATCTGAGTATAAACCTCGTTTGAGTTCAAAGAAAGCTGGTAAAGTAGTGATATAGGTTTGTACTTTAGATTTGGAATTGTGAATTGATGATGAGGAAACAGAAGCAATTTCTTCTTTATTATTTATAATCATTGGAATTTGAGATAGCCTATGAATCTCGTAAATCCTATGTTTTCTTTCATTAAACCCATGATACTTTGGGAGTATCAAGCGAATATCATGACCTTTTTCTTTGATTGCCAAAGGAAGTGAATACGAAACATCTGCTAAACCTCCATGTTTAGCAAAAGGATATGCCTCACTTGTAGCAAAAAGTATCGTTAATGGTTCATTCATGATAGTTGTTTAAGTACTTAAAACTTGTTTTTCTCAACAGTTTTAAAAAATAGGTGCAAATAGTAAGCCAAAAAGTGAAGTGACCAATTGGTCAGTGTAACATCAAAAAAATAGCCCTTGGGAAAAGGGCTATTTTTTTGATAGATTGTTTTTAACGAATCACTTGAAAAGTTGACTTATGAAGTACTTGATTTGGAGTTGAAATTATATAATAATATGCACCCTGTTCCAATGAAGATGATTCTATAGTAACAGTACCACTGTTGTCTAAAACTTTTTCTAATACTTTTGTTCCAGTAACAGAATACATTGCAAAATTTGCAGATGAAATTGAGGAAGGCAATGTATATCGTACTATCGAATTACTTGAAGATGGATTTGGTGAAATTAATGCAACTTGATTAGAAGCTTCATTCACTGATGTTAACAAACCTATCCTATAGTCTATGCATACATCAAAAACATCTGAAGCATTATTTACATTGATGAATTTTGCACATAACTTAGAATCACCTTCTTTAAGTTTCGTGTAATTAAATTCTTCATCAATTGGTCCTACTAAATGTAATGAAAACAAAAACGATCCATTGGATGCTATTGCTTGACCAAAACTTAATGATTTGTCTTGACCAGGACCATAACAGTTATCCCAACAGAAATAAAATTCATGTAGTGGGTTCAAAGCTGATGTATCAATTTCAACTCTGTATGTAACAGGATTAATTCCAGTGTTAACAATGTTGGATTCCCATTTTACATCATCTTGTTCAATTGTCCCTTTTTTGGATCTTGTTGTGTTCTCAATCATTGTTTGAGCATTGAGGGACATTGTAAAAGTACAACCGATGATTGCGAGAAGTACAAGTAATTTTTTCATTGGTTAGCGTTGAATTGTAATTGAATAAAAGTCTACTGGTTTTCCTTCATTTCTGATGATAATATAATAGACACCACTTGCATAATTTGACAATGGAGTTAATATCTCATTGGTAAAATCCTCTTTATGAACTAAGGTTCCATTCGGGGTCGAAATTTCGTATGAGTACTTTCCAGAGAGTTGTTCTTGAGGAATTGCTTGAAAGTAATCATTGGTTGACACAACTTTAAAGAGATTTTTTGGAATAAATGATTCTGGTGAAGTTGATGTAAGACACTGAACATTGAATACTACACTAAACGAAATATTATCTGATGGATTATTTCCATCAAAAATAGTATATTTTAACCTAGAAATTCCACAAACATTATTTGGTTCTAAGTGTGCAAAAAATCCCGTATATGTAGTACCAGGTGGTACAGGTTGGTAGTCCAAAGAAACAGTATCAGCAACAGAGTAACACAAATCCCAACAGAAATAAGATCTATGACCTTTAATCATTTCGGAAGTATCAGACTTCATCCATGTTTCAGACATTGTTGTTCTATCATTTCTAAAAGAAGCTGTTGCTTCCAACTTCGCTAATGTTTGTAGACCAACAATTTCAATTTGGTTTTCTCCACTAGTAATTGTTAATAGAGGTGTAGAGGATTGTGAGTATAGTTGTGTACTCAAAAGAACGATTGCTGATGCAATCAAAAATAGAAGTTTCATTGTAAATTCTCCCAAAATTTATATATGAATTTGTTCAAATCTGTTAAAAAATATGTGATTTTTTTAATGTAAAACTATTTTACCCATTAATAGGTAAGTATTTTCTATAAAACCGATTAAATTTACATAATATTTTACACTATAACAAATAAGTTAACAATTTTGTTACATTCTTGAGGAAAAAATTGTAAATCAAAACAATTCTAATAACCTTGCGTCTAAAATTACAATGTGTTTTAAAACAGTTTATATTGCGAGTTTTGGAGTATTTCGATGAAAAATTTATTAGTTCTTTGTAGTTGTTTTTTGTTAGTATCCTTTTCAGTTTTTGCTCAAGAAGCTACTACAAATACTGATGTAGTTGTTTTAGAAAAAGATGAATCTAAATCAAACTTACTACCGCAAGTTAAAATTAAAAATTTGAACGGTTCACAAATTGGAGCAGAGTCATTAGTCAATGAATTAGGGGGTCCAACCATCGTTTCTTTTTGGGCTACTTGGTGTAAACCTTGTTTACTAGAATTAAATACCTTAAACAAATTGTATGAACAATGGCAAAAAGAATTGAATGTAAAAATCATAGCAATCTCTTATGATGATGCAAGAACTATTTCTAAAGTCGGACCTATGGTGAAATCTAAGTCTTGGAAATTTGATATTTATACAGATGAAAATCAAGAACTTGCAAGAGTTATGGGAGTAAATATGATTCCTCATTCTTTCATTTACGATGCAACTGGAAAGCTTATCAAACAACATAATTCCTTTGCACCAGGAGATGAAGAAACCTTGTATGAAGAGTTAAAAGCCTTGGCTGGAAAAAAATAATTTCGCTCGTTTAAGTAACAAAAACCACTCAAATCTTCAAAAATTTGAGTGGTTTTTTCTTTTAGAAAAGAATTTTCACTATATTTAACGTATTAATATTTGATACTATCATTACAAAAGGTCTGAAGTGAATAGATTTATACTAAGCATTCTACTTGTTATATTCATTGGAAGTTTGAACGTAGCTACTATGTTTTCGCAAAATGATTTTGGAAAATTATCTGGAAATTTCCAAATGGAAGCACAATACTATAATCCTGATAGTATTATTGGTGCCCCACCTGTTGCTGAAAAAGTATTGTCAAATTCATTTGCGAATATTATCTATAAAAAAGGAAATTTTACAGCAGGAATGCGTTATGAATCCTATCGTAATGCGTTGTTAGGGTATCCTGAAGGATTTTCCAATCAATCAGGAATTGCCTATAGATTTGCTCAATTTTCTTCAGATGAGTTTGATGTAACGGTAGGGAACTTCTTCGAACAATTTGGAACGGGTATGATTTTCCGTTCGTATGAAAATAGACCCTTAGGTTTTGATAATGCGATGGAAGGCGTTCGAGTCAAATTTCGTCCTACCTATGGTTTAGAAATGACAGGTCTTATCGGAAAAAATAGATTGTACTTTGGTTTAGGACAAGGGATTGTTCGTGGTTTTAATGTTGATGCAAATGTTGGCGATATCTTTAAAGAGTTACTTCCCGCTGATATGGTGTTAAAAATTGGTGGCTCTGCAGTTTCTAAATTTGAAAATCCATCAAGTGCAACGTTGAATTTACCAGGTAATGTTTTAGCAACTTCTGCAAGAGTTAATTTTATTTACGATGCGTTTTCTCTTGAATCAGAATTTGCTTACAAAGTCAATGACCCAACGGACTTTAACAATAGTACGTTCAATAGTGGAAATGGTGCATTTTTACAAGCGTCTTATGTTGGTGAAGGGTATGGATTTACCTTCGGAGCTAAACGAATCGATAATATGGATATGCGTTCTCAACGTTCTTCTTTATTATTTGAAACAGCTATGAACTTTTTACCTCCACTGACAAAGGTTCATACTCGCCGTTTACCAACGCTCTATCCCTATGCAACACAGAACAATGGTGAATTTGGTATTCAAGGCGATGCATTTTTTGTTATTCCTGAAGATGCTCCTTTAGGGTTAGGTGGTTTAAACGGAACAACGGTCAATGTGAACTATTCTGAAATTCACGGTTTAGATACTGTTGCAACCGGTGATTTACGATACGAAGCTGATTTTGGAGTTGATTTCTTTCAAGGTGATAAATTATATTTCCGTGATTTCAATATAGATATCGAAACATATCTTAGCAAAAAAGTAAAAATTAATTTTGGATATATTGGTATTACCTACGATCAAGGTGTTATCGAATCTCCGGGAAAATCTATGTTGAATGCTCATACAATCTATGGCGATTTGTCCTACACATTAGCAAGAAACAATACGATTCGATTCGAAGCTCAACATATGTCTGTTTCCCATAAAGATTTGAACAAAGTTCAGCCTATCAATGGATCTTGGGTAATGGGATTAGTAGAGTATTCATTGGCACCTTCATTCTTTTTGAGTGCTTGGAATGAGTACAACTATGGTAATAAAGATGAAGCTCTTCGCCAAAATTATTATGGTTCTCAGTTTATTTATGTAAAAGAATCCAATAGGTTAACCTTAGGGTATTCTCGTCAACGTGCGGGTATTCTCTGCGTTGGTGGTGTTTGTCGATTTGTTCCTGCATCCAATGGATTTTCATTATCGTTAACAGGCTCATTCTAATTTAGATTTCATTTAGAAACTATTTATCTCGAAAAGTCGTTTATTAAACTAATACTACTGAAAGAAATCACTTATGAAACATTTACTTCTTTGCTTTGTTTCTGTTGCAATCTTATCATCTTGCGACATAGTCGAACCTCCATTTCGAAAAATAACTATTCGTGATACTACTGAAATTGATGATACACTTTCTTCTGTACGTTATGTATTATTAGAGAAGTTTACTGGTCAAATATGTGGTCCTTGCCCTCCTGCAAATGATGAAGCAAAACAGATTGTAGATGAATATAAGACTGTAAATGTTATTTCTTATCATGCTGGAAATCTTTCTAAACCAGATATTCCAAATGGTTATACTTACGAATTTAGAACTCAAATAGGTGGCGAAATAGGATCAGCATTTTTCAATGCTACTACCCCAGATAACATTATCACCCCAATGGGAGTAATTGATAGAATTGGTTATGATACAGTATCTAAAATTCGGATAACTTATAAAAATTGGAAAACAAATATTGGCAGTAGACTAGATATTCCTTCACCAGTTGTTTTAAGACTTTTTCCGTGGTATGATCCAAATTCGAAAACTATTACTGTTTCAGGCATAGTTTGTTATTTAGAACCAGGGTTTAAAGATTATCATGTTACAATTGCTTTAGTTGAAGACAGTATTGTTAAACCTCAAAAACAAACTGATGGAAGTAAAATAGCTGATTATGTGCATAAATCTGTGTTTAGATCCAATATTCCAAATAATGCTTGGGGTTCTCCTATAACTAATACTGATCAACCTGCTAAGAGTCAAATTTCATTTACTCGTGTATTACAATTTCCAAGTGACGCTGATTGGAATCCAAAACATCTGAAAGTCGTTGGGTATGTATACAGAAACTTTAATACTCCTAGAGTTTCTCGTGAGGTTCTACAATCAAAAACAGAAAAAGTAAAAATTGTACCGTAATATTATGAAGAAACTGATAGCTATCTGTCTATTTACTTCACTTTCTATATTTAGTGGATGCGATATTATTGAAGCACCTTACAGAAAAGAAATTGAAAAAAAACCAATTTTGCCAAGTGATTCTACAAATAAATTACGAACTATTCTATTAGAAAAGTTTACTGGTTCAAATTGTGGACCGTGTCCTGAAGTGAATGCTTTAGCTCAGTCAGTTTATAAAGATTTTGTTCGTATTAATGTGATTTCTTATCATGCAGGTGGATTGGCAAGACCTGATGCTGCTAATGGATTACCGTATGATTTTCGAACTTCACAAGGTACGGCAATTGGTATGGATTTATTGGATGGCTCTACTCCTTTGAATATCAATACACCTACTGTAGTAATGGACAGACTTAATTATGGAACTTCAAGTTCTATACCTGTTCCAAAAACCTTATTAGTCACTGAAGTTTCTAAAAGAATTGATGTAGAATCTCCAATAAGTCTGACTATTTACCCATGGTATAATCCTGCAAATAGAACAATCGATATTTCAGGAAATGTTATTTTTTACGAAGCAGGAACAAAAGATTATTTACTTGCAATTGCCTTAGTAGAAGATGATATTAATAAACCACAGAAAAAAGTTGATGGGAAAATTGATACAAATTATGTGCATCATTTTGTTTTTAGAACAAATATACCAGATTTTGCATGGGGTTCTGAAGTTAGTACAAATGATGTTCCAGTTGGCTCTATAATTCCGTATAATCGAACCTTCCAACTTCCAGCGAATGTAGATTGGAACCCTTCTAAATTTACTGCAGTTGCGTATGTATATAAGAAGACAGATGCACCAATTTTAACGAGAGAAGTACTACAATCGAGTAGTAAACAGGTTTCAATAGTACCATAATATCAAAAGCTCCAAACGGAGCTTTTTTTTTTATTCAATTTCTACAGTTGTTGATTCTGCAAAGAGTGCATTCCCTTCCAAAATAAAGGAATTCTTTGTTCCATCTGTTTGGTAATCTACCCAAATTCGTTGTTGAGAAGTCGGAACTATTTCAATTGGAAAATCTACATTGTGAAAATGATTCACCACGGTTGCAACTGAAATAGCACCAGTCCCACAAGCTCCAGTCTCTGCTTCTACACCTCTTTCGTAAGTTCGCAAAAACACTATATTGTCTTTAGAAATCATATAGATTGAAACATTCACTCCACGTGGTTCAAATTCTTGAGAAAATCGCAATTGTTTTGCATCTTCAGTAAAATCGTAAGACCAAAATTCCTCATCGGAAATTTCAAATTGGTTTTTATGAAGTATAAAATGATCAGAGCCAACATTCACATATGAACCTACATACACTTTGTCAGCTATTCTTACTGAAACTTCTTTTGTAAATTCAATATAGTCAGGCATCGTAACTGCAACACCTTTATGAGTAAAGGTTGCAGAATACAAAGATTTTGCCATTGTAAATGCTATTTGTTGGTGTTCATTGACAATTCCTAAAGACCTCGCAAATTCAACTGCACAACGAGAACCATTTCCGCACATAGCACCGAAAGAACCATCTGGATTAAAAAACCAAACATCAAAATCTGTAAGGTCTTCTTTTGAGGAATTTATTGCCATAATTCCCTCAGTTTTCTCACAAAATGCAGTTGATAATTGGTGTGAATTAGATTGGATTTCTTGAGTAGTTAATACTGATTCTCTATTATCAAAAATAGTAAAGATATTTCCAGCACCAGTCATTTTATGGATTTGTAGCGTTGTTTTCATCGTAGTAAAAGCAAAATGTCTAACTCAATATTTGATTGAAGTTCTTCTAATTTCGACGTAACTAAAATTCTTTTTCTTCGTAGTCCATCTAATTGCAAATTACGGAAATCAATGCCAGAAATCTGTCCTAAATCTAATTTAGATTTGTCAATACTTAGAATTTTGTCTGAAACTTCCACAGTTTCAGTATTTAACATCACTAATTGTTGCAGTCGTTGAATTTGGTCAATTCTTCTTTCCAAATCATTCGTTACATCATTTTCTAACCGTTGGAGTGAAAGTTCTTCAATGGATACATCTAATTGGGAGTTTTCAACCCGAGACGAAAAATCTAATGCTTGAGAAAGAGGATAGGATAGTTGTAGACCAAATTGAAATTGTGAAGTAATATTCGAAGCTAAAAATCCTGCTTCACTTGCAGAACGATTCAAACTAATGGTACTAACAAAATCTACCGATGGTAATTGTGTTGCCATCAATGATTTTTTACGCAATTTTGCTGATTCCATTCGTACAGATGCTTCTTTGTAAAATGGATTATTCGCAAAATACACTGTTTTAGTATCCTCAATTGACATGATATTCTTTCCAATCAAAGGAGAAACAAATTGAAAATTTTTAAGTGATTTACCTACTAATCTGGATAATTGAAGTATTTGATTTGATTGAAGATTTTCTAATTGTAAATAAGAAATAGAGTCGTCAATAACCGCTTGAGAAGCAAGAAGTATGTCATACTCCGTTGATAAACCAATTGATTTTCGATAGGTTGTCAGTTCTAAACGTTCAGTTGAAATAGAAATATTTTCTCGCAAAATTGGAAGTTGTTCGCTTATTGTCAGAACGGAGAAAAATGCTTGTGTTGCGACTAATTTTGTTGTTAATGCTTGTTGAAAGCGTCGTTCATTCGATTCTAAAACGGTTGACTCCAATAGGCTTTTGCGATGAAACATCCCAAAACCATCAAACAAATTCCATACTACTTGAACTGCTGCAGATGTATTGGAAGCATTTGCCCCAGTTCGAACCAATTCTCTCCCATCGACAAAGGTCTGGTTTGTATTGTTTATACTACTTGAAGAATTAAGTTGTAATTGAATCTCTGGCAATTGTCCAGAATTAAATCGAGAATTCGCATTTTCAAACTGTTGTTGCTGAATAGATGCGATTTTAACATTCTCAGAATTCTGTACTGCTAATTGCAACACTTCCTCTAATGTGATTGTTTGAGCAAAAACAATTGAAAGATTGAAACAAAAAACAACTAAATACTGAACTATTCTCATGGAAGTAATTCTAAAAAAGTCATAGCGAGTGTGTGAGCTTCACCTTCAGTAGGCGCTTCGGCGATACATCGGACAATTGGTTCGGTATTGGAAGTTCGAATATGAACCCAAGAATTTTCAAAATATATCTTTACTCCATCACGCATATCAATTTCATTGTTTGGATACTGTGATTGAATAGTTTCAACAATTGTAGAAAAACTTCCTTGAAAGTTTTTTTTCATTTTTACCATTGAATACTGTGGTAAAGAAGTAGCTAATTCAGAAAGTCGAAGATTTTTTTCTGCCATTAGACCTAATACTAATAATATCCCGACAAAAGAATCTCTTCCATAATGACTTTCCGGCAGAATTACACCACCAGAGCCTTCACCACCAATGACAGAATTAGTACGTTTCATTTCTCCAACGACATTTACCTCTCCAACAGGACTGCGATGAATGGTAGCACCATATTTTTTTGCAACATCTTCTACCATTTTAGACGTCGATAAATTTACTGAAACGGCATTTTCATATTCTTCTAATATACCATACTTTTGTTTAAAGTACAAAATAGATTCTGTAGCTAAAGCAATCGTTTTTTCTTCACCAATTGGCTCGCCCAATTCATTTATCAGAACTAATCTATCTGCATCTGGGTCAACAGCAATCCCTATAACGGCATTTTCAGTTTTGGTTCTTAAAGCAAGTTCTACGAGATTTTCAGCAATTGGCTCCGGAGTATGGGGGAAAATTCCTGAATAATCACAAAATAGTTTTACAACCGAACATTCTAAGGATTCTAAAAATACTGGTATGTAAAACGATCCTGAAGCATTTACAGCATCAACGACACAGTGAAATTTCTTTGCTTGAATTTTTTCTACTAATTTGAGTATTTTTACAAATGGTAAATCAAACAAAGATTCATTGTCGCAATATGGATCAGTAATGGAAAAGTCCGTTAATTTTGCAGGATATGCAGTGGAAGGTTCATCAACAATTTTAAAAAACTCATTATTTTGTTCTTGCGACAAACAAATACCCTCTAATGTAAGAAATTTTAATCCATTCCATTCTTGAGGGTTATGAGAAGCCGAAATAGAAATTCCTCCCTTAGCATTATATTCTTTTACAGCTAACTGAATAGTAGGAGTCGGAGCAACACCAATATTGACGACAGAAATACCTTTAGCAGCCAATGTACCAATGACAATATGTTCTATCCATTTACCAGTCGGTCTTCCATCATTTCCAATAATTATCGTACCTTCTGAAATCCAAGAGGCAAACGCTTCAATATATTTAACAATAATTTGAGGCGATGTATCGCCACCTATGGTAAATCTTACACCAGAAACTGAACGTAACAACATAGTATTTTAGGAATATACTCAATGTAAATAAAAATCCAAAACGTAAACGTTGTTAGAGAAAATAAGTTGCATCCAAGAATACAAAATCTCCCATTAATCCACCAATTATGCAAAAACAATAAAATCATTTGTTATTTGTCGTTTCAAAAAAACAAATTCGTAGGTTTTAATGTTCAATATTCCTGAGTTGATGGGTCAGTTTCAAAAAATGAAGCAAGACCTTGAAAAAGCAAAAGAATCACTATCACACAAAACAACCACCACAGAAGTCGGTGCTGGTATGGTAACAGTCGTGATGTCAGGGGATTTAAAGGTTCTTTCCATCACTGTAAGTGATGAATTAATTGCTTTGAACGACAAACAAATGATGGAAAATTTGATTGCCTCTTGTGTATCAAAAGCAATAGAAACAACTCAAGAAATGATGCAGTCGGAATTAGGTTCATTGACAAATGGTATGATGCCATTTTTGCAAGGATTGAAATTTTAAATGTTCACATCAAAACCTATTGAAAAAATAGTTGAATTGTTTTCGACACTTCCTTCTATTGGAAAAAAAACGGCTCAACGATTGGTGTTTTATATATTGCGACAGGATAAAGAATTTGCACTTTCTTTAGCAAATGCTTTAATCGAACTTCATGAACATACTCTATACTGCTCTACTTGTTTCAACTTTACTGACACTGATCCATGCATAGTTTGCTCTTCTCAAACGAGAAAGGGTAAGCTTATTTGTGTCGTAGAAGAACCTCAAGATGTAACAGCTATTGAAAAAACACGCGAATATAAGGGTATGTATCATGTTTTACATGGAACATTGAATCCTTTGGAAGGAATTGGTCCAAATGAAATCAAAGTTCGAGAATTATTGCAACGTTGCACAACCGATGTTGAAGAAGTTATTTTGGCACTAAATGCCTCTGTTGAAGCAGAATTAACTATACAATATATAGCAAAATTACTGAAACCACTTTCAATCTCTGTAACAAGGTTATCAAGAGGATTACCAGTAGGTACTGATTTGGAATATACTGATGAAGCAACATTGGCTCGTGCGATAGAAGGAAGAGTGAATGTATAACAAACGACGTCCATATCACCAAGAATGGTTTACTAAATGGTTTGAAAGTCCTTGGTATTCTACATTGTATGCACATCGACATACTGAAGAAGCAGCTTTAGCTATCGGGTTAATGCTGGAAGCGACACAATTAGAATTTGGTTCGAAAATATTAGATTTATGCTGCGGGAATGGGCGACATTCTCTTGCATTAGCAGAACGTGGATTCGAAGTTGTCGGTATCGATTATTCTAAAAATCTTTTAGAAATTGCTCAAAAAAAATTAGAGCAAACTTCTGTAAAATTGTTTAGGCAAGATATGAGACATTCTTATCCTGCCGCTCCGTATGATTGTATTTGTAATATGTTTACAAGTTTTGGTTATTTTGATATCGAAAATGACAATAGAACTGTGCTTTATCGTATCTCTGAGGCATTAAAAAAAGGTGGATATTTTTTCTTTGATTATCTCAATGCAGAATATGTTCGATCTACCTTTACTCCTTTTACAGAAACAGTTCTTCCTCATGCTACAATCATTCAAAAACGAACTATAACAGATACTTATGTATCAAAACGTATAGAAATTTATACCGAACATACTTCTAAACCGGAAATATTTGAAGAAAAAGTTCGATTGTATACTTCAAAACAACTTATCAGTATGATTGAATCATACACGATGAATATTGTTCAACAATATGGCAATTACAACGGAGTACCATTCTTATTGGACAGTTCTCCTCGTTGTATTATTGTCGCTCAAAAAACGGCTATTGATTAAAACATTACAACCTAAATATTAACAAAATCTCCTATGTCAACAAATTCCTTAGACGTTGTAAGGCATCAACTAAAAATCTTAAATCAAAAAACTAAATTTAAAGATCAATATTGTGTACCAGCACAATGGGTTGAATCGAGCCAACAAGGCAGTATCGAAGTCAATCCGTATGCTTTTTTCCTTTCTAAAATCGAACAAATTTTTCGATTGGCTAGAAAACCATCTCCGTTTATCAACAAAAAATGGGGTTATGAAGCAAATATTTATTCTATGTTGGTACGATATACAACTGCCTATGATCACGATAAGGATGGATTGCTTAAAACTCCATTAGGAAAACATAAAATGAGAGAAACTGGTAGCTTTTTGAAAGCTATTGCTATGCTTCCTTATCTTTATGAAATGGGTATCAATACCATTTATCTTCTTCCAATATTTTCTTTAGGTGAAGATGAGAAAAAAGGAACATTAGGTTCTCCATATGCTGTTAAAAACCCTATGAAATTGGATGAGAATTTGGCTGAACCTGTTCTCAAATTGGATGTAAATACCGAATGTAAAGCCTTCTTTGAAGCTGCAAAAATATTGGGGATGAAAATTGTATTAGAATTTCCATTACGTACAGCATCTATCGATTCCGATTTGGCTTTTGAACATCCAGATTGGTTTTATTGGATTGACTCAAAAACTGAGTTAAAAGAAAAACGTGAAGACCCTGATACAATGTACGGAGTTCCATATTTTGATGAACAAAAGTTACGTAGTATTCGAAAATTAGTAGATAAAAAACTCTTTGTTAATCTACCAAAACCTTCAAAAGAATATTTATCACTCTTTACTCCTCCCCCAACAGATGTGAAGCTATACAAAGATAAAATCAAAGGAGTAATAACATCTACTAAGTCTGCTAAAATTCCTTCAGCTTTTGCAGATTGGCCTCCTGATGACAATCAACCAGTTTGGTCAGATGTTACCTATTTAAAAATGTATACGCATCCTGAATACAACTACATTGCGTACAACACCATTCGTATGTATGAGGATTTCCTTTTGGAAAGTGGCTCTGAAAATAAAGAACTTTGGGAGTATTTAACGAATATTATACCATATTTTATAGATAGATTTGATATTGATGGAGCAATGTTGGATATGGGTCATGCACTTCCGCAAGCCCTCATTGAACGTATTATCAAAAAAGCGAAGAAAGCAAAACGTACCTTTGTTTTCTGGGAAGAGAATTTTGTAATTTCTAAAAAATCAGCTCAGACAGGATTCAATGCTGCAGTTGGCTATATGTGGATTGATTCGTACAAACCTGATAAACTTCGTGAATTTGTTGAAACATTTACAAATAGAAGACCTTCTTTATGTTATTTTGCAAGTGCAGAAACTCATAATTCACCAAGAACAATCACTCGTCATGGTGGAATACAATTCTCAAGATTTATAGCAAGATTATCAGGTTTACTTCCAATGGGCTTGCCCTTAATTACCACTGGTAATGAATTAGGAGAAGACAAACCAATTAATACTGGTTTAGATTTTACCACAGCTCAAATTCATGAACATTCTGTTAATACTTTACCTTTGTTTTCTGAAGGCGTAATGTTCTGGAAAAGCACAGAAACAGTCTATGATGAAATTAAAAAATCATTGCAATTACGTTGGGAGTTATTCAAAAACAATGCGTATGATGAAAAGTTTTCTTGCACAAAATTAGATTCTACTGACCCATCAATTATAGCAATTTCTCGTATTCAATTGCATGTTCCATTTACACCAAATGTTTACATAATTGGAAATCAATACGATCATCAAAAAACTGTTACAGTTTTCATTACTGATCCAGTTGTTCATCTAACAGAAAAATTTACCAATGTTGATTATGAAGTCAAAGATGGTAAATTAGAAATAACGTTAGAACCATTTACAATGTTCTGTTTTGCTATAAAACGATAATGAAAAAGTTATCCGTAATAACAATCGATTTTTGGAATACGTTATTATCGAATTTAGGTTCAGAACAACGTCAATATTTGCGTGAATCAGCATTAAAAGAGGTATTGATAAAAGAAAATGCCTCATTTGATGAAGCGAATTTTACCATAGCTTTCGATACTGTTTTAGAACAGTTTAAAAATGTCTGGTTTTCTGAACAAAGAACATTATTAACACATGAAATCTCTTCATTATTGTTACAACAATTCGATTGTACACCATCTAAAGGTTCATTAGAGTATCTTACTCATTGTTTTTCAAATGGAGTCGTACACGATCCTCCAGAGTTATTACCGCACGTTCAAAAATCTTTAGAAATTCTTTCTAAAGATTTTTCATTAGGTGTAGTCTCTGATACATATTATTCGCCTGGAAAACAACTTCGCGAAGTTCTCAAACACCACAACATATTGCATTATTTTTCTTGCTTTAGTTTTAGTGATGAAACTGGTGTTTCAAAACCTCATCAAAGGGCATATACCACCATATTGAATGAAGTAAACTCTTCTGTTAATGAGGCTTTACACATTGGTGACATTAGAAAAACAGATATACTTGGTGCAAATTCCTTACAAATGGATTCAATTCTTTACACAGGAAATCCTACTCCATTTACCACTTCATTGGATGACACAACTATTCTACCTACTTATGAATGTTTTTCTTGGGAAGATATAGTAACTACTATCTATCAACAGTATTCCAATAAGTGAACCAATGAAATTTTTACGAATACTACTGCGGGTTTTGATTGTTGTAGTGTTAATTTCTACAATTGTGTATGGTATATATTTTTACAATACAGAAATACACAAAAAAGAACTATTTCTCGAACGAACGATTGTCCAAGGAAATACCCTCTTAAGTACTGAAGAAATATCTGAAATTGCAGCAATTCCTTTAAAAGGTACACCAATGAAAAGTATTGATAAAAGAGGAATTGAGAATAGAATTAAAACATTAGATTATATTGATTCGGTTTCAGTAGAAACGGACGAACAGCATTTGAGAATTATAGTAAAGGAAGAACAGCCAATCTCTTACATTGTCAGTAATAATGGTTCTGTAAATTATGTTAGTCTCAAGTCGAAAATTTTGCCATTACGACAGTTTTATCCAACATTAGATTTGCCTATCATTCAAGGTATAAAATCCCCTTCAGATTCAATGTCAAAACCCTTAGTTAAAGAGGCTATTTCTTTAGTGAATGGGATAAGAAATTATGGCGACAATTATATTTATACCATTACCTCAGAAATCGTCTATAAACCCGAAATTAGGGCTTTTTTAATAGTAACTTCTGAAAAACAAGAGATTTTAATAGGCAATAGCAATAATTTAGATAACAAATTACAAAAATTATTGTATTTTTGGAATGCAGACAAAATATCAACTGCTGCAACACGTTCAAAAACTATAGATTTACGATGGAATGGACAAGTGATTTTGAAATCCAAAAAAGCCATTCAAGTTGAAACAGAAACTCAAAAAACAGCTTAAACACTTTCAAATATATGACACTAAGTCAGACCTCAAATTACACTGATACAACTACAATACCTCAAGATTCCGCTATTTATGTTGGTATAGATATTGGCACGACAAAGGTTTGTGTCATTATAGCAAGATCAGTCCCAAATGTGGGAGTGAATATCATTGGTCTTGGTACTGCTGAGAGTAATAATGGAATTTTACGTGGTGTTATTGTTAATATCGAAAATACTACTCGTGCAATTCAACAGGCTGTCGAAAAAGCGCAACAAATGTCTGGTGTACAAGTGAAAAGTGCTGTTGTTGGTATTTCTGGTGATCATATTCAAGTGTTACACACAAAAGCAGTTATAACAACCAATAACCCTAATAGAGAAATCACTCGTGCAGATGTTCAACGATTGATGGATGACTCACAACAAATCTCTTTAAGTTCCGATAGAAAAATTCTTCATACTATACCTCAAAGTTTTGTTGTTGATGGTCAAGATGGTATCAAAGACCCTGTTGGAATGAGTGGTCTTCGTGTTGATGCAGATGTGCATTTAGTCACCGCAGCTGGTACATATTTACAAAACATTTATCGCTGTTGCGAACGAGCTGGAATTGAAGTTGCAGGATTAGTGTTGGAACCGATTGCATCTGCTGCCGCTGTTTTAGACGAAGAAGAAAAAGATGTTGGCGTTGCAATTATTGATATAGGTGGTGGAACAACAGATATTGCAATTTATCATAATAATGTTATTCGTCTTACTTCCTCTTTCGGGATTGCAGGTAAACAAGTAACTGACGATATCAGAGCTTGGCTAGGAATCACCTATGCTCAAGCAGAAAAAATCAAACGTGATTATGGTCATTGCATCGAGGAATCTATTGTTCGTGATGAGCATTTCCCCGTTGCAAAAGCAACAAGAACTCCTGTTGAAATATCAAAAAGTGAGCTTTGTAGAATAATTCAACCACGAATGGAAGAAATATTCGAATTTGTTTGGGGGGAAATTTCTCGTTCAAATATGGCTCCAAAGTTATCAGGTGGAATCGTTATTACTGGAGGGACGGCAAATCTTCGTGGTGCTGATTTGTTAGCACAACATATTTTTGGAATCTCTGTTAAATTAGGAATTCCAAATGGTATTGCTGATAGAGCATTAGCTCCAGAGGCAATGAATCCAATGTATGCAACGGCAGTAGGTTTAATACTCTATGCCATTGAAGAAGGAAAAAAAGCAGAATATTTATTACAAGAATCTGTCAGAGAAGAAATACCAATTCGAGAATCTTCCAGTTATATTAATTCTCGTATTGTTCAACCAAAAGTACAGCAACCTTCTGTAAAGCAAAACAAATCTGCAGATCAGAATTCTGGAAATTTTATCAAAAAAGTTGTTGATTGGTTTACTAAACTATAATTCAAATACACATACATTTGCAACAAAAGGTACGAATATGATTTCAATGGACTCCGAATTAATAAACGGTGCAAAAATACGAGTAATTGGTGTCGGTGGAGGTGGTGGCAATGCAGTAAATTCGATGATTGAAAGAGGACTTTCTCATGTTGAATTTATCGTTGCAAATACTGATGCTCAAGCTTTGACGAAAAATCAAGCCGCTGTGAAAATTCACGTTGGAAGAGAGTCTACACGAGGTTTGGGTGCAGGTGCTGACCCAAAAGTTGGTAAACTTGCCGTAGAAGAAAGTATCCAAGAAATCAAAGATGCTCTCACTGGTTCTGATATGATATTTGTTACCGCTGGTATGGGTGGAGGGACTGGTACAGGAGGAGCTCCTGTTGTTGCTGCAATTGGTCGCGAACTTGGTGCATTAGTTGTTGGAATTGTAACAAAACCATTCAAATGGGAAGCAGCAAGAAGAGCTGCCATCGCTGAAGAAGGAATCAAAGAACTTCGCTCGAAAGTGGATGCTCTTATTGTCATTCCTAATCAAAAGATTATGGATATTATCGATAAGCAAACTACGTTCAAAACCGCATTTAGCAAGGTAGATGACGTTCTTTACAATGCAACCCGAGGTATATCAGATATCATTTCTGGTAGTGGACACATCAATGTGGATTTTGCTGATGTGAAAACAATTATGAAAGATATGGGCGATGCACTTATGGGAATGGGAGTTGCTGAAGGTGAAAAACGTGCCACAAAGGCTGCAGAACTTGCATTAAAATCTCCATTGTTAGAAGGACTTTCTATCAAAGGAGCTAAAGGATTACTGGTAAATGTTACAGGTGGAAATGACTTGAAAATGACAGAAATCCAAGAAGCAATGGATACTATCCTAGCTGAATCTGGAAGTGATACTAATGTTATCCAAGGATTGAATATTGATGAATCTATGGATGACAAAATAATGATTACAATCCTTGCAACTGGATTCAATTCAAGTTCTTCTATGGCTATCTCTGAAACTTCTAATATTGATAAATATGGTGTTCGTAGAACAGATCCTCAACAAAACGAACAACAAGAACAATCTGCTCCATATACTGGAACATACAAACCTAAAGAACAAAGAACACCATCTACGTTACCAACGCCAAATGATTATTCTGAATTAGATACTCCAGCCTGGCAACGTAGGCAACAACAAGGAAGTGTTCCTGTTCCACGTCCTGCAGGTTCGAATCCTAACGACCCTAATAAAAATACGCAAAATTTTCTTAGAAATATGATTGATTAATATTCAACATATTCATTGTGTTTATTCAACAGCCAATCGAGAAGTAATCGATTGGCTGTTGTTTTTTACAACAACTGTGTACATACCTTTCGGTAAATTTTCTACTGTAAAGGAAACTGAAGTTTTTTGATTAACTTCTAATTCCATTACTTTTTGACCGAGTAATGAGAAAACTTCTAACAAATACAAATCAGATTTTGTTTCCGGGATGTCGACTGTGACAGAAAAATTTGCTGGGTTAGGTCGTAACAAGAGTCCTTGTTGTAGCTTATTGTCATCAATATCAGTTGTTACTGTTCTTACTTTAAACAAAGAACGCACTTTATTGCCTTTGTTAAAGCGTAAAGTAGCATTGAGTGGAACATTATCGATTAAAAATTTTTGGTCTTTCTGAGTCAAAATAACAACAGTGTCACCAACTAAAGTCTGCCCATTATAAAAACCAATATTGATTGGCAATGTTGTATAAATACTCCAATCAACATTTTGCACTTGACGGATTGACACAGAATAGGATCTTTCATCATCATTTTTCACAGTGTCAATATCTAAAACAGCATACCCTTTTTCATATATCCATTCATTAAAAAATGGTTCTAAATTTTTAGTTGTATTCGATTGAAATGCGGTTATGATATCATTGGTTGAAGCATTCCCATATTGAAATAAGTTCAAATATTGTTTCAATGAGGCGAAATAAGCAGAATCCCCAATTATATATCGTAACATTCCTAAAACAACAGCTCCTTTTTCGTAAATAGTTCGTGGATAATTAGAAGAATTTCCTGTTCTTATAAAATCATAAATTGGGAAAATTCCCTCCGATATTGAATAACTATTTATATACCCATTTGATTGATTTTCTTGATACTGAAGGTATTGTGTTTTTCCTTGTTTATACTCATACCATAAAGCCTCTGAAAATGTAGCAAACGATTCAGTAAGCCATGCATGACGAAAATCTAAAGGTGTGACTAAATCCCCAAACCACATATGTGCTAATTCATGAGCAGCTACGGAATTCATTGAATCTTTTGTATTGAACGTAGAAAAAACTAAACTACGTGGATAGGATATCATAGTTTGATGTTCCATTGCACCCAATTGAGTAATACAAAATCCAATCTTTTCAAAAGGATATTTACTATAATACTGTTCAAAACATTGTATCATCGATGGAACTTGAGCAAAAGCATATTTAGTTTGATTTGAGTCCGTTCGTTTTGTATAAACAACACTCGGAGGAGTTGTAGGATATGTAATTTCTATAAACTCATCGACGGCAAATGTTAAAAGATAGGTTGCAACTGGAATTTCATGTTTCCATATATAAATGGGAGTTGTATCTGTTGGATTTTTGATTTCTAAGAGACCATTTGAGGCAACAAAAAAAGGCTTTTTGGCTTTAAATTTTCCAGTAAACGTCGCTTTGTCTGAAGGGTGATCAAAACAAGGCATCCAATGCTGAGACATTGAAACATAATTGTTTTTGAAGCCAACTCCTAACGAATAAAACGAACCAGATGAAGATTGAACACCGCCCCAAGAACTACTTCCTGGTTCAGCTGTCATCATTCCATGGTACTGTATACTGAGTTGAACTGTATCTCCTAATTGTGCATTAGTAGGTGCCTGTACTTCAAAATGATATTCTGAAGATACTTTTGTTCCAATTTCAGAATATGATATAGTTTGTCCGTTGTAAAATACCGAGTCAATAACCAAATCACGTAAATGAAAATAAAACTTTTTGTTCAATGGATTTTCTGTCCAAACAAAAGTAATTGTATTAGTAGCTTTGATAGATCGAAAGGGAATATTGTCAAAATGTGCATTCAAATCATAATGAAGAATATCAAAAGCTTGAATTCTATACTCAGTTGGGTTGGGCGGTTCGCCTAACAAAAACGAAGGTAGTTCATTGTTGTGCAATGAACTACATAGTGGAGTGGTCAACAATGAAACCGTGAAAAACAGAAACAAAAACTTCATAAAAAAAGCCCATTACAAAATATAAGTAATGGGCTTAAAATACAAATTTTTTCTGAATTAACGTACAACAGATATTTTTTGAACACCTTCAGAGGTACCTTCACTAGTACCTTGTCTAACTTTTATAAAGTAAACTCCAGAAGGTAAGGATTTTGTTGAAATTGAAACAAATGTATTTCCAATTGATGTAGATTGCACCATGGTAGAAATCAATTCTGAAGTTTGAGATAACAGTTCAATTGTTGTTTCTGTTCCATTTGATACAAACTCAAGTGACACTAAATCTTTAGCAGGATTTGGAAAAGGACTGTTCAATTTTAAAATACTCTTATTTGAAACAGGTGCTTCTTGTACTGAAACAGTGATTTCTTCTTTTTCCAATTCAATTTCATTATCATTGTTATTCCCATTTCCAACTTGGATACTTCCACCTTGAGTCAGGAATCCGACTCGGCTTGCTTCATATTCAAATAAACCTGGAGATAACTCTCTACCCTGAAAATCACCAGAATTATTGGAAATAGCAAAATCAGAAACCTTACCATTATTATCTTTCAACATAATGATAACTCCAGGTTCGGTAATAGTAGAGAAAGGTTGTTCAAATCCACCTCCTTTTACCAAACCACCTTTTTCTTTGCGAGAAGTTTTTCCGCCCCAAGGTAATAATCCACGCAATCCATCACGTTCAGGAAGTACAAAATCACAATAGTCTGGATACATAACTGAATCAATTAAAATTCTTGAACCTTTTACCCATGGAAACTGAGATAACAATTCATTTTTTGCAAAATATGAAGGTAAATACTCTTTTGTAAATGGAATACACAATAACATATATTCACCTGGATGAACATTTTTTATAAACCAAGAACCAAATTCATCTGAATTAACAGATCGTACATCTGCTATAGCAGGTTCAACGGGAACACCATCACCATTTTTTGTCATAAATATTATGACAGTTCCTTGAATAGGAATTCCGCTTTCAGAAACGATAGAGCCTTGTACTCCATTTCCAATAGGTGGACAAGCTATCATTGCAAAATCAATAGTATTCAAATTTGGTGAAGCTATGGATAATACTTTTGCTGTCGTTGCATCATAAACTGAATCATAAAATAATGAACGATAACCATCTAATCGAGCAATTGCGTAATATTGAAAATTACTTGGTAATTCTGCTACATATCTTCCTGTCAAAGGATCACAATCAACTGCAATGGAATATGGTATTTGTGTACCCAAGTTTCCTATTGGAAGAAAATGAACCGTAGCACCTAAAGCAGAATCATTTTTAAGCCAACTTACTCTTCCTTCAACAACAAAAAGAGATGTTGGAGGTGTAGGAACAGTAGAAAGTGTAAAATCTATGGTTTTGGTATCTGAACAATTTACAGGGAATTGTACTGCTTGAGCAGCTGTAGCAACATCACCATTCCATTGTTCGGGTAGATTGTCAGCATATACCTTTACCAAGTAATTTGTTCCTGCTGGTAAAGCTATAGAATAATCCCCATTAATAACAGGAGCTGTAAATATTTTTTTGGCGTTAACATTAGAAATAGCATCTAATCTCCATGCAGCAACTACACCGTTGACTAAATCAATGTCATCTCCATCAGAATCTTTAACAGAACCTTTCAATTCAGCACAAAGTATATTTTCTGGTATTTGCAAATTACAATCTGTAACGTTCACCATTGTACGTTGAATTTGATATACATTTGGTAATCCTGCAAAACTTGCTTTGATTGCAATGTTTGTCAAACCTAGCGAAGATTTATTGGGAGTCCACGTAAATTTTCCATCTGCTAATAATTCTATTCCTGCATTTTTTGGTTCTAACAATTCGTAAACTATCTGTTGTTGAAATGTAGTAACAGCAACAACATTATAGGTATATTGTTTTTCAACACACACTTCAGATGGAGGATAATTTTGGAAACGAATTATTGAAGAGTCTTTGTCACAATTTCCTACACTGATTCGAAAATTAATTCTATCATTTGCAGATGGATTTGATGCCTTATAGCCAAGTACTCGAACTTTATGAAGACCCACTGAAGTAGGGCTCCAATTTAATACACCTGTTTCGGAGTCAATAGTCATTCCATTTGGTGATTCTAACAATTCATAAACAAAATCATTTACTCCATCACTACTTGTTGCTTGACATGTATAAACATACTGAGAATCTAAGCACACAAACCGGTTATGATTCAGGTCGAAACTTACTTTAGGAGGATTTTGACCATTATAATTTAAAACGACAATATTACTTGGTAAAGAAATCAAAGAGTTATCATCATTTCGTGCTTCAATAGTAAATGAATACACACCTTGATTAATCGCAGTTTGGAAGGCTGCTAATGTGATAACAGTATCATATAAAATTCTACCTTTATTAAAAGGAAATGTAATCACACCAACTGATTTGAAAGTTGTTGTATCAAATGATGTTTGTGCTCCATTGGCGTAACGAAAAACGAATTTTGTTGCATTCGTTTCTGTAGGATTATAACGCCATAACATCCGAATTTTCAACGGATTTTGTGTGGGTGTCAAAACTCTAAAGTTAGTAGGTTGTGAAATTTGAGCTTGAGAATTCAAGACAAAAAGCAAACTACAGAGTAAAATTGTACAAAACAATTTCATAATAGTTCCCAAAAGTTGTTAGAAATTAAAAATGATTTTATGAAATCAAAATTGGAAAATAGTCTTTCATATGTTCCCTTTTGATGGTTTGTTGTAAAGACTCAAATGTAGATTGTACATTGTTACCATCAAATGAATTAAGTAAAACTACTGAAGGATTTTGTATCAAACTACTTTTAGCCTCGAAAGTTACTTTTACATAATTCTCGGTGTATCCATTCCATTTTCCTGTTTGTTCATTAAACGTTTCCGGAATGACTGTTTTCTTTTTTCCAAGTTGCGATGTATAGAAAATATTCTTTTTTAATTCTGAGAGTTGTCGTAAACGAGCTGTACGTAACTTTCTGACGGCATAGGTAACAGGATTTTCAAATTCTTTGGCTGGAGTATTTTCTCTTTCTGAATAGGTGAAAACATGCAAATAAGAAATTGGAAGTTCTTCTAAGAATGTAAAAGTTTCTTCGAAATGTTGATTCGTTTCTCCTGGGAAACCTACAATAACATCGACACCAATACAGGTATCGACATTTTTTTCTTTAATTCTTTGAATCAATTCTTTGTAGTATTGAACTTTATATCTTCGACGCATTTTACCAAGTATTTCACTTGAACCACTTTGTAATGGGATATGAAAATGTTGGCAGAATTTTGATGATGAAAGAACAATATCAAGTATTTCTTGGGTCAATAAGTTTGGCTCTATGGAAGAAATTCTAAACCTTGATTGAACATCCGAGGATGCAATTAAGCGTATAACATCGACAAATTTATAGTGTTCATTTGAGTAATCGCCCAAATTTATTCCAGTAAGAACAATTTCATTATACCCAGATTTTTCGATTTCTTTTATCCGAGGTAAAATTTGATCAAAGGGCATACTACGTGAACCACCCCGTGCTAAAGGAATAGTGCAAAATGAACAATTGTAATTACAACCATCTTGAATTTTTAAAAAAGCTCTAGTTCTACTATCTGCCTCAAAAGAAAATGACTCATTAAACTCTGTTATTTCTTCTTGTTCTGTAATAAATATTTTCGGAGTTTCTATTTTATCAAATGATGTTATATTTTGTAGTATCTCAAATTTTTCTTTTGTTCCGAAGACTGCATCAACTCCATCAATTGAAGCTATTTCTTCCGGTTGTAATTGTGCATAACATCCTGTCACTCCAATGAAAGCATTAGGTGATTTTTTGAGAGTTCTACGAATGATCTTTCTTGCTTCAGTATCAGCATTTTCAGTAACTGTACAAGTGTTTATAATTAAACAATCTGCATCTTCTCCATAAGGAACCACAGAATGACCTGCTTGTACAAATTGTGAGGCAATTGTTGAAGTTTCAGAATAATTTAATTTACAACCTAATGTGTAGAAGGATACTTTCATTTGCTTACTTCATTAAATAGGTATTTAACTGCTGCTTCCAAATACTCATCATTTCCAGAAGTTATACCATTTACAGTTTTACTTACAGGAATTGATGGAGCTACTCCAACCCCATGGAATGGTAATAAATTATTATTTAATACCTTTGTTGTTGTGAAGGATGCAAAATATGATAAAGGCAATGGAACGCTCAAAGATGTACCATTTGTTCCAGCACTTGGAGAACCAATAAGTACTCCCAAATTAGATGATTCAACTAACGACAAAATAGTTTCTGCATATCCGATTGAACGAGCATCCATTAAGAATGCTGTTTTAACCTTCGTTGATCTTTTAGTACCCGCAACTTCAAAGTATGTACTATCAAATTCTGTTCGCAAATAATCTGGATAAGTAATAACAGGTGTTAACCAATAAGGAGAACGTATAGAATTCGTTGAAAAAGAAGTGAGAAATTTCGCTGTGACCGTTGGTATTCCTCGAACGTCAAAAACAATTCCTTTGTATTGTTGAAAGGTTGGAATCAAATCATTCATTTCCTTTTCTTCTAATCGAGTTAAGTCAACATACAAAAGTCCTCCATTGAGTTTTTGAATTGGTTTTAATCTCGGTTCAACCATAAATCTTGAATTAATTACATAGTTCATTTTTACTGAAAATGGTTTTGTTCGTTGATTAAATGGTTTTACTTGAAGTTTAACTATGCTATCCTTGATTCCATTTCTTATTTCTGCTAATGCTCTAACAGTTTTCCATTGATTGGTAGCAGATGAAATCTTTTCTTGTTCTAATTTTAGATAATCTTGCATTGGTAAACCATTTATTCCAGCAATAGTATCACCTGGTGCAACTAATAACAATGAATCAGGAAGGACATCCGTAATTATGAGCTGTTCTCCAACAATATCCCATAAAAAAGGAAGTGAAAAAGTTTGTTTTACAGGCATTCTCCAAACTCTCGATTGTCCATCATTTAGTTCGGTTACAAATCTTTTCAAAACGTGTGTCATTTCTGTTTCTTCCGGTGTTACTGCTACTCCACTAATTACATTCATCAAAGATCTTGTCCATCGAACCATTTCTTGATCTTGATATGGGTAGAAATGCTTCAATACATTCCATAACATTCCGGCAATTGCAATTCTACTACTTTTGTCACTATGATTCGATGTAAAACCTTCTGGTTTTGTTTCAATAAGTTCAATTGAGGTTGTTGTTGGTATGGTGCGACCTAATGAATCAACATATAATGCAATTGGAATCATACAAGTCACATTACCTTCAATTGGTACGACTAATGTTTGTGAAGGGTCGTAACTTGTATCAAATGTATACTCTTGTGTTTTAAAAGAAACAAAAGTATTATTACCAATTTTTTGTGATTCAATGTTATATTTAACAGGTGATGACGAAATTGAAATATTCCAACCCTCTGGTTTTCCAGTTGCATCTACTTTTGAAAAATCTGCATTATATATTTGAGCAACCTTGTATGCTTTACTGTCAAGGATTTCGACTTGAATATTATCAAAATCTGCTTCGGAGAATCCTTGTATACCACATCCATAAGATAAAAAGGCAATATCATTTTCTAACTCAGTTTCAATTCTAATTTTAGACCATTCTTTAGATGAATTGTTTGTATCAACTACTTCCATTAAGGTACCAAGAACATTACTTTGTTTATCTTGACGTAACCATAAAAATGAAGTCCCTTTTTCTTTTGAACCATTAGATTTTACATTTGCAGAGATTCTCACTTTCTTTCCTGCAAATTCTTTCGCTTGAATGGTCTGACCAATAACTCCTTGCTTTTTAAAGTAAGGATTAGATTTTAATGTTCTAATACTTGTTGGAGCAGTATTTTTATAGGAAGGTGTATATCCATAATGTGTCCAGAAAGTGATATCTTTATTAGAATTGTTTTGAGCTAAAAGTTCTTTGGGTAATGAGAATTTTGAACCAAGTTCTTCTGTTGGAAACACTTTCACTAAAGGTGCAATTGGCTTAAAATATGTTTCTAATGCATTTGCCAATTCTATAGGTTTTTCAACTTTTTCAACATAATCTATTCCGTTTATTACAAATCGTTCCCAATCAATTCCTATAGACTGGTCAGATGGGTGGAAGTATCGAATATACCCATACATCCGCATAAATGCCATAATATTGTCCATTTCTTTTTCGTAGACTGGAAATGGTCCTACATTACCATCTTTGATTTGTCCTAACATAAGTAAATCGACATTGTCGAAATGAGCCATACCTTTTCCAACAAAGTATACTCCGACTGTGATATTTTGTGCAAAATCTGGTATAGAGGTTGATACTTTATAATTTGTCCAACCTTTTGTACCTTTTGGAACATTCACTAATTCAGTAACTCGATCTGCATCTCCTATACTGTAACTAATGTATAGATTTGCAAAACTATTCTCATCACCTTCTATTTTTATATCACCAGAAAATCGAACACGCTTGTTATGATAAATTTTTGCAGGAAAAGATTGAAGAAGAATTCCGTAGTCAGTATACTCACCTTTTGTATTTGAAATTGTGATAATATTATTTTGATTTTCTTTTGAAACCGAAAATGAATATCCAGTTTTTTTTGTAAAATCTGGTGCGTACCAATTTTTAGGAATAGAACCAACTTCATCAGTTTCTTTAGTAAAAGGAGTGAATTCTGATTGTACAGGAATCATAGAAAATTCAGTTCTTTTACTTTGTGAATATAAGAAGTAACAATTTGTTATGAAAATAGCAGAGAGAATAAGAATATTACGAAACATAGTTAGCTTTTAGAATGAATTTTGCAAAGTTATGTAACGTATTTTCAATCGTTTCATTTTTACTTTTCAACTATAATAGCGAACAAGTTGTTTGAAATCGGTGTTTTTCGTCGTATCTTTGTTGAAATTGTTTAAAACTACTAACGTTAGAAATTAATGTCTCAACATTTTAAAATTGTTATCATTGGTTCAGGACCTGCAGGATTTACTGCAGCACTTTATGCTTCAAGAGCAGGTCTTTCTGTTGCTGTGTTTGAAGGTCGTCAGCCTGGAGGTCAACTAACTATTACTACAGAAGTTGAAAATTATCCAGGTTACGAGCATGGAATAATGGGACCTGAAATGATGGATATTTTCAGAAAACAAGCTCAACGATTTGGTGCTCAATGTTTTTTTGAATACATCGAAAAAGTAGATTTTTCAGAGCGTCCATTCAAAGTGACTTCAGATAGAGACAACAAGGTTTATACTGCTGATGCGGTGATTGTTGCTACTGGAGCTAGTGCAAAATTATTAGGTGCACCTGGTGAAGAACATTATATGGGGTATGGTGTTTCTGCTTGTGCTACATGTGATGGATTTTTCTTTAAAAATCAACATGTTTATGTTGTTGGTGGAGGTGATACAGCTATGGAAGAAGCAAATTATCTTACAAAACATGCCGCAAGAGTTACTGTCATTCATAGAAGTGAAGAATTTCGTGCTTCTAAGATAATGTTGGAAAGAGCTAAATCAAATCCCAAAATTGACTTTCTTTACAATACAAAGGTTTTAGAATATTGTGGAGAAAAACTTCCAACCGGAGTACCAAAACTTACCTCACTTAGATTACAAAATTCAAAAACTAATGAGGAAACAACAGTCCCTGCAGATGGAGTTTTTGTTGCTATTGGTCATCAACCAAACACCTATCTCTTTAACGGTCTGTTAGAAATGGATAATGTTGGGTACATCCAAACTATTGGAAAAGGGACTCATACGAACATTTCAGGTGTTTTTGCTTGTGGTGATGCTCAAGATTCGGTTTATCGTCAAGCAATTACTGCTGCTGGTAGTGGATGTATGGCTGCTATTGACGCAGAACGATGGTTAGAAGGACATTAATAAATACTACTACTTTGAATTCTATAAAAAAGCCTAAATTCGTTTAGGCTTTTTTTATACCTGAATCTTTAAAAAACCTGTCTAATTGTTTTGGGCTTTCATCATCGTTGTTGCATACAATCAAATGATTATTTTCTACAAACCAAATAGTTTTAGAAACTTCCATAACAGTATGAACATCATGCGTAGAAAGCAAAACACCAATATTTTTTTTACTAATTGAGTGTAAAAGTTCCATTATAACACGTTTCATCGGTAAATCTAAATGAGAAGTTGGTTCATCAAGTATCAAGAATGTAGGTTCTTGTGCAATTGCTCTTGCAATATGACATTTTTGTTTTTCACCATCACTTAATGTTGAAAACTGGCGTTTAGACAATGTTTCAATACCAATTAATTCCATTGAATACTTTACAGCATTGGTGTCTTCTTGAGAAAATGAACCTAAAAAATTAGTATGTTGATATCTTCCCATTTGTATATATTCCTCGACAGTTAAAAAACCAAAAATTTCTAATGTTGAAGGAACATATGCTATACATTTATGAATTGGATGAGTGAGAATTGTATGATGGATAACACCTGAAATTGGATGAACAATTGAAACTAATGTCTTTAACAATGTGGATTTTCCTTGTCCATTTCTTCCTAATAGTACTATGAAATCACCTTGAGAAAAGGTGCAATTTACTTGCTCTAAAATAGGAGAAATACTCGAATATCCAATTGATACATTATTACATTCTATATACTGTTTTTCAGTACTATCTTCAGAAGTAAGAATTTTTTTCCAATGTTTCTTCATTGAGACTTAGTTTACTGATGAGTAAAAAGATTTTGTCATTAAAATCCAAAGAACAATTGGTGCTCCAATTATCGATGTTACTAAAGAGATTGGAAGTGGAAAAGTATGAGAAAGCAATGAAGTGATTATATCACAAAGTAATAAAAAACTTGATCCATACAACATAATCAAGGGAATATTCTTTTTGGTGTCATTCGATTGAACGATGTATCGGACTATATGCGGAATAATTATTCCCACAAACCCAATAGGACCACAAAAGGCAGTAACTGCTCCAGTTAGTATCGAGCTAAAAAGAAGAATCAAAAATCTAATTTTTTGAACGCTGACACCCATACTTTTCGCAAACTCCTCTCCTAAGGTTAGAATAGTAATTTGTTTTGAAAATGCAATTACAACAATAGAAACGCAAATAGTAATACTGAATAGTAAGACTGATTGTGATAGATTTGCTGAGTGGAGTGAACCCATAGACCACAAGAAAAATGCTTGAAGTTGATCTGGGGAAGTAATATACTGCCAGATACCTACAATGGCAGTATTGATAGTTCCAATCATAAACCCTACTAATATCAATGTCGTCATAGATGTTACTCTTAGCGAAATAACAAGTATGATAAAAGTTGTTACGAATGCTCCAAAAATTGAAGCTAAGATTACAGAAGATACATCAAAGAAATGAAGTGCTGTAATTGATGAAATCCCTGCTGAAGAACCTAACATTATAAACGCAACACCTAAAGAAGCACCCGATGAAATTCCCATTGTTGAAGGAGAAGCTAACGGATTTCTGAACAATGTTTGCAACAAATAACCAGATATAGAAAGTGCAATTCCTGCAGCAAGTGCAGTTATAGTTTTAGGAATTCGAATTTCAGAAATTATACTATGGGTTATCGTATTGATTTGAGTACTTGAAAAAAAATAGGATAAAATTTCTCCAAACGAAATTGATACACTTCCTAACGAAATGCTACATACTAATAAAAGAATCACTATCATCAATCCAAAAACATATTGAAAAGTTGAATTTTTGAAGATTTGTGGAAGCATTATTGCAATTTTTTATAATATGTGGTTTGTTGATTCATATATTGACCCGACGCAATCCATTCCAAATCTTTTAGAACCAAATGCGGTTCTACTACACCCATTTCCCAAAAGTCATTTGCTCCTCTTGGTAATAGTTTTTTCGTATAATTAAATACATTTTTTTGTTGAAATGATTTGAATTGTGGGGCTAATCGTTCAATGAGTTCCACCTCCTTAAGTGAAGTAGCTGTAGTTACATTTAGCCAAATGTCTGCATCATAACATTGAGATAACACATCTTCTTTTGATAAAGAAATACTTTGAGTAGATTTTTTGTTTTGAAATGGATAAATAAATCCAGCATCTTGTAATAAGGTTCCGAAATATCCATTTCCACTTGGTACAAACCATTGATCATTAAACGATAAGCCAATCATTACTTTCGGAGTAAAACTTTTTGTCATACTCTTCAGTTTTACATCATTGTACGAAGATATTACAGAATCTGAATACTGTTTTGCTACATCATACTTATCATAAAACAATGAGAAAAATTGTATCCATTCCATACGTCCTAAAGGATGTTGCTCTAACCAATCAGGAATTTGAATAACGATAATTCCATTATTTTTTAATCGTTGAATTGTTGCAGTTTTATCATTACCTGGAGAATATGTCATAAACACAATATCTGGCTGCATTGAAATAAGTAATTCATTATTTATACCTTCAGGCGTAGAAACATCCACTATTTGGTTTTGAAGTAACTTATCATAAATCACTGAATCAAATACTAATTTTTTATTCTGAAATCCAACTATAGAGGAAGTCTCATTGATAACCTTGAGAAATCCCAAAAAAGTAGTTGAAGTACAAACAACTTTTTTTGGTAGTGAAGTAATAAAAATAGTATCATTTTGTTCAAAATTTTTTGAACCAAATGCACCAAAAACAATGTGTAGCGTTTTATGTTCTGGATAGCTAATTGTTACTACCTTACGATTTTCACTAATAGTAAACATAGTGCTATACTGCTCAGAATTGTAGTTACTCTCTAATAGTTTTTGATTGGTAGAACCGCCATTACAAGATGTAAAAAACAATAAAGGTATGAATATAACAATACAAATTATTAATTTCAAAGGTGTCTTTCCATACTAATTATGAAGACTTTTCGTCTTCTGAAAAAAAAATTATATAATGAAATTAACAAGGTTTCTAATGTTCTCAACACTAACAAAGCAATTCGTAGTTGTCATGTTCTTACTTTCTGTCTCTCAAAGTTTTGCACAAACGACACTACAATACAATGTTCAACCAAAACAAAAATATTCATATTCAATGACATCGTTGATTGACCAACAAATGACACAAATGGGTCAAGAAATGAAAATCAATATGAATCTTACCACTGATTTGAATTTGGAAATTACAAATGTAACAAAAAATATCACGCTTCAAATGCAATATGTAAATCCTAAGATTTCTATGTCAGGTATGGAAGCTATGGGAGTAGCAGATACAACCATTGACGCATCTTCTCAATTAAACTTTAAACAAGAATACGAATTCACAAAAAATGGAACAATGGTTTCCCACAAATTGATTGAAGAAAAGAAAGAAGAATTGGATCAACAAGCAAAAATGATGAAACAACAACTTACATCACAATTGAAACAAAGTACTGATTTCCTTATCTATAAATACCCAACTAAATCGATAAAAGTTGGCGATACTTGGAATACGAACGATACAGTTGATGTTAATGGATTAAAAACAGTTCGTAATTTTGTGCATACATATGTTTCAAACAAAAAAGTAAATGGCGTTGATGTAGCAGAAATTTCGACCAAAAGCGTAAACATTTCTATAAACGGTACAATCAATCAGATGGGTATGGAAATGGAAGTACGTGGTGGAATGAATGTAAATGCTGTAGCTTCCGTTGATACAAAAACAGGTATGGTTATTACTATGGATATGAAAAACAACTCAGACTTCACAATGTCTATGACAACTCCAATGGAAATGACTATTCCAATTACCTTAAATATTATTACAACCTTAAACAAAAAGTAAAAAATTTTCTTAAAAAAGGAGCCTTCAACAGCTCCTTTTTACGTTTATTATGAACAAATTCTTCATCATATTTCTATTAGTCCTCATTTTCTCTTCCGGAAATCTTTTTTCACAAATAAAATTAGATATTCCAAATGATGAAGATGGTCCTGTAACAAATAAATTGATTTGTTATTCCTACAAGTTTATCAAAGGAGATACACTTGAATACCTTATACATTCTTTTGATAGTATAACGTTTCCAGCAACACCCGATGTATTAAAAGCTCGAAAAGAAGTAGTAGAAATTATTTGTGATTCTGTAAGTGATCAAGGTCATTTTTTCCTCAGACACACCTTGAAATCTGTTACAATATTAGAAACAACACAAGGAACTGGCACTATTACCCATTCAACTCATCCCTGGGTAAACAAGACGGCTACTATTGAAATTGATTCCGTTGGAAACAGATACTCATGGAAAGTAGGAGATAGCTCCAAAGCAATTCTCTCTCCTGGAGGTGCATTTCAAAGTGTTTTATTTTTTCCAATCAAAGAAAACTGTGTTCGAGAAAATTCCAGTTGGTTAGTCGAAAGAGAAGATTATTACCCTGAAAATGGAATTCCTGTTTCCTATTGTAATTATGGAGCACTATTCAAAACTACAAAGGGTGTCGACACGCTTGGCTTTGAATGTAATAGATTACAATATGCTAAAACTGCTAAATCAGGAGTAGAATTACTACAAATTGGAACTAAAACGTCTATATTCGTCGTTTCTAATTCTTTTGGTAAACTCGCTATTAGTAATAAATACAAAGTTCCTGTTCATTTCTTCTCTACCATAGAACAGAAACTTCAGATTAACAATGATACAAATCCTGATAAGATAATGCAAGGTAAACATCATATAATGAGTAATGCTACATTGATTCGATTAAACCGATTAAAAAATAATCTTGTCAAACCCTAAACTTTTCCTAAACAATTCCACCAAAAACCTTCATGCAAATCATCCGATATAGTTGCATCATCTTTTGTTTTTTAGTTTTGAATGTAACACTTTTTTCTCAAATCGATGGGGAAGTTAAAGTTTTTACATTAGAACAATGTTTAAAGATAGCCGAAAAACAAAACTTTACAAATCAAATTCAAGAAGCACAAGTGGAAGTTGCAAATGCAAATTTGTTAGCTTCATTTGGTGCATATCTTCCTGGAGTGAATTTCAATTCTGGCTATTCACGTCGTTTGAATGTTGATGGTGGTCAAGCAATTAACGTTGGAGGTCAAGTTCTTAGAGGTTTTGCTCCTCCTGCAAATTCATATTCAATGTCTGCAATTGCGAACTATACAATTTTTGATGGTTTTTCTCGCGAATCAAACTACTCTAATTCAAAAATTACTGTAGATGTTACAAAAAATACTTTGGAACAAACGAGATTACAAACGAGTATTGATATTCGTCGGCAATATCTTACTGTTTTACGAAACAAACAAGTAGTTGATATCAGAAAAGAAAATCTTGCTTTAGGAAAAGCACAATTGGATCAATTGAAAGCTGCTGTAGAAATTGGTACAAATCAAATTGGTGTCGTATTTACACAAGAAGCAGAAATAGGCAATAGAGAATTAGAAGTAGTAACTGCAGAAAACAACTATAACATTTCAAAAGCACAACTATTATCTACTATGGGTCTTTCCCCAGATCTTAGTGCTGAATTTATTGACCCTTCTCTTCAAAATGAAATTAAAAAATCTGAGATATCTGATTTCAGACAAAAAATAGGTTCCAAAGAAAAAGCTATTGAAACTTCCTTAGAACAACGATTGAATTTAAAAGTAGCTAATTTGAATAAAGAAGTCGCCAAAACTAATTTAACTGCTTCAAAAAGTGGGTATCTTCCTTCCATTTCAGCAAGTGGTGGTTGGTCTTGGTCAAATTCAGAACTAAATAGTTTTGGTTTACTTGGTCGTTCTTTTGTGGGAGTAAATCTTTCTATCCCTATTTTTGATCAATTTCAAACAAATTCTCGTGTTCAAAATGCAGAACTGACGATAAAACAACGTGACATTGAAAAAGAACAAGCAGTTCAAACAGTAAAAACAGAAGTTCAAACGACCTTACTCAATTTAGATGCTGCTGAAAAACAAATTGAAATTACAGATAAAACCGTGCTTTCTTCAGAAGTAAATAATAAAATTGTTACCGAACGATTTGGAAATGGATTAGCAACTATTATTGACATACTAACTGCAAACAATCAATTAGTAACCTCAAAAATTACGAAAACTAATGCAGTGTATAACTATATAGATGCACAGTTTCAAGTTTTAAATGCATTAGGAATATTACCATTACAACAATAGAATAAAAATATGCCAAAGAAAAAGAGTCCTTTAAAACTCATCATCATTCTCTCAATCGTAGGAGTCATTGTTCTCTACGGTGTGTATGCAATTTTTTTGAAAAAGAATGATGAAACTCCTGCTGTATCCATTGAAAAAGTATCAAAAAGAACTATTGTTCAAACAATCAGTGGCGTCGGAAAGATTCAACCAGAAAAACAAGTGAAAATTTCATCCGAATCCTCAGGGGAGATAATTCAGTTAAATGTCCGTGAAGGTGATACCGTTAAAGCAAATCAATTAGTTGCAAAAATTCAACCTGATATTATCAATTCTCAGGTATTACAGGCTCAAGCAACAGTACAATCATCTCAAATGAATATTGCTACAATTCAAGCTGAAATTACTCGTAACGAAGCAGATTTGAAACGTGTAACAGAATTATATAAAAAACAATATGCTTCTAAACAGGAATTAGACGCTGCAACAGCAAGTTATGAAACTTCAATCAATCGTAAACGTGCTTCTGAAGCTGATTTGCAACGCACTATTTCATCGTTATCTCAAATTCGTGCTTCTGCTTCAAGAACTACCATTTTTACTCCGATGTCTGGCGTTGTAACGTCCCTAAAAGTAGAACAAGGTGAAAAGGTCGTGGGAACAGCTCAGATGCAAGGAACTGAAATGATGGTCGTTTCAGATCTATCGATTATGAATGCGTGGATTGAAATTTCTGAAAATGACATTGCATTAGTTTCTTATGGTGATACAGCCGAAGTTACTATTGATGCGTTTCCTGATAAAGTATTCAAAGGTGTTGTCTATGAAATTGGAAATTCTGCTTTGACTTCTGGAACAGGAACTCAAGATGAAACAACAAATTTTCAAGTTAAAATTCGTTTAGTCGATACAGATTTCAAGTTAAAACCTGGAATGAGTTGTTCTGTCGATATTATCACAGATACGAAAAAAGACATTATTGCTGTGCCTCTAAGAGCGATTACAGTTCGATTAGGTAGTGAAGCTGGCGCTAGAGGGCAAAAACCTGAAGGTGGAGAGCAAAAGAGTTCTTCAAAATCTGATGATGCACCAAAATCGAACACCAATAAAAAACCACCAACAATTATCTTTTTGTATGAAAATGGTGTTGTAAAACAGAGAAAAATAAAAACTGGAATAAGTGACAAAGGATATATTGAAGTAACTGATGGATTATCTGATGGACAAACCTATGTATCGGGTAGTTATCAGATGGTATCAAAAGTACTTCAAGAAGGTATGAAGGTTACTGTTGAAAAAGAAGGTGCTGGTAAAAAAAGATCAGGTGGAAAACCACAGTAATTCTATGACACAACCAATTATCCAAATTGAACACATTGCTAAAGTCTATGAAATGGGTTCTGAAGAAATTTTCGCATTACGTGATGTTTCTTTGTCTATATATCCAAATGAATATGTTGCGATTATGGGACCTTCAGGTTCTGGTAAATCAACGTTAATGAATATGTTAGGGTGTTTAGACACTCCGACTTCTGGTGTGTATAATTTCAAAGGCTTAGATGTCAATGAAATGGATGATAACGACCTAGCAACAATTCGTAACAAAGAAATTGGATTTGTTTTTCAAACTTTCAATCTATTGCCAAGAGCTAGTTCATTACGAAATGTCGAATTACCTTTGATATATGCTGGTGAAAGCACTTCAAAACGTAAACAACGTGCAGAAGATGTCCTAACAAGTGTCGGATTACAAGATAGAATGGACCACAAACCAAATGAACTTTCAGGTGGTCAGCGTCAACGTGTAGCAATTGCAAGAGCTTTGATAACAAACCCAGCAATTATTCTAGCAGATGAACCAACTGGTAATTTGGATTCGAAAACTGGTGTCGAAATTATGAAGTTGTTTCATGATTTACATTCCAAAGGAAATACAATTATTTTAGTGACTCACGAAGAAGAAATTGCTCGACATGCTCATCGTATTGTGCGTTTAAAAGACGGTTTAATTGAATCAGACGAGAAAAATTCACAACCTACAAATTATGAAACTATCTGAAATAGTTGAATCCATACGGTTTTCCTTAGAATCACTAAGGTCTAACAAAACCAGATCTTCTCTGACAAGTTTAGGAGTGGTTATTGGTATAGGTTTCGTTGTTTTGATGGGGTGGTCTCTTAATGGATTGGAACAAGCTTGGGATAAAACCATTTCCACATTGGGAGCAGATATGATGTATATTGATAAATGGGATTGGGCAGGTGGTACTAAATGGGGACTACTTAAATCTAGAAACAATATAACTTTAGATAATGTAAATAAGTTTATTGAATCAAATCAGTATGCTGAATTTGCCTTTCCTATGCTTAGAGCATGGGGAAAAAAAGTAAGTTACAATTCTAAATCTGTTGGAGGTATAAGTATTATTGGTACCTTAAGTACTTATACTTTAACATCTGCAGGTACAATTGAAAATGGAAGATTCTTTACTGAATTTGAAGATGAACGTACTTCAAATGTTATAGTTCTCGGATATGGTGTATCAAATACACTATTTCCAAATGGTGATGCTTTAGGTAAGACTGTCAAAGTTGGTAAATATTCTTTTTTTGTTATTGGTGTTTTAGAAAAACGTGGTTTCCTATTTATGGATTTTATTGACAACCAAGCATTTGTTCCTTTAAAAACATTTATCAACAATTTTGGTTCTTCTCGACGTAGTTATTCTATAGCTATAAAAGCTAGATCGGCAAATGAAATGGATAAAATTCGTGATGAATCAAGAGGATATATGCGAACAATTCGTGGTTTAAATGCAAATCAAGAAGACGACTTTTCAATCAATGAATCAAAAACCTTTGACGACAATATAAAAAATATTCGTTTATATATTTGGTCAATTGGTATTGGTCTTACTTTACTCTCCTTTATCGTTGGTATCATAGGTATTATGAATATTATGTTTGTTTCTGTTGCAGAAAGAACGAAAGAAATTGGTATTCGAAAAGCATTAGGAGCAAAAAGATCCTCAATTCTAACACAATTTTTAGTAGAAGCATCTTTGCTATGTTTCATTGGTGCTATTGTTGCATTTATAGGATGCTCTATTTTGATTTTCTTCGGAAAAATGGTTATAGTTAGTTTTTATCCTGATTTGTCATTTATATCAGGATATTTACCACCAAATTTGTTAATTATCGCCTCAATTGTCTCTATTTTTGTTGGGATACTAGCTGGGTTGATTCCAGCAATGCGTGCTGCAAAGTTAGATCCCGTTGAATCACTTCGATTTGAATAATACTTTATGCGTCAAATATTTGAAGGTATACTCATAGCATTTGATTCTGTACGGTCAAATAAACTCCGTTCATCTCTAACAATATTGTCAATTGCAATTGGAATATTTGCAATAAGTGGATCCAATTCTGCAATTGATTCACTTTCTAATGTAGTTAACAAACAAATGGAGGATATTGGAAGTTATTCATTTTCAGTAGTTCGATATCCTCAATCAATGTTATCGTTTGGAAATCGAAGATTATCTCGAAGAAAACCAATTACTTATAAATTAGCAAAAGAACTTCAAAATCAACTTACATCAACTTATTTAGTTTCCATTGAAAATTCAGTAACTACTTCAATCAAAGCAAATACTGGTATAACTTCTGACCCAGACGTTGAAGTTTCTGGTGTTAATGAATTTTATTTTGATGTAAATAATACTGTTTTAGAAGAAGGAAGAGCTATTTCATTAGAGGATATTACAAACAAACAAAAAGTTGCAGTTGTTGGTTATGATGTAATTGTAAAAGTTTTCAATGGTCTTAATCCTATTGATCAAATAATTACAATTGGAAATAATAATTTTACGATTATTGGTATTCTCAAATCTAAAGGGGCAGTCTTAGGTAACAGTTTAGATAACGTTGTTTATGTTCCTGTAACTACATTTAATGAAAAAGTCAATGACAATCCTTTCTCATCAGTCGATATCACCTTAAAAGCTTTTTCTAAAATGGAATTAGTTGAAATTATGGATGAAACGACTGGAATTCTTCGATCTTTGAGGAATGTCAAACCTGGTGAAGAGAATGATTTTGAGCTACTTTCAAATGAAAATGTTTCCAATCAGTTTTCTACCTTTACAAGTTTTATTTCTGTATTTGGTTCTGCCTCTGGAGTTATTGCACTTATTGTTGCTGGAGTTGGGATAATGAATATTATGCTTGTTTCTGTGAAGGAACGAACTAAAGAAATTGGCATTCGTAAAGCAGTTGGGGCTACCAGAATTACTATTTTATTCCAATTTGTTGTAGAAGCTATTACAATGTGCCAAATTGGCGGTATTTTGGGTGTAGCAATAAGTTATGCTGGATTACTACTATTAGGTCATTTCACAAACATTGAGATAGTTTTCCCCCTTAATTCAATTCTTCTTTCAATTCTTATTTGTACTGTACTCGGAAGTAGTTTTGGACTCTATCCAGCTTGGAAAGCCTCAAAATTAGATCCTATTGAAGCACTTCGATACGAATAACGATCTTTTCACTTCTTCTTATATTGCAAACTGAATAGTATAGAGATTTTTATAGACTCCGTTTTCTATTTCAATTAGTTCAGAATGAGTCCCTTGTTCTACAATTCTACCATTTTCAAAGACATAAATACAATCACACGCAAGAATTGTGGAAAGTCTATGAGCAACAATTATAGCAGTATTATTCTCTAAAAGATTATTGATAGCCTCTTGCACTAATTTTTCAGATTCAGAATCCAAAGCAGAAGTTGCTTCGTCAAAAACTAAAATTTCTGGCTGAATAGCTAAAGCCCTTGCAATAGAAATACGTTGTTTTTGACCACCAGAAAGTAAAATCCCTCTATCTCCAATGATTGTATCGTATCCATTTGGCAATGCTACTATAAAATCATGTGCATTTGCTAAAGTTGCTGATTGTATCATATGTTCTTCTGAGATAGTAGAAGATCCAAAACATATATTGGCTCGAATAGTATCATTAAACAATTGAGGTTCTTGAGAAACAATTCCAAACAATTTTCTGTAATCTGAAAGAACAAATTCACGAATAGGTATTGCATCAAAAGAAATCTTTCCTTTAGTTGGGTCGTAGAATCGAATTACCAAATCCAACATTGTAGATTTTCCGGAACCACTTGAACCAACAAAAGCCACCTTTTTACCTTTTGGGATTTCTAAAGTAACATTTTTCAAAACTTCTACATCTTCTCGATATGCAAATGAAACATCTTCAATAGTTATAGAAGTAGAAAAAGTTGGTAATGGAAATGTTCCTGAAACAACTGTTTCTTTTGTATCTAAAATCCGAAAAACTCGTTCTGCAGAAACTATACCTTTTTGCATTTGAATTGGGATATTTGTTAATCCAGAAATTGGAGACATAATAGCAAAAAGTGCAAACAAAAACTGCATCACATCAGCTCCACTCATTGTTCCTTCAAATACCTGACTCCCACCAATAAACAATACAACAGCTAAGGATATTATAGCTACAAGATCATTTATGCTCGGTGCTAAAGACTGAACCTTTTGAATTTTCAATGCATCTTTAACCATAGCAGATGTTTGTTTTTTAAATTTTGTAATTAGTGAATCTTCTGCACCAAAAGCTTTAATTGCTCTAATTCCAAAAATCGTTTCTTGTGCTATAGAAGTATAGTTTGCATGAGCCTCAGTTAGACGTGTTGCATACTTTCGAATGTATTTTTTTGAAATACGAATAACAAACAAACCCAAAAAACTTGAACTAAACGCAATTAAGGTTAATAGTGGTGAAAGAGATAATAATAATGTTAAAAGAAGTGCAATTTCAATTGGATTTCTAAAGATTGTCGATAGAAATGGATCAATTGCTGAATGCATTGTAGATACATCATTGTTGATAAGCGAGAGTAAATCCCCTGATCGATTTTTTGCATAAAAATCCATAGACAAAGTAACCATTCGATTGAATAAGGTATCTCTCATTTTCTTTACTATACTATCATTCAGTTTTGTGGTATATACAGAACTAAAGTACTTTGAAAGATTTCTGAAAACAGAAATTAATACGACAAATCCACAAAGACGCAGTAACGATTGAGTTTGATTCTCAACAAGAACTAAAGAACGAAAAGAAGAATAGAATGAATTTTTTAATGAACCTAAGAGTGAAACATTCTGTAAGGAAATCGATTCAGTTGAAGTAGTAAAAAGTATTTGCAATACTGGATGAATCACCGCAATAAAAACCGTTGATAGGATCGCAAATGCTATATTGAAAAATATAGCAATAAAAAAAAGCCCTATAAAAGGGCGTACGAACGAAAGGACTCTAAGGAAGGTTTTCATAGATTTGTTTATTTTTGTTAAACTGTTACTTCGCTAACAGTATTTCAATTTTATCAGAAGCTCCTTCAAAAAACAACTCAGGTCCTTCAAATCCAGATTCAGTAAACTGTAGTACACCATTTTTATCTAAATAATATTTAGCTGGAATACCAGTAGCTCCAAATTTTTTCACTAATTCATCTTGTTCATCCATATAAACTGGGAAGTTATATTGGTTGTTTTCTTTGAAAAAATCTACGACAGTTTTTTTACGATTTTTAGAACGTTCCCAAACATTCACTGCCATTATTACAACATTTGGATTGTTTTTATACTTTTCGTAGAGTTTTTGGAACGTGCTGAAAGAAGATCTACATGGTCCACACCATGTAGCCCAGAAATCTAATAAGACAACCTTTCCTTTTAAACTCTCCAAAGAAACTGTCTTACCGTCCATTGTTTTTACTGAACCAGTTGGTGAAGCTGCATTTAATTGTTGTTCAGCAATAAAAGTACGACGGGCTTTTGAAGATTCTTCTTTGAGTTTGTCAAATTCAGCTTGATATCCTTTGTTGTTTTTATTAACTACAGAATACAATTGTTTATGATGTTCGGTAATACGAGGATTTACTTTTGCTGCTTTGATTGCTTCTTTAGAAACTTCATAAGCTACAAGTGAATCTTTTAACTCTAAATTTACCATAATCAGCATTTCAAATAAGTCTGAATTGGAAGTTTCTTTTAAGTATGTAAATGCTTTATTCAATGATGTTCTTGATTCTTTGAAATTAGAATTTTTAAAAAGAATCGAACCATTTGTAGCATAAAGAATCCCTAAAAGTTTATCTTGGGAATTCAACCATTCATATTCTGTCAAATAAATTGGTTTTTTCATATTCAAACCTTTTTCAGCATTTGAAATTGCTACTTTTGACCATTCAATACCCATTTCAACTGTAGAGTCTTGTGCAGACAACCATTCTGCAATTTGAGATTGTACTTTTGGTGGAATTGTTTGTAATGAAAGTACAAATTCCTTTGCTTCTTGAAATTGACCACTATTAAGTAGGGTTTGCACTAACGCATCGATAACTGATTCAGTATTATTTTCATTAGGAAACTGTGAAACAAATGATCGTGCAGCCTTGACAAATTGATCTTTGTCTTGAATAGAAGTTAAATTCGACAATGCAATTTCTTGTGCTAATTCAGAAGTTGGGTATTTTTTAATAAATTCAGCTTCCAAACTTTTCGACTCTGGAATTCTATTCAACATTTTATAAGCTCGAATAGCTACTCTTGCACTATTTTCATTTTCTTTATCAAAACCTTTTGATAAATTTTCTGTTAGAATTTGTTTGAATTGATCTTGAGTAATTTGTTTATTCGTAAGTTTCATCGATTGAAATGCAATGAGCGCTTGAAAATTGGAAGGATATAACTCTACTTCTTTAGACAAAATTTCTTGTACTTTTACAAAATCAGTAGAACGTCTACATTCTTCTGGCAAATTACCTAAATACGACATTCCTTTTCGCATATAGGCAGATTGTAATGGTTTTTGATCATTCGAATACACCATAAAATCCCAATATGCACCATTATTATTATCAACCTTGCTTCTATTTGATATTTTCACCATACCAAATACAGCGTTTGAAGGTATTTGAAATGATGCAGTATAGACATTGCCCTTCTCTGAAAACTCTAAAGGAATCTCTATCACAGGTAATAATGAACCGATATCAGGCATTGTATAAATTTGAGCAAACAATTGTTCTTTTGGTAAGAATGAACCGTTTGGTCTGTAACTTACTAACAATGATTCGTTTTTAGATGGAAATTCTGGAGACAATGTAACTGTTCCCGAGAACAATGAAAGATGAAGTGAGAATAAAACAAATAGGACAATACTTGTTCTGATTGTAATTTTCATATTATTGAGTGATAAGTAATGCAAAAAGTTTTTGAAAATCATTTTTTGTAACGACAGAAGGTATAGAAAGTTCTTTTGTTTTACGAATTTGTTCTAATTCCACAGATTCAGCAAAACAAATAATTTGTTTAGATGGGAATAATGTAGTAAAAGTGAGTAATTCTTCAAATATTAGTTCATCTGTGGAAATATCCACTAATACCATAACAGATTGAAGGTCGTTATGAAGTTTCAACAAATTCATCACACTTTCTATACTTGGCATTATTTCTAATGAAACACCCTCTTTTTTAAAAGATGTAAAAAAAGAAATTGAAAGCAAATCAGACGTTACTACATAGAATATTCCGTTTTTAATCATATGCAATTCTCTGCAAATCTTCAATAAAACTTTCTAAGGCTTTTGCATCCCATTCTTGATTGTGTTTTTTATGTGCATGAACCAAATTTCTAGCAGTTCTCACTATTATTGAAACATTTGTAGCTCGTTCTAACATATAGGGTTCATACTGAAAACCACTGTTTAGAATGAACTTTTTACACTCCGATTCTGAAAGAAAAACGCCGGTATTAAATACATCTATGTAAATATTCAAATTCGGATTAAAAACAACAAAATGTAATGGCATTCCTACACCATAAATATCAATTCCAACACGATTTGCAATTATCATATACAAAATACATAATGAAATTGGTATACCTTGTTTAGACTGCAACATTGATGCTAAATAGGTGTTTTCAGGAGAATAAAAATCATTTGATGCAGCTCTAAATTGACGTTGTTCAAAGAATACCTGATTCAACATCATCAATTTTGTTAAATTATTTTGAACCTGTAATTCGTCCAATAATACTCGCACTTCATCAGCAATAACGCCAATATGCGAAAATACTTCTTCTTGAGAAATACGTGGATATCGAAACTGAGAAAGCAAATACAATGCTTCTTCCAAATCAAACTCTTCCTCGTCGGTAATTGATGTCATAATTAACGAAGTAAGTCTTTGTAAAGGAAGTAATCGTAACGATTGTATTATGCTTGAACATTTTGATTGTATTACTTCTGATGTTTCATTCAGCATCAAATCTTCTAAATGACCAATAACATCAATTCCAAACGAAAGAAATCGTTTTTCAACTTGATTTGTTACTGTTTCATCAGAATCTTCTAACAACGAAACTAATTGTCCTACAATCTGCGAATCAAAATGTACTGCCATTTAAAGTTTATGTGTGTCTGATAATTCTGAAACGATATAGGTATATGCTTCATCAACAGTTGAGACAATTTTGAATAAGTCTAAATCATCAGGACTTATCATTCCCACTTCTGCTAAATACTCCAAATTTACTACTTTATTCCAGAAGTTTGCTCCATAAAGCACTATAGGACGTTTCTTTATCATTTTTTCTGTCTGTATTAAAGTAAGCACTTCAAAAAGTTCATCAAAAGTACCAAAACCACCAGGAAATACGACGATTGCTTCTAATAAATTAGCGAACCAAAACTTACGCATAAAGAAATAATGAAACTCAAAGTTAAATGTAGGAGTTATATAAGGATTCGGATTTTGTTCAAAAGGCAAGGCTATGTTCAACCCTATAGAACGTCCATCAGCTTCATAGGCACCTCTATTTGCAGCTTCCATAATACCAGGACCACCACCAGAACAAAGCATAAATGCTTCTGGCTCTTTCAATGTCTTTGTCCATTGAGTTATTTTTGAGGCTAAGGTACGTGCATCATCATAGTATTGAGCCATTTCTTTTTGAATTGGAGACAAATTTGGAGTATCGATTGGTAGGATACGTGCTGAACCAAAAAAAACTATGACTTTATCAACTTTTTCTTCTCTAAAAACTTTTTCCGGGAAAGAGTATTCTGAGATAATTCTAATAGGTCTCGCTTCTGGACTGTCAAGAAATTCTATGTTGTGATATGCTTTTAATTCTTTTTCTAATATATTCATATTCAAATAATTGTCGTTTATAAACTTTGTCCACCATCAATACATAACGTTTGACCGGTGATAAATGGTGTACATGTAGCAAAAAATTCTACTGCTTCTATAATATCATTCGTATTGCCATATCGTTGCATTGGGATTGATTGTTGGCTACCCATTTGAGCAAGTGTTTCTTGTGTTTCATTTCCTATTTCTATTGCTCCCGGACAAATACAATTACATTGGAAATTGGGAGCAACTTCTTTTGCTACAGCTTCAGTCAAACGAATAACAGCATTCTTACTAACCGAATAATCTAAACGATTTTTTAAGATTTTTTTTGAACCTATTGAACCAAAGGTAATAATTCTACCTTGTTTTTCAATTTTTGTATACTCTGAAATGAGAGTATATTGAGAGAAAAGATTTAGTTCAAAGGTCTCAGTAAATCTTTGATGTGAAATTGATTGCAAAGAACTTCTTTCGGGAAAAATACCTACTGTAGATAGCAATACATCAATAGAACCAAAAGATTTTTTGACTGTTTGAACTAATAAAGCAATTTCTTTATGATTCAAAAAGTTTGCAGAAAACGCTTCAATCTTTGTTCCATATTGAAGTAATTCATCCACTAAACGTTCAGCATCACCTTTTGATGAATGATAGTGTAGTGCAACATTCCAACCCTTTGAAGCGAAATGTCTTGCTATTGAAGCACCAATTCTATTAGCAGAACCAGTTATGAGTATGTTATTCATGTTCCATAGGAAGTTGATGCACCGTTGCCTCTATCAAATCTTGAGAACTGTTCTTAACCAAAACTGAGAACCCCTCTTGAGCGTATTCTCCTCGAATATAACATAATCCCATATAGGTTTCATTTGGAAGTTTTTGTACAGAAGTTACAGCTCCAACTTCTGCTTTTTCTACAATAATTGAGGAAGTAGTCTCTATGAAATTTTTTGAAACAATTCCAAAAAGTCTTTGCTTTACTTTATTATAAGAATCCAACCTGGCAATCACTTCTTGACCGATATAACATCCTTTTTTAAAATTGATGATATGCAATAAACCAGCTTCTAATGGATTATAACGATCATTCAATTCATTGGGAGATGTGCCCAAACCTGCTTGAATACGAAGTAGATCTTTCTCAAATTCAGAAAGTTGCTCTAATGAAGTTCCAATTGAGCTTTTCACGGATTCATTAACTTTTGGGATTATCATCAAAATAGATATTTCACTGATTGATGGAATTCTAACGATATATGTTTCTGTTTCAGAATGAAATGCAAACTTTTGAAAAGTTCCTTCATACTGTTCAAGTGAAAACAACTCTGTTACTGCATCTATACTTCTTGGACCATGTAATTCAATACCTTCGTAATCTTGCAGTATTTTGATTTTTACATCTTCCATTATAAGGTATTTTTTCAACCATTGAATTGTTGGTAATATAGATGTATTTGAACTTAACACCAGTAAATCATTGTTATCCTTACATAGAATTGTAAGAACATCAATAATTCTCCCTTTGTCTGATGTGAGAACCGTTTGAGTTGATTCTCCTTTTTTTAAGTTTAAAACTTCATTTGTAGAAATTCTATTGAGAAAATCTAAGGAATCAGCACCTTTGATGTTTGCAATTTGCAACGGAGAAGGAAAAAAATATGCTACATCATTTCTTGCATTATCTATTGCTGAGGAAATTTTTTGTTCCATACGGTGATTATTTGAGACTTTTTCAGTAAATTGTATTCTGATTTTTACATATTGACGATAACCACACTATTTTAATGAAAGCACTTTCTATTCTCTTTTTTGTTCTTTGCTTTGTTTCAGCAACTCAATTTGCGCATTCACAAAATCAATATTATAGAGTTTTTTTCAAAACAAAAGGTCCTGGAAGTTTTTTTGAGGGTACTGAAATGTTTGAAAAAACGCTAAATTCTCTTTCCAAAAAATCCTTAGAACGACGGAAAAAGTTTAACGGCGTTTCAAAAATGATATCCATTGACGATGTACCAGTATATAGTGTCTATATAGATTCCGTTTTAACAACTGGAGTACGTTTACATCATACCTTAAAATGGCAAAATTATATAGTTGTTGATGCAGATTCATTACAAATGGTAACAATTTCTAAGCTTCCATTTGTCAAAAAAGTACAGCCTACTTCATCGAAAGCGATTTTAACGAATACCAGTCAAACTACTTTATCACTTATAGAACAAATTTCTAATTGTGGTAATTATCGTTATGGTTCATCATTTAACCAAATTTCTATGATGAATTTACCACCTCTTCATTCAATGGGTTTTTCTGGAACACATTCAACTATTGGTGTTTTGGACAATGGCTTTATTTGGAGAAATCATATTGGTTTTAAACATCTAAAAAGAATTAAAGAATATGACTTCATTTACAATGATACTATAACTTCCAATGAAAGTAACGATGTCGGTGGTCAAGATGACCACGGAACAGTAGTACTTGGTTCCATAGCAGGATATATGAATGATTCTTTGGTTGGATCAGCACCATTTGCCAATTACTATCTTTGTAAAACTGAAGATAACAAACATGAAAAAAGAATTGAAGAAGATCATTATGCTGCCGCTATCGAGTGGTTGGAAGCAGAAGGAGTAGATATTTCAACTTCCTCATTAGGGTATTTTCCCTATGATGGCTCTGAAGAAATACCTACATATTCAGAATTAGATGGCAAAACCACAATCGTATCAAAGGTAGTAAATACTGCGACTAAAAAAGGAATGATTTGTATTACTGCTGCAGGAAACTCCGGTAATAATTTTAGAACAATTATTTCTCCTGGTGATGCAGATTCTGTTTTTACTATTGGTGCAGTTAATCCTGAAGGAAATCCTGCGGGTTTTACTTCTCGAGGTCCATTAGAAAATGGAAAAATCAAACCAGATTTTGCTGCTCAAGGTGTTCAAGTTTTTACCGTTAGTCCTCAATCGACAGAAGGATATACTCGAGTGAATGGAACTTCCTTTGCTACGCCACTTTTTGCAGGAGCAGTTGGAGTTTTAGCATCTGCATTTCCAGAATTACCACCATACAAAATAAGAGCTATTTTAAAAGAGAGTTCATCTCAGTATACAATGCCTGACTCTATATTAGGCTTTGGAGTACCGGATGTGGTAAAAGCATTTAAAAAATCCGGAATTGCTATAGCACCTCCATCTAATTATCCAGTTTACAACAAATATCAGCGTGTTGTAACGAACATAGTCTCAGATGCTCCAATTAGTTTAAAAAGACTGCATGTACTCTTTGACGGCGAAACTGAGGAAACTATCTATCCTTTAGTTGATTGGAACAAAGAATATATGGTCTATGCTGACATTCCATTAGAATTGTTCAAATCTTCAATTGCTAAAGCGTATATAACAACTGAAAATGCAAATTTTAAAAAACGATATCCTTTCAATGATACGACTTTTTTTGCTATTCAACCTCAAGAATTATCCATTACTTGTGGCGTTTCCCAAGAAGATCTACCTGTTTCGGTAAACGAAGCATATACATCTATGGTAGTTCCATCTGTCATTAGTTATGACAATTATGCCACCACGAAGGTAGTTACGATGGTTCCAAGCCAAGAATCACTTTCCATTTCCATCTATGGCATTTTGGGGAATGAAGTATCTACAGTGCAAATTCAACAACCTACCATTGGATTGAATTGGATTCCAATTCAAACAAGTTCTTTATCTTCAGGAATGTATTTGATTGTTGTAAAACAAGGTGCAAGAACATCTCAAGCATCGTATATAATCAATAGATAATTTCGTTATTTTTTCATCAAATGTTGAAAAGGCGTAAAGTCTTGCATCGAAGCAATATTCCCTTTTTCATATTCATGGAGAAGGGAATATCCTTTTTTAAATAGAAGTTCCGCTTCTTCTTTTGAATCTGTTGAATGCTTTAGTATAAAAGCAGCAGTAAACAAATATCCCATTCCGATTGATGGGTGTGCTAATGGTATTTGTCTCATTATTTCTAATGCTAACTCAATTGAACCTAATCGTTCATAAATTGCTGCCAGTTGTCTTCTTGCACGTATATAAGAAGGTTTAGAACCAATAGCACGTGAAAGCCAATGGATTGCTCGTTGGTCATCACTTAACTTAATGTATGCAGTTGCTATTGCTGCCATAATTGTTTCTTCGTCTGGAAAAATATCTATCATTTTTTTTCCGTACTCAACTACTTTTTCCCATTCTTTTTTATTTTGAAAGGAAAGTAACTGAAAATTATGATAATTATAGCAAGTTGGATTATGCTCTAATAATAACTGAATATATGGGGTTACTTCTGTTTCCAAATCAATTTGTTCACCGTTTGTATAGAGCCATTGCATTGTAAAACAATATTCTGATAAACCTAATGGGATTGTATTTGGCTTAACCAAACGAATTCCTTTTCTGCAATACTCCAAAGCTTCTTTTTTACGACCTTTCCAGATTAAAGAAGAACCCAACGTCATTAAAACAGTCGCATCTTCTTGCTCTGAACACCAATAGACAAATTGGTCTTCAATAGTTTGATCCTCTAAAATGCAAATGTAAGACGCTTTTACATAACCTGAATCTGTTTCTTCAATACCATTTGTAAAAGCTATTTCTCCATCTTCGGTTTTATTATCACGCATAAAAGAGTAAGCAAGGGTCACATAGGCTTGAGGATAGTTTTTTGAGTCAATATCTATTGCTCGTTGTAAAAATATTCGAGCATCTGATAAACGAGATCGTGATTCTAACTCAATTCCTACTTCTACTAATGTTTCTGGTTGATTCCAAGAATTGTAACCTTTATGTAATAAATCCGTTATCATTTGAGGCATTCTATTTTCCTTTGTATATTTGTAATATAATTTTCTAAATTCTCAATTCGAAAGGTTCAAAATGGCAGCTACTATTATCGATAAACTTAACCACCTTCTTCAAGACGAAATTGTTGGAATGCATATGTATTTGCATTATTCATTTATCGTTTCAGGTCCAAACATGATTCCTTTGAAACAATATCTTACTGCTCAAGCTGCTGATGGATTGCGTCACGCAACCTTGATTGGGGATAAAATTGCTTCATTAGGTGGAGCACCTGTTACAAAAGCATTGGACGAAGAATTTCCAACTTCCTTTGATAATGCAAAACAAATGTTGGCAGCTTGTTTGAAATTTGAAAAAGAAGGTATTGGAGAATACACCTCTTTACTTCACGAAGTTCTTAATAAAGACATTGCTTTAGAAATGTTTTTAAAAACTATTATTGCTGATGAAATCCATCACGTTGAAGAATTGGAAAAAATGTTAAAAGAATTTTAATTCTTCCGACTCAATATTAAAAAAAAAGTGCTTGAAGCAATTCAAGCACTTTTTTTGTTTAGTTTTTCGGATCGAGCATCTTTTCAATATATTTCGTTAAGTCTTTGTAATGAGCAGATATAACTGGGTCAGTAGATTTTGATTTTGCACAAAATGCTTTGATATTTTCCAATTGTACTCTTGACAACCCACGAATATCTGTATTAGATACTCCTGCAGTAGTATTAAACCCATTAATAATTATCATAAAACCTGAGTTTGATGATGTAAACGATGCTTTCTTCTGGAGTTCTTCAACCAAAGTACGTTGTAACATTCGTTGAAAATAATCTGGATTTGGACTATTAAATACTGATAAGACAACCTTATTGAATAAGTCGATTACTTTAAACGAATTTTTGTCAATTGCTTCTTGATCAATCAAGCGAACTAATTTTTCATTAGAAATGGTGTTGCGTAAAAAGCTAGACATTGTGTTCACTATAGTCGTGTAATTATTATTGACCGAGAGTTTATTCGTAATTGTTGTGTCTAAAAACATTAAGGGAGTTTTCAAAGCTTTATCAAGTACAAATTGTAAAGCTTGTTCTTGACGTTCTTTTGATACTGGTACATAAGTACTTCCTTCATCGCCATATACTTTACGATTGATTTCAACTCCACCAATAATATTTATAACATGATTAACTTCATTTCTATATTGAGTTAATGTAACGTTGTAGAGTTCATATAGTTCTTCATACGAATTACCAGATTTATTGAAAGCATTGTACAGGGATTTCAATCTACGCTCAATATTTTGCAATCCATATGTAGAAGCTTTGATAGCATCATCTCCGATATCTTCAATTTGTGACGATGGATCTAAAACAGACCATTGTTGAGAACCAAATCGCAACATAGGATTTTTAAGAGTTTCTTTTGCCCATTCACGTAATGTTGGTAATTCTTCTTCTGGAGTATTGACATTAATTATTGGACTATATCCCCATTTTGTTACAAACAAATCATATGGACCAATTGATGACATAGTCGCTACCTTGTCTCCTGGTTGAGCAACATAATTGAAACGTGAATAATCCATTATAGAAGCTGTAATTCCATATTTCTGAGTAAAGGACGTTGAACGTAAAGAATCAACAGGGTATGAGTTAGACGCACGCATATTATGTGGGAAACCTAATGTATGACCAACTTCGTGAGCACATACGTATGCTATTAACTCACCAGTCAAATCATCTGGTAAAGGATATGTATTCGTTCTAGGATCTGACATAACTTGAACGAAATACAAGTTTGTCATAATATTCATAACATTATGAAACCAACCTATATCTGATTCAATAATCTCACCACTTCTTGGGTCATGAATATTTGGTCCATAGGCATTTTCTATAGGTGACGCAAAATATCTGATAACAGAGTATCGAGCGTCTTCAGGACTCCAATCAGGATCTTCTTCAGCAGTTGGAGGGTCTAACGCTCGAATGGCGTTTTTGAATCCTGCTGCTTCAAATGCTTTATTCCATGACTCGACACCTTTTTTGAGAAATGGTCTCCATTTGTACGGAGTTGCAGGGTCAATATAATATGTAATCGGTTTTACTGGTTCTACCAATTCACCTCGTAAAAAAGCAGCAGTATCTTTTGGTTCCAATCTCCAACGAAGTATGAAAGCACGAGTTTTTGTTTTATTGATAATTTCGCTGTATTCAGTTTTATACGTAGAGAAAAACCCTACTCGTGGATCAGCATAACGAGGACGCATTGGTTTTTCTGGTAATCGCACCATTGAATGACGCATTGTAAATGTTGCAGTTTTAGTCGCTGGATTTTGCGGAGCTCCATCACTGACAAAGGTAATTACATTCTCTACTTCAATATTTGTAGGAAATGATTTGATATACTCAATATAGGAACGAGCTCGGTCCAACATTGTGATTTTATAGGTATTTTTAAGTTCTTTTCCTGGTGTAAAAATACTAATATCTGATGTAAATACACTCGTTACATCAACTAGAACTGCCGATGAATCTTTATTTAATGCTAAAATTGGTAAGGCAACGACAATCTCTTCATAATTTGACTGTCGAATTGCTTGGTATAAAGGTGTTGTATCATTTGCAATGTTATTATACGATTTTGTTTTTAAAAATATCGTATTATATTTTCTTTCAAAAGTTACAACTTCTGTATTGCTTTCTTCGCCTCCATAGCCAATTTGAGGGGTTTTAGAAAATCTTGTGACTAATAAAAATTCTTTACCATATTCACTTTTTGGAATTTCATAGTAGAATTTATCCTCGACTTTGATTACATTGAATATACCACTATCAATTTTAGCTTCTGCGGTGATAAATTCTGTAATTGGTTTAAAGGTACTTTTTTGAGTACTTGAATTCAATGAATTTACTGGAGGTGGTGGTGTTTGAGCAACTGACGAGCAACTTGCAACAACTAAAGCCACTAAAACGACAATAATACTGTATAACATACAAACTTTCTTACTTGAAACAAGAATAATGAAGTATCGTTGAAACGGTTAAAATTAGATAATATTGACTTTATTCAACAATTTGTTATTTTAGAATATTTTTATTACATTAAGTAATAATTTCAATTTAAACACCCAAGATAAAATGAAAATAGATGTTTCATTTCTACCAACAACGAACCATTTTGACAATAACTCTTCCAATCAAAAGACTGTCGTAATTGCTATTGATGTTCTACGAGCAACTACAACAATGATTACGGCACTTGAATATGGCGTTACATCCATTATTCCTGTTACTACAGTTGAAAAGGCATTTGAGTTGTTTACAAATTCTCAACCAAATTCAGTTCTCTTGGGAGGAGAAAGAAACAATATCAAACCTTCAAAATTTCATTTTGGAAATTCACCTTTTGAGTATCAAAATAAGGAAGTCTCGAATAAAAAGGTTATATTTACAACTACAAATGGAACAAAACTATTGAATACTTTAGAAAATTATCAAAAAATATTCTTGGGTTGTTATAGAAATATTTTAACTTTAGTTCATCATATTTCTAATCTATACAAGAATCAATACAATGTTTTGATTGCTTGTGCAGGTTCGAATGACGAATTTTCATTTGATGATGTGCTTTGTGCAGGTGCATTTGTAGATTCATTTCAAAAAATTTCTCCTGCAAATATACAACTGACTGATACTGCAAAAGTTGCTAATATGCTCTACAATCAAACTCGAAATGATATTCGAGATTTTGTAAAAACTACTTCTCATGGTGTTTCTTTAGTTTCAAGTGGATTTGAGAATGATGTAGACTATTGTTTTACTAAAAATTCTACAGAAATTATTGCAGTTTATGAACAGAACGAAGTGAAATCACTGTAAAAATTAGTTATGAAAAACTCCTTACTTTTACAAACAAATGAACCTACTTCTCTGCAAACACAATTACGAGTTTTGGGGATTTTAACATTTGTGCTTTCTCTGTTTATGACCATTACCATACTGTCATATACTCAATCTGACATTCAAAACGGTTCTATTCCTTTTAAAGCATTATTTGGTTTTATTGAAGATATTGACGATTTTAGAGCAAAGGTTGAAATTTCACAAAACAAATTAGGACTACCTGGTTCTTACATTGCAACTTATTGTGTTCATAAAACCATAGGATACTGGTCATTAGTATTAAGCTTTTTACTTGCTGCATGTACATGGGAAGTATTTGTCAATGGTTTTTTAGGTTATAATTTTTTTCGACGAAGCTTTTGGGTTTTACTCTTAGCAGTTTCCATGAGTATTTTATCCTCTATTTTACAAACAACAATATTTCCTTCAGTACCTAAAGAATTAACAGGAGCATTGTCGAATTTTATAGCGAATAGTCTTCTAATTGGAATTGGGAAATTGGGAGCTTACCTTTTTATCGGTTTTGTAATTTTTGTATCCTTTGCAAATATATTCACTTACGGATTAAGTGGTTTATATCTTTCTACAAGAAAGAAACACGAACCTTCAATACCTGATGATGTTTTGAGAGCACAAGCTCGATATTATGTTGACATCTATGCTGATGATGAAGAACCCATCGAAGTTCTTCGGTCGACAATTGATGTTGCTGAGGATATAGATAATCAAAGTGAAATCGAAGAAGGAATTGAGAATTCTCTCGATATACAAGAATTGCCAAGTGCATTAGTTCCATTAGAAGAAGTTGAACAATTTGAAGATTTCATTGATTCAAATGAGAATCAACAACCAGTTGAATTCTTAGAATCTATAGAGGAATTTTCTCTTCAACCAGACGAGTTGTCACAAACCGAACAAGTTCCTTATGAAGATTTTGAAGTAATAACTCCTACAATCATCGGATCAGTTCCTGTTGAAGCCTATGATGAGGAGATTTCAATTGAAGAAACTATTCAAGAAAATGAAGATACCTTTGAGGAAGTCTCGACCAGTTATAATGAAATTATTGAAGAAACACCTTCAATACAAGAACAAAGTGAAATAGAAAACCCTTTAGAAATTGAACAAATATCCGAAGTTAGTACAATTTCACAGGAACAAAATGTTGAAAGTGAAACTGATTCATACATAGACTCAGAGGTAACTGACACTTATCAATTAACAGATTTTCAACATTCTACAATTGAACAGAGTGAAGTTTTTGAAGAAACGGCTCTCATTGAAGATACTGATTCAGAAGGAATTGAAACACCCATTTCTTTTGAAAGTATCGATTTGTTATCTGAAGAACCAAGTAACCAAACTATTTTTATGCCTCAAATGGGCGAAACAATTCTTCCTGATTTTGAGGAAATTGGAGAAATAGAACTTGATGAAGTAATGGTTGATAGTGTGATGGAAGAATATCCTTCAGAAATTGTAGAGACTGAAGTTGAAACTCCTATTCAAACTGTATTCAACGAAGAACTTTCTATTGAAAACCCAACTGAAGTTTCTTCTATATCCTCTGAATCTTTGCAAAATGAACTACCTTTCGAATTTGCAACAACTACAACCTCACCATCTAAAGATGTATCTACAAAAACACGGTACTTGGTTGATTTCACTCAAGAAGCACAACAATCGAATATTGCACTATTGCGTTCCAAATTAGAAAGTGTACATATTCCTTTTAGTAGTATTGACGAACAAGATACACTTCTAACAACGAAATATACACTCCATTTCACAAAAGCATTTGATTCTCTACAAGCACAGTCAATGCATAGTGAAGTAATTGATGCACTAAAAGCACCTGGTGTCGTTATCGAATCGTTTTTAAACTCTGACAAAAGTATAGTTGTTGAGATTCCCAAAAAGAATCTTCAAGAAATAATTTCAGATATAAAAGTTGTTCAGCCAAATACGAAGGGCATATTGCCTATAGATTTCGGATATAAAAACAATGGAGATGTCATTCGCTTGGATGTTACTGAGTACTATAACATTCTTATTGGTGGAGCAAATGGTACTGGGAAAACGAATCTTTTGGTTTCTATGATTCATTCACTATCCAAAAACAATGATGCAGTATCTCTCAAATATCTACCGATTATTCTCAACAAACATCCATATTCGTCAGTAGAACCAATTTTCAAACATTCCTTTGCAGTAGTTGAAGGTGATGAACAACGAACTATTCATACTACGGAAATTCATGCACTTCAAGCTATCAAGGCATTATTTTCAGAAACAAAGAAAAGATTAGAACTTTTTGATACTGAGAGAAAAACAACTATTTCTGCATATAATTATTTAAAAAATCCGTTAGAACAATTACCATATATTGTCACAATCATCGACCCAATTGAGATGATTTCTGCTCATAAAGAATCTCGAGAATATTTATCCGTTATTCTATTGTGTGGAAGTGCTGTTGGGATTCATGTCTTAGCTCAATTGAAGAATGTTCCGAGCATAGATACACTACTGTTGCAACGATTCCCTTGTACTATTGCTTCCTATACAAATTCTAAAACCTCATCTCGTCTATTACTTCAGTCAACCAGTGCAGAAGGGTTATTGTCTTCGAATGATTTTATTTTCAATAGTTCTTCATATTCACAAAAAACATATTTCCGATTTTTTATGAGCAGTGAGCTTCAATACTCATCAAATGTTCAAAATTTACGTCCTGATTCCTATCCTTATTATTTACCTAAAATTGAGCAAAAAGAACAAGTACTTTCAAAAAACATTGACCCAATGTTACTGAAAATAGCTGAATTCGTTGTTAAAGAACAAAAGGCTCTTATTGGTTCTATTTTGCACAAATTCAATCTATCGTATGAAGATACAGTTGCATATATTACTAAATTGGAAAAAGCTGGGATTCTCAGTCAATACAATCAACATAATCGAACGGTTCTTGTAAAAGATATTTCCGATTTACCACGATATTTATAGGATGTTACATTCCCTTTCTATCGAAAACTTTACTCTAATTGATACTGTTTCTCTGCAGTTTACTGAAGGTTTGTCTATCATCACAGGAGAAACTGGAGCTGGCAAGTCAATTCTTTTTGATGCAATATTGTATGTATTAGGGGAAAGATTTTCGCAAGACATACTTAAAGATTCTACAAAAAAAACCTTTGTTGAGATTACTTTTTCTTCTACCAACTCATTACAGACTTTGCTAGATGAACTTGGCTTTGATTCTTATCCAGATACGATAGTATTACGTCGAGAATTATCCCCCAAAGGAGTCACACGTTGTTTTGTGAATGATACTCCCACAACTGTTACAAACTTAAAAATTATCGGGACTCAAATTGTTGACTTTCACGGTCAATTTGATCATCAAACCATTCTTTCTAAATCAAATTATTTCGCATTAATTGATTCTCTTTCAACCAACAAGTCATTTCAAGAAGAGTATGAGAAACTATACACTCAATTAACGAAAAGTGTACACGAACTTGCAGAAATAAAGGAGAGAATTCGATCTGCCAATGAAGTTAAAGACTACTATCAATTACAATTAGAAGAATTAGAAACTATAAATCCTATATTAGGTGAAATTGAAGAAAAAGAACAATTGTTAAAAAAGCTGGAAAATGCGGAAGATATATTCTTCCGTACAAATACTATCTCTTCTTTACTTCAAGATGATTCAAATGCTGTTTTGCCATCAATCCGTTCAATAGAAAAAGAATTTGAAAAATTACAACGTTTTGATCCAGCTTTTGAATTGTATTCGAAAGAACTTCAACAAGCGTTTATAATTTTAACTGAAGTACACAATTTTGTTCAACATTATAATAGTGATGTAGATTTTTCAGAAGACCAAGTTCAACAAATGAGGCTTCGATTACAAGAATTACATAAAATTCGAAAAAAGTATGGTTCCATTGAAAATGCATTAGAAAAACTTCAATTTTTTACAGCTCAATTGGAACTTTCTAACAATTCTGAAGAAATTCTATATCAAATTGAGCAACAAATTACATCGTTGAGGCAACAACTTTCCAAAACTACTTTTTTACTATTTACAGCTCGGAAACAAACACTTCAAACAGTAGAAAGATCAATCAATCTAATACTAAAGAAGTTAGGAATGCTTCATTCTACCTTTCAATGTATATATAATTATACTTCGATTTTGCAACCTGTAAACGAGTTATACATTGCAGACCAATCTTCCGATGGATTTTGTACATTACATAAAAATGGAATTGGTTCTATTGATTTTCTCTTTAGTTCTAATCCTGGCGTTGAGCCCAAAAGTTTATCTTCCATTGCCTCTGGCGGTGAGATTTCACGTGTTATGTTAGCATTAAAATCGATAGTTGCTGACAAAGATTCATTACAATTGCTTATTTTTGATGAAATTGATACAGGAATTTCAGGAAGTATTGCTCAAAAAGTTGGTATTGTTATGAAACAATTATCATTGAAAAAGCAAATTTTGGCTATTACCCATTTACCACAAATTGCTGCATTAGCTGATACACATTTTTTAGTGAACAAAGATACTTCTGCAAATCAAACGTCTATATCAATTCATACGTTACAAAAAAGTGAAATGTACAATGAAGTGGCAAGACTTTTAAGCGGAGAGAACATTACAGCTTCTTCTCTTCAAATTGCAAAAGAGTTAGCAACAATTCCTTTAGACTTTTAATCAATGCAATACCATAAATCTTTTTACAGTTTAGAAGAAATTCGTGAAAAACTTATTCAGAATATAGACCCTATATCTCTGTTAAAAATAGTTGATGCCTATGAGTTATCCTCAAATGTACATCAGTTTCAAGTAAGAAATGACGGTACAAAATATTTTAATCACTGTTCAAGGGTATGTAAAATCTTAATCGAAGAATTGTATATAACTGATCCGACAGTTCTTTGTGCGGCTTTATTACATGACGTTTTGGAAGATTCAGATGTATTATCTGTTTCTGTGATTGAATATAATTTTGGAAAAACAGTAGCTGAATATGTTGAGATTCTCACAAAAGATTTGAATTCTTACAAACAAAATCCTGATATTGTTGATTTGGAACATTTGTTTATTCTGGAGCAAGCTCCTAATGATGTGTTGATTATAAAATTAGCTGCTAGATTAGACAACTTTCGATGTTTAGAATTTAATCTCAAAAGAAATCCTTTAGTCTATATTCAAAAAACCACAGAACAATTTATTCCTTTAGCGGAACAAAGAAAGAATAAGAAATTAGATTATTTAGTTTCTGAAATTAAAAAAGAACGGAATAAATTCCTTGGGTAAGTATCTTTTTTTAGTGTTGTTTTTTCTTTTGCAACACTCGTTGTTTTCTCAACTTTTTCTCAAAAACCCTTCTAAACAGGCTGGTCCCTCCTTGCCTATAATTCTCAATCATGCTGACTCATTAGTAGGGAAAGATTCACCTTCTGGAGCTGTAACATATTTGCTTGGTAACGTCTCTTTTACCCAAGGTAATGTGCAAGTTACTTGCAACGAAGCAATTCAGAACAATTCATTGAATACGGTAATTTTAAAAGGGAATGTAATCATCACTCAAGGGAATGGTCGTATTTTTTCTCCCTATATAGAATATTATGGAAATTCGGGAATTGCGATCTCACCCAATGGAATTAGATTACAGGATGAAAAAAGTGTTTTAACTTCAAAATATGGTGAATATTCCACTCAAAGTTATATTGCCTTTTTCAAAGATTCTGTACTCATTGTAGATCCAAAATCAGTTATTGAATCAAAATTTGCAGAATATAACCGGAAAACTAAAAATTCAATTGCGATAGGTTCGGTAGTATTTGAAACTGATTCTGCAGTTTTATATTCTGACTCATTATTCTACTCTCCTTCACAAAAACTATCCTCTGCATTTGGTCAAATTCTTTTAGCTTCCAAGTTTTCTACTTCATTATTAGAAGGAGATAGTATCTTTTATAATCTTGGAAATCAATCATCCATTGTAATGGGATACCCAAATGCAATGTATATAGATTCTTCGCAAACAAAATCCAATTCAGAACAAGACACGCTCTATATTACTGGTGATACACTATATGCAACCCGCTATCAGGACATAGACGAGATAAAGGTACATGGTAATGCATCAGCAATTCGTTCAACCTTCAACTCAATTTCTGATTCTCTCCATATCATCACCAATCAACGTAACGATACAATGGTTTCTAAGTTCATTGGTAGACCAATTATATGGTATGATTCAACACAACTTACAGGAGACTCTATAATTTCCATTACAAAAGAAAATGAACTCCGTTTTATAAAATCTTTTAAAAATTCCTTTTTACTTTCTAAAAGCAATACGAAGTATAAAGATCGTGTAGACCAAGTAGAAGGAGATACAATTACTATTAATTTTTTAGATCAACAAATTCAAACTATTTATTCTTTAGGGAATGCTCAAAGTCTCTATTATTCCTATGAAGATGATGAAGCTGATGGAAATGCAAAAAACTTTGCAGATGAGATTGAAATTCAATTTATTGAAAATAAACCAGATCTGATAAACTGGAAAGGTGGAATAAGAGGAGAATATTTCCCTGAAAAACTAGTAGTTGGAAAAGTAAATTCCTTTAATCTTCCAAGATTTCAAATTAGAACCGACAAACCTAAAAAGTATTACTTTCGTTCAAAGTTTTTACCAATACATACTTCTAGACCTTTCAGAAAAACCCCTAAGTAAGTAATTAGAAACCTTCCTAATTCCTATTTTCGTAGTACTTATCTGATAAAATAAATTTTTAATTCTCATTAGACCGATTAGAATTTTGTCTTTTAATAATTTTATCTCTAAGAATATACCGAAATTTCCATTTGATAGTTTTTATTGTAGAAAAAAGTTACATTTATTTGCAAAATGTACCGTACATTAGTAGTCCCAAATCTAAAAAAGCACTGACAAAACAACAAAATTCAAGATAAGAAACCATGGGATTCGAAACAGACAACACAAACGATTTTACGAACGAATCGCTTCCATATCAAAAAAAATCATTAAAAGAATTAGTTCTTTTTGAACCAAATAAACGTATACAAATGCCATTCTCTAATGATGCAGAAATGGCAGTGTTAGGTTCAATGATGTTGGAACAGGCAGCAATTTCTCGTACTACTGAGTTAGTTCAAAAAGAGTCCTTTTTCCGTGAACAACATCAAAAATTGTTTGAAGTTATTTCGAGTATGGCTGAACGTGGATTAAGTGTTGATTTTATCACATTGATTGATGAACTTCGACGTAGAAAACTCTTAGAATTTGTTGGTGGGAGTCACTATATAGTTCAGTTACAAACTTCTGTTCCAACTGCAGCAAATGTAGAACAATATGCTCGTATTGTTCAAGAATATTATCTAAGGCGAAAACTCATTATTACTTCTCAAGCAATTATCAAAAGTGCCTATGATGACAGTAATGATGCACTTTTAGAAGTTGATAAGGCAGAATCAATGATTTTTGAAATAGCCGAACAACGAATAAAACGAAGCTTTTTGAGTATGAAAAGTTTGGCTACTATAGCTATTTCACAAATTTTAGAAATTCGTAATAAGGGAACTGAAGGTTTATCTGGTGTTCCAAGTGGATTTACAAAGTTAGATAATATTTTAGGTGGGTTTCAACGGTCAGATTTAATAATTTTGGCTGCACGTCCCTCTATGGGGAAAACTGCTTTAGCATTGTCTATTGCAAGAAATATGGCGGTTGTATTCAAAAAACCAATTGGATTCTTTTCTGTTGAGATGGATTCACGACAATTAGTAACTCGTCTTTTGAGTGCAGAAGCAAGAATCAATGCACATTTCATTAGAACTGGTAAAATTTCTGATAGTGACGTTCAAAAAATAATCAAACAAATGCAGACACTTTCAATGTCACCAATGTATATTGATGATAGTCCTGCCTTGACGATAATGGAGCTACGAGCAAAATGTCGAAGAATGAAGGCAGAACATCAAATTGAAGCAGTCTTCATTGATTACTTACAATTACTCCATGAACCTCGTGCTGAAAGTCGAGAAAGAGAGGTATCGACTATTTCTCGTGCATTAAAACAAATAGCCAAAGAACTGGATATCGCAGTGATTGCATTATCGCAGTTGAATAGAAATGTCGAGTCTCGTGGTGATAAAATTCCAATGCTCTCAGATTTACGTGAGTCTGGTTCAATTGAACAAGATGCCGATGTGGTGATGTTTGTTCATAGACCTGAATATTATAAAATTACAACGTATGAAGATGGAACACCAACCGAAGGCACTGCACAACTCATTGTTGCAAAACAACGGAATGGACCTGTTGGAGATGTACGTGTAGCATATTTGAAAGATTATGCCCGTTTTGAAAATCTCACTACCGATTACAAAGATATTCCTGATTTTGATAGTTTTTCACAAGATTCAGATCCAGGTTTCTAAACAATCGAGTAAATTTTCGTAAGTTTGTAATTGTACTAAACTCTTTTTATCCCTTCATTTTTTTCATTCCATGGAATTAGAACAAGTAGAATCGATGTATTCTGAGGTAGAGGTCACAGAAACCGTAGCAAAAGACTTAGGTCTTACTGCTGCAGAATATCAAATGATTGTCTCAATTTTAGGACGTGTTCCAACATATACAGAACTCGGTATATATAGTGTAATGTGGTCAGAACACTGCTCTTACAAAAATTCTATTCTCCAATTAAAAACCCTCCCAAGAGATGGCGATAAACTATTAGTCTCTGCAGGTGAAGAAAATGCTGGTGTTATTGATATTGGTGATGGTTATGGTATTGCTTTCAAAATCGAATCTCATAATCACCCATCTGCTGTAGAGCCATTTCAAGGTGCTGCTACTGGAGTTGGTGGTATATTACGTGATATTTTTACAATGGGAGCGAGACCAATTGCTGCTCTCAATTCTCTACGTTTTGGAGAGTTAAACACTGACAGAACTCGATTTTTAGTTAAAGGAGTTGTCAAAGGAATTTCTCATTATGGAAATTGTTTTGGCGTACCTACCGTTGGTGGCGAAATATATTTTGATGATTGTTACTCAGATAATCCTTTAGTTAATGCAATGGCGGTTGGTATTGTCAAATCAGATGGAATTGCATCTGCAATTGCAAAGGGTAATGGAAATTCTGTGTATATTCTAGGTAGTCGTACAGGTCGTGATGGTATACACGGTGCTTCACTTCTTGCATCACGAGAATTTGATGAAAAAACTGAAGATATGCGTCCGACAGTTCAAGTAGGTGACCCTTTTGCAGAAAAACTTCTTTTAGAAGCAACCTTAGAATTAATCCAATCTGGCTCTATTGTTGGAATACAAGATATGGGTGCTGCTGGAATTTCTTGTTCAACTGCTGAAATGAGTGCTAAAGGGGAATCTGGAATGGAAATCAATTTAGATTTGGTTCCATTACGTGAGGCTGATATGAGTGCGTACGAAATTATGCTTTCTGAGTCACAAGAACGAATGCTTGCTGTGATTCATCAAGGTAAAGAAGCGATTGTTGAAGCAATTTGCGAGAAATGGGATGTTCAATGTACTAAGATTGGTATTGTTACTGATGATCCTACATTAAGATTCCGTCGACATGGTAAATTAGTAGCTCAACTTCCTGCTCAGACCTTAGTGTTAGGTGGAGGAGCCCCTGTTTACAAAAGAGAAACTTCAACACCTACCTACTTTACTCAAACGAGAGCATTCGATACTTCCATTGAAAATAAAAAAATCTCTGAAACAGATGCTCCTGATTCTAAATCAACATTACTTTCTTTGTTAAGTACCGCTACAATTACTTCAAAAAAATGGGTATACGAACAATATGATTCACAAGTTGGAACTAATACAGTTTTCCGAACCGAAGGTGATGCAGCAGTACTTCGTTTAAAAGAATTACCAAATAAAGGAATAGCCGTAACCACCGATTGTAATAGTCGATTTACGTATTTAGACCCATATAAAGGTGGAATGATTGCTGTATGTGAATCTGCAAGAAATATTGTTTGTGTTGGTGCTGAACCCGTTGGTATAACTAACTGCTTAAACTTTGGTAATCCTTATAATCCTGAAGTATATTTCCAATTTTCAGAAGCAATTCGTGGAATAGGTGATGCATGTCGTGGTCTAAATACACCTGTAACTGGTGGGAATGTAAGTTTCCACAATGAATCTCGAAATTTTGCCGTTTTTCCTACTCCAACGATAGGGATGTTGGGCATTGTTCATAATTTAGAAAAAACAATTGGAAATGGTTTTGTCAATGAACATGATGTCGTAGTTCTCATTGGTCCAAATAGAAGTGAAATTGGGGGTTCTGAGTTTATGAAGTTACACTATGGTGTTGTTTCAGGTAACTGTCCTCATATTGACCTCCAAGAAGAAATTAATCTTCAGAAAGTCGTTTACCAAGCAATTCAACAAGGATTATTAAATTCAGCTCATGACTGTTCTGAGGGTGGATTAGCAGTTGCATTAGCAGAAAAATCTATAAATTCTCATGGTAATTTAGGGATGCTCCTTACAAACAATACCGAACTTACCATCGGACAGTTTTTTGGTGAGTCTCAAAGTAGGGTTATTGCATCTTTGACAGAAGATTCCTTAGAAAAATTAACCTTATTAGCGAATGAATTTGGTATTCCGGTGACAATTTTAGGAAGAGTCATTCCAGAAAAATTCTCTATTGTTGGAAACTTTACTATTCCTGTCGAAGAATTACGCTCTGTATACTTCCGTAGTTTTGAAGATAAAATGAATGGCAACAATTAATTCATTTGATTCTTTATGTTCTGTTGATTCTATCCAGCTACCACTCTCACAAGCGTTCACCCTTCGTTCTGAGTGGTACACGGAACAATTTGTATTTGATGAAGAAATCAAAAAGATTTTTTCAAATCAATGGAATTTCCTTTGTTTAGAACAAAAAATACCTGAAAAAGGCTCATATACTGTTCTACAATACCTTCATCATCCAGTTATAGCAGTTCGTGATCGTTCAAATGAAATTAAAGTTTTTTATAATGTTTGCAGACACAGAGGCGGACCATTAGCCTATACTGATGGAATTGCCTCAACCAATGTATTACAGTGCCAATACCACGGTTGGACCTACATGCTTGATGGTTCTTTACGTGGAGTTCCTCAGTTTGACAAAGTAGACCTTTTTGATAAAAAGGATTTTGGTTTAATTGAAATTCCTTCCATCGTAGTAAACTCTATGATTTTTATTTGTTTTGGTGAACCAATTCAAGAAATACCAACCGTTATTTCTACTCTTGACCAAAAACTACCCACAAAGTATTTTTCATCGAAAAAACATCATTCTTCCGTTGAATATGTTGTAGATTGCAACTGGAAAGTCTATGCAGATAATTATTTGGAAGGATACCATATTCCTTTGGTTCATCCTACTCTCAATTCTATGCTTTCCTATAGAAATTACAAGGTCGAATCAAATTCAGAGTATGTGTTACAACATTCTCCAATTACAAATTCAAATAATAATGAATTAGCACTCTACTATTTCGTCTATCCTTCAATGATGTTGAATATCCTACCTGGTAGGTTGCAAACGAATGTAATAATACCTATCACTACAAATCAATGTAAAGTTATCTTCGATTATTACTATGATGAGGAAGTATTTGAGCAAACTCCTGAATACATAACTGAAGATATTCGCTTTGCAGATGAAGTTCAAAAGGAAGATGCTACAATTTGTAAAGCTGTATTTCAAGGACTTTCTTCTAATGCATATTCCGAAGGTAGATTTTCTGTAGAAACAGAATCAGGCGTCTACGCATTTCAACAATGGTACAGACAACAAATGTGTTTGAATCATTTCTCATAATTCCGACTCTATCAAAACTACATATATCCTATGAATTCTCGAGAAATACGACAGTCCTTTTTAGACTTTTTCAAAGAAAAAAAACATACTATTGTTCCTTCAGCACCGGTCATTCCTCATGGTGACCCAACCTTATTGTTTACAAATGCTGGAATGAATCAATTCAAAGATGTATTTTTAGGGACAGGGACGAGACCTTATACTAGGTGTGCTGACACACAAAAATGTATTCGGGTATCGGGTAAACACAATGATTTGGAAGAAGTTGGTTACGACACCTACCATCATACATTTTTTGAAATGTTGGGCAATTGGAGCTTTGGTGATTATTATAAAAAGGAAGCTATTGCTTGGTCATGGGAATTACTAACTTCAGTATGGAAATTACCAAAAGACAGACTTCATGCTACAGTGTTTCGGACAGACGATGAATCGTACGAAATTTGGAAGCAGTATTTACCCGAATCTCAAATTCATCGTTGTGACGAAAAGGATAATTTTTGGGAAATGGGAGAAACTGGACCTTGTGGACCATGTTCTGAAATCCATTTCGATAGAACTCCCGACAAAAGCGGTGCTTCTTTAGTCAATGAAGGTTCTGCAGACGTTATTGAAATATGGAATAATGTCTTTATTGAGTTCAATAGAACTGCGGATGGAACTTTAGAAGAATTATCTGCAAAACATGTCGATACCGGAATGGGATTCGAACGTATTACTGCTGTATTACAACAAAAAGATTCTAATTATGATACGGATATTTTTGAACCAATGTTATCATATTTGGCAAAACAATCAGGTAAAACGTATCAAACAACATTAGAAGACCCCTCAAGTATTGCAATGAGGGTTATAGCTGACCACATTCGTACATTAGCATTTTCAATAGCAGATGGTGCTATACCAGGAAATGACGGTCGAGGGTATGTTCTAAGACGAATCATAAGAAGAGCGTCCAAATATGCACGAAATCTTGGGTTTACGAAGCCAATTCTCTATACATTGGTTCCTATTCTCACAAATCAAATGGGAGATATTTTTCCCGAAATTCGTGAACAAGAATCATTAATACAGAAAATTATTCTTCGTGAAGAAGAAAGTTTTTTACAAACGTTAGAACGTGGATTAGAGAGATTTTCAGAAGTAGTTTCTGAATTACCTCCAAATGCCGTTATTCCTGGTGCCTCAGCATTTTTACTCTATGATACTTTTGGCTTTCCTTTGGATTTAACAACGCTTTTAGCAAAAGAAAAGGGTTTTATTGTTGATGAAATAGGTTTTGAAACCTTAATGAAGGAACAAAAAGAACGTTCACGTTCAGCTCGAGTTAGTACTGCCATTGAAGCAACAAAAGAACAATCGGAGTTTACAACTACCTTTGATGGATATAACCAAACTGAAATTGAGGCTAGTGTTTTATATGTCAAAGACAATACCTTTATTACGAACCAAACACCCTTCTATGTAGAAATGGGTGGGCAGTTGGGCGATAGTGGTTTGGTATCTGTGAACGGAAACTCGTTTAAAATTGATTCGACACAAAAAAGTGGAAATGCAATTATTCACATTTCCTCTCAAGAGTTAGACGTTGTTCAAGGTGAAACAGTCTTGTTATCCATTGATGAACAACGTCGTAATCACATCCAAAGAAATCATTCTGCAACACACCTTCTTCATGAAGCATTACGAAGAGTATTGGGCACTCATGTTCAACAATCAGGTTCATTGGTACATCCTGATTATCTTCGATTTGACTTTTCTCATTATCAAAAGGTATCACCAGAAGAACTACAAGATATTGAAGACATGGTAAATGCAAAAGTAATGGAATCAATACAACAAATCACCTTAGAACTTCCAATAGAACAAGCCTCTAAGGTACCAGGTGTCAAAATGTTTTTTGGTGATAAGTATTCCGATACTGTCAGAGTGGTCATCTTTGATGAAACTTTCTCAGCAGAATTTTGCGGTGGAACTCATGTAAAGAACTCCTCTGAAATTGGCCTCTTTAAAATTGTCTCTGAAGCGTCCATTGCCTCTGGAGTTCGAAGAATTGAAGCAGTCAGTGGAATAGGCTCGCAAAAATTGTTCAAACAACTTTCTTCTACACTTTCTGAAAAATCATTGGAAATTCATCGTTTACATGATGTTATCAAATCGTACGAAAAAGAAATTTCTACATATCATGTACAAATGATTGCAAATTCATTTCCTGAGTTAGTTCAAAATGCAACCCTTTTTGGTTCAACAAAATTTGTTATACAGCAAATCGCTGATGATGTAAGTATGGAACAATTACAACAATTAGGTGATAAACTTCGAAATACATTAGGTTCAAATGGAATAGGTGTATTACTTACTATCCAAGACAAAACCAAAGCAATGATGGTAGGGGTTGTTACTGACAATCTACTTTCAACAGTTAAAGCAGGAGCAGTGGTAAATTCTTTGGCAGAATTTATAGGAGGTAAGGGTGGAGGAAAACCACATTTAGCTACAGCCGGTGGTAAAGAATTGGCAAATCTACCATTGTTATTTACAAACGCAAATCAAAAAATCAAAGAATTATTGTCATAAAATGAATATTCTATTACTTGGATCTGGTGCAAGAGAGCATGCTCTTGCAGTTTCGATACTTCGATCATCAGCTACTTCATCATTGCATTGCATACCAGGTAATCCGGGAATTGCATCTATAGCAAAATGTCATTCTATTGATGTTAGCAATGATTCTGTATTGTCTTTTTGTAAAGAACATTCAATTAGTTTTGTTGTGGTTGGACCTGAACAGTATTTGGAAGAAGGAATTGCAGATTCTTTACGTTCAAATTCGATAGTTGTCTTTGGTCCCTCAAAGTCAGCAGCTAAGTTAGAAACATCAAAATCTTTTTCAAAAGATTTTATGAAAAGACATTCCATTCCAACAGCTCGATATGCAAATTTTGATAGTACACAGCTTGTTGATGCCATAGACTTTTTACATTCGTTATCTACCCCTATAGTAATCAAAGCAGATGGTCTTGCGGCTGGAAAAGGTGTTATCATTGCTCAAACGATGCAAGAAGCTCAAGAGACCATTGCTCAGATGTTTTCTGGGAAATTCGGAAAAGCAAGTTCAAAAATTGTTATTGAAGAGTTTTTACAAGGTGAAGAGATTTCCGTCTTTGCAATTTGTGATGGTAATGACTTCTTGCTCCTTCCTGCGGCTCAAGATCACAAACGAATTTTAGAAAACGACAAGGGTAAAAATACCGGTGGAATGGGTTCATATGCACCTACACCATTTGCAACAAAGGAAGTTATGGAACTTATCTCCGAGCAAATAGTTGCACCAACCTTACAAGGAATGAACAGTGAAGGATCCCCCTTTGTAGGGTGTTTATTTGTTGGATTGATGATCGTAAATTCCCTACCGTACGTTATTGAATATAATGTTCGTTTCGGAGACCCAGAAACGCAATCAGTCCTCACTCTTATTCAAGGTGATGTTGCTCGTCTTTTATTTTCATCAGCATCAGGTACTATTGAAAAAGACTCAGTTCATATTAGTTCGGGTTATGCATCAACTGTTGTTTTAGCTTCTAAAGGTTATCCAGATGAATTTGAAAAAGGGAAAATCATCACAGGTATAGATTCTATTAAACCAGAAAACGTTCAAGTGTTTCATGCAGGCACTTCAGTAGTTAATGGAGTATTAGTAACTAATGGAGGAAGAGTATTAAGTGTTACATCGTATGCACCAACATTAGAAGAGTCATTAGATAAAGCATATCAAGGTGTAAACCTAATTGAGTATGAAAACAAAGTCTTTCGACAAGATATTGGTTTGAAAGGAGTAAACAAATTAAAACTAAATTCGAATTGAAACGTCGTAGCGTTTGTTCATTACCATCGTAGATAACATTATGAAGATTGCCATTACAGGTGGCGCAGGTTTTATTGGTTCTCACATTGTCGATTCTTATATTCAACAAGGGCATACCGTTGTCGTTTTGGATAATTTTTCCACAGGAAGTAGATCAAATATACACCCAAAAGCTTCAGTTATTGAAATTGATATAACTTCACCAGAGCTTTTAACAGTGTTCGAAAAAGAACAATTTGACGTTGTTAACCATCATGCTGCTCAATTAAACTTACGAGTTTCTACTGAAAAGCCTGTTTTTGATGCAAATGTAAATATCCTTGGAACTATAAACGTATTAGAAGCTGCTGGTAAATCAGGTTCAGTTTCTCATTTCATTTTTGCTTCAACTGGTGGTGCTTTATATGGTGAATTTGAAGGACACTATTTTACCGAAAAAGATGAGGTATCTCCTCAAGCACCGTATGGAATTTCGAAACTTTCTGCAGAATATTATGTAAAGTATTTTGCAAAAAAATATGGGTTTCAATACTCAATTGTTCGATATACAAATGTTTACGGTCCTCGTCAAAATGCCAAAGGTGAAGCTGGAGTAGTTTCGATTTTCATCAATACACTTTTAGATAACAACATTCCTACTATCAATGGAATGGGTATTCAAACCAGAGACTATGTTTTTGTTGCTGATATAGCATCTGTTAATACATTTCTCTTAACATATAAAGAGAATATAATACTCAATATATCTTGTGAAGTAGAGACATCCGTCAATGATGTATTTAAAGAAATAATACAAGCATTAGATTTGAACATTGAACCAAATTTTGGTTCACCAATCGTAGGTGAAGTGATGAGAAGTTCTTGCTCTAATTCCAAATTATCAACAATTTTTTCTTGGTCACCGTCAACGACACTAAAAGACGGTATCAAACAAACAGTAGAATATTTTGTGTCTCAACGACAGTAGTTTTCTGTCAGAAAAAAGGTTTATACAATGACAAGTGGCAATTATTTAGTTTTCGATATCGAAACAGTCGCAAGACCGATTGAAGAATTTGATGCGTCACAAAAAGAGTATTTACTTCGTGGTGCGACCACAGAAGAAGAAATACAACAAAAAATCTCTCAATTTGCACTTTCACCTTTTACTGGTAAAATTGCATCCATTGGCTTACTCTATATGTCGATGTTTAATGATGAGTGGAATGAAATCAAAATTGGTTCCTATACATTAGATGAGTCTATGGGCGATGGAGAGGAACGAATTGGAATTCTGCCTTTAACAGGAGCAGAAGTAAAATATTACAATGAAAAAACACTTCTGGAAAACTTTTGGGAAATTTTCAAAAAGTCAAACCCACATCTGATTTCATTCAATGGAAGAAATTTTGATTCTCCTTTTCTTATGTTACGCTCTGGTATATTAGGAGTTCGTCCTAACAAAAATCTTATGGAAGGTACCAAATTCAATTATCCTCATCACTATGATTTGATAGATGAATTAAGTTTTTATATGAATGATCGTATTGGCGCAGCAAGAAGATTTAATTTGGACTTTTATACCAAAGCATTTGGAATTGAATCTCCAAAAACCAAAGAAGTAAATGGTTCTATGGTTACAGAATTATTTTATCAAGGTAAAATTGAAGAAATAGCTGATTACTGCTTAAAAGATATACGAGCAACGTGGGAGTTGTTCTTAAAGTGGCAAAAGTACTTACAGTTTTCGTAAAAACAAAAATCCTTCTTCGGAAGGATTTTTTTATTTCGTCAAACCACTATTTTTTGCTTCATTTGCTCGAAGTTCGGAGTAGTCTTTCTTCCAATCGACAACACTCTTTTGTTCCCAAGCAATAATTGGAATATATTCTTTTGATGCTAATTGTCTCAATAACAGAGATTCACATTCTATACTTCTATGAAAATGAAAAGGATTTCTAAATTCAGTACTTTTCAAACGTGGATACAATTCGTCATTTTTACAAATCATTTGTTCTAACTCTTTTCCTCTTTGAAGCATTCGCTGTAAAAAAGCTAATGAAAAAGGTAGAACTGTATTTCTGTTTTCACTGTCATTTCGAACCCATTTTGCCCAATCAAATCCATAACTAAAATCGTGTAAATACTGAAAACGAATAGTTGATGATTTCCCAAATAATTGTAATAGTGAAACATACCTTTGAAGATAATCAGCAGTGTATCTTTCTTGCTCTTTAGGAAAACATTTACTAATTTCAGAAAGAATATAATAAAGAAAATAATCTTTATCCCAAAAGATATTGTTTGGAAAATGGTTAATTTCTTCTTTGACTAAGATTGAAATAGCTTCTATAATTGATGGTAACTGAAGTGTTTCCATGAAAGTAATTGATTCAAACAACTCTTCAAAGGAAGTACATACTTTTCTTTGAGGATTCAGCGATAGAACTTCCCCACCATTATGATGGCGTAAGAACTGATCAATTGCGTGAATTTTTTGGTGAATTTGTATAAAGGTCATTTAGAAGAAAAGTTGATTATAATTACAATTGATACAAAAAGAACTGAATACCAAATACTTTTATGTAATAGGGATTTGAACGTTGCAATTTCTATAAATGCATTCGTTTGAACCTCTAATGAATCTTTAAACAATTTTGTTGTAAGTATAATTCCAATTATCCCCAGAATTGATCCAGAAACTGATGAGTGGATAGTTTCTTGAGCTAGTAAAACTCCTGCAAACATTCCGATTCCAATAGAAAATGAGCATATTATCACCATGGTTGCAATTTTAGACCCTACCATTGTAACCAATGTTCTCTTGCCACCAATTCTATCACTTGATTCATCAGAAAGACCACTCGCTATTGCTGAAGACAATGAAAGGAAAAAGGTAGGTAGTATCCATACAAAATCTGATTTTGTTAATGAATAACCAAACAATTGAAAAATAGTAAAAGGGATAACAATAGAAATACCAATAGCTTCTAACAACTCACCACCACCTCGATAATTTAACCGAAATGGTCTCAGAGAATACATCCAAAACGTTGCTATAGATAATAAAACACCTGAAATTGAAGTAGCATAAAAAAATAGATACGCTACTATTCCAATTATCAACACCATTGAAAGTGAAACCAATCCAGCACCTAAGACTTGATGTTCTGTGAGAATACCATCTGGAATAGTTTTTGGAGAACAGTTATCTGGGAACATCGCACGTTTGATTCTATCAACTTCAATATCAGCATAATCATTGAAATGAACAATGTATGCAACTAAGAAGATGATATAGAACAATCCCAAAAGAATACTTGATATTGGCAAGAACTCAGATGTTTGTAAAACTAACGATACCGAAAATACAAACGGTACAATTACTTTAGGCCAGCTTTCCAATTTGAGTGAGTATAGTACCTTTTCAAACAAAGATTCTGGAACTTTGCTCACGAATTAGTCTCTTTCTTTATTCTTTTTTCTAAAAATAAATGAAACAGGTACTCCCTCCAAATCAAATTCTTTCCGTAAACTACGTTCTATAAAACGCTTGTATGAATCAGGGATATCCTCTGGGTAATTACAGAAAAATGCAAAAACGGGAGGTTCAGTTTTAACCTGTGTGACAAAGTTAATTCGTAAATCTCTCCCACGAACTGAAGGTGGAGGAGTTCCATCGAGATGCTGAAGCAATTTTTCATTCAATGTTGCAGTACGAATTCTCGTAGCACGTTTTGCTTGAATTTCTTTTGACATTTCGATTATTTTGGTTGTACGTTGTTTTGTAACTGCGGAAATAAACACAACAGGAACATAATCATATGTACGTAATTCTTCATGAATAGTATCTCGAAATTTCTCAGCAGTTTTTTCATCTTTTTCAATCAAATCCCATTTATTCACACCGATGATAATACCCTTTCGAGCATCGATAACTTGCGTGATAATGCGTTTATCCTGATGCTCTAATCCTCGTTCAGCATCAAGAACAACCATAACAACGTCACTTCGTTCAATTGCTCTGGTCGTACGGATAGTTGAGTAATACTCTACAGTTTCCACAACGTGAGATTTTCTTCGTAAACCTGCCGTATCTATAAGGATAATTTCTTCACCGTAATATTTAACAATCGAGTCAATTGAATCACGAGTTGTACCTGGTATATCTGTTACAATAGCTCTATTTTTGCCAAGTAACACATTCGTCAAACTTGATTTACCAACATTTGGTCTTCCTACAAGAGCTATTTTTAAACGCTCATCTATTACCTCTTCAGTACCATCAAACGTCTCAGTAGCGTGATCTAAAAAATCACCAGTATTTCTACCGGAAAGTGCTGAAATAGCAAAAACATTTTCAAATCCCAATTCATAAAATTCATAGGAAAGTTCGTCGAATTTAGAATTGTCACATTTGTTTATCACTATTGTAATTGGTTTTGTACTTTTTCGAAGAATGTGTGCAATTTCTTTATCAGTTTCTGTTACACCATCACGAGCATCACACATAAATATAATTGCATCAGCTTCATCTACTGCCAAAAAAGCTTGTTCTTTGATTACGACATCAAATACCTCTTCAGAATTTATAACAATCCCACCAGTATCAATAAGCATAAAGTGTTTTCCAGCCCATTCTGCCTGTGCATAGTGGCGATCTCTCGTTACTCCTGGTTGTGATTCAACGATTGCATCTCGTCGTTCAATGATACGATTAAACAAGGTAGATTTCCCAACATTTGGTCTGCCGACTATTGCAATAAGATTTAAAGACATATCGTTTCGTCTAAATGAGTATTCAGTTGTAAAAATAGGCACAATCTGTGATTGTGTATTTATAAATTCAAGTATTTTAACAGTAATTGTGTTAATGGTATGCTACGACGTATAACCCTCGGCATTGTGGTACTTTTCTCGACTTTAAACGTATTTAGTCAAAATAATTACGATCGTTCTGTTAAAAACGAGGCGTTTGGATTTAGTGAACGTTTAAATTATGATATCAAATATAAATTTATTAAAGCAGGTGAAGCCTCCTTCATTGTTGGTTCTAAACCTGTTTTGATGAATAACGGCAAAAACAAATGTTATGATATTCGATTTGAAGTAAACTCATTAAAAAGTTTAGAATTTCTCTACAAAGTTCAAGATATGTACAAAACACTTTTGGACATTGATGGAATTTATCCTTGGTTCTTCCAACAAAGAATTCGTGAAGGTAATTACAAAAAAGACTACAAAGCAACCTTTGATGTTCCAAATCTTAAAGCTCTCACCACTGATGGGAATTTCGATATTCCATTGCACGTACATGATATAGTCTCTGCATTTTATTATATTCGGACTCAAGATTTGTCCTCAAAAAAACGTGGAGAGGTTATCAAACTCAAAAACTTTTTTGACAAAAAAACACACGACCTTGGAGTAAAAATACTTGGCAAACAAACCATTGAAACCGAAGCAGGAACTTTCAACTGTATTGTCATTGAACCAATGATTAAAGATGGTGGACTTTTCAAAAGTGACGGAAAAATACTGCTGTGGATGTCCGACGATGACCGAAAAATCCCTGTAAAAGTAAGTACAAGAATTCCCATCGGTGCAATTGACGCTGAACTAACTTCCTACTCTGGTTTACGGGGACCCCTCACCAGCAAAGTAAAATAAATACAACAAATTAACCACCAATATATCAAATTCCCCTCCTCTGGAGGGGTGCCACGAAGTGGTGGGGTGGTTTCTAATTCTAGCGTAGGGACAGGTCGAGACCTGTCTCTACAAAACACGGTCAACTCCCTCTCCCCTTGAGGGAGAGGGCTGGGGTGAGGGGTCATTATGAAATATGGGCGAAAAATGTTTCGCCCCCTACTTTACTTGGTGATTATTATTGGTTTAACTTCACGTTGCGAGAAAGATTTCAACACTCCATAGTATGTGCCGGAAGGCAGATTGCTCACGTCTACTGTGTGCGTGGTGCGGCTGTCGTCAGAGCCACCTTTTGGGGTTGTTGGTTGTCGATTCCAACTGGTCGAATGTACGACATTCCCAAACACATCGATGATTTCAAAGGTGGTTTGTCCTGCTTCG